>OLQY01000057.1_pt1 | contig 133550 bp, 153 predicted proteins | sample 1672851 | NCBI WGS metagenome assembly OLQY01 (sample SAMEA3136730, study PRJEB25190) | human gut metagenome
AGCAACAGTCATATAAAAGCTGCAATGGCATACTGCATCTATGCAAGGAATATTCAAAAGCAATTTCCAATAAAGCAGCAGAAAACTGTCTTATACGAAATACCATCAGCTACAGCTATTTTAAAAAAGAACTACAAAATCTGGCAAATAAAAATGGAACTGAACATAGAACAGAAAAGCTGCCACAGCATAGGAATATAAGAGGTAAAGAACATTATGAATAAATTAAACAGCAATCATGAGAGAAAAGAAGAAGAAAAATTATATGAAGAACTATATGAAAAATTGAAAATCATGAAATTTTCCGGAATGGCGGAAGAGCTTCGTAAGCAGGGACAGAATGCGGAAAGTACAACAATGAATTTTGAAGAAAGATTCATCGAGCTGGTAAATGCTGAGTGGAATCTTCGTTATAATAAAAAATTTCAAAGATATCTAAAGAAATCAGAATTAAAAATTCCAGGAGCAAGCTTTGACGAAAAGCTATATGATCCAGAAAGAGGACTGAATACAACACTTATCGAACGGCTGAATACATGTGAATGGATTGAAACGGGACAAAATCTGTTGATTACCGGAATGACAGGTACGGGAAAAAGCTTTTACGCAAATGCATTAGGAATAGCAGCATTAAAACAGTTTAAAACAGTTCGATATATAAAAGCATCAAAATTACTTACAGAATTAGATTCTTATCGACAATTGGATGACAAAGTAAAAATATTAAATCTGGTAGAACAACTAAGTAAAGTAGATCTGCTTATCATAGATGACTTTGGTTTAATGGAGCTGGATATTGAAAAATGCAGGGATCTTTTTGAAATATTAGATGGTCGAGAAGGAAGAAAATCAACGATAGTTATTTCTCAATTGCCGGTAAAAGAGTGGTATGATCTATTTAAAGATAGTACTTATGCAGATGCATGTTTAGATAGACTTCTTTATAAATCATATAGATTGGAATTTAAAGGTGATTCATTAAGAAAGAATGATAAATAGTGCACCGCTTTACCGCTACAAATGCACCGATGGAGCGCTACAGGCGCTCCATTTTTCCGCTACGTGCACTTCTTGTTTCTTCCCAAAATAAACATGAGTAGGGGTATAAAATTCAAATATTGACATCATTTTTCTCCTTTACACAAATAAAAAGGGGAAAGCCCCTTTCTATTCACTCCACAATGGTACTGGATATTTTCCTTCATCAATTAATTTACGAATTCCTTCTTTTACCATTGGTTTATCTTCCTGATATGTAACACCATACCATTTATCATCACTAGATAATACTGTTACAGTTGCTTTTCCTTCACGAATTAAAGTATCTACTGTAACTGGAATATAGAATTCACTCTTTAATGGATTTTCTTTTACTGTTTCATTTAAAAATGCTGGGAAACGTTCCTCTACTTCTTCAATGAATTTTGGTGTGAATCCCCACATATTCATAGATACTAAAGAATCTGCATCTACATCATGCCATGTATCATTTTCAAAATATTGAACTTTTCCATCTCTTTTTTCAATTCTTGTACGTTCATCTACTCCTGCAAGCTTACCATTTTCTACCTTACATACACCGCGTGCAACACTTCCATGATCAGTAAGTGTATTTCCTAATACAAAGCCAACCATACTATAAGCTGTTTCATCTTCATTAGAAACTAAATAATCATGTAGTTTCTGGAAAGAAGCTATTCCATAATAATCATCTGCATTAATAACTGCAAATGGTTCATGGATAACATCCTTACAGCATAAGATTGCATGTGCAGTTCCCCAAGGTTTTACACGTTCACTAGGAATTTCAAATCCTTCTGGTAAACAAGCATCCATTTCTTGGAATACATATTCTACTTTAATATGCTTTGCGATTTTATCACCGATTGCTTTCTTAAAATCTTCTTCAATTGCTTTCTTAATAATAAATACGATTTTATTAAATCCAGCACGAATAGCATCATAAGCAGACATTTCCAAAATGATTTCCCCATTTGGACCAATTGGATCAATCTGTTTTAAGCCACCATAACGGCTTCCCATACCAGCCGCTAAAACAACTAAAGTTACATCTTTCATTTTCTCACCTAGTATATTGTAATTTATTAGATAATCTCAATTACAAATATTCCTTTCTCGTCTTAAACATTTTATCATAGATAGTACAACATGAAAAGGATTACAAGCCTTATTATCATAAATTATTACAATTCATATGTATTATAGAAAAATACAATTATATTACAGGAATTTAATAAAAAAACCGCTATATAAACGGTAAATGATCTTATGGTGCCGGCTATAGGACTTGAACCTACGACCTACGCGTTACGAGTGCGTTGCTCTACCAACTAAGCTAAGCCGGCATTCTCAGAACAGTGGTATTATATCACTTTTTTGTCTTTGTGTATATATTTTTAATGTACAGCTCTACAAAATTACAAAGCAAATCACTTAATATTGAATATGATAAATTCCCTGTAGTATAATAATAGCTACATGAGGTGAGAAAAATGATAGACTTACAAAAACATAAAAATTATCTTTGGAAATATTTATTAACCTATGGAAATTTAAAAAAGAAATATGATGATCCTTCAAAATATGTTTTTCCTTTTGACAATATCATAATGGAAAATGAAAAAACAATGGAAGACTATCGTAATGAAGATATCAAACAGAAATTAGACCAATGCCAGACTTTAGAAGACATCTTCGATTTTATTTCCTTAGAATATAAAGACTTTTATTTTATGGAAATTAGCTCTTTACTACATGATGATGTGGAAACCTATTCCCTGCTGTTAAGAAAAACCTATGATTGTGTTGGTGTCACTAATTATATTTCAAAACATAATTATACATTCCTATGTAAATATGCAAATGAAGATACCAAATCCTATATTCTTACAAAACTTGAGAACGATGCATAAAAGGTTTAAATATGATTAATTTATTAAATTAACAGCATTATCCCACATTAGAATAAATTAAATTTAGTTCCTGTAGCTTAATACAAGTTTGCTATCATGGCTGTTGTTGGTAAAAAAAGAGCGGGTAGAAACTATCTTGCCCGATTGTACAGTTATTTGATGATATCATGCATTTAGTTAAAATTTGAAGAGAAAGCTAAGCGATTAAATCAATCGCTTTTTTCTCATATGTATAAAAAAAAGACCATATAGGTCTTAATTTACTAAATGGTGGAGGTTAAGGGACTTGAACCCCTGACCCCCTGCTTGTAAGGCAGATGCTCTCCCAACTGAGCTAAACCTCCATCGACAGGTGATATAATAACATAGATATAAATAAAATACAAGCTTTTTTGTAAATTTTATATCAATTCTCTTATATCCCTGTTTAAAGACTAATGTTTCAACAATTCATCTAGTTTCTTTTCGATATTTTTATATAGCTTCAAATATACTGCAAAGGATATCGCAATAAGAACTAAGAAGATTCCTGCAACCCAAAGACTAACTGTTGTGACAGTAGATGGATTGACTCTTAATAAAAGGAATGAATAAAAGCCTAGTACGAATAGAAAACATATTACAAACATCGTTAATAATGATCTCCAGCTCTCTAACAATCGCTTATATAATGCAATTCTAGAAACACGATCACTGAAGATATGAGGCTCTTCCTCTGTTTCTATTCTAAAATAATTCCATACGCCATCAAACTCGCCTTTTTCATGATAAATCAATTCCCAGCCAGCATCTGCGTAGTTTTTTACATACTGTTCTTCATCTCGAAGATCTTTTTCATAATAACCTAAATGATAATAGTAATCTTTTTCTTCACCTTTTTTAAATATATATTGAATACCATTACGCTTAACAAAATGAAGACCTTTTTTTGACATCTCATGCAGATAAACAGCTTCTTTATCTAAATCTGTCACAAAAAATAATTTATATTTTTTTACTTCATCTGAAACTGATTTATTGTTTTCTAAAGGCTTCGCACTCTCAGAAGAAACCTCTTTTTTTTCTTCTGAAGCTTCTTCTACTTCTTCCTTTAATTCTTCAACCAGCTGATCTATATTTTCTGAAGAAATAAGTTCTTCTGTTATTTCATTCTCTGTGGTATTTGTATTCTTTTCTTCATTAGAATTTAATGTTTCTTTCTTAATATCTTCCATTGGCAATACCTCCAGCCACTGTTATTCTCTTTCATTTCATTAAATGAAAATCATAACTGTAACTAATCGTAGCATATTTTTTAGAAAATAGCTACTTTATTTTATTATTCTCTTGAATCTGTATAAGAAAATTTGCATACCATAAGTTATCTTTATGTATTAAATCAACTCTAATTAATTTATTAGTTTTTATTTCTACAAGTTCATCTGTTAAAGGCATTAATTTTAAAGTACTGCATTTAATTGGAAAATCCTCTCCATATAAAAGAATCATATGATTCATTTCCATTTGTATAGCCTTAGGACTCCATGAACTTGACCTTCCATAATTATATCTTCTCCCAATAGAAATACACTTATGCATATGTAAGGCTAATTTATAAATAATCCAGTAATTACTTTTATTTATAAAATTAGAAAACTGCATAGTTTTATATCGTATATCCAAAGGACACTCCTGCATCTGTATGATACAGTGTTTAATTTCTTCTTTGAATATAGCTTCGTATGCTTTTAAATATTGTTTCTCAAGGTTACTCATTTTAATTCTTACTTTAATCGTACGATACATAATAATTTTATCACTCCATTTAATCAGAGTGAATCCTCCTTATATATATCTATACGACTCAAAGTATGAAAAATCCTAAAAAAAGGAAGACTTGCTTCCTATATATTACATAATTGATCAATAGTAATACCTGATAAATATAATTTTATGCTCTCATCAATTGGATTCCACACTTCATGATTTAAAATACGTTTTAATGTATCCTGGTTATCTTGTTCATCCACAATGCTAGTTGTAGTTTCCATTAAACGCATAATTTCATAAATAGAAATTTCTTTTATGTCTTTTGCCAGTAAATATCCTCCCTGACTTCCCCTTGTGCTTTTTATATATCCTTCTTTTTTCAAAGTGGAAAAAATCAATTCAAGATATCGCTCGGAAATTTGTTCATCTTTTGAAATTTGTGCAATTGATACAGGCTGTTGTATCGCATTTGTTGCTAGATAAATCAGACATCGGCTTGCATATCTGGTTTTCGTTGATAATTTCATAAAACTAAACCTCTCTCTTATAGACTTCACTCAAATATTTTAAGCTCTTATTTTCTAGAACCTGGTAAATTTCTTTTTGTATCCCTAGCCAAACATTTTGTGTTGGACAAAACGATGAACGTCCACACTCTTTTGATAAGCAAGATACAGGGTCTAAATTTTCTTCCACTGCAAGTATAATGTCTTTAGCACTGATATATTCTGCTTGTTTTGCCAATTGATAACCGCCATCTTTACCTCTTACACTTTTTATAAGATTTGCTTTCTTTAAACGGTTAAACAATTGTTCCAGATACTTAACAGAACAATTTCTTGCCTCTGCAATATCACGTATACTAACACAGCTTTCATCTCTAGACGATAATTCAATCATCGCTTCTAATGCATATATGCCTTTTGTTGAAATTCTCATAACCCACTTCTCTCCAATGATTTCGTGCTGATATTCCCATAATTAAATCAGTTGATTACATTGTAAAATATATGTTAATAAAATACAAGCAAAAATAGATTTTACCTATTGAAAAGCACTGTTTTTTATCATCAAACAAAAAAAGCTGTAACACTTTGTCACAGCATCTTATTTATAATGGCGGAGTAGGAGAGATTTGAACTCTCGCGCCAGTTTCCCGACCTATACCCTTAGCAGGGGCACCTCTTCAGCCTCTTGAGTACTACTCCAGTTCTGATTCGCAGTATTATTATTTCACTGCCAAAACAGTATAACATATACTAATTTAAAAGTCTAGACCATTTTTATAATTTTTCTAAGAAACAGTAGTAAAAAAGCTATACAATATAGCACATCACTAAGTCTATTGCATAGCTTTATAAAGTTATTTTAATAACCGCCATCACTGGTTTCATTTTGCATTAATTTTACACCAGCACTTGTACCAATACGATCTGCACCTGCTTCGATCATATTCACCATATCCTGATAACAGCGAACTCCACCAGCAGCTTTTACTAAACAAGCATTCTTAACTGTATCCTTCATCAGTTTTACATCTTCTACAGTTGCACCACTTGTTGAGAACCCTGTTGATGTTTTCACAAATGTAGCTTTTGCTTCAACACACAATTCACATGCTTTGACAATTTCTTCTTTTGTCAACAAGCAATTTTCAAGAATTACTTTTACACAATTACCTTTTGCGGCTTCCACTACTGCTTTTATATCTTCTAAAACAGCATCATAATGGCCTGCTTTTAATTCCCCGATATTGATGACCATATCCACTTCACTAGCACCATCTTCTATTGCTGTACTAGTTTCAAAAGCTTTTGCTTTTGTACTCATAGCTCCTAATGGGAAACCAATTACTGTACATACTTTTACATCTGTATCTTTCAATAATTCTGAACAGGTTTTTACCCAATAGCTATTTACACAAACACTCGCAAAATCATATTCCTTTGCCTCTTGACATAATGTTTCAATTTTATCATATGTAGCATCTGCTTTTAATAGCGTGTGATCAATATATTTATTCATTTCCATAACACTGCCTCCTATTTTTCATCTATAGTATAGCATGAAAATCAGGTAAGATGAAGTTTAAATAACTGCATATTCTCTTACAATCATTGGGCATCTATTATCAAAAAGGAAAGTCCTCTAAATCTGAAGGATTCAAGAAAATCGGATTAGGCTTATCAAAATAATTTGATGTATCCAAGTCCCACGCATTATGTGTATCTCCTTCACCAAAATCCTTTATTTCTTCATGATTCGTAAGTATTTCTAACATATTTTTCAATATTTCTATTGTCTGCAAAACACTTTCCTTTAAATACATGAAAGTTTTATTTGCCCCTTTATCATCAATAATATGAATGAGCTGTTCATATATTTCATATGCTTTATTTTCATATTCTAAATTGCGTAATACAGCTGCCGTTAAATCATTATTCACATGATGCTGTTCTTCTTGTTTCTTTTCTTCCTTCTGTTTCAATGGCTGTATTAATTCAAATGCTGGTGTATCATCGTTTGATTCATCATAATAACGATTATCCACTCCATGCATTTTATGAAGTAAATCACTTAAAATTTCCATATCGTTGATTTTACGAGCTGCCAGCTGCATAAAAGTATTATGAAACGTTGGATTATGTATCATAAAACCTTGTCGAATATACACTATTGCCTGTTGAAGCCCATCACGGCAACCTTGCAGGTTTCGATCTAGCAATACATAATACTTCATATCAGGTCGATCTATTTCTACCTTATATAGTAATTTCTCATCATAACTAAACATATTTTTCCCTCCAAAGTATATAAATAGTATGGCAGGAATTTAATAAGTTATGCTATAATTTAAAGCGGAAAAAGTGAGGTAAACAACATGAAAGAAATTAAATTGCATACCACCTTAACAAAGAAAATCAAAGTTGAAGAAAGCATGTTAGCTTCTCATGTAGGAAGTGGAACTGTTGATGTTTACGCAACTCCAATGATGATTGCATTAATGGAAAATGCTGCCGCTGCTTGTTTAGAAGAATTCTTAGAAGAAGGGGAAACAAGCGTTGGTGTAATGATGAACACAACACATGATGCTGCTACTCCTGCTGGAATGGAAGTGGAAGTCTGTGCTGAAATCGTTGCACAGGATCGCAAAAAAATATCTTTCCATATTGTCGCTAAAGACGAGAAGGATACAATTGGAACAGCCAGTCATGATCGCTTCGTAGTAAAGAAAGAAGCTTTTGAAGCAAAGGCTAAACAAAAACTTTCAGCTTAAACAGTTTGCATAGGTCTAGTAATTCTAGATCTATTTTTTATTAGAACACTTAAGTTTTCTAATACCTTAATTATTGAAAAAAATCCCCCTTCATATACCTGAAGGAGGATATATATCATACTGTATTATATGCTATATTGCATGATAATAACGTAACCACAATCTTTTATAAATAGGTAGTTTCTTACTGTATTCTTTATACTTCTTAACTGTATAAGCATATACTTCTTCGCTTTGTTCCTTATGCATTTTATGTTGAGAATACATAGCCTCTCTACAGATAGAATAGATGCTTTCTTCAATTTCATTTTCCTTCATGATCTTACATAATAAGAAATAACTATATGTGATTCCCTGTTTATAGTCAGAACTCAGACACTTAGTTTTCCGTCTATATATACGAATCTGTCTTTGTAAAATAACAATTACAAGAGCAGTCACAATTCCAAGCGCAATTTTCATATTCATGGATAATGTAAAAGCATTTTCCTCTGTCTGCACATTCGTCGAAGACTGATTTTGGTTTTGTGTTGTATGATTTTCACTTGAATTATTTGTCTGTGGTGTTTCTGTTTCAGGACGATTCTCATTTTTTACAACAGGAGAAGATGATTCTGTACCTCGACTAACTGAATATCCTGGTGTAAATTCGATAGGAGTCCAGCCTTTTTCACTGTCAAAGATTTCAACCCAAGCATGAGCATCATTATCCTGGACATTTCCGACACCATAAGAGATTTCATAGCTAGGAAGATAATAGCCTGTAACATATCTAGCAGGTATATCCAAATAACGAAGCATTAACGTCGCAGCCGTTGCATAATGCACACAATAACCCTTTTTATTTTCAAGCAGGAAATACTCCACAAAATCTTGATGATCAGGAGTTCGCCCTGGTGTTAAAGTATACTCTGTATTTTCTCTCAGATAACTCTTAATAAATTCTATCTTCTCAGCTGTTCTTAAATTAGAAAACTGGTTATAGGGCATAATATCATCAAAGAGTTCTCTTGCTGAATCTGGTACTTGTAAATAATTGTCTACTACAAAATCAATATATTCATCTTCAAAAACTCTAGTATAATAAACAGAAGAATCATCTAATTTATATGTTCTATATATCATCTCATCTTCTTGTCCAGTACGATATGCATCATACCAGTTTGTTAATTCTGAAGAAGAATATATCATATAATAAGGTATAAGTGCATAACGTTTGGAAGGACGACGATCATCAATACGAATTATCATTTCATTATCCCATAAAGATAATATTTCCTTCAAATCAGAATTTTTACTATAAATCCAGCTATCTATCTGACTCCAATCATAATCTTTTAGTGATTCATATGTCTCTTCTGTAAGAGACTGCCAGCTATTTTCTTCATATATAGCTCCGCTGTAATCCTTCAAATATAAACTTCCGGTTAAATTTTCTCCATATACATATAGGTGTGTAACATTGGCATACATACGATTGCCAGCTTTACCCAAATCAACTTCTCCCACTTCTTCATCTGCATGCGTAATATTATAAGCCATTTCTTCTAAACGATAAGCAATTCTTTCTCTTAAGGTTCCGCTTGTCCCCCTTAATTCATATGTATTTGATGGCGTGGCTAGAAAAACTGCCAATAGACATACTACACTAACAGAACAAGCTGTTTTCCTTGTCGCTCTTCTGTTTCCCTTTCTCCCTTTATTTGAGATAAACATATAGAACCATAACATAAATAATGGTAATGCAAATACCCATGCAATAGGAGTAGAATACAATAATACAAAGAAGAATGGCAGAAAAGTAATCATAAATACGGCAAAATAATGCTTTGTCTGCCAGAATGTATAGACAGCAAGAAAGAAAAATATAGACATATATAGAAAGAAAGTCGTGAACTGATCCCTAACTAATAGAAAATCATTTGCTATCTCATATTGATTAAAAATATAATCACTATAAAATGCATAGGCATCCGTTATAAGGTTATAACCGATATGCATACCTTCTATAAGTGTACTAATATTAAATATTCCTATTAAGATAAATAGAAGCCAGAAAACTTTTATAATCTTTATCTTTTTTCTTTGATACAGAAAACAATATACACATGCCACAACAAGCAGATAAACTATATATTGCGGCAAAATAACTGTATCCAGCATTTCTGGAAATCCCCATATTAAAATACCTAAACAACATACAATACAAAATACGGGTATCATCATAGACATTATATACTTTTTCATGGGCTTACCTCTTGTGTTAAACGATGACATAAAGCACTATCAAGATAGATTATCCCATCTGTTTTTACTGGATTACCAGTATATTTAGGCATAGCGAGACAAGTTAATAAAAATTTCTTTACATCTGCATTATGCTGAATCTTAAGCTTGTGTGTTATCTTTTCATTCTGCCAATATAGATAAAAGGTATTATGTTCATTCGCCTTTTGGCATAAACCAACACATACTGACAGTACTAATTCACAATCATTTACTTCTTCAGGAAAACAAATATGCATTTGAATATGAGAATCCTGCATAGTATCAAATTTCTTCAACATCAGTTTCTGAAAACGATTGCTGGAGGAATAGTGAATATGAGCTGGTATTTCTCCTTCCTGATATTCTTTAATTTCATAATCTGTATCAATTTGTGCATTCTTTTGTTTCTCTGTTTTATTTTGTAAATGATTTAAAGCCTGTTCCTGTAAAATAATTGGCTGAGGAAATTGGTAACTTTCAATTTCATATTCACATTTATAACGATATCGAAACAAATGTAATAAATCGTAACATTGTATAGACTGAATGTTAAAAGCATAAAATCCGCTTCCTAAATCTGGTCTTTCTATTTCTAGCTTATCTTCAGAGAAAACTTTTTCAGTTTCTTTCTGTATGCCATGAAATATATTTTTCCACTCTCCATGTAAAATTAATTGACTACATAAAGAAGATGGTAATTTAGAATCAATAGTCACTACAATATGATTTTCCTTCTTTGTTAGGTGAAGTGCTAGTTTTCGCTTTCCTATCAAAAACAGCACAAAACTAATAATCGGAAGCAGCAGCATTACTCGGAATAAAAAGTAATATACATAGCCATCAACTGTCAGCCATAATAGCACATCTATGATCAGCAATGTAATATATGCAAGCCAAGAACGTATCATAGTTTAATTCCTTTATCCAAAGGAGGCTGAACTTCCTGCAAAATCTGTTTTAGAACTACATTGGCCTGTTCCACATCAATTGTATTGTTTGGGAACATGATCATACGATGAGCTACTGTATCTAAAAAAACTTCCTGTACATCTTCTGGAATAACATAGTCTCTTCCTCTTAAATACGCACATGCTTTTGCCATTTCCATTAGTGAAACAGCTGCTCGAGGACTTGCCCCTTGAATAATCTGTTTATGATTTCTAGTTGCTTGAATCAGGGAAACGATGTAATAGTAAATGCGATCATGCACAAAAACTCTACTGCATTCATCCTGCATCTTAATAAAAGCATCACGATCCAAAACACTTTCTACTACAGTGTTGTTTTTCTGCTGTTTGCGCTTTAGAATTTCCACTTCAGCATCTTTTGTTGGATATCCAATTTCTAGACGAATCATAAAACGATCCATCTGACTATCCGGTAACAACTGTGTTCCTGCAGAACCAACTGGATTTTGCGTTGCGATTACTATAAACGGGTCTTCCAGCATCATTGTTTCTCCATCAATTGTTACACTAGTTTCTTCCATTACTTCCAATAGAGCTGCTTGTGTACGTGATGATGTTCGATTAATTTCATCAGCTAAAAAAATGTTTGTGAATATAGGACCCTTTTTTAATTGTGTTTTTCCACTTTGAATATCTAAAACATTATATCCTGTCACATCAGCTGGAAGTACATCTACAGTAAACTGCATTCTACTGCAATTTACCTGCAGTGCCTGTGCAAAGGCTTTTGCCATTGTTGTCTTTCCTACCCCAGGAATATCTTCCATTAATATATGTCCTTTTGCCAACATTGCCATTAATACTTTTTCTAATACTTCATCTTTCCCCACAACTGCTTTTTTTACTTCCTGTAATATTTTATCACTATCTTTCATATACTCTAACCTCCCATCATATAGGTACATTGTACTATATTTTTTATAGACAAAATTTAATTTTTATGAAGTTTAAAAAAATACTGTAAATAATGATGATTTCATTAATTTACAGTTACTTTTTTCTATATTTATCTACGCATACAGTTTAAATCACTTTCATCCATACCTAACTGACGAAGACTAACTTCTTGTTTCTTTGGACATGGCATTGGCTGGATCATAAAAGAACACAGCGTACAATATCCGGAAGACTGACTTCTACGAATACAGGAATATTCACATTTACGAATACAATTCTCATCAACCCATAAAGCTAATTGATCCAATGCATTTGTAGCGAGCTGATTAGCAGTTTCTTTATCTAACCCTGCATCTAAAAGATAACGGAATAATATATCTGCATAAGTTAAGATATATTCCATCAAAAAAAAGTTCTCTGCATTATTTTTCTGCATACGTTTTGGCCATAAAGGAACCTTTATATGATTTTTAATATAGCGTTCTTCTTCAATATGCTGACGTGGATTTTTTAAACATTCATGGTGGCATTCACCACATTTATATAAAAACTCACTCATAGTTTTCAACAATTGAAATTTAAATGTTGGAAAATCAATTGTCACATTAAATTCTTTTTCAATCTTCACAAAAGCATCTGCGCACATTGCTAATGCTGCATCTACCGTTTCTGCCTCAAAAACTCCCAATTTTGTGATTGGCTGAGGTAGAAACATCATTAAGTCACGAGCATTTACATATTTCATTTTTTATCACCTAGCTAATGGTACAACATTTTTTAATATTAATAAATATATTTTTTCCAATTTTTAAAAAAGGTATCCTTTTTAGATACCTTTCATTACCCCTTATACATACTCAACAATCTTATTATCTTTTATATATCTTTTTATACAATCCCTTAACGCCTCTACCCATTACCTGGAAGAAAGTTAAAGATTTTCGCATGTGATCTGCTTCTACATATTTGCTAACAGCTCGCAATAATTGTTTATTATTTCTAGAAGAAAAAGAATATGTTCCGCTTTCTTTGGTCTGAATCGCAAAACGAGGAATCCATTTTCCCTTAAACATTACGGATGCAATCACATAGTCTACTTCTTCCCAGGGTATCTGAATATAGTCTGCAACATTACGCTGATTATAAAACTCAAATGCTTTATCTCCAATCATGATATTACCGTAAGTAGTTAAACCTAGATAAGATGTTGCCTTGATTGCTAAATCAACTTTTGTATTTAAAGACTGTATCATATGTATCCTCCTTATCTTGTTAAGAAAAGCTCGGAATAACCGAGCTATTCGATTTCTTATTGTTTATTACATGATGTTCAAGCAGCGAGCTGCGATACCAACGATGAATAATGCAATGATGATAACGATTGGAGAAACTTTTTTCTTCAATAACCAGCAGCATAATAATGTTAGTAATAATGCAGCTAAACCAGGAATCAGCTGATCCAAGTTCTGTTGTAATGTTGTGACTTTTTCAACATTCAATCCAGCGCTTCCTAATGCATCATACTGTGTAAGTGCTTCTTGAATACCTTTTGCTCCTTCAGATAAGCTGTTCCAATCAATGTAAGCACCTTCAGACTGTGTTACAGTTGATACAACCGGAGTAAATGAAATACTTACCCAGCGCTGTACAAGTGATCCGATGATGAACATACCAAGGATACTAGCTCCCTGTGTAACTTTTCCTAATAGTCCACCTGATAAGTCCTGTGCAATAGAAGTACCAACTTTATATCCGAATTCCTGAGTATACCAGATAAATGCCATACGGATAACATTCCATAATACGAAGAATAGGATTGGTCCCATAATATTTCCTGACATTGCTAGTGATGCACCTAATGCACCTAGAATTGGACGTAGTGTAAACCAGAATACAGGGTCACCGACACCAGCCAAAGGCCCCATCATTCCGACCTTAACACCTTGAATAGCCATATCATCAACTTCTGCCCCATTTGCACGTTCTTCTTCCAATGCAAGAGTAACACCTACAACTGGTGCAGATACATAAGGGTGAGTGTTATAGAATTCCATGTGACGTTTTAATGCCGCAATCTGATCTTCTTTATTTGTATAAAGTCTTTTGATTGCTGGAATTAATGAATAACACCATCCACCATTCTGCATACGTTCATAGTTCCAAGAACCTTGAAGGAACTGATGACGCCAAGCAACAGACATACGATCTTTTTTTGTTAATCTAATTTTTTCAGCCATGTTCTTATCCTCCTTCAAGATTTTAGTAATCATTTAAAATATCGCCTAATGGGTCACCGCTTCCAGTTCCACCACTATTTGAACCAGCGCTTTCTTTTAATCCAAGATAAATCAATGCAAGAGATACACCAATAGCACCTAATGCGATCAATGTTAACTGGCTAATTGCAGCTAATACGAAACCGATTGCGAAGAATGGCCAAGTTTCTTTTGTAGACATCATGTTGATAACCATTGCATAACCTACAGCAGCAACCATTCCTCCACCAACAGTCATACCGCCTGATAACCAAGCTGGCATTGCACTCAACGCGCTAGTTACTGCATCTGCTGGAATAAAGCATAGTGCAGCAGCTGGAATTGCGATACGCACACCCTGCATTAAGATAGCAAGAATCTGCCAGATTTCGATTGCACGGAAGTTACCTTTTTCAGCAGCAGCATCCTGGAAGTGTACAATAGGGATTGCCAATGTACGGCAGATCATTGTTAAGAATAAACCTGCTACAGATAGAGGTACTGCAACTGCGATAGATGCAGAAATAACAGTTTGTGTATCTGTATTTCCACCTAAACCTAATACCATGATGATTGCTGAAGCAACAGATGCAAGTGCAGCATCCGGTGCGATTGCAGCACCAACATTTGCCCATCCAAGAGCCATCATCTGTAAGGAACCACCTAACATAACACCTTCTGTTAAGTGTCCGCTTACTAATCCAATTAAAGTACATGCCACGATTGGCTGATGGAACTGGAATTCATCCAATACACCTTCCATACCAGCCAGAAGGGCAACTATAACAATTAATAAAATTGTAATAATAGACATTATAATTCTCCTCCTATTTTTATTTCAGCTCAGCTTTTGCTTTTTTAAGAAGATCGTCAATATTTTCAGACGAATCAGCAGGTACTTTACGAACATCGAATTTAATACCTAGTGATTTCAATTTTTCAATTGTTTCCACATCTTCTTTACCCATCGCAATCGCATTGTTTACAACTACTTTACCTACAGAGTGAGCCATAGAACCGATATTCAATTCTTTGACATCAACCCCACCTTCGATAGCACGAAGTGCATCCTGAGGAGTTTCAAACAGCAGCATTGCTTTTGTATTACCAAAACGAGGATCTTTTGCGACTTTGATCATTTTATCAACAGGTACAACATTTGCCTTAACTCCTGGAGGAGCCGCCTGTTCGATCATTTTCTTACGTAAGTTATCATGTGCAACTGAATCAGAAACAACAATAATACGATTTGGCTGTGTAGTTTTTGTCCAAGTAGTAGCTACCTGTCCATGTAATAAACGAGTATCGATACGAGCCAATACATATTTAATGTGTCCATCACCAATCACTGTTCCTTCAGGGATCGCCCCCTGTGGTTGAGGTGCAGCTGCAGGAGCCGCTGTTTCTTTTACTGGTTCTAATTCTTCAGGACGTACTTTAACACCTTCTCTTGCAACTTCTACGATGTGAGTTGCAATTTCCTGAGCTTTTTCCATAGACATTCTTGAAGCATAAGTTTCAATCAGCATTGGAAGATTTAAACCAGTAACAATTGCCCATTTGTCTTCATGTCCAGCAATTAATCCATTAGCCTGATTAAATGGAGTTCCGCCCCATAAATCAACTAAGAATAAAACTTCATCCTGATTTTCGAAAGTAGCGATTGCTGCTTCCATTTTTGCTCGAATATCTTCAGGTCCTTCACTTGGTTGCAGTGTTACTGCTTTTACATCTTGCTGTTCACCAAAAATCATAGCACCAGACTGTAAAATACCATTAGCGAATTCCCCATGACTTGCAAGGATAATTCCTACCATAATTACTAAGTCCTTCCTTTCTTCATCGAGTTCAATATTATCCATTACCAATATATTGTAAAACAGAGTGCATGCATTTTCTGTTTATCGATTTCTTATTAGAATCTATATCGTCATATAGACAAAATTTAACAAGAAACCGCTTTCTATATTGGTAACACCTCCTTGATTATAACACGCCAAACCATACTTTTTCAATAGCTTTCACATTGATTTCACATAATTATCACTAATTATATATAAAAAGTTACATATACCAGTTATAATTTATACTGTTTTCAAAACAATGAAATTGTAATGTTATTTTTATTATTACAATTCATTATAAATGATTTATATTTATCAAAATTTTCTGCCATATTACCATTATATCCAACTGACTTATCAAACATGCATCTTTTTTTCATTTATTTTATCTTTGATTTGCAAACTTCAAAAGAAAGCACAAAAAAAGCTGTTATACTACCATTTAACAGCCATTTAGTTTATTTGGTGCAAACCCGGAATTATAGTCGAACTAATCCGATATCTTTTACCCCTATCTGATCTGTTACCCTAATTTTAACATTAACCTTTTCTATTTTCAACATTTTATTTTGAAAAACAAAGCAAAAAAGAGAAAACATTATTAAAAAAGGAGCATTATACGCTCCTTATCCTTATTTATCTTCAGGATTTAAACTACCGGCATGATCTAAACTACCTGCTAGTCGGTATAAAAATTTCTCTTTCGACATATCGTACTCATACATATATCTCTTGCACAGATGAGTTATATAAATACCCACTTCTACTCTCTTGTATTCAGATACAATTGTATCAATTGCTATCCTTGCTTGCTCTGCATTCATATCTCTTTTTTCCATATTCTTCTCAGTCCTTTTCGTGGCATATATTCTTTTTACCTATTAATACTATACCTCTTTTTTTAAGCAATGTATATGATTTTATCATAATTGTCTTATATGTTTGTATCAATATATTTTAATGAATTATTTTCTAAAATAAAAATCATTAATTTATACCCCAAATCTTTTATTCTTTGCTACGATTGCTTCCGCTTCTTCCTTGCGACGATAAATTTTACTCTTTCTAACCCTTGTGCCTCCACCAGTATCTTCAAACTTAATAGTGCAGAAATCATTGGTTATTCGTATAATGGTTGCTTTTCGAACAAATATCGAAGATGAAACAAAATATACTTCATCTCCTTCTTGAAAGTTATTTTTTGTCATTATGTATTATCTTCCCTTCAATCTCTTGGATTTTATGATTTCTTGATCTTTCATTATAAACAAAAAAGATGCATGTTACTGCACCTTTTTTGTCTAATTCCAGATTTGCAATTACATTTTAGCATGCAGATTCACTTTCGTCAATCTTTTTTAGAAAATTTTCTATTTCTTATTTTTCTGATTTTTTTGCATATATTCGATATCTATCTTCCTTTCTCCATAACTGTCTGCGGGTGATATCTTGATCACTTTGATCGTGTTTTGTATAAGGTTACGTCTGGAATGATAATCCATGGTATTGAATGCCTGTTTTCTTTGTGTTATCGAATTTTTCAAAAATCGATTTAATTCATTCAGTTCCTTATTCACTTTTCTGAACTCTGATAGATATTCCTCTGAAGTAATTTCATCATCATCGAACATCGAAGAAAGAAGTTCTTTTCGTTTATTCTTCTTCTTTATTCTATCTTCTATATCCTCTATGACTATTTTTTTATCTTTCTCTATGATCTCATCATAGTCTTTTAAGAATTCATTCAGTATCTTATCATTATTGATCCTGTTTCTGCAGGATGGACAGTAATAATACTGATATACATCTCTTTTCTTTTTGACCGTTGATTTTGCAACCATCCAATTCCCGCAGTTGCATTGGACCAGTCCTTTAAAGTAATAATTGTATTTCGTAGGTTTCTGCGCATTGCTCATAGCTCTATAGGCATCTTCCCATAATCCTTTCGACACCTGAGGTTCGGTGTGTATCCTGTTAGTTCCATCATACCATCCTTTCAGATTTCTCTCATTCACTGCTAGGTCAGGATCTTCACTGTCAAAATACTTCGTCTTATATGCTCCGTAGTTTATGGGATTCGAGAAATATCGATATACTTTAGAGTCTGTCCACTCGGTATCGAATATCTGATGCTTATTCATGAATATCCTCATCTTTCTGATGGAATACTTATTGCTCGCCATCATCTCGTAAAGCTTCTGTCCTGTTGCTTTAGAGCCCTCTGCCAAAACTATCTTATTCCCTTTTTCATAATATTCATTTTTCACTCTTTCATAGCCTTTTGGAGCAACGCCTCCCATGGGATAATTTCCATTCTTTGCAGCTTCGATATAAGATGCTCTGACCCTTCCTGGTATTCTTTTCACCTCTATTTCATCTGCTAATGTCTGGATATCAGAAGTAAATGTTGCATCTACATTTTCCCTCCCATCGAACGCTATTCCATCAAGACAGATTACTTCGACATTAAATGTCTTGAACATCTTTATCATGGAACGTTTCAGTACCAGGTCTCTTATCAGCCTGCTGGAATATCTGATGACCAGCTTATATTTGATCAGATATGTTCCATCGGGAAGTTTTTTGTTTTCCTTTATTCTGGATACCATCTTAAGATAATCCGGTCTTTTGATATTGTTGGCACTGTATCCATCATCTATGAAATATTCATCGATAACGATATCATTCCTTTCTGCCCACTCTTTCTGTTCCTGTACCTGTGCTGCACAAGTGTGACCTCTCAGCTTCTGCTCTCTGGTAGATGCTCGGGCATATCCTAAATATACTGTTTTCATGATTCATCATCCTTTCTTTCGCCCACAACTTTAACGACTTCTATGACGAGAAAATATGCAAGGACGGTCCTGACCGTTCATTTTATCCTTGCATATTTTTTTGGAATAGAATACATTCCATAAGAATGTTCCGTTAAAGTAGGAAATATCAGATGATGTCCATGTTACCATTCTGTTACCGTTTTTAAATCTCTTCTGCTCAGAACACCATCACAAAATAGCTCAACATAAATAAAGGGCTTAAGAATAAAAGCAGCTGCTTATCTTCAGGTATATCATCGTACCTGTTCCTGCACTTTTCGTGTCTGCGTATCCCTATTCTTTGCGGCAGCATCCTGTGCTTTTTCAATCATATTCTCTATTCCTGAAATCTGCACATCTTCCCCTTGAACTGCCTCATGTTCCAGCAACCTGTTTAATTCTCCGTTATCTTTAAGATATTCACAAATGCTGTCGGCATCTGCAATTGCTTTAAATAGCTCATTATCCTTTTCTTCTATGATTTTGATCCAGCTTTGAATATACGCTTTGTGATTATCCATTCCTGCATCTGATAAGAGACCTATTTCTGAAGTAATGAAGCTGGATGCGATCTCTGCACGTAGTTCTTCTTTTGCATACGATTCAGAACCGAATATTCCCCCAAAGGGTCTATTCAGACGGCTTTCATGACCTGTGGCATGAGATAGTTCATGAAGTATCGTTGCATAATAATCTTCATCAGTAAGAAATGAGTTATAGGAAGGAACGACGACCTTATCCTCATTAGGGGAGTAATATGCTCTATCGCTTAACCTGCTCTCAACATAATCAACTTCCATGTTCTTTATCAGGGTATCTACAAATTCTTTTTGAAGTGTAGGCAAGACCTTCTTTTCGTTCACCTTATATTCTTCTAGTCCATCTATATATCTTGCATTGAATACGTAATAGTTCTTGACCATCCAGCGTACATTAGGAGGATTTTCTCTATCCTTTGCGATTGCATCTTCATATTGCTGTATACTCATCGTTTTCTTATTGTCCAGATCATAAAGTGTCCAAAACTCAACAGGTATGCCTTTCCCCTTTGATTCCTTGCTCAGATGGAGCTTCATCTCTTTTATCTGGTTAAAGGTATAGAACCTTGGATCTGTGTATCCTTCCATCTGGCTTATAAAGGAAAGGAGAAGTTTATTGATCCCTCTATATTTGTGTTTTGATGCGCCATTATGCAAAGCATAAGAATTATACCAGCCCTTTCTCCAAGGAAGCTGTTCTTCCTTCAAGGCATTCAGATAAAGTTCTTTAATAAGTTCTCTGGTCTTGCTGTTCTTCATCTTCGATCACTTCCATTTCTTCATCTGAAAAGATTATTTCTTCCTCTGGTTCACCAAGCATTTCTTCTTCATTCAGAAGTTCTGTGATCCCTAGTTCTTTTTGCATATGTTTGATATTTTTCATGATTACCTCCAGTAAATTAAAAATGTGGCAATATTGCCACATTTATCTTTCTATGTTCATCTTTATGTTTTTATCTTCTGTAGTCCTTGCGCTGCTAATCTGATTTTTCCTGTCCTGCGCTTTATCAATGAACCCTCTCAAGCTCCTTTGTGGTTCCTCAATTCGTTTAGGAAATGTCTCTTTTATCTGTCTAGCTAATTCTTTGAAGTTCTGCGAACGGCAGACATCATTCCAATCATTTATATCATTTGGCGGATAGAACTCTCTTGCTCTGATTCCTTTTTCTTCTAGTCTTGTTATTGCTTTGGCAGAAGCTTCCTTGCCCCAGTTATGGTGTTTTTCAACTTCCGCTTTCAGATCATTGTTGAACATGACGACTACATCCTTATATCCATATAGTTCACAGGTCTCTATGATAGATCTATAGTTGTTGATGCTGGCACAGGATAGGAATGCATAATCATTGGTATCTATTCCTGCTTCCTGCATTACTGTCATGATCGACATGATCTCGATGCTTGACTCAGCACATAGAAGTATCTTATTTCCTGCATCATAAACATCCTTTGGAAGCAGATTTTCATTATATAGCGTATGTTGCTGAATATCGTCATATCGGATGGAAGGGTCATAGAGCCATCCTCTGCTCATATTTGAATTTGATGCACTCATTTGAAATTTTATGCTTTGATTGGTTCCTCTTTCACAGATACCGGATAACAAGCCATATTCATTCCTAGCTATGAACAAACATGTCTTTCCTCCAGCTGATGAATTATATTTTCCTTGCATAAGCAGTCCTTCCTTTATAAACCTGCGAACGATATCCGGAGATATCTTCCTGCCGGATATCAGATATCCATATACGCTTCGCACATTATCATCTTTGTTCTTAGCAAGTTCCTTCATAAGAAATTTATGTCTTCTGATCTGCCCTTCTTTTGTATTTGGGTATTCTTCGTTGACTTTTGCGGTCGTCTCCTTACGTTTTATTTCAGATTGGCTTTCCAGATTGACTCCATCTTTTTCTGAGAGTATCTGGAGACATTTCAGATAGTTTAGATTCTCTTCAGGATGATCGTAACCATATACCTGATTAAGAAAATCCACGGCACCGCCTCCACTGCCTGCTGAAAAGCGCCAGTAACTGTTCGTATCCTGAAAGAACACGACCGAGTCATGTTCTTCAAGAGAATATGAACGTCCTATCTTGGTTACGGTATATCCTAGTTCTGATGCAAAATCCATGATGTCGATCTGTGAGTTGATCGTTTCTTTCAGCTTCTTCCGTTCTTCATTTGACATATTATATATTTTATAGATGTTCATCCCTGTTTCTCCTCATCTTTTATTTAAAGTAATACGTATGGGCTTCCTGTCTGTTCTTGAATATGATGCTTTCTGGAGTGATTCCTTTTTTAAAATCAGTCAGCCATTCCTTTACGAAACCCTCACAGTCATCAGCTTCCAGTTCAGCAAGCTGAAGATAGACTTCCTGAACGGTCTTGGATCTCTTTAGTCGGGAATAGAAATAATCCTTTTCCTGTGTCATATACATCTGTATCCCTCCTGTTCTGTATCTTTCTTTCCTTAATATATATGATCTAACAATCTACCACCATATCTGCCATGGATTCTTCAGCTGCCGTCAGCTTCTGCGGATTATCTTTTTCATAAGAATCAAATATCTCTATATCATTGACCTCAGGATAGATTATCTTTTCTCCTCTTTTGATCTTTTTGGCTCTATTCACTAGATCCTTCAGGCCCATTGTTTTATCCATTTCCATCATCATCCTTTCTTTTCTTTCTTTTTCATACACAGCATAAATCTTGATAAAATCAATAAAGAAAAAATGAAACCCAGCTATAGCTTCATGTACGTTCTTATATATCCTTCTGCATTCATTTTTTTCTATTTTTGTAATGTGGATCTTTATATCTTTTTCATCCAGTTCTTCCTGAAACGTGAAATGTAGGCAAGTTAGATATAGTTCCCTGATCTTCTGTTCTGCCTTATTATAGAAAGGCAGGGAATTCAGATATTCTGTGATCATTTCATTTCTCCAGTTCTTCTTATCTCCACATAGATTTATGATTTTCTGAACGGTGACCTCCTGCATTACTCTATAAAGATGGGACCTGTTTTTTGCCAGAAGATCTATCTTATCCTGCTCATTCATGACGACCTGTTCGATATCAAATACTCGGTAGCTTTTAAAGGTTATCACATTATCCTGTATATCCGGAATGAATACAGCAAGGGGTCTTTGCAGCTTCTGAGGCACGATCTTGTTATTTCTTTTTTTCCAGTTTTCCAACGACATTACATATTGTGCATTTTCTTTCTGCATCATGATGGATGCGATGTTATAGTATTCGATATCTGTATGCTTTTTGCTGAATAATAGGTCTCTGCCTAGCTTTTCTTCATCATGCAGTACATCTTGAAAATAACTCGCCATATTCATCAGCGTTTTTCGTGTACCCTGATCCATATCATTCATCCTTAAAGATACATCTGTATCCAATTAATTCATCATCTTCCATTACCTGTTCGATCCTGTATTCCTGAGAAGAATACTTTCCGAACTCCTCTGCTGCATCGTAGGTAGTAATGGCATCTTTATATTCTTCAATATAAAATGTAGTATCTTTTCTTTTCGTAGTGTTTTCTGCAATGCCTTGTTTCCATGCTTCATTACCGCCGCTCTCCTGCGTCATTCCATTTTCCTTACCGATCGAATCTAAATAATCTAAATATTCTTCTTTTTCCTTTTCCGTCATCTTCCACTCCGATGGTATCTCAACTCCGTCGATGACATCATAGGATTTTAATATCGTATCTCCTTCTTCTGTTTTTTCTTCTTTTACTACCTGTTCTCTTTGATCTCCGTGCAATCCGGATACGGTAAATTCTTTCTTCAGATTGACCAGTTCAACATTTGCCAGTTCTTCCAGATTTTTTTCATATTTCACTTCAACAGTTACTTTATCTCCGTTCTTCAGTCCTTTATCTGGACTGATATCATATTCGAAGGATTTGATCAGCCGTGCGATTGTTTCATCTTTCTTATCATATTCAATTTCATTTGATTCTACTTCTGCCGTTGCTTCTTCATTGAAGCCGGAATATGCAATTTTTAAATTTTCTGTTGCATCTATCTCCATTGGTTTCTGCCTGCATCCAAAAGCGGGCAATATTGCCACAAATGCAAGACAGGCAAGAAAAATTCTCTTTTTCATCATGATGTTCACTCCTTAACTTCATTGACTGGTGGTTTTACCGGGTTTGCGAACAGGATCTTTCCGGAAGTGCCTGCATATCTTTTCTTAAAGTTTTTGAGAGTATCTGTCTGTTGCCTCCAGTCCTTGATTGCAACGTTCCAGCTATCTGAGGTTCCATTATAATTCCCATCCTGCCAGGTAACATTTTCTCCATCATAGCTGATGATGATCCCTACATGGTTCAGAGGATTATCTTTGGTACCTATCACAGAAAATACGGATCCTGCTTTTGGTTCGGAAAAAGAAGGAACAAATTTATCTGGATGAGCTATCAGAAGCTGACCGGCGCATTCATATCCGTTTCCGGTAAAGCCAGGGTTATATCCATAAATTTCATAAAATCTGCCCCATGCGAACCAGGTACACTGACCGTAATATGCTGGCGCATATGGATTGCTAGGTGCCTTCCATGCCCTGCTGTTCGCAAAATTTGGTACATTATCAACAGCTCCGCCTATTCCTCCTACGGAATAGTAGCGTAAGACATGATAAGGATAATCTGGATCTCCTCCATCTATCCGCTTGGCATACTCTCTTGCATTTTCTTCGGTCCATTCCGTATATTTTTGAAACCATCCTTCACCAAAGTTATATCCCTGCAATGCATATGGTAAATTTTCCATGTCATCCGGTTCATCTACATCAGCTTTTGAAAATGCATCCCTTAATGTCTTGACACCTACCTCTATCGAATAATCGGTGTTTGTTATTCCTACCTCACAGGAGGTTCCCGCGGGCACTCTGTCGTATAGCTGATTATATTTGGATTCCGATGCCTGCATCGGATCGCATCCCTCACCGCCGCTCTCCTGCATCATTACCGCCATTACCAATGGTGTCCATTTATCATCCCACCACTTATCAAGTGCGGATTCTATCTTTTCTTCATATGCAAGTACTTTTTCCGATACTCCGATTGCTTCTATCTTAGGTGCAGTAATTTCATTCCACCATCCAAAGACCGTTGTGATGATCGCTACGACGACGATAACTGCAATGATGACAGGAAGAAGCGTTATGACGCTTGCTAATAAGGCGGGAAGCGACATAACAAAAGAAGCAATTCCAGATATCAAAGCCATTACCATTTGAAAAGCCCTCTGCATTGCCAGTACAGGATGACGGAAAATGGTTATCGTGGAACGAGCCCCTTTATATAGTCTTCTGCGATTTCTTATACCAAAAGCTATGGATTTAGCTGAACCGCGTGCTGTTTTCTGTGCCATGTCATATGACGTAGCTAAGGTTCCATCTCCATTACGTCTCATAGTGTAGCTTGGTCTGTTCATGAGCTTTCTTGATTGGTTATCAAGCGTAGCTAAGGTGCTTTTCTTCAGACTGAAGGAATCAATTTTCATGCTCGTAGCTCGGTTTCCCCATTTTTCCTGTCTTCTATGGAATCTGTCTAGTTTTTCTGTTCTATATTTTGTTCTGATGATTCCGATCCTTTCACTGAATGTATTTTCTGCATACTGATTGGCTTCTGTCTTCATGATAGAAATTCTATCTTTTTTTGAAGTAATATCTTTCCTGCTGCGAGCGAATGCAATATCCTTGTAGGATGATGTTATCTTATCCTCTGTAATGGATTCCTTTATTCTGTTTTCTCTATTCTCCGAGAAAACATGTTTGACCGCTCCTTCAGTTATGGTTCCCACTGCTCCTTTTCCTGCATGATAGGCGCTTCTGGTAACCATCACGCTATTGCCGATCATCGCTCCGGCAGCTTCGCTCCCAAGATCTCCTTCGCCTTCGCTTCCTATATCATAGAAATCCGGAGTACGATTTACTATGACATCGTTCATCCTATGAATACCTGTCCTTACCGTGCTTGTAGCATTACCGGCAATCTCTGTGAATGTCGTCGTAGCTCTTTCTCCGATCTCTGCGGCTGAATAAGCACTGTTGCTCAATATATCTTTTCCGCTCTTAGCAGCGTTCCCAGCTTCTTCCAGTATCTGGGAACTTGTTTTAATTCCATCGCTCATTAAATCACCAGCCTTTATTCATAAGTAAGACGCATGCCTATATAAATACCATTTTCATCCTGTAAAGGAACGCACATTCCAGAACGCCCGCTATTGCTAAGATCTATCTGACATGCCTGCGGAGCTGTCGTCATATCATATCCATCAGAGAACAGATAATCCTTAGCAGATATTTCTATCTTCTCCTCAGGAATTTCATTAGCAGCATCATTGCTGGAATCCTTCTGAGGTTCTTCCTGTGTGGATTGCTGAGGTTCCTGTTTGCTGCTTTCCTGTTTTGAATCTTTCTCTTCATTTTGCGCTTCCTTCTTTTTCTTGACTTCTTTTTCTTTGATCTGAAGCTGTATACTTGCATCCGTCTCATTTCCGGAAGGATCTATTGCGCGGATCTTTACATATGTGCTGCTGCCATAGTCCAGTTCCTCTTCTTCGAGTTCCTCCAGAACGGTAGGAAATTCATGATAATTATCCTGTACCTGATAATACTGTTTCCATGATTTCATCTTTTTTGCTTCATCCAGAGAAAGTGTGAGTTTTTTTGTTTTTAGGGTTATTTCCGGTTTCGTAGTGTCCACTACTTCTATGGTTTCAGAAATATCTTCAGAGCCATCAGAAAAAGAATAAATAATAGTCTGTTCACCAAGCTTTTTTTTATCTAATTCTGTGGCACTGATTTCCAGCTCATCAAATGTCATCGTTCCTTTGGTTATATCTGCTGTAGAGACATCTTCACCTTTTACTTTTTCGATGAGGTCGATAGCGCTGAGCGTTTCCCCGTATTCGATCGAATGTCTGGATAGTTCGATTTTTGCTGATGGACGAAAGATAAGGAACAGCATTACAAGAATAGCAACAGCCGATATAAATACGATGACTGCGATCTTTATATAATGCAGGACATCATCATCCAATTTTGACATATGATCAACTCCTCTCTTCCTATATAAAAAAAACCGGTCATCGAATAACCGGTTATCTTTCTTTATCTGGCGATCTTCTTTGATGAATAGCAGATACGTCTTTTTCTTTTTTCTCGTTTGCTCTGCTAATAAAACCCTTGATTCCTAAATTCTGATCATTGATGATCAGACCTTTTTCCTTCATGATATCTTCAAATTTATCAATTCTTTGCGACAAGCCAGCATGGAGCTTCTGAATCTGATTATCAAATAATTTTATATATTTTTGATTATCTTTTAATAGCTTAGCATAATCATCTGCTACATATCTTAATTCATCTATCTGTGACTGTCTGATGGATACCGTAAAACAGGAAGGCAGCCGTTCACTGCTGATCATACCTCTGGAAAAACATTTGACATCATTTTCATTAAAATCCCAGTATCCTTCTGTGACATTCGTACACATGCTTCTACCGCTATCATAGATAGGGCATACCTTTTCCCATAAAAGGTTCTCTACATTTCGAATGACGGCAAAATTTCCCATATGCCGATCTTCATTCAATATGATATAGTCAAGCATGAACATCTTTTCCACATATTCTCTGGCATTTGGCACTTCATGTTCTTCCAGTATTTCAATATAACGCTTCAGGTCTCTTTCGTCTCCGTGCAGGTCTTCACCATATAAGATCTCATAAGCACTTATCATCTCTGTCTTATCATCTATGATGCATGGGCATGCACTCATCAGAGTATAATTTCTTTTATCTTCGATCGTTTTTAACGTATATTCCACATGCGGAACATTTAATACTTTACATATATTAGATGCCAGCACTTCATTGACCTGTTCAAAGCCATATATGGTATTTGAACCCTTGAACATCCAGTTTTCACCATCGATCTTCACCCATGCCTTTTTCAGCTGTCCTGTCAATGAATTATTCGGAGTTCTAAATTTATCTGATTCCGTAGAATTGATCTTCAGTGACTGATATGTCCCATCTCCATATACAGCATCAAAGAATTCTCTGCTGTCATAATCATTATGAAAATAATTGATATCTTCCCAGCAGACATTCTCATTCAACGGTTTTAGCCAGTATTGATCTGATAATGAAAGACCGTAATCCATATTAAGAAGTTCATCTGTTCTTTTGATATTAAATCTTTCCAGAATCTTATTTTTTTCATCCCTATCATTTGGGATTGCTCTGCTGTTGTACCATTGATTCAGGACCTTCAAAAGGTCTTCTTCTTTTTTGTTAAGTGATTTCTGCAATATCAAAGGAGAAAATCCAATATTGTATCTTCTGCCGATAGAAAGAAATTCAGTTTCTTCTTCTTCCTTGGATACCTCCATTAACGGCATATTCTTATTCATCAGGATATATTCCATAGTCTCCTCCTTTACTTATTCATATATGATTTTAAGAGATAAATCTTTATATAGCAAGGAAAATTTAAGACAGGGTTTTCTGATGTGGCAATATTGCACATCATGCCATTCCTTCAAATGCAGGATTCTGTAACAGTGCATCTAGAAGATTTTTCTTGTTCATCAACCATATTGTCTTTAATATCTTTTGGTCTCTACATTGTCCTGCAATAGAAACCAGATGCCCCATGATATCTTTTTCCTGTTTTATCAGCCTGATATCCTCCTGCTTAAAGCCTAGAAGCCATAAGATAGCTTCCAGTTCCGTATCAACGGACGTTTCTTCTTTTCTATTATCATTCATGCGATCGATCACCTTTACGCTGCCATTCATCGTATCTATGCAGTAGAAAAGACCTTTTTCTCTGCTGGTGCCAAGCATCCTATATTTCATGGAATCTATTTTTTCTACCTGGCAGAAAGCTAACGAACGATCGATATTATAGCAGGCAGCAATAAATCTATCTGCGCTTTCCATCTGCTGTCTTATCTCCTGTTTTTGATCTTCTACCAGTTCCTTAGGCAGTTCTTCTTTTGCAGGCTCCTGTGTCTGTGCATCCTGCTGCATTCCATCGATCAGGATCTTCTTCACCAAGTATCCTTCCTGTAGCTTCTCACAATACAGCTCTACCTTCAGGAAAGTTCCTTCAAAAGCTATATATTGTTCGAAGACAGAATGTTCAGCATCTTTCATTCGGAACATATGTTTTTCGAGAAGTTCCGTTTCTGTTATCTTTCTTCCTGCATACGCATTGAAGCAGTATTGTCTGAGCAGTTCCAGCTTTTCAGAAAAATCGATATGCCCGGCAATTCTTTCATCTATGACATAACATTTGCAATATCCTTTATCCTGTATAAATAGATTAAACATATTTCTTGCCTTCCTTCTGTTGTTTTTCCTGTCTTATTTTTTTGATCTCATCCGGATCGGTATTCCATAGATCATACGTATGTGTATTTTTCGGATATTCATCTTTGAATGGTACTATGGCTTTTCCATATCGGAACAGTCCATATCCTCTTGGTGCGTTCAGACATGTCTTCATCTGTTCATTCGATAGACCTAATAGGGAACCAAGCTGTATCAGATCGGATTTGCTCTGATTCAGCATGATGATGGATTCTGCATTTCCAATTGTTGTTCTCGTCTTTGTTCGAAGCAGCAGTTCCTCCACGTTCTGTGTGATCCCTGTCGGGTATCCGTCAAATTTCCTGCTCCATTTATAGAATTCATAAAAGAAATTTTCAGAATAATCATCCTTCAGCAGGAGATAGATTTCATCGATATAGATATAGGTTCTTCTACCGATTTTCTTATTGTGAAGGATCTTATCACGTAATGTTTCCAGAATAATCTTATATCCTAAAGAACGCATGGAATCACCGATTTCTGATACATCATAGACCGTTAGACGATTGTCTGTTTTTACATTTGTCTTATTGGCGAAAATATCATAAGAACCGTCCGTATAGGTGTATAAGGCATCTGCCATTGCCTGTGCTTCTGGATTATTTTCCTGCATCAGGATATTCCTAAAATCCTTCAGCGTTGGCATCTCTGCATTCTTGTCAGCAAATCTTCTTCCTTCATACTCCTGATACATTCTGGTTATGCCTTTATCTACGATTGATTTTTCTGTAGGGGTCAATGCTTTTTCTCCCATGATCTCTGTCATGATGGTCTGTGCAAAATCTACCTTGATCTTGACGAAACCGAATGTGTTGTCATAGTCGCCTTCAAACGGATTAAAGTATGTGCCGGAACGATTATCTATTTTGATTACCGTTCCATGATAAAAGCTATCTTCAGCTAAAAAGGCATATTCGCCCTGCGGATCGATTACGATGATATCTGATTCCGGCTGAAAGCAAAGGACCTGTGATAATTCATGTTTGACCTTGAAGGATTTACCAGCCCCTGGTTTTGCCAGGATCCATGCAGCAGGATTCTGTAACTTGCTTCTGTTGCATAAGATAAGATTTCCTGTTGTCTGATTGACTCCGTAATAGAGCGGCTCATCCTTCTGCATCAGTTCGACGCTTGTAAAGGGAAGCACGATGGCACATACTTTTGTTGTCAATGTCCTTCCTTTGCCTTCAATAGGAAGCCCTAACGGAAGAATCGAATTGAATCCTTCTTCCTGTCTCATGAATAAGGTTCCCATTTCACAGGATAGATTTCTCATTGCGACATTCACAGCTTTTTCTGCTTCTCTTAATTCATCCAATGTTTCTGTATTTATCATGATCAGCAGCTCTGTTTCAAATAAACGCTCGTTTCTTTTTTCTACATCATCCAATAACGCAGTTCCTTCCTCATAGGCATATCTAAGGTTCATCGGAAGCATCTGAGGATCATGACCTCTCATGAATGATTTTTCCTGACGGTTTGTGATCTCATTCTCCATGAGTGCAATTCGTTTCTTTATTTCATTGATATCTTTTCCTCTCTCATATACTCTCATATGAAAGGACGTAGTGATGTTATGCTCGATACGGGAAAGGGAATTGATCATGCTGTCGTTCATTTCCGTCGCCCATGTCTTCAGATACATGACCTTTGCATAGCGGTCATCGATCTTAAAATAATCTTCGCTCGTCTTAAAATCAAGCAGATCCGGAGCGATGCAGTCCTTGGTGGTGTAACCTGGAAGCAATGCATCATAATCTATTTCAAAAGGCTTGGCAGGGTTCATGATGGTCCTGATCAGCTTTAGCCTTTCTCTCCCATCCAGCACCTCACAGTGGCTGCCTAGATCCATGAACTTATTTTCCATTTCATTATGGAGGATGGTCAGCGATTTTTTTGCATCATAGAAATTATCTTCCTTTACCGTGTAGGTGATATATTTTTCAGATATGATCTTATTCGTACCTTTTTCTAGACTTGAAATGATGCTCTGGTTCAGTTCTTCCCGAAGCTCATCGTAGCCGTCGCCTACATTATGTCTGATGATCGAAGAAAGCAGTTCTTCTTCATCGATAGGATGATTGCATATCGTAAGCTGCATATCAACTTCATTTCCCAATGCATTGAGCAAACCCATGTATCGTCCAAATATGCTCTGCTGTTCTTCTTCCGGAGCAATGCTATAATTGATATCTTCAAACTTTTCTGTCTGCGAGTATAGATCGTTACCCAGCATTGCAATGCCGGAACGCAGCATCTTATCATAGTAAATGGCATTCTGCGTAACTCTTTTTTTATTTACATTTTCCTTATTCGTCTTCTTCTTTGATGCCTTTATTGATTTTTTTGTTTTTTCTTCTTTCTTTTCTGCTTTTTTTCTTATCATGCTTTCTCATCTCTCCTTTCTGTTGGAAGCTTTCGTTATCATATTCCAGCAGCTGCTGTTTTGTACGATATCTGAATTTGATCATCAGGTATTCATCAAAAGGAACTCCCTTAATGTCATACCAGCCACAGGCAAAACAGAATAAAGCTATTAAGGCACCGCCATATAGTCCTATATCCTGAGGCAGATGTAATAACACTATGGTCAGGAAGTAAAACAGCAGTGCGCTCAATATCCCGCATATCAGCCATTTCAGCTGTTTTGAAGTCATTCCCAAAAATACTTTTTCCTTATATTCATTGATATCTTTTGGCACTTTGACATACAGCATAGGTCTCACCTCCGTTCATGAATGAAAAATGTGGCAATATTGCCACATTTATTTTTCCAGCATTGGAGAAGATTTTTTCTTTCCTTTGCTCTTTGCATCTTGTTGAACATCCTTGGATTGAGAATTGCTTTTATCTTCTTCCAGAAGTTTGTTTGGATCTCTGTTCTGCATCTTCTCTTTTCCTATTTCATATTGTTCCTGATATATCTGTGCCAGCTGCTTCGCATTCAAGATCACTGGATCAGGTTCTACAAATTCTCCTCTGTCATCCTGCTGTGTTTCAAATCGAACCTTATATACTGGTTTTTCTATATCTGAATTGAGATAGATATATCTGCGACCGTTCTTCTTCTCATTGCCATCTTTATCCTGGTCCTTTTTTACTAATGCTTTCAAAGAGGTCCAGTATGCCTGAATTTTATCGCGATCATATCCATGGCTATCCGTTCCAAATCGGAAATGACGAAATTCCTTGGAAGGGATCAATATATTTACCATCTTTAAAGGATTACCATCTTTATCTTCCTTTGAAGGATGATCAAAATGTTCTTTTATCTGTTTGCTGTTGAATTTTGCATATATCCTTCTCGAAGACGAACCAGCATCTTGCTTGGTTTCTTCCTGCTTTTCAGCAGGTTGTTCATCCTTAGTGGGAACCTCGGTATCTTTTTCTTTCGACTGATCTTTTTCAGAAATACCTGCTTCTTTCCCATATATTTTCACCTGTACGATTTCTTCTAATTTCTTTTGGCTTTTTTCAAGACCGTTCAGTTCTTTCTGTTTCTGTTCCAGCATCTTCTGCAATTTCTCTATTTCTGCCTTCTGAGAAGCAATAAGTGATTTCATGGTATCCTCATGATCATCAAATGACAGAATGCTGACCGATTCCACCCTGTTCCAGTCATGGACATACTCCTTGCCGGTTTCGATATCCGTTATCTTTGTAATATCTTCATACATCGAACTGCCATGATAAGAGAGATCTCTTCTTCCGGTCACTTCCGAAGTCCCGATATGGATATCCTGTATTTCGTTTCTTTTCATCTTATCGACTATGTTTCCTTCCGTCGTATAGAATACATATTTCTTATCTTCCATTTTTCTCACCTCTAATTTACATCAAGCAATGCCTTGCTCCAGCCTCCGCTCTGGAAAGCCGCTATCATGATCAGGATGGAATATCCGACCAGTTCGAACATCTTACTAGTTATATCTGCCTGCGTCAGGTCTCCTGTAGATGAAAATGCTGCTGCTACCAGTTGCGTATAGATATAGCAGATTATGATGATGAATAATCCCTGTAGAGCCAGCGCAAACATTCTTTTGATAAATTTGATTCCTATGGTCTTGAATTCCGTGGAACAGAATGTTGCGAAAGCCAGTGGTGCAACAGCTGTAAAGATATATATCTCGATAAATCGCAATGCACTGATCGCCTTTACCAATACAAGCGCTATGTTGTTTATGATCCATCCGATAAGTCCTAATAAAAACTGCTGAAGCAGCTGCCAGAAGTTATTTTCATCCTTCAGTGCATTTACAACAGCAGAAGAGATATCTACATTGATATCCTGGATATCCATAGAATTTCCCATGGAATCGATGATATATGCCGATAGGTCAAAGCAGGCACCAATGATCGTCGTCATATTCTTACATAAGAAGATGGCAACAGTAGCTTTGAATACGACCACGAAAAGGGAATGGAAGGCATCCAATCCCTTGATATCTGATCGATTGTATAAGGCAAGCATTTCCATTGCAAGGAATAAGAGACAGAAGGAGCTTGCAACTACAGCAACTCCCTGTCCCAATGGGGAATGTATACCGACAGCATTCCATATGGTCGTATTGAATTCAGCTGGAGAGGCGGATGCAATTTCAACAACAGAAGATAATCCGGAAAAGAAATCAGCATAAAAGTTTCCTATCGCTTCCGCGATTCCTTCAATAATTTCATCCATGCTCTATCCCTCCCTAGTTGAAGGTAACATCAAGAGCTCCGAACATTACACCTACCGCACATGCAATCGCTCCACCAAGCAACTGGAAAAGAGAATCTCTTATATCCTGTCCGCTGTGTTCTTTCAGAGCAGTGGAAAGCTTCATGGCTCCAAGTCCTGCCCAAACGGCTCCGAATATCAGGATAGCCTGCCCTAGCCAGTCCGTTGTCTTCGATAAAAAATTCTGTCCTTCATTTCCTGCTGCAACAGGGATGATGACTTTTGCAATTAATAGCTGATTTAAGTAATTCATATTTTTTAACCTCTTCTTTCCTGTGCTTTGTTTAGCGTCTGAGCATAAAGACGATAATCGTGATCTAAAAATTGTCATAAAAAGAATTATTTTCTTTTTCAGATTGTTTGACGACTTCAAGTTCTTCGGTAAACGTCATGTACATACCTCGGTTTGAAGGCAGGCGATTGGTACCGATCTCTCCTTTGAATTCTGGCTTTGTTCTGCTTGTCAGAACTGAAGCCTGTCTTCTTCTCAAGCCGATGAGAAATAATTCGATATCAAAGAAATTATCTTTTGCCTTTTTCTTGTCATGAGCATCTGTTGTCAGCTCGACCCTCTTATGCTTCGTAACATCAAATTTCTTATCTCGGAAGATATGGTATCCACGGATATGGACCAGACATTCATCCTTTCCTAGACGACCAATTTCATCCGGTGCCAGAAGCGGTCTCTGGATCAGCTGATTGGATTTCTGATATGACCAGTTGGAGCCGCGAGTTTCTGATACGCTAGTGTAATCTACCGTCTCATTCCCTATCAGCTTTGAGAGATATTCCATCGATTCGTATTCTTTCCCGCCTAGGAAGATCGTGGTATCGCAGTTACCGAAAATCGTTTCCCAGCAGTCCTTATACGCGCTCTTCAATTGCGATATGTTCTGCAGGATGATGGTTGCAGATATTTCCCTTGATCTCATCGTTGCGATCTTGATCTCAAAATCCGGCTGCTTTCCACAGTTGGCAAATTCGTCATTGACAAATCTGGTATGGATAGGAAGCCGGTGATCTTTTCTTGCATCAGCACAGCGGTACAGCATCTCATAAAGCTGCTGGATCAGAATCGAGGACAGGAAGGAGAATGTCGTATCGCTGTCAGAAATGATGATGAATAATATGGTCTTCCTCAATTTGGAAGAAGGAAGACGTTCGTAGTCATCATTTGTCTTATCGTATTTCTTCATCCAGTCCTCTTTGGTTAGATCCAGTGTCATATCATCCGGATGTTTCTCATCCTTTACCTTCGGGGTTCCGATAAGGTCCAGTTCCAGCTCGTCTTCTCTTAACAGTTCCTGTAGTTCAGGAAGATTGAATATAGCCAGGCGGACACCTACGGAGATCAGGATAGACTTTGCTGTTTTTCCAGCAGCTTTTCTGTAAAGCTTGTACTGTTTGACCGCTAGGAAGGAATAAGAATATTTATTTACAGAATTGCCATATCGTAGCTGACGGTTATTCATCTCCTCAAGTTCATCGAACATGATATCCAGTACGGATTGTGCGTTCTCATCCTCTTCGCTAGCTTCAGCATGATCCAGAAGCTCCATGACATAATTGAAGTTTCTTTCTTCCTCGGTTCCGACCGCCATAATAAAAAAGATGACCGCAGTCATCCATGCTATTTCTGCTTTTTCGAAGAATTCATCTCCTCCTTTATTTGCAGTATCCTTATTTGTATTGGCAACCAGATTGTTGACGAATTTGAACACATCATTAGGTTTCTGGAAGTAATGAAATGGATTGTAATGCATGCTCTTATCCATCTGGACAAGGTTCAATATCTTCCTGTCATATTTATCATCCTTATCGTAATTGATGAATGCATTGCCTGTTTCCTCACATACCGAACCCTTGGGGTCTACGACAATATAATTTCCGTACATCTGAAGGATATTTGGCTTTACGTGATTTCTGGTCTTTCCGGAACCGCTTCCTCCTATCACACAGATATTATTATTCAGGAAGGTCTTCCTCGTATTCATGCTGAGTTCGATTTCAGAGGACAATATCATGTTCGAATCAAGACCATTCTCTTCTACATTTTTCATATTCGTACCTCTCATTTGTCCCTTAAGTGTTCTATTTCTTCAAATCTTCCATACCTTGCTGAACCATGTTCTTCCTTCTGTCTGAAGTTCTTTCTATTGCTCTTCTGATACTCGCTATATATGAAGGCAATTGCTGGAAGCAATGCCATACCTATGATTGCTCCCATATTAAGGTCTGGAAAAGGATCACTGAAAAGATTTATATGATCGAGCCCATAGGTCATAAAATCAAATATATTGTTGGTCTTTACTGAAGCAAGATAGAAGGAATTACCGATACGATTACCGAGCCAGATCATGAACAGATAAAAGATGATGGTAAAAGCCGATAGTTTTCCTTTCACATTATTAGTTCTCAAGATCATCACTTCCTAGGTCTGAGCAGATATACAGTCCCCGATATACTGCCTGTATGGACGCCAGATCTTCTGTTTTGAGGTTGCTTTTCTTTGCCGTGCATAAGAGTTCCTTGCATGCAAAGAGCAGGGAATGTATCAGATCATTTTTTCTCTGTCTTACCGTGAGCAGGTACTCCACCATCTGCGTTTCATCGATCATATGAGCCTTATATCGTTCAATGACATCACTTTCGTTTTCGTTATATGTTTCTATTGCGTTTTTCAATTTATGCAGGGTCTTCTCATGCATATTATCTAAGGTGTTTTCCATCGCTTATCACTCCCTTCCTTTTAGTTCGATATCCATCTGTTTGGCTTTGACTTGCTCCTGTTTCGCCTTTTTCATGACTTCCTTATGCTGTTTCGCCTTGTCTATCTTTTCGCGGATGCTCGTATTGCGTTCTTCCAGCCTTTCGCATATGAGTTCCCATTTATTGATATCCGTGCTGCGAAAAGTCAGAAGATAATCGTCCTTCTTCAGCAGAGGCATGTTAGGTTCTTTCGGATCCATGACTTCTTTTCCGTATGCATCCGTAAGGATGAATGCTTTCAGCACATCATTGTCCCTTGTGTTCAGGATCTCACCATCTCTATATTTCCTGTCATATAGTTCCTCAAGATTGGAAGGGCGAGACCTAAGATGAAAATCCACACCATATCGCTGGCAGGATCTCTGTAGGAATAATGCATCATCTTTGGAAACAGATGCCTTTACGACATCACTTTTTTTCTTCTCAGCAATGCGTAGAAAATCGATCTCATCTGAAAACTTTCTACCTTTATTGACTCGAAGATAATCCTTGTAGGCATTTTCTCCGGATCTTTCTGATGCGACCTTCAGCTGCCATATGGCATCTCTAAGGACATGAGTCATAGATGTACCTACCGACCAGCCAATGGTCACCAGACCCTGCATCAGTTCCTTTGTCATATATCCGCTATCTGCCATGTTTACCATCTCCTTCTTCAGAATCCCTGTTGTATTTTTTTACATCGATCAGAAATACGATAAAAGCTGAAATACACATAAGGATAAGCGAAAATATATTATTGATCAGAAAGGCAGTCACATAATTCACCCAGTATGAATGGGTAAGCGGAGTCAGACGGATCGCAATCGAGATGAAGATCAGAACCAGTATAGATATAGAGATATAGAGATATTTCTTAGATAGGCTGTTCTTGTTCTCTCTCCTCATGCTCCCAACCTCCCTGTGCATCCAAGACAGACTGTTCTACATTCGCTGTATTCTGAGCTTTCGCTTTTCTGCTTTTGCCGGTCTTATATTTTTCCATTTCGTGTTTCAGCATTTCGCCTGTCTCTTCCCATTTCAGCTGCCTTTCGTACAGCTTTTTCAATTCTGCTAGCTTGGTATCACTTTCCTTCAGCTTTGTTCTTAGTTCTTCGTTCTTTTTCATTTCACTTGCGTAGATCTTTTTGATCCCCATGTCTTTTACCATCATTATCTCCTTTCTAAAAACAAGAAAAGGGAAGGCTTGATCTGTACCTTCCCTTGATTTAGCTTGATGTGGCAATATTGCCACATCAAGCTAATTTATTTTGCTTTTCTTCTTTTTCTGCTTACAAATACGACTGCGATTCCAGAAATAGCGAATATTCCCACAAGAGCCATAGTATTTGCCGTAACACCTGAATCGACCTTGATTACAGGCAATAGAACATTGACATATTCAAAGCTATATACTCCATCAACGATAGGTGTATTTTCATCAATGACTACTTTCTTGACCTCATCACTTAATTTATAGCCTTGTGGAGCTTTCGTTTCCTTTATGTAGTATGTTCCATATGTTACATCATCAAATCGTGCAACACCTGTTTCTGTATCGCCTTTTACGACGGCGATTGGATTCTTGCATTCTTCATCAGAATACATTGTGAATTCAAAGTCTTTGGATTTGATGTTTTCCTTCGTTACAGAATCTACTTTATTGACTTCGATAGCAACTCTGATCATCTTATCCTTCATCGTTACTTTATCGCCATCACCAGCAGTAAATTCAATTTCTTCCGCAATTTCATATCCGTAAGGAGCTGTGATTTCCTTCATGATATATTTTTTACCTTCGACAAGATATCTGATAGAGTGAGATTCTTTTCCAGAAATCCATTCATCTACTACATCACCAGTTTCTTTATCGATTACCTGAAGTTCAGCACCTTCTAATTCTTCAGAACCTGTTTCCCCAACTTTTGAGAATTCCATTTCTATAGGTTTATTTTCACATGTAATCGTCAATAGATCACCATCAGCTTTTACTTCAACTTTATAGATATGGTCATTAACAGTATATCCATCCACTTGTTTTGCTTCCTGTAGATAATATGTACCAAGTTCTAGATCGTTAAATCTAGCAATGCCATCCTTATCAGTTTTTGCTGTAGAAAGGATCTCGCTCATATCTTCATTAACAGAAATATTGAATTCGATACCTTCTAATTTCTTATCAGCATCTAATGTATCAACTTTCTGTACTTCTATAGAACCTCTTGCAAGTTCATTATCGATCTTGCCTTCGTTACCGATCTGAACTACGTAGTTGGATATATCTTCTCCATGATAAGCAATCTCAAAATCATATTCATTGTCGTTTAGAATGTACTGACCGTTAGTAGAAAGTTCTTTGATGTAATATACACCATTAGGGAAATCGAATGTATCAGCTAAAGTCAAATGACCATCTTCATTGATTCCTGAAGTATAGATCAATTGTCCGTTTTCGATAGCAACTCCGCCCATATAATCGTAAATATCTTCACGAGCATAGATACCGAATACGATATCTTTATAGGCATCCGGATTCTTGAATACTTCTTGTTCTTCCAATACTTTGGTCATATCGATATCTACTGTCGGACGTTCATTTTCAAGAGTAGATTCGATCTTCTGAAGCTCGTTCTTCTGATTATCTTCTACTTCGAAATAATGTCTTTCAGTATCCACGATATATCCATGAGGTACTTTTGTTTCTCGGTAATAGTAACGTCCTACAGGAAGCTTCTTGCTGACAACGGTTTCCCAATCAGATTCTAGGGTCTGTACAGCTTCACCTTCATGATAGTACGTATGGTTACCGATGGTAATATCTTCAGCAGCATAGATTGTGATCTCTGCTCCTAGAATGTTGGATTCCTCCCAAACTGGAGATTGTGTTGTTCCAAACTCAGTCTGTCCAGTAACGGTCTGCATGAAGATCTCACCAGATTTGTTCCATTCTAATTGACCGAATACCATTTCATCCTTCATTTCTACGCTCTGCACTTCGCCAGTATCCTTCACAGTAAATTCTACTTCTTTAGCGATAGCATAACCGTATGGTGAGGATGTTTCTTTTAGGATGTAAGCTACATTAGGTTCCAATCCTTTAATCAAATGAGGTTTGATGGTTCCATCTTCGTTCTTTCCATCCTGTCCAGAGATCCAGCTTTCGAATACTTCACCTGGTTTTCCTTTAGGATAGACCATCATATGAGCGCCTTCGATCTCTTCATCATTCGTGATATCTTTCTTTGATACTTCTACTTTCGTGATTTCGTTTTTGAAATCAGAAGAAAGTTCAACGACCTTGACATCCTGTCCTTTATAGGTTGCATCAAAACCAACTACTTCATCAGATGATGAGTAACCGATAGGAGCTTTGATTTCTTTAACATAGTACTCTGCCAATGGAAGATCTACATCAAATTTAGCAATGCCTTTATCATCGCTGTCTGCTGCATAGACACGCTGATCAGCATTTACCAAGACTTTTCCATCAGCATTAACGATGTCGTTCTTAGCATAAAGTCCGAATACTGCTCCAGATAATGGTTCATCAGTATCGGCATCTTTTTTCACAACAGAAAGGTCAACTTTCTGACGTTCATTTGTAATCGTAGCACTGTCGAATACAAGTGCTGTGTACTGATCCTTGTATACAAGTTCAGCTTCCTGTGTTTCTCCGTTTAGGATGAAACCTTCAGGAGCTTTTACTTCTGTTACTGTATATTTTCCTAATGGAAGTGCTTCTGTCGTTGCAGTTCCATCTTTTCCAGTAGTAAGCGTAGCTACAAGTTCTCCTTTTCTGTAGAAGTTCTTGCTTACGCCATCCGGATGTTTGATGTTCTCAGCAGCACGTACTTCAAATACCATGCCAGGCAATGGTCTGTTTTCATATTGGAAATGATAGTTTCCAGCAGATGATTTGTCCTTAACGGCATTTACTAAAACTTCACCGTTCTTTTCAACCGTGATCTTGCCTTTGACAAGCTCATCTTTCATTTCGACCTTCTGTACTTCACCTGTATCTTTGATCGTGAACTCAATGCTTTCTGCTTTTAGATAGCCTTTTGGAGCAAGAGTTTCTTCTAGGATATAGGTTTTTCCTACCAGCATTCCTTTGATTCTATGTGCTTCACGAGTGGATGTCCATTCGTCGATTACTTCACCAGTATCTTTTCTGGTTACTCGCATCTTCGCACCAGGAATTTCTACATTTGTCGTAATATCCTTCTTCGTGAAATCCCATTTTGTGATCTCATTCTGGAATTCATAGCTATAAGTCTGTTTTGCTAGGTCCTGACCTTTATATGTTCCATCTAAAGTATATTTCTTAGCAGTGGAAGCATATCCGTCTGGTGCTTTTGTTTCTCTTACTTCGTATGTGCTAAGAGGAAGATCTGCTTTGAACTGTGCTTTTCCATCTTTGCCGGAAGTAACAGTTTCGATCTTGCTGCCAGCTTTAACTAAGACTTTTCCATCAGCACTGCTGATATCTTCTTTAGCATATAGCGTAAATTCTGCACCTTCCAATGGTTTGGATGTTTCTTTATCTTTCTTGATAACATCTACTTCAATTTTTTGTCTTTCATTCGTGAAGGATGTTTCATCAAAGACAATTTCAGTTTCCTGATCCTTGTATTTTAATTCCACATCTTTTTCTTCATCGTTATGTACCATTCCATCTGGAGCAGTTTTTTCTTTTACATAATACTTTCCAAGAGGCAGTACTTTTGAAGTACTCATTCCATCTTTTCCAGTGGTGATGGTATCGACCAGCTGATCTTTTCCATAGATGACAGTACCCTGATTATCTGCGGACATGATATCTTCACGAGCGTAGATTTCAAATACTGCACCTGCCAAAGGTCTTTCTTCATAGTCAAATACGATATTTCCATCATCATCAGTATGTGTACCGACTAGGACTTCTCCTTCTTTCTTGATTTTGATCTGACCTTTTACTGTAACATCGCTCAATTTTACGGTAATTACTGGTGTTTCTTCATCTGGCAATGTTTCATAAGCACCATCACTGGTCACTCTGAATTTAACTGGCTCTGTATTCAGGACATAGCCGTTTGGAGCTTTGATTTCTTCTACCTGATATTCACCTGGTTCTAACACGTCACCTGTCATTACGGAACCGGATTCGTCTGTTTTCCATTCATCAACATAATGAGGAAGGGGATTCCATTCCCAATAGCCAACGTATTCGTTAGTGTCTAGATCTCTGATCTTGAATGTTGTATCAGCTAAACGTACGATTCTTCCTGTCTCTGCATCGTATTTGATCATGGCAATGACAGCTTTGAATTTTCCGTCATTGAATACACGCCAAGGCTGAGGATCACGACTGTCTTCGGAAATCGTTACAGTGAAATCAGGTACAGTATAGTGGTCTACTGGTGTTTTAGTTTCACGCACTACATAAGTTCCATATGGAAGTTCATCTGAAACTGCATAGCCTTTTTCATCTGTTACTAAGACCTTAGCTGTCTTGCCTTGTGCGTTAGTAGCTACAGGAGCTTTTTCCCAGCTACCGTATTTATCAATATCTTTCTGAGCTTTGATCGTGAATTCTACACCTGCCAGATTATCAGCTTCACCGGTTCCATTATCAGAAATCTTGATGATGGAGAATGGCTGAGAAATGACACGTTCTTTTGATGTCACAGATTTAGTTATCAGTGAAACGTTCTGATTTTCATAAGCAATATTTACTTCATATTCTGTTTCATCCAAAGTATAGCCTTTGCTTGGCTGTGTTTCCTTAACTGTGTATTTTCCTAGATATAACTGTTCGTCTGTACTTGCATTTCCGTTTTTGTCGGTAGTCAAGGTATCAATCAGAGTACCAGCTTTATAGATGATGCTTCCATCTGCTGGATCTAGGATATTTTCTTTTGCACGTACTTCATATACGGCACCTTCTAATGTTGCTTCACCTAGAGGTTCTTTTCCAGATACTTTATCTTCTTTAGATAGAGTGATCTTACCTTTAGCTCTTGTATTCTGAAGAACTGCTTCATAGGTCTTTCCTTCTTCACGGATCTTATATACAAGCTTGTCATCAGAATGTGTGTATCCGTTAGGAGCAGTTTTTTCAACTAAATAGTAATCTCCATAACGTAGTAGGTCGCTCTTAGCGATACCATTGCTGTTTGTTTTGATATCTCCAACATATTGATCATTGCTCTTATAGATGGAGAAAGTCGTGTTGGCTCTTACGACCGTTTTTCCGCTTTCTTTATCTCGCTTGATTACCTGGATATATCCTTCGATAGGCTTATCTGTTCCTGTTACTTCAATTCTTTGTTCATTCTGAGAAACGGTAACATTATAAGCCTGATTATTAAGAACATAGCCAGTAGGGGCAATGACCTCTTTTACCGTGTACTGACCGAAGCGCAGATATCCAGATTCTACATAACCAGTTGCAGTTGTAACCAGTCTTTGTAGTTCCTGTCCCTGATCGTTATAGATAGCATAGGTTGCACCAGCGACCTGCTGTCCAGTTCTGCTATCAGTTTTACGTAATTTGATCTTACCTTTTACCCAATTGTTTCTTGCATTGAAGTCTGTTGTCTGATTAGGCTGAATCTGCACGGAACGAATTGTGCTGTCCAATACAAGATGATTAGGAACAGCTACTTCCTGCACATAATAAGTACTCTGCATTAGATCATTCACAGTTACTTCACCATTTCCATCTGTAGTGTATGTTCCAATAGGGGAAGACATATCACTGTTTTTGGAAACCTTGAAGGAAGTGTTAGGTACATAGGCACCGTCTTCATCCTGTTTCGTGATATGAAGAGAACCGTATTTATTAACATTGATCGTTACATTAAATCTAACTGGGTCGCTTCCCTCTAATGGTGCTACCATCTGTGAAGCATTTCCTTTTACACCATATACAATAGTTGATCTAGAAGATTCACCTTTATATCTAATACCAGTTAATTTTATTGTATCAGGTGCATCAGCAGTTGGTGTAATCTTTAATGTATCACCGCTCTTAGTAATATTTACTCCATCAACAGACTGGATATCAAATTCACTGACAACACCATTGGAATCCTTTAATGTTAACGTTTCACCTACATTGACCGTATAATCACTATCTCCGTTGAAGGATGGCTTATCATAATGATGATCAATTTCATTCTGAATCTGTTTTTTCATGGATGCATAATTGGATAGATTAGTTTGGTCAACGGTCCATCCTCTTGCTTCCCAGATCATGAACTGAGAAGCCATATACCACTGAGCGGTTTTTCCATGAGTGTAATAGCCATGATATGCAATCAAATTCATTTTTTCCTTTAAAGGTTCACTAAAATCTGATCTCTCATATCCTGTTGCGCCATTCTGTGCTATTGTGGATGGATCGACACAGAATACGACATCGCCATCAAGATACAGCCAAGGAGTATCTGCGTTCCAGTCATTTGTAAGATTACCTTCCAGAGCCGGACCATGTGTTGTATAGCTGATGCCTGTTCCAGAACCATAGGTTAATTTCTTACCTGCTGCATAAACTGGCATCTGCATATTGGTCAGAGTCATCAGAAGGGAAGTCGCAATTACCGTAAGTCGCTTAGTAAACTTCTTAAGGTTCATTTTTTCATTCTCCTCTCAAATTCATATTAAAAAAGCCAGTTATCCTTAACTGACTTGTTTATATATAGGAATTACTATTCTCTAATTAATAAGCTTGTATATCTATTAAGCGAGAATACACCTTTTACATCATTCACTGCTAGCTTGCTAGCAGCCTTATAAAAAGTTCACCCATTTACCTAAAAGTTTCATTAGGATTACCTGCCTTTCTTTCATAAGAAAAGAACCTGTACATTTCACAGGTCCTTATCTCTATTTCTTCCACGATACTATTTTAGAACACGCAATTGACAAAAAAACCGACACATTGCATATTTTTTCTAACTTTTTTATTTATTGTGGCAACATTTCCACATTTTAAATTCAAATGATTTTACTAGCATAATTCGGTGTTTCCATTATTTCTCTTTTTCTTAACTTTCAAACGATTTTTCTTATATATTTTATTATCAGAAAATTTATCATCTTTAAATTTAAAAGGCGAGTTTTCTTCAATTATTTTTATGAAATCAATATCTGATGTAAATCTCATATCTAAATCTATGCCAAAACTGTCTCTTTGTATTTTTATTGGTTTGTCTGAAATAGTGTCATCAATCTTGTAGCGATAAAATTCTCTCGTTGTTTTACCATAAATAAATATTTTTGTTGGCTCAGATTCCACTACAATTTTTGAAATATCAGAATATTTCATCTTAACTATTCGTTTTTTAATCAGCTTTCCAGTATAGCTTTGTCTCGGATAGTATGCTAAATAATCATCATAAAATCGTAACTCCATAGGAAAAGGTAACAATTCATATTTTTTTCTATAAAGTGTCATACCAAAAATATAAGACAAAAAGAAACATAAAAGAAGCAAATATCCATCAAAAATATCAATATCATAAGTAAATGTGACAAAAATAAAAATTCCTAATAGTATTCCAAATAAGATTCTCAAATATACAAGTAATTTATTTTTTTACTTTTACTTCAGTATAGATTGCTTCCTTTGCTTGTATTACATAATTCGGTGTATCCATTATTTTTTCCTCCTTAACTTCCATGAGAAAAGAACCTGTACACTTCACAGGTCCTTATCTCTACTTCTTCCACAATACTATTTTAGAACATGCAATTGACAAAAAAACCGACACATTACAATTTTTTCATCCTTTTTAAGAAAAATAAAGAACAGCCAAAATCGACTGTTCTTTAATTAGTTATTCAAGAATAATTAAACCATATCTCATTGTTCCATTATTATATTTTACAGAATCTATACCGTATCGATTTACTAATCCATCATCCATCATTTTGCTTCCTGCGGCATCAGCATCTTCCCATGTATCATAAATTGCATAATAGCTAGCCACATCTGCTGGATTATTTAATATAGCATCACACGCTTTATCTGGTTCTAAACCGCCTGGACATAATACATTGGACTGTGAATTACCTGAGTTAGATGCTGTATTTCCTCCGCTTGAAGAACTGCCACTGTTTCCTGTGCTTCCGCTACTTCCACCACTAGAAGAAGGGGAAGCAGGCTGTTGAGTCACAGTGTTATTATTAGCTGTATCTGTGTTCGTATTGCTATTGGATGTAGTATTGCTTGTTTCTTTCTTAGCAACTTCTTTTTTCTTTTCAACTACAACCTTAAATGTTTTTTCTGAAGCATTTCCATTTACATCATATGCTAAAACTTTTACTTCATATGTACCAGCTTTTTTTGTATCAAGCTTACCTTTATCAATGTAATAGCCTGATTTTTCTACTTTCTTATCACTGTATTTCAAATCACCATCTACTGGATCCTTTACTGATTTCACATTGTCTTTCAATGTAAGTTTATCACCTGCGGTAATGGTAACTTTTTCTTTCTTCAGTTCAATCTCTGGCTTCTTCGTATCTTCTACTTTTACCTTGATTTTTTGTTCAGTTTCCTTATCACCATCCGTGAATGTGACAGTTAATTCCTGTTCTCCAAGTTTCTTGCTATCAAATCCATCTACAGCTTTAACCTTTATATTCTCATCAGACTCTTTTGCATTGAATAGTTTGCTGTTATCTAATTCTTCTCCGTACTCTGCTGTTACGTTTTCTGCTGTTGTAACTTCTAACTCTTGACTGCATCCTGTTAAAACGAATGCTGCTATTGCAATCAATCCTACTAATTTCTTCATATTTTTCATCTCCTTGTATGCTAACTGTTTTATTTATATTTCCATTTCTTCCGCGATACTATTTTAGAACATGCAATTGACAAAAAAACCGACACATTGCATAATTTTATAAAATTTTTTATGACTATTATTAATTAGCTTCCTGCTTTTGTAACAAAAACAGCACCTCCCATAATAACCAAAATTGCCTTTAAAATTGGATTGCTGATTGCATGGATAAGCATTATTATTAGAAAAATAGAAATCAATATTGAAATTAAATTACTAATCGCATCTTGAATTTCTAAATCTTCATTATGAAGTATTTCTTTAAATCTAAGAGCCACCAAACTACCTTCTATTATTACCAGTAGCAAAGTATAAATAAAGTACCTAACAGGTTTTCCATCTTCATAAATTAATATATTCAAGTAATCATCCGTTGCATATTTTGATAATAATTCATTATTGAGATTATTTAGTAAAATCAAAAAAATGATTGTAATTACAAGAGTAATGATTTCCTTCCAATAACGATAAGTGATTTTCTTAATCAATTCTTTCTTATCCATGTTCTTTATTCCTCTTTACTTTCAAATCTTCCATGAACAGTTTCCTTTTATTTAGCATATATAAATTTCTGCTTAATGCATAAATAGTCCAGATTGTTATGATAATCGTTAAAATAATAATGAAAAGTGAAAGAAATTCAACTAATCTAATATAAGCACTATCAGAAATCGACTGCTTATTGATTAGGTTCTTCAGTAAATCAAAAATAATTTTCCATACGTTCGTCATAATCAATGTTATAAAGGTGATAAACACTGCTGTAAACAATACCTTTTTATGTTCATACAATGAGCATATTTCTATATATTCCATGGAAAATTCATTTTCTGGCATAGATATATATTTTTGGTAGTCTTCATTATACTGATGAATATGTTTTTCTCTTCTACCTTTATATGTAAGCCCATAAATATATTGCTTAACTTTATTCATTTCTGTTCACCCTTCCTTTATTTTCTTTTACGTATCTTCTAATTGTTATACCTCAGAGAAACCTTATTCTTTTAAATGTATTTGAACCATTCAAACACGGGGTTCTCTTATTTATTTGAAACTGTTCTTTAGTTCCTTACATGGAGTAAATTTCACTGCTTTACGTGCAGGAATAATGATTCTTTCTTTTGTAGCCGGATTGATTCCGTTTCTTTCCGGACGTTCTGCAATTGTAAGCTTTCCTAGACCTGTGATACTGCATTCACCATTGTTTTCTAGTTCCCAGTAAATCATTTCTACGAATGCTCCATAAGTTGCCTCCGCTTCCTTTTTGTTTAATCCTGTCATTTCTGCTAATTTATTGATTTGTTCTTTCTTTGTCATAATTTTTCATCCTTTCTTTTAATTTCTATACACTACCTGGCAAGTTGCCCGGTTGCAATTAACTCTGACTAAATAGGTCCTGCTGAATAGGAATGTTCAATGATCTGCATAATTTCTCAAACAATTCCATTTTGTCCATTTCTAAATTTTCTTCCGCATCTTCTTCAGTGAAGCGTTTGGAGAATACCATCCATGTTCGAAAACAATCTTCGCATGCCCATGATTCAAGGACGGGAATGTAATATACATCATCATTTAGTTCACAATGACAGGAATCGCATCCATGATGAGCAATTTCGTGTTCCTGCATGATTTTCAGTTCATCCTGCTCGATGCGATAAGCTATCCATCCACTAGGTAATGTTACTCTTTTTGCCATTTTTCTTATCTCCTTTGCATAGTACAATATTTCTTCATGTTGTTCATATCAGCTATGCCATAAGTTCATCTTTATGATGTTTCTTAGAATACACCATACCTGCCTCAAAAGCGTTCAGTAGTAGCTCTTCAGGTATTCCTATACTTGAAAGATGAGCTATCAATTCAGACAATGCGATCATGATATCGATCGTATTTCCATCGATGCTTGATTCCATATAAGGCTCCTCATCTTTTTGATATATCCTTACCATCAGTTCTGCAATCTGCTTTTGCTCATCCGCCATCTCATTGTTCCTCTTCCGTAATCTTCACGCCTGTCTTTTCCTGAACATGTTCCATATAGGTATCGACGTCTATATATCCCTTTGAAAGATCTTCTGCTTTCGATGTTATCTGTTTCAGGATATCAAGAATTTGTTCAGCCTGTATCCCTTGATCATATAGAACCTCAGTTATCGTTCCCAGATATATCTTGCTTGCAGTTTTCACCAATTTCTTTTCTCTGATTTCCTGTAGCTGTTTATCTCTTCTGCTCATAGTTTAACCCTATCCTCCTATGCTGTGTTAGGTGATGTGGCAATATTGCCACATTAATTTTGATAGTCGAATCCATCATTATTCATGTAGCATTCACTACTTTCCGAAAGATCTTCTTCATTCTTACTGACTTCTGAACCTTTCTTTCCTTGGATAAATTCTACGTTCTGGATGTTTACCACTACCATTGCCTTAGCATTATCTTCAGCATCTATCCATTTATTAACCTGTGGACGACCGCTCAGAAAAATAAGGTCTCCCTTCTTTGCATATTTGATAAGAAGTTCCATTATATTTCCATTTGCTGTACAGGAATAAAAATCTGTCGGACGTTTTCCATTTTCATCTTTATATGGTCTGTCCACAGCAACCGAAAAGGAAATAAAATCAGAATTAGTTCCTTTTCTTTTTTTAAACTCAGTAGAAATTCTTCCAATCATCGTAAATCTAGCATACATATTTATACCTCCTTATTGTCTTTGAAAAATTCATCTTCCATTTTCGAAAGCCAGTCTTTTTCCTTTTTTTCACATCCCTCATCAATGAACATGTTTTCTAGTTTTTGAATCAATTCTTCTATTGTTTTGTTGAACATATTCACATCCTGTTCATACTTTCCGGTAGTAGGAATGGTTTGTAGTTTATTGATATCTTCGTCTATTCTTTCTTTGATCGTATTTAGAGCTGCTATATATCTTATTTTTCTATAAGAATGCTGTATTTCCATTGACAGCTCTCTAAAATTCATGTCCGTCAGCTTTATCTGTAAAGCATTTTCTATCTTTAATAGTGTTTCCTTCTTTGGATGAATGGTTCTTCCTTCTTCTATGGAACGATACGTCCAAGCAGGGATATCTAACCTCTTTGCAAACTTCTTCATTCCTTCACCATACATCTCTATACGAATTTTCCTCAAAAATTCTCCTAGTTCATTCTTGATCATTGTTTCACTCTCTTCTTTTGAAGAATTGACAGCTATCCGAAATTGAGTTTTCCTCCAGCAATCTTCCGCATGATACTCTCTTTTTTAAAAGATTGAATAGTTTATTATCATATTCTTTCTCTTTCTTGAGGTTCACTATCTGATTATTTTTTCCAATACAGGAAAATGTAGAAGAAAACACACATAGTTCGCACGTTTGTATTTCTTTCTTCATTTTTTCTCCTTTCATTTTATCATATGTCACATAAATTGATTATAAATTTTATCATCAATTATGATGTGACTATTAAGCCACATCATAATGCAAATACTTCTTCAACCAATGCCTGATATTCCTGAGCAACTCTTGACTTTAATTTCTTATCGTTTTCAAGAAGGATCTTCTGGTGAATGCTTGCTTCTTCAACCGGTTTTGCCTGATATGGTATTACGGTATCAAACATATAGGACCCAAATGCCCTCTTTAGACACTCGACCCATTTTGTATCAATATTATTCTTATTTTTCATAGTTACCAATAGCTTGATGTCAAATGGTAATGGCTCATAGCTTTCCAGCCATTGCAGACAAGTTGTAATACTATCGTATGTACCAATCAGACCGCCTCTATTGATTTTTATAGGAATGATGATGATATCTCCTTCCTTATAACAAGCTGACATAGAATTATAAGTTAAAGCATTTTCAAAAGGCTGATTATCCACAATGATGTAGTCATATTCTTCCTCAATTTCCTTTATCGCTCTTCTAAGCCTGTTAGCAGGATTCATTTGAGACTTCAGTTCAATATCTGCTGTTGATAGATCATTATTTGATGGGATAACATGCAATCCATTTATTCTTGTCGGCAATATTGCATCTTTGATACTGCATTCCTGCAGGATGACCTTTTTTATATCATAATCCAGTGTTGACTGTTTAACAAAATTTCCTAATGCCTGATATCCGCTCATGAAGGAATTCAATCCAGAATCAATCAGCTTTTCAAAATCAGATAAGAAATCCTCCGCACCCTGCTGATTTAATTTCTGTTCTCTTCCTAATAAGATATCCGATAGATTGCTCTGAGGGTCAAAATCTATTGCTAGGACCTTCTTTCCTTTCATTGCTAAACCATAAGATAAGTTTAATGATGTTTCTGATTTACCAGCTCCGCCTTTTTTTGCCTGTATAGATATTACTTTTGCTTTACACATTTTTATTTCCTCCTTGCGGTTCTACCGCTTATTCTCTAAAAATTCAATCTTTCCATTGCTTTTGCATAATGCAGCTTTACTGCACATTTACCTTTTTCGGTTTCCTTGCCGAAGAAGTTTACACGTTGCCCCCGATATAGATTTCTTCTTCCTTTTTCTAGGATATCCTTAAAGTGGATAAAATAGCTTTCATTATCATCCCCATGAATGAAGCCATATCCTCGTTCTTCTTTCCACCAGATCACTGTTCCTCTTATTCTTTGCATTTCATCGCTCCTTTCGCTAAAAATTAATCAGATCTTCCATATCCAAAGTTTTCAGCAGTTCGCGCAGTTCTTCTATATCATCATATGGAAGCTTGATGCTATCCTTTGTGATGTTGATCCGCACATTATATAGTTCCTTCGCACGTTTAGAAATATCTTTGAATTTTGATTTCATCTCAATTTCTGCAGGAACCTTAGCTTTTTCTTCTTTTACTGTTTGTTCGGTTTCCTCTTTTAGATAATTCTGTATCATTCGTGGAGATAATCCGATCTTTTCTGCCATCCAATCTCGTTTCCTGCCTTCCGGTTTTTTTCCTTCAGCAACAAGAGTATCCCAGCATCTCTGCAATGCAGCGACTTCTTTCTTACGAAGCTCTTTTGATTTGTTTCGCTGATTATTAGCAGAAATAATACGTAAGATCTCATCAGTTTCATTTTCCGGCTTCTTTATGACCTTTGCATAGAAGAGACCATCTCCAGTACCATCATCGAAATTCTTCTTGGTTGCCTTAAAGCGTCTTTCTCCAGCTAGAAGGGTATAGCTTTTTCCATCATCTAATTTTTCAGCATAGACGACTCCATTTGCATCCATTCCGTCCTTTTTTAAAATTTTTGCCATGGATTCTACATAGTAGTCTTCATCCTCTTCATCGTGGTAAAAGTTGAATCGATTTACTCGTATTTCATCGACATGAATCTTCCTATACGATTGTCCGTCGGACATTAGATTTATCAATCCCATGCAATTCTTCCTCCAATCTCTCTACATCTTCTTCATAGATCTTAAGCAGAGTACCTAAGATCAGTTCACCTTCTTTTTTGGTCAATATGACATTTTCCCAGGCACCCGAAGCATTCTTTCCTGAGAAATTATACAGAACCTTACCTTTGAGAGAATTCAAAGTAGCAATTTTTTGCCTCCTGTCCTTTAATTGAATTTCCTTCATATAAAATTCTACATCTGTCATTTCCTCGTTCATGTCATCACCTCACTTGACCTCTGTCACCTTTAATAGCTCATCCGTGAACGTCAGTCAAAGGCGAACCTGGTTCGTACATTTTACCTTTGACTGTTAAGAGAACGGATGATACAGTTAAATAAAATTGGAAGTAGAATAAAGATAAGGATTGCGAGCGACTCCCCGTCGCTCGCCGCGATTTTTATTTTTGTATAAACTTTAACTCTTCAATTTCATTGCTCAGCTGAACGATGATATTTTCAAGTTTTTTTCTCCTGATTCGATATCCTGCTGAAAATCCTACGAGCAAGGAAACTATAATGATCAAAAATGTCTGCATGCTATCATCACCTTTCTAAAAAAAGAACCTGTACACTTCACAGGTCCTTATCTCTATTTCTTCCACGATACTATTTTAGAACATGCAATTGACAAAAAAACCGACACATTGCTTTTTTTTGGTCTTTTTAAGAGTTCATGTTATTCAATCGTCTATCTCATATATTTTATCTGATCCTTATTGAATATTTCTTTCAAAAATAGATTTTTATCATGTGATTCACCAACTAATATCATTTATTTCTTTTTCTAGCAGAATTCTTTCTTTATACTGTATTGCTAAAAAACTTGCATAGGAAAATAAAATATAAAAGATAGCAGTAAATAATATGATTTATATAACTGATATTTCTAAAGAAAAATATAGGTAACTACACTTTCTTAATCTATCTTATTTAAAAAATCAAAGACGAAAGTACAATTATACAAAAGAATTCCATATGCTAATCACAGGAAAAGGGAAGCTTGATTCTCGTCAAACTTCCCATAAAATATTTCAGAACGACAAAATAATTAGTATTTAACACTTATCATTTCCTGAAATAATTGATTTTTAAATCATTATGAGTATACAAATTATATCTATTCCTTTCGTTGACGAATGTTAATGATGCGTCCTGTCCATCCATATTTATTTTAGCTATTTCACCAGAAATGATACCGCCCTGAATATCTGTAATTTCCACCTGCGAATATCTTGAAACATTAATTTCAGATACCTCATAGCTTCCAGCATTTATATCCTGCAACTGGATATTTTTCTGAATATATGCTCCATCCGCATCATATCTATTGTTCTTTATGTCCTCTTCTGTGAATTGAATAGATGCATAATATGTCTGTTTATCGCCTAGGTAGTCCATTCCAGATATCTTGAACAAGAATGTTGGTGTCCCATGAGCAAAATAAATATCTTCCTTTCTGATATCTTTTTTTATTGTCAGAACAGGCTTCGGAAGGAATTCCGCATAGATCTCATGATCTGCATCAATATCCGAAAATGTATAGGATTTCGGATACTTCTTTAAGTCAACTTCTTTTCCATCTACTTTTAATCTTCTTAAGTAATATCCTTCATTCGGTTGATAAGATATCGTTCTGCTTTCTCCGGCATTGATTTTTTTCTGCGTTTCGGTAATGATCCCGCCATCTGAAGAGGTCGTAATTGTGTAGACACGTTTATACTTAACTTCTATCGTATGATCATCATTGATATTGGAGAATGTATAGGATGATGGGTATTTTACAATATCTTCTTTTTTTCCATCAACGATAAGAGCTTCTATCACATACTTTTCTTCATCCGATGAAGAATAGCTGAATGTTCGATTTTCTGTGGCTCCGATTCCATACTGGCTTTCTATGATCGTTCCGTTTACAGCTGAAGATATGATGTTGTGGGTGATAGAGGTATAGACTGTATTGGAATTCATTGTTCCTCTATCTGTGGAGATGGAAGAATTATTTGGAATCTTATTTGCCCATCTGGATACATCATATCCTTTTATCTTCCGACATGGGATTATAAACTTATAGCTCTTTCCATAGAAAGACGTATCAGATGTATTTTTTAAATTAAATGTTACCGTCTGATTGGACACATTAATATCAAATAAGTTAGTAACATTCTGCTGTGCATCGTTAATTACAGAAATCGTATTTCTATCTATATTAAAACAATCTGCTACGATATCCTGAACTTTGAAATAGGAATAATAACTTCCTCCGCTTTCCTGCGGAACAGTAGTATTGATTTCATAATTAAAGCTATCATTGCTATGAATGGTAATGTGTGATGTACCGTCCACCTGTTCATTTATTGGTGGGGTAGAGAATTTTGTCACGGCTTCTCCAGTAAATATCCACCAATAGAAAGAACGATAGTGAGCAGGTTCAGAGAAATCTAGCTTATCATCATTTGTTCTGGCATAGGTAAAGCTGAAATAAGATGTATCTGCTAAAACTGTTGTCCAGTGTCCTTTATCATCATCGTCTGAAGCATTGGAACCGCTGTAAACCTTATTTCCAGAAATTCCCAGTGCCGTTGAAGGATGCAAATAAACATTATTGATGCCCTGACCGTCATTGAAGATCATATATTCCGTTGCATCCATATCCTGAAATGTATTGTGTAGCTTGATTTTATACGGGATATCAGTTCCGTGCTTATAGAAATGAAATCCCCATCTTAGTCCTTTGAACATATAGCTTTGTGGCTGTGCTCGGATTGAATTAGTATGAAAAAAGATAGTTGGATAGGTTGGTCTACCTTTATATGTACCTGGTGTACATACTTCATCCCATCCCTCCAAAACAAGTTTCAGATCCACGATTTCGCCCTGATAAGATCCGACATTATTATATCGGACACCGACATTACCTTTTTGAGAATTGGATGTGATACGAACGGATTGCCGATTCGTCATATCAAGCACATCGTCATTTACCGCCCAATGATCTTCTGCATAATTGGTCATTCCAAAAGGAACAGCCTGAGTCACTCCTGGAATAAATCTTGGTGTGAAACCATATGCTGCATCCAGCATAGCACCATTGGTTACCTTGCTAATCGAAACAGCTAAAATATCTGAAAGGGGCATAATGTTAAAGGATAAGACCAGCAGTAATATTGCAGTGAATAATTTCATTATTTTTTTCATTTCGATTTCCTGCTTTCTCTTTTTTTATAACATATTATCATGACACATATACTGCTAAGCAATATGCCTGTCAGAAGTTGCCATTGATAATTATGAACACCAGTTTTTATATTTTGATGCTCTGTAATAGTAAATTCCAGATCCATTTCGTTTTTAAGCTGTGTATATCGATTATCCGCATCCCTGTCTATCAGAAGATCGATTCGATAATTCCTCTTTTCATTAGGAGAATAATCCTGCAACTCGATATCTTCAGCCTCTAGAGTGCTGGATGAATATATCAGCTTATCATCTTCATAGATAGAAATGGAAGTGACATCATCTAGAATATTGTCTGAAGGGTTAATGCTTAGATTAACATCTGATGGATTGCTTCTATCTAATGTATAGGAAAAGTTATAGGAAACAGTATCTCCCGCTACCATTTCACTGTTCAGTAATATAGCTTCTTCTGCATGAATGGGTTCAAGGATCAGACATAGTGAAAAAAACATTATAAGTATCTTCTTCATCTTTATTCCACCCCCAGTATTTTTTCTACTGAGTCCTGTATTTTTATTTCGTTCCAGGATACATTATTATTGCCATCTTGAACGGCTTCTGCAATTACTGCAATTGAAACCGCATCTCCTTCTTCTGTTTCATCGATGATATCTATCGGCATTTCGATCTGTTCAAACATCGGAATCATTTCATCAGTTCCTGCTGGAGCTGTTCCATAGTAATACCCGTCGCTATGCAGTTCCCAATTGGAGGATACAGCAATGAGTTCATCACTCAACTGACGTTTTGTCTCTTCATTTACTCTAATTTCAGCTTTCCATCGTATTCTTGATTCGGAAGCTAGATTTTCCACCATCATATTAATATCTCTGATCTGCCCAGGAACAACATAGCCGGAAGTAACCGCAGAATCGTGTAATCCTATACGTACTTCATCCGTAGCATATTGAAACCGAAAAACTGAATTATTTTCTTTTTTAGCAACTATATAAACAGTTCCGACTAAAAACAGGGCAATCAAAAGGATACAGTTTTTCTTTTTCATGTATCCACCTCCCCAAAGGCATCAAATGGATTTTCAAATCCCTCCGACTGTACGCTCTCCGAATATACAATAATGTCAAAGGATTCTTTTTCATCGCCATCTATTTTTCCGACATATATGGAATCAAATAATGCTGTCGTCGTCTTTCCAGGCTCAAGAACTTTACTGTAATACCACCAGTCTCCTTCTTTTTTCCAGTTTATATCATATTCTATGGAAACAGGTATTTCCGAATTTGATGGTTCTGCAAATACTCTGATATAGCAGGGGATACTTCCTGTGTTTTTTACGGTTACCTTTTTTCTATAACTGGTGTCTGACTGATATTTTTCAGGAGCATCAAATACTTCTTCTATTGCAATCGTATTATTGCCGAATGTAAATTTGTTTTCTTTGATTCTAGTGTCTGTTAATAATGCTGATGAGGCAGAAGTACAGAAGATAATGATTCCAAGCACTGCTATACATGCTGTAATTATCTTCTTATTCATCATTATTCACCTACTTTATGTACTGGATTCTGTGCAATAAACTTTTCATATGCTTCCTGCATCGTTCCGGTTTCTTCAGATTGAACACACATAGATTTTACAGTGATTGTTTCTGTCTTATCTTCTAGACCCTGTGCTTCTATAAAGTTTTCAAATTGTACCTTATCAAAGAGGGTATCTGTAGTTTCTCCAGGTTCAACTGCCTGTTTGTAGCCAAATACATAAATTGCTTTACCCTCAGATGTTATATGAGATAATTCTTCCCATGACTCATTTGGAGTAAATCTAAACAATTCCGTAGCAGCCTCTGGCTTCTTTGCTCCATCTTCTCCAACTGTTACCGCATTAATCATCGGCATGTCTACTTGAATATATGCATAGAAGGCGTTCTTTCCAGTATTTTCTACTTTTGGATCTTTTTTTATTGTATTCATCGGCACGATGTTTTCAGCAATATCTGGAATTTCATTTTCATTTTCATCTGGATAGGCATCCCACTGATCTTCATGAAGAATCGAGCGAACTGAACCTACTGTAAAAACATTGTCCTTGTTTGCCGTATCAGTGAAATATGCATAAGAAATACCTGTTCCCACAAGCATTACTAAAGCCATAGCCGAAAGAATCTTAGTTTTTGTTTTCATATATTTTTTCTCCTTTTTTTCTTTTCTTGCTTATTTTGAATATATTAGGAACAAGGATGATAGGTACAACAAATACAAAATAGTTCTTGGCATAAATAAGTATTGTGCCAAGAAAAGGAATTGCCAAAATTACTTTTCCTTTTATATCCGTTTCTTTCACGATTCCAAGGTCAGCTGTTCTATTTGCATCTCCTTTCAGAATATATTCATCATTATTCTTCTTAACTATTCGATGCGTTACAGTCTGTCCTGCATGTGTATATGTGACTATATCACCAGGAGCAAATGAATTACTGTATCTATTTACTAGAACTATACTTCCTGTTGGAATTTTTGGTTCCATGCTTCCGCTAACAATAACATACGGCTGAAAAAAACAGAAAAAAACAAATACTAGTAAGGTTAATAAAATTACTTTTTTTTCATATCATCATCCTTATACTGTGGCAATATTGCCACATTCTATTGATTTAATAGTTATAAAAGTTTCACTTTCATATAATTTCTAATTATGCCAAATTATGGTGGTCTTAATTTAAAATAATACATATTTATCTTTCTCCTTCCTATCTTGTTTCTTCCGAGATACTGTAAACTAATTAATAAATCGTATTATTAAGAAGAAAACATGATATAATAATTGTGGAAATCAAATGGTAGCCTAAACCGCTAACAGATAAAAAGAAGGGGGATATCCTCTCCTTTTTATGCGTCTGTTTAATGTTATGTATTTTTTTCTTTGTCTCTATGCTGTTCCCTTATCCAATCTAGCTAAAAAAGAACCTGTATAAATCAACAGGTCCTTATCTCTATTTCTTCCACGATACTATTTTAGAACATGCAATTGACAAAAAAACCGACACATTGCATATTTTTATAAAAAATTTTTTATCCAACTTGTATCAGCCCACATAAAATATAAGATGATCGCAATGATGAAAATATAGACTACTAGATGTAGCTTGAGCTGTTTACTGGTGTCCTTTTTAAATAATGCTCTAAACTCATCGAATAGAAACAACACCCATATTGCACTTACACAAAACTTCAATAGACCATCGACATACTCAAAATAAATATAGCTGAAAAAATCTTCAATAAGTTCCATTACTTTCGCTTCATTAGATGTATCCTGTGCAAATGAAAGATTGAAATTTTTTACTATGAAATAAAACATGGATAATCCAACGTATAATCGAAATTCTGAAAAGTTCTTTGATATCTCCTTATCTATTCCATCATTAGATTCAGATATCTGATTCTTTTTTTTATCTAGTCTATCTTCATCTAGGAATTTCGTTTCATTTTTTATCATTGATTTGTCTTTTCTATCCAATTCATCGATATAGTCTTCCAGTTCATCTATATATTTTGGATTTTTCATCTTTCTTCTTATTTTCATAATTTTCTAACTCCTTGATCTGCCTGTTTAGGTAAGCTATTTCAGCTTTCAGATTCAATCGTATCTTTTGCATTGGTTCGATCGTATCCTCCACGAATTTTTTCAGTTCATCATCTGATATCTCTAGCAATCCGGACAGTGATTTCTCCTGCATGAGTCGATATGTATTCTCAGCCTTTCTAAGATCGCTACCGCATTGACTCAGTTCATGTGTTAGTTCTTTTTTCTGTTCTTTATACTCATCAAGATGATAGGACTGTTCGTTCATATACTTTTCATAAGCAATAGCATTATATTTTGTCATGACCGTTTTTGTTCTCCATTGGAAATAACGTTCCTGCCTTGCAGTTCGATATATGGTGGATTCGTTCCATTTCTCCTTGATATTTGCTCTTGAGTACATCTTCTCTTTGATATGGTCATTTCCTCCAATCAGCAGTTCACGGATACTATCGTCCATTACGATGACATCATTTTCATGTATTCTGTTTATGATGTCATCCAACGAATATCCGTTATTGTTTTTTGGATCTACTAATTTATCACAGCGAATGAAGCTTTTATATCCTGGTGGCTTTATCCGCAGTCCTTTTCTTTTCCGTTTTCCTTTATCTTCCCAGTCAGCTTTTATTGCATCGATATCCTGCTCCTTCAGAAAAGTTCCATCTTTATCAAAGACAGGATAATGATCATCATTTAAAGAAATCTTCATAGTCTTTTTATCTTCGGTCCATTCTATAAGATTTTTAGGAACAGCGATGATGTCTGTTTTATATGGAATCCTTAGGTAGCAGCTGATCTCATCTTCTTTGATGAAGAGCTTATTATTTGCTGTAAAACTAAATTCATTCATTTCATCCTCTAATCCATCCTCTACCTGAAAACCTAAGTGCAGTAAACAGGTCTTCAGCTGTGAATAATCGGTAACCTTATCTACCAGTTCATCGAGCATCTTGCGAACGATATCTCTTTCAGTGTCTCCATGTCTGCTCATCATCCATTCATAATAAGTTCTATTCGTCTGCTTAGGGTGTTCAATAATGGATAGCCCATGCTCAATGCATAATTCATCAGAGATGGCTCGAAACTTTTTTAGATCTTTCTTCCAGTAGATATTCCAGTATGCATCATTTTTATTATTGATAGGATTTATGATGATGTGATTGTGGATATGATTTTGATCCACATGTGTCGCTATTACGTAATCGTATTCTCCTTGTGTGAGCTGTTCAACAAATTCTTGTCCGATCCTATGTGCTTCATTTCCATCTATTTCTCCAGATGCGAACGATTGTTCTATATGATATCCGACAAGATCGGATTTTTTTCTATGATCTCTTTTTTCAATTTCAAGTTTTCTTATATCCCAGTTCAGTCCCATTGTGGAAGGTGTGGTTCCGCTGATGGAATTCCATGAAACTAGATTTCCGCCTCTTGTCTTCGCTTCATTGACTATGTAATCAATTGCCCGCTGGACGTTTCCTCTAAGACCATGTCCTTTTACATATGCCATTTAGTATCTTCCTCCTCTGCATCAGACTGATCCAGCAAAAAGCTATATGTTTTCCTGTTTAATACGACTTTAAATAACTCTTTATTGGCTTCATGCTTCTGCTGTAAAATTTTCTCAAACTCGCTCCTGTTCTCTAAAAGAAGATCTTCTATTTTTTTTAGTGAAGAGATGATTCCTTTGCTTTCCTGTAGAAGCTGTTCTTCATTTCCTTTAAAAACATCCATCAGTATATTTAGATTTCTAGCAATCTGATTTATATTATTTCCAACTTTATTGATGCTACGTTCCAGAGAACTATCATAATCTAAAGATATCTTATAATATTCCGGAGAATAAATCCTATCTCGGACAAAGCTGGATGCAGAACATCCTAATTCTTCTGAAGCTTCATGGATGAATAGCTTCAGTTCTTCATCCAAACGTAGTTCGAATCTTTTATCTTTCATTGAATGCTCCTATAAAATCCTTAATAAGGTCATCAAAAGTGATATCATTGATATGTGCAAGCAACCATATGCATTCCAAAACCATGGTCCTATTCTGAACGAGCGTAGAAAGTACTTCGGAGAATTTAAAATAACATTGCATACATTTAGTCACGCTCTCATCAAATTCATATTCATCTGGTTCAAATTCATTAGAGGTGATCTTTATCCCCAGTAGCCAAGCCCTGTTTATAATTTTTCTTCTGTTGTCTTCATTTTCCTCATCATACAAAGATGAAAGAATCTGAAGAAGTTCGCATCTTGCTTTTTCAAGATCATATGAACTTCCGTCATCATTCTGTTTATAGATCCTCATCATATCTCTAATAACTTTGGTCTTATTCATTTCTATAACCTCGCTTTCATATGAAGAAAAGAACCTGTGCAATTTCCAGGTCCTTATCTCTATTTCTTCCACGATACTATTTTAGAACATGCAATTGACAAAAAAACCGACACACTGCAAATTTTTTTAAAAATTTAATTAAGAATTTTATTCACAAAAATTTACGAAGGGGATTGGGGAATTTCCCCAAAAACGAATTTTGTGTAAAATATGTGATAGCATTTTTTATGCAAAATTTGAAATATGTGAAAAATATGGGAAGGTTTTTCGACACATATTTTCACACAAATGTACGTACAATAACCCATATGTTATTTGTACGTACATTTGTCTAGCTTGCTGTTTTTAAAACCCCTATTTTTTTGATATTTCAATTTGAACATTTGCCAACAAAAAAACGTGCATTCCGTTGCACCTTTTTTTGTTTAATCCTATTAAAAGTGAAATAAATTTAGATAGAAATAGGGGAGCTGATTTGATTTTTTTAACTTTCATATGAAAAAAAGAGCAGTTTCTCACTGCCCTCATTTTGATTTTAAAAATGATTAAACTCATTAAAATCATTATCATTTTTTACCGGTTGTTCTTTTTTTAAACTCAATTCATCATATTGACTTAGCAAAGTTTTTACTTCCGGTCTGTCAGAATATTTTCTAAGTTTTTCAATAAATTGAATTTCTTTGACTTTCTTTTCTGCTTTGTTCAGAATTTCTTCTGCATGTCTTTTTGCAATTTTTTCTTTCAGATATTTCTGAACATTGGTCTTGCTGATATATGTTCCGATATCAAACGGTTTAGAAACTGCTTCAAAATCAGAAATGCTTTTTACAATTCTGCATGTAACAAAACAATTATCTGCATCAATCAAAAGAATATCAAATTCATTTAATTCGCACTCGGATGATACAAAAGAATTTCTTTCGTCTAAAGTAATTAAATCAGATTGAACTTCATAATAATACATAATTTTTTCTCCTTTGCGATTTGGTGGTCGCTTATCCTCTAGTGTAAGTGTAGCTACCTTACACTTTTATCAGCTCACAACTGAACGTCTGTCAAAGGCGAACGCAGTGAGTTCATACTACCTTTGACAGAAAAGCGAAGGTGTGATAAGTCTAATAAAAAAATAGAAATAGGAATTTGAATAGTATGATAAAAAGCCTTTTTAAGGACACAAAAAATGAGCAATTAATTAATCAAATGCTCATTTTATACTCGTTAAATTATTCATTGTAAGAACTTTTCTTTTTCTTTTTTTATGTATCCCTGTATGTATTCTGTTTCTGTATCTCCGCAATCCTCATGCAAAACTTCAAGTATATCCTCTTCAATGTTATGACATATTTTTTCATCTTTTCTAATTTCTTCTATGATTTCTATTTCATCAGTATCAGCAATATCAAGATAACTGTTGAAACGATTTCTACCTATTAGTGCCATTTCAAGATAACGAAATCTATATATCTCAGCTTGTGTTAATCTGATAATTTTTCCTTCTCTTTCAATTTGGAAAACTCCATTTTCAAATTGATTTAATGTGTTTAATTGTTCTTTCATTTCAATTTTCTCCTTCTTTTGACTATGATTATGTATATATCCTTTAAGTTTTACTTCCTACAATTATATTGAAAGTTTCATTTAGTTAAGGATGCTGTTTTGCATCTCTTTTCTTATCTTTCAATCATCACTAGCTCCTTTCCTAATATGACATCTCGGTATCGAATGAATAATCATTCAATAATTCTCGTGCATATTTGATTGCTATCTCATCTGTCGTTTGGCATCTACATTTCTTATTTGTTACCACTGTGATGCATCCTCTCACATAACGTAACTTATCATGAAGGATCTCGATGATGATGGCTGCATCTTTATCCTTGATATATTTCTGAAGCGCATTGATGAATTCTTCATATGTTTCTTCTTGCTCATCATAGTTTACTTCTCCATATCCATCAATGCATCCATAACATCCGAAGCCAAACAGTGTTCTTGTGTCTTTTTTCTTTTTGAAGATGTTCACTTTCTCTCCATTCGTATATACATTGTTCATGAATTCTAGAAACGCTTTTTCATCATTCACTTCAAAATAATTTGTTCTTGTTATCCAACTCATCAAAAAAACTCCCTTCTATTTAGCATTCCTTCTAATAACAAACAATTCCTGTTTCAATTCTGCTATTTCATCATTGTCCGATACTGTTACCTCATGTATATCGTAATCTCTGTTTACATCTAAATGATAATATTCCTCAAAGGTGATTGTTTCATTTAGCAATTCTTCCTAGTATGTCCAACAGTCGAAATCAAGAATAGACTTATTATTTTCCCAACAGTAAACGAATTCTTTTTGATGTTTTCTTGTAAAATCGTTATCCAAGTTATCATTTCCTGTCTGCATTCTAAAATGTCCTAAAGCCCGCTTAAATATATTATTATCTACTGATACTTTGACCTCGAGCCTTTCACTTTCATTGTTCTTCATATTGTTCATAAAATATTTCCTCCTTGCGGTTCCACCGCTATTCTCTGTAAGATTTCTATATCTTACGCTTTTATCAGCTCACAACTGAACGTTTGTCAAAGGCGAACCTAGTGAGTTCATATTACCTTTGACAAGAAAGTTAAGGTGTGATAAGTCAGAATAAAGAAATAAATTGTACTTTCATATAGTTCTATAAAAAGCCATTATCCTACAAAAAGAGCAGCGTTTGCTGCTCAATATATCTTGCTCTATCTCATATCTAAGAACATTTTTATGTAGTCTAGGTCATATTCTTCAAGATAATAATCTATGTTTTCTTCTAATTCTTCATCTAAATAATTTTTCATATCCTTATTTATTTCTAATTCTTTAAAATCATGACAATAGTCTAAAATGAATTCCAAAACTTCCATTCTTTGATTTTTGATTTCTTCTATAAACTTTACTGAATGTTTTTCTTTATTAATTATGATTACTGTTTCCTTATCCTCAATAATTAATATTTCATTATCTTCTTTAGTAAAGAGTCTTGCAATTACTTGTATCATGATTATGCCTCCATTATGATTTTTTCATTCTTTGTTTTTCTTTTTAAATCTTTCTCCTTTAGTAATTTATCGTTTCTCACTATTTCCTTATTTATTTCATCTTTGGTTATTTCTTCTTCTATATATGCTCTAAGTGTTGTTTCGTGTCCATGCATTACAACGTCTAAATAATATCTGTATAGATCATCAAGAGAATAGTTTTCTAGTATTATACCCACATCATGATAGATACCATGATGAGTCCTCATTCTACTGGTCAGATCTTTTTGTATCTTCATATTAATATTTTCCATTTCTGTTATCCTTCCTTTATTTTTTTCTGATTATATGACCGCCATCAATATTAGACTTCCAATGATGATAGTTTCCTTGTTCATCTCGGAATTCAATGTCATGGATTTCTTCTTTTAAGAAAATGTAAGAGTCTTGTGTTAAAATAGTTGCTACCTTAATTTTCTGACCGTTACATATGATTACATCATCAACCTTGATATCTTCTGCTATTACTTCAAAGATATCTTCATCAACCACCAATCCTAGTGAAGAACCATTTTCCCATGCCATATGTATTGTTCCTGCATCATCGACATTTCTAACTGAGCCTATTGTTCCGCTCGGAACAGGATTATATTTATCTTTCATCAGCACACACTTAATTCTCGTACCTTTCGGATATTTTTTTCTTAACTCATTTACTATTTCATTTTGTTTCATTCTATTTCCTCCTTGCGGTTCTACCGCTATCCTCTGTAAGATTTATTAATCTTACACTTTTACCAGCTCATGATCGAACGTCTGTCAAAGGCGAACGCAGTGAGTTCATATCACCTTTGACAGGATAGTGAGAGCATGATAATGTTCAAATAAGAAAAATAATATCTTTCGGTCATATAAAAAGCCATATAGTAAATCGCAGTATTTTTACTGCGATCACGCAAATAAAAAAAGTGGCAATATTGCCACATAACAAGGCTGTTAACTTTATGACAGCCTTGTTGATTGTATATTATAGTATAATATTGATTACAGCAAGTTTGATTGCTGAGAAAAGATTGCTATGTACCGAAATATGACCTTTTACATCTATAACTCTAGCAGGGTTTATAAATTTTATGTCATTTAGGAATAAGACACTGTCTTTTTTCATTGCTCCTGCTTTAGGAAAACTAAATAGATGACTTTTGCCATTTGGGTTCTTTTCAGATCTAGCTTTGCTTATAGCTTTTGCATTGCTTGTCATTGGAACGACCAATATCTTTCCTCTGCAAATTGAAATCACTAAACCGAAATGCTGATATCCTATTTCATGCTGATAAGCTTTTCCAAAGTCAATGTAACATATATCTCCTATATTTATTCTTACTCCTGTTTCATCATTGCTGGTCATATGTTTCCTCTGATGATAATTTATTTCTGAAACATAGAGATTATTAAATTCCTTTTGATTGCATTTTTTTAATTCATTTAAATTTAATGTCATGAATTCTTCAATCATTTCATCATATACCTTGCTTTCCATCATAATGCTACTACAGTTCCTTTCGTTTTACCATTGACCTTTCCGGTGCGAAGTCTGCTCACCCTGCAATAAAAGCTTTCTATTGTAAGTCCTAAATATTCAGCACATTCTTTAGCGGTTCCTATCATTAGTAAATTTTCGTGTTTGTCATAAACAGCATATTCTTTCATTGTATTCCTCCTCAACAAGTATAAGTAAGTTACCTTACACCTTTATCAGCTCATACTTGAACGATTGTCAAAGGCGAACAAAGTGAGTACCATTTACCTTTGATAAGAAAGAGAAAGTATGATAAGTTTTATAAAATAAATAATCTTTCCAGTTGCATAAAAATATTTTGAAAAAAGATTATAAAATATGATTACCCTTATCATCGGAAATCGATAAATCTAACAACAAACACAAGTGCATTTCATCAAAATTTGTTTTACTATTGTGATGTATCAGTATTTCATTTATATTTACATTATGCACAGAAAAAAACAGGTCTGCTTTACTTAAAACGCATCCCTGTCCTTTTATTTTCATGAGCTATTTCAAATATTACAGTTCATGAAAGTATTATAACGTATTTGTACACAAACTATTACGATCTCCTATCTTATGAATAGAATGGAAATCATTTAGAATTATCTTTCAATATGAAAAATCTTTTAATACTCTATCAGTCAACGTATCACATGTATAGAATGATAGAGTGAAATAAAACAAATTTCAAATACCAAAATTTATCTTTCATCATATTCATTTCTCCAAGAATAAAATCATAAAAGTTATTACCTGAAAAAGAAGGACAAATATAAGATTGCTGCTTTTTTATTTAAGTGGAACTATCCATGAAAAAATTTCTATGAGTAAATTCAGAATATAAGGAAATTTAGATTTAGATATTTTTTCATGGTTTTTTGCTACACATGCTATTTGTTCTTTATTAAACCCTTCCTTTAAAAGATCTTTTAATTCTTCATCACTAAGATAGTTTTTGATTAATTTGTCTTGTTCTTCCTCGGTCAATGGTAGTTTGTTTTGAGAAACTTTCTTTTTATTTCTGAACATATTTTTTACTAAACTGAGTATTTGCAAACATAAGTTGTAGCGGAAGTTGGAACACATTCATTGCCATTAGAAAGTTTCACTGATTTCAATTTTTGGTTTTCAGCATAGGCATCAGTCATATTACTAAAACGGTTATAAGCATGTTTAAGTTGGTTTCTTAATTCGGCTCTTATATTATAGCCATCTGCTGCCATAATTACTCCACCTGCGGCCATCCAACCTGCGACATATGGAAAACCATCAATAAAAAACCAAATAACAACAGACCAAACTATTTTTCCATCTACGTATAATTTACCATCAATTACTTCAACTTTTTGTCCTTCATAAGGAGTATTCATCAATTCTTTTTCAGAAAATGTATAATCTGCTTTTTTAAGTTGTTCTTTTTGTTCTTGACTATATTCCTCTGTTTCTACTACGTATTCTTCTGGAACTTCTTTAGCATTAACAAATTGATTTGCTCCTCCTGTGACCCCTAAAAAAAGACTTAATGTTACAACTATAGTTATTAATTTTTTCATAATATTTTACCTCTCTTTCTAACTATAATACATTACGTTTAATTTTGTACCTCATATTATTCGGCTTTTTAAACTTCCATTGTTATCACCGTCCCCTTTTTCTAATCAAAACTACTACTTTTACCTAAAGTATATAACGTTTATAAAAAATTACAAGCGATTTTTTTAAAAATATCTATTTTTTTTTGACATGGCTTTTATTTTTTTATATTTGTACTATAATTATTGTACAGAGGTGATTATATGATATTTTCAAAACTGACAAAAAGAGAAAATGAAATTATGGAAATTCTTTGGAATAATGATAAAGAAATGTCTGCAACTGACATTATGAATGCATCCAATGGAATTAGCTTAAACACTATTCAACAAACTCTACAGAAACTATTAAAAATGAATTACATATATGTTTCTAGTGTTGGAATGAACAAAAAAGCACTAACACGACTTTATCGACCATCAATTGAAGAAGTTGATTACATATCTGCATTCATAAACGAATCTACTTACGCTAAACTCGCATCAAGTTTTATTACACAAACCAAAGATGATAAAATATTAGAGGAACTTAGCCAATTAATTGAAGAGAAAAGAAAAAGTTTGAAAGGATAACACTATGTCAATCACTTCTTCTTCAATCTTTATTACTATTTGTATTTCCTCTTTGCTAATTATAGCTTTAAATTATTTTATCTCTAAAACAAATAAATTTAAGATATTTAGAACTGATTTTTTTACTTTTCTAATAGTGATAATTATTTTAAAACTTATGTTTCCAATCGAACTGTTTTTTACGAAAACTATTCCAGCAAGCACTATAATGAACCCTATCTTTTCGTTATTAAATTATGAACTTATTACAGGTGTAACTGTCCAACAAATTATTTTATTAATTTGGTTGTGTGGAATTATTGTATTTGGAAAAAAGTTTGTTCAACAAATAATTGTATCGTATAGAATTGCCAATAGAATACATAAAAAATCATCATGCTATAAAGCAAGTGAGTTACTCAGTAATTATGAAGGAAAAGATTATTTGATTATGATTTCAGATTTAGTGTCTTCTCCTATGGTGTTTGGTCTTAATAAAATTATATTTTTGCCAAATATTAAATTTTCTCAAATTGATTTAAATAATATAGTATTACATGAAATACAGCATATAAAAAATCATGATGTATTTATTAAACTTTTTTTAAATATAATTGTGATTATATACTGGTGGTTTCCTCCTATATATTTATTACAAAAAAATATGAGCTTATTTCTAGAAATAAGAGTAGATGATCAAGTGACGAAAACTATGTCTTCAGATTCTAGATTTAATTATGCAGAATCATTGATCAGCGTACAAAAAGCAATTAGAAATACAAATTCAAATTATAAAGAATTAGTATTCAGTTCTTTTATAAATGATTCAGCAGAAATTCTCTCATATAGAGTTAATTATCTTTTGGATGGAAATTTCATAAAGAAAACAAATTCGATATTTCTAGCATTGTTATGTATTCTTCCGTTTTTATCAAATATGATAATATTGGAACCTGCATTTTATAATACTGAAATAATAGAGGGAACGCTGACAAATGATGAACTTAAAAAAGGATATATAACAGCACATAGCGATGGAACATATAGTCTGACAATTAATGGAGAAACTGTAGAAATAGGGAAAAGAATCCCAAATGATTTAATTGACTTACCAGTTATAGATGAAAATGAAAGGAAGTAATTTTATGAAAAAGAAATGTATTATTATAATTCTTATTATCACAGCTCTAATGCCTTATTCTAACATAAACGCTACAGAGAAATATGCTGTAGATAATAATGCCAAAGAAGATATTGAAGCGTATGCTGATATTAAAGAATGGCGCTACAAAATAATGGATGGTTACTTATATAAACGTTTATATAATGTATCTAAAGGAAAATGGGAAGGACCTTGGATCAAAGTATATGAATAAATTCTTTTAATAATAGTATAAAAGCAGGAGCTAATAAGGTCACTTGAAGATATAAAATATCTTTTAGAAACAGCTTTGACAATAATCGTAAAAAAAGTATTTCTTTTTGCAAGTACATAAGAAGTTATTAAAGAAAGCCGGAGAATAATCTCACGGCTTTTTTATATTATGTTTATGATGACAAATAATATTATAATTGTTAACCAAAAAATGGCTGATATCAATTTTGATTTTCCAGATTCTTTATCCTTTATATACATATAAATATTAACTAATGAATTTAACACTAATATTGGAATTAAAGCATGTGAATAAAACTTCAAATATTTTCCAAAAAACAAAGCCACTATAAGTGTTGCTGAAACAAGAATTTCAGTTATAGTATTTAAGGTTTTTGTGTATCGAACCATGAACCATTACCATATGAATAAGTAGAATATTTATTCTTATATCCAATTCTTACAGCTAGTTTTCTATTAAGGTTTCTAGCTTTATGAGTAGTAAAATTATTTTCTTGTGAATATTCAAAGTAACCATTCACACTTACGCCAGGAAAAAATGCATTAAGTAGTGAACCGTCTCCACCATACTTAAAGAACTTTGATAATCCTGCAGACAATGCAGCTTTTCCAACCCCTGCTACTGCTGCAGCAGAAACAAATGAACTAACTGCCAAAATTGAACCTATAATTGCACCAACACTTTCAGGATTTACATCGAATTTTGTTCTAAATGGTCCTGCAATAAAATTTCCTCTGGTTGACAAATCAATAGTAGTATATCCTCTACCAATATAATTGCCATGCTCATCATGTAACATTTGTGTTGCTTTATCATAAATAGCCGTATATACTTCACCTGTTTCTGAATTTTCAGTAATTACAGTTCTTGTAGAATCATTTTCAGTAATTTTAAAGGTAAGTTCTTCTATTTTTAATATTGTTTCTTCTGAATATTCTTGTGTAGTTTCTGAAATATCTTTAGCATTAATTGTAGAGACGTTCACTAACCCTAAAGACATAGCGAATGTTATAATTACTATTAAAATTTTTTTCATAAAATACACCTTCTTTCTTTTTTCTAAAAACAAACATATGTTCCCATCTTCTCACCGCTCTCTTTTTTTCTACTAAAATTTTATATTTTATATCTCAATTAAACAAGACTATTATTTTTTGTTTAAATGTTATATAATATAACAGTAGTTAAAAAAAATATAAGATATTTAAAATTAAAATCATTATATTAAATAAAGCATCATCAATTTGCTATCTTTTCTGTAATTTTTGATACCTTATATTTAACATAGAATAATATTCCACACAGAATGCTATATATAATGCATGTATATGATAGGATGATATTATTCCATATATAGGCAGTATCATAATCTTCCTTGTATTTTTGATAATTTTCATCAATAATTTCTTCTTTTGATTTACAATGTTCTGTCGTTGGTTTATCATCTAAAAACAATAATTGATATGAGACCATTTCGGCATTTTTATTATTAGGAAATTTAAGTGTTTCTTTTATAGTTTTTACCTGATATTCTGTTGCTTCTTCTATCTTCTTATCAGTGTTATATATTCCACAAGCATTCTGCGAAGAATAGAAATTATATTTATGCGTCATTCCATTTTCTGTAGAAACTGTAGCGTATTTCACCTTATCTTCTTTGATATATTCTTCAACGGGTTCATATGTTATAATTTCTGTCTCTTTTTTATATTCCCTATAAGTCATTATGTCTGTTGAATATATATTCCAGCATAACAAAACAATGATGAAAATGAAAATTTTAATTGCTTTTGATAACGATACGTGATAGTCAAGATGCCATTCTTCATCAAATTTAAATACTGTCTCGCTAAAGATGAAGAACAGCATATAAACGCTTGCTACGATTGAAGATAATAAGCTTAAGGTTTGATTAATTGGAATTTCTTCGTTACCAAGTAAATCATGCAAATATAGAAGTAATATAATAATTCCAATGAAGTATAGTATTGAGGTTATAATTGATAAACCGTGCCCCCAATCATCTAAGAATTCTTTTAATTTCTTTTCTTTCATTTTTACCTACCTTTCTTTCCACTTCTCTTATAGCTGTACCAAATCATTTCTAGACATTTCATGATATTTTCTCTTTTTTTCCGAGCTTTGTCGTACATTTCCAGCACTTTAAAGCGCTCCTCAAATGGGAAGTCTGTTATGTTTGTCTTTAGTATATTATTTTCTATCTGCTTATCCTTTTCAGTTAGCTTCCTTTGTATCCTTTTTCGAACTAAATCCTGACAGAAAGGATAATTATCTAGCTCAAGTGCAAACATGACGATTTCCAAAAGATCATCCTTCGAAAATATCCTGCTTAAAAGTTTTTTGAGTTCATCTTCTTTATTTTTCTTTATATATCCTCCAGTGATTAATTTAATCAACTTGATACATTATTCTTCTTTCTCTTTAATTTTTATATCAATCTCATCCTTAGTCCCCATTTTTAGCTGAATGTATTCCTTTACTATCTCATCAATCGTATCCATTACATTGATTTCAATCTTCTCTCCATCATAATCCGCAGTTGCTTTCATTTCTTCCATCCAGTCTGTTGCTGTATGAAGACAACCGATTGCTACGATTGCTTTTCTTGCTTTTAGCAAGTTATCTTTGCTTATCTGTAAATCCTTACTTAGATTTTCTTGTGTCATATTTATTTCCTGCATTTCTAAAGATCAAATGTCAAATTCGATTTGGTTGATCTGGACGGAAATGAAAAGATTTGAAATCACCCATGTTGCAAATATTGCTAGAAATCTCAATGGATTCGCTTCTCCGCCAGTATCCTTTATATATGATAACGTTATGGTAATGAATACAAGATAGAAAATATAAACTGTAAAACGTGATAATTTTTCAAAGGATCCACTATATTGTTTAGATTTAACTTTCATACAAAGCTTTACGAGTAAAAAAATACCTAGTACCATCATTGCATTAAATCCTACAAATTCATATATTGAAATTAAGAGTTGGTAGGTTATTGACAATCACATAATGAACAGGAAAGAAAAAAATAGCTAAAAATAAAATTAAAGTCGTAGAAAGAAACTTATCATTCCCATAGTGACTTGTAGAAACGATACTATTTATAAATAAAAAACTATAAACCAATAACGTTAGATATCCTATCAATTTCATTAAAGCAAATCCTATTTGAGATACGTATAAAATCATTTCAGACATATATGACATATATCATCTTCCTCCTTTTTATGTCCTTTACTTTCACAAATGAAAGTAGAAAAATTCTTTTGCATCATAGCGCTTCGATAATAATAGTTTTTGTTATTTCCCTGCGGGTAGGAGAGGGGCAATCTTCACATATGAAATCATCTATCTTCTTGATCACTCTGACCTTTAAGCCTGCCTCTTTTTCACAGAATTCTTTTATTACTTTTCTTCCATATTTCCTGTAGCATTCTCCCGATATGACCGTATTTCCATATGTTTTCAGCGCCAATAATTGCTGCTTTGAAAAAATCTCTTCCATACATTATTCTCCTGTTTCTAATGTATTTCCTATGCAGATATATGACCCAATCTCTACATGAAGAGATATAATTTTCTCATTATCAAGTATGGTCTTATTTCCCTTTTCATTCATCACGATATCCTGCTCATATAATGGAACACCGTTTCTATCACATTGAATGTACTGCTGCATGACCATGTAGCGTTTGGTTGCTGCTGGAACAGCTTCTATCAGATATCTCTTATCATCCAGGTTTACGTATTCCTGAAGCTCATATAGTTCTCCATCCGTTCCGATAAGAAATTCGTCATAGTGCATCTTTTGTTCTTTTTTATCCCATACTCTAAACCCCTTCATTAGTTCTTATCCTCCCTTCAATCTTTAGATCCTCTTTGTACCACTTTAAGAATGTAGTCTGCGAAACTTTAAGCATAGCTGCCGCTTCCCGTGTGCTTAATTCTGCATTTAGATATTTTTCTGCAATTTCTTTATATCCATCTGGTCTTTTCAGGACAGGTCTCCCAAATTTGATTCCCCGCTCTTTTGCATCCATTATTCCTTTTTTCTGCTTTGATTTCCGTTCTCTTTCAGATTGTTCGATATATCTTTGTGCTACCTTGATTAGGCTCAAAAAGAAATTTTTTCTTAAAGAATTTAAGCTTCTATAAAAGTCGATCAGATATTTTTCACTTTCATCTAATTCCATATATATCCCTCTTTCTTTTTTTATTAGAACTCCTTCCCTCGTGGTAGACTGCCATAGTTTTTAATAGATATGGAGGAAAGGGAAGTATGAATCAGTTTATTCAATTATGACAATCTACCATGAAGGAAGAAATCCCTCTTAAACTTAACTTACTTGGTTTTGGAATTCATGCCGAGCTTATAGGCACAGATGCATAAAAGCATACCTGCTATGCATAAACAGCTGATGCTTACAAGATTGAATTCTCCCTGCAATATAGCTATCATGACTAGTTCCAGAATTCCTGCCACATAAAGCACGAATGTATTATGGATCAGTTCTTCTTCTGAATGTGGTATAAGACTTGCTTTAAAATATCTATTCTTTTTCATTTTTTTCCTCCCTGCGGTTTATCCCGCTATCCTCGTTTTTTCCCGAATAAATAACTGATGAATGCTGCCATGTTGATAAGTAAGAAGATGGCTATTTTTCTCATATCATCCATTTTAAGTCCCTCTATCTGACTTCTAGACTGACAGTTCCTACAATTCCTTAATTCTGCCTTTTTTATCAGCTAAAATAACACTTATATTTAAGCTGTTTTTTACCGTTCTAGGAATTTCATTCCACTGTCTGCGATATACGATTGAATCATTGAAAGCGATACTGTAATGAACGGAAGCATCATCCATATGTTTTAATAATTCAATCAATTGTGCTGACAATGCCTCTGTTTTTCCTCTCTTCACTCCCTGTACATTTATCACCCAATGCCTATTCTCATTGCTTGCTACGATAAAATCTTCATCTTCAGTTGTTTTCCAGCCATGTTCTTCTAACCATTTTTTTACCAGCTCTCGCAATTCCTCTGTATTTTTCTTCTTTTTTGCTTTTTTAGCTGCAAGTTTTTCTTCTTTGCTCTTTGCTGGACGACCTCTTTTTTTATCAGGGAACATTCTTTCTCTTTCTTCTAATTTTTCTAGATAAAACCGTACTGTTAAATATGAGCCAAATCCTGTATTGCCTTTTGGTCTACTCAAGATTTCATCACCATCCAGCATTTGTTTATAGATTGCCTGACAGCATGTTGGCATCCTGTTGTAATTTGGACTGACGATTGCATGAAGTTCTTTTGCGTTTACCTCAATAAACTTTTTCCCTTCGTTATGTGCTTCGTTCTTCATAGCTTCAATAACACTACAAAAATCTTTAATTCCTGGAGCTTTCATCAAATCACTCTCCTTTGCAAAATCAGTTAATCTATCATCCTTCGATAAGATCCTTGCGACCGATGTCATATTCAATTCCATGCTTTTCTCCCAATGTAAAGGCATTGACATCCGAAACGCTAAGCTCTCTTTTCCTTACATGGACATTTTCTTTAAACCATTCTTTTACAGGAGTAGGTACCCCTATAACTGCAAGTTCATATTTTTCCTCCAGTTTCATATCAAGCAGAAGCTGATCAAGCTGTTTTTTTAGTCCTTTAGCAAAACCTGCCAGATAATCCCGCTTATATATCCTGAAATCGCTATTACCGATATAGCATTGCTTAAGATCGTTCAGGACTTCTGAAAGATAATAGATCAGTCCTTCCGCCACAGGAACACATATTTCTACATCTTCTTTTAGTCCGATGATGCTGAACAAAACATCGTTGCGGTTTACCTTTCCTTCAAATGCAGATCTGCACTGAAAATTTTCTGCCAGGACCTGTAATGCCCATTGGATATAGCCGCAGCCTTTATGTTCCAGAGTCTTATAGATGACCTCTTCGCATTTAGCATGTTCGAATAGTTCAGCTTCTTCAATCTTATATTTGACCCTCAGCTTATTGGCGCGATACACTGCAAGCTGTATCTCCTGATCTGATGCTGTACTGTCACTGGAGATTGCCATCAGCTTCTGAATCTTTCTGATCACATCTTCTTTTTTCATATCTCATCCTCCTCATAACCTGCTAATTCATCTGCCTGACCTCCTGCTTTGCACGCTACAATAACGACAACACAGATAAGAATCACAGTTATCATAAGAGTCATTGCTATGCTAACGATTACCATCATTTTTATTCACCTTACTCTTTACCTTTTCTTCAATTGCTTTCATATCATGGTATGGAAAGCTAAGATCAATCAACTCCTCTTCCAACTGTGCTACATAATCACCATACATAGATGGATTTTTGATATATTTCTTAAGAGCCGATCTGTAGATCTTCATTATCTCTGCATGAGAATGTACTGTCTTTCCTCCAAAGGTTAATCCGTTTTCCGGGACTCTTATCCTTTTCATAAAATTCCTCCTTATTTGATATGCTCTATATCAGCATTTGGGTGATTCAGAAGATATTCATCTATGTCGCATAAGTTAGCATTCCAGATGATATGCTTATCTGAATGTATCATTTCAGCCAGCTTTTCCTTGGAACAGACAGCCTTTCTTATTATCAAAGAACCGAAGCTATTGCGTTCCTGTTTTCTGCTGTATTCGATGTTATATCCCATGTACATTCAAATTCACCTCCTGTAATTCAGCTTAGCTAAGGCTTTTCTGTATTCTTTTGCCTTATTTGACCATTCGCTAAATTTCTTAAAATCTTCATTTGTCTGGATTCCCCATGCTAGATCATCCATATTCTTTTCACATGTTTTTAATTTCTCATATAGCTCTTTTTGTTTGGATTCTTTTTTCATCATCAATTCCTCCAGTCATTATCTTTGTCAGCTTACACTTTTATTGGCTCATTCGGGAACGATTGTCAAAGGCGAATGAAATGAGTGCAGTTTACCTTTGACAAATAGAGAGCGAATGATACGGTCAGGTAAAGAGGAAGTGGCTATGCCACATAAGGTTTTGTTAAAATTAGTAAGATGCGAATGCATTTTACTTTCGGAACTATTTTGGCTTTGACGAAATAGTTCCGACAAAATTTTTTAAAATAGAGGATATAAAGATTTATTTACCTATCAGTATTTTCTTCTCGATATTTTCCATATATGGGGAAAAATCCATAATAGATATATTTAAAACCTTACATACCTTGATGCAGCTGTTGAGGGAAAGCTGTTTTCTTCCGCTTTCGATCATTTCCATATAAGGGATGGTAAAATCCAGCTTTTTGGCTAATTGTTCTACGGAAAGATTTCTTTTCTCTCTTTCTGCCTTAATGAATAGACCTGCTTTCTTGTTTGCGAAGGGTCTCTTTTCTATTACATACTTCTGATTACCGATAACTACGATTTTTTGTTTTTCACTTTTCATAAACCACCTTTTAGCCTATATATTTGCTATCCTTTCATAATGTTTTCTTCATTTCCTACACATATATCAATATAGAAACGTTTTTTTCAACTAGGGATTTCCTAGCCTTTCATATATTCGGAATATCACAGATTTTAGTTATTCTGAGCGTTCTTTTCTATAAATGGATGTATAACAATATCCGGGAATTCAACCATCCTGTATAAGCCTCAAAATGCTTCTGTTCGCCAGCACAGAAAATCCTTCCTGTATCGATTGAAGGATCTGAAGCTGTCGCTTGTATACCTCCTTCAGCTTAAATTCTTTAGTTTTGGAATATGCATCCAATTCCCGTAAAAAGATTTCAATCTTTTTGATAAATTCACTCGGATTGTTTCTGATGTAATGTAGATCTCTTGTGATCAATCCTTTATCTACGCCCAGTTTTTCTGCAATTTCTTTATTTTTAAGTCCTTTTTCATATTTCAGATAAAGTACAGATTTTCTTCTCTCCATGATCTGTATCTGTTTCTCTGTACGATTCAACAGCAGATGTCTTCTTTGTTTCCTTGCCCTCTGTCTGCACTTCATATTCTTCGTTTTCAGCATCTGCATACCCTTCATTTCTTCAGCAGATATCTGCAATCGGAACATGATTGTTTCCAAAGACGTTTTGTATCTTCCTTTGGAAGGTTTGCAGGTCTTCTCTACATCATATTCTGATAGAGGAACATCAAAGAGCTGATTGATCTGCTGAGCTATCCGAATACTTTCATCTATCGTATATCCGCTCCATTCGGCTCTTTCTCTGATGATATATAGGGCGTATTCACGAAATCCTTCCATTGTATCTCTTAGCTTTATTAGCTTCTTTATGTCACTGATGAAAATTCTGAAATAATATTTACGCCGGTCAAAATTAGCTTTCTGTTTGATCTCCTCAATTTTCTTGATATCTTCGTTCTTCCTATTCTTTCGGTGTTCCTTTACCTCCTGCAATGAATACGGAAGATATACAGCAAGATCCTGAATTTTATAAAGATTATCGGGCATCAGTTCTATGATCTGAACCTCACGTAGTGAGCGGCTGTTGATGCTTCCTGGTAGTCTAATGACCTGGGTTATATTCATAGCTTTTGGATCCATTCCATAGCCACCCAGCTTCTGATACATCCATTTGGTTATCTCTTTATATAGCTTTGACATATGATACGAGCAGTGCTTGATCACATACAGTACATATAGTCCTCTGCCGGAATCAATAACGGCAGTCGGAGGCAAAGGCAATCTGTCTTTAAGCACTGATTCATAGAAACCCTCAGGACTCAGTTCCTTATATTGGTCCAGCTTATAGAAATCAAAGTCCAGTATGAATGCATTGATATGTCTTACATCCTCAGAAGATTTGTTTTCTCTCCAGAAGGAATTTATGGAGAAATATACATCTTCTTTTTCCTCGGTCATCATCCTTCTTGCAATTCTGAAAAATCCTTCCTGTTTTTCTATCCTGTCAAACATTCCTGCTTCATGGTTCTTCAGCAGACAGTATTTATAAAGATCTTTTGCTTTTAGAACATCCAATTCTTCCTTCGTATAGTCATCTTCGCTCCATTGTTTCAGAATTGCCGCATAACATGAGTCATCCATCTCATGATGTATCAGCTTTAGGAGTCTTTCATTCTTATCCATAACTACTTCGCTCCTTTTACTTCTGAATACTTTTGAGAATATAACAGTTTGATGTTCCTGTTCTTTGCGAAGAATTCATTCATCTCTTCATTGCTGTTAAAATGAAGAATCATCTTGGTATCACTTTCATTCTTAAAGACCATATGAACAGGAAGATCTCTGCTTTTATCTAGCATTTCTATTTTTTTATAAAATTCATTCAGATATATATCTGATTTGGTTCGCAGATGATATTCAGCTTCCAGTGTCCTCTTATCAATATGAAGCGGATGATCTTCAGGAAGGATATAAGCTATGAATAATAATGCTATGAGAATTATCTTTCTATCATTGGATGTAAGTATCTCTTTATTTAGTCTTCTTTCTATTTTTTCCTGCATGATTTCAGGCAGGCAGGCGATTCTTTTTTTGTAGAAGGACCTATTGAAGGAAATAGATCGCAGCATGCTCTCTTTCCACTGATTGGATAATTTTAAATGAGAACAATAGACCATCTGCAATTTATCGTAATCTATATCCAGAAAATCAATATTAGGATTTTGATAAGCTATCTTATATATAGCTAGTTCAATTTTTTTCTTAATATATGCTCTAGATTTATCAAATTCCTGAATCATTTCAGTAATATTTCTATTTCTAAAATATCTTGCTTTTATGATTGCAGATTCTTCCTCTGTCAGATAATTAATGTATTGATTATAGCTTTGATATAATAGTCTATCTTCTAATTCCTTAGAGATATGATTCGTCATTTTATTTTCTGTATTAATGCTAGTTCCGCTGGAGTGGTCAACAATTATAAATGAAGTAGTTTGAGATGGTATACGTTCCCATAATGTCGGAACGCCATTTCTTTTCATATATCCCCACCATGATAGATCGGAATGAACCTTCGATTTTATGTCATCTAATTTTTCAATAAAACTTAGTTCCATATATACCAACTCCTTTCTTTCGATAGGAGTTTCGTCTAATTTTTTCGGTCGAACTAAATTTAAAAGTTCGTCAAAATGCAAAAAAAGCTACTAGACATCGTCTAGTAGCTTAATTCCTTTTGTCATGGTGGAGCGTATCGGGATCGAACCGATGACCCCCTGCGTGCAAGGCAGGTGCTCTCCCAGCTGAGCTAACACCCCAAATGTATATTTAATTCGATGGTGGGCCTGAATGGACTTGAACCAACGACCTCACCCTTATCAGGGGTGCGCTCTAACCACCTGAGCTACAGGCCCGTTTTCCATCGAATGCCTGTATATAATACCATAGGCTCTATACTCTGTCAACAACTTTTTTCTTTTTTTTCAACAAATTTATTCCTGTTTTTATTTACTATAACAGAATATCAAGATAAAAACTGAAAATATTCCACAATACTATCATATAAAGTCTGGGCAAGTTTCTGCTGATAATTATCTTCTATCAGATTTGCTTTATCTTCTGCATTTGATAAAAAACCACATTCAACTAAAACACCTATTTTTTCTGTATTCTTCAAAATATAATAATCTCCTGGTTTACTAGTCATCCTGGTATCCGTAAGACCTTTTAGATGATTTTGTACAATATTCGCAAATACCTTCGATATTTCATTTTCGACCGCATAAAAAGCTTGAGCTCCTTTCACACTAGGATTAGGATAAGCATTCAAATGAATACTTAAAAATAAATCTGTCTTTTCCTCATTAATTAATTCCACTCGCTTTTTCATATCTGCCTTCTTCCTTGAACCTGCACTATCATCCGCAAGATCATAATCTCCCTCCCTTGTCATAACCACGCTCGCACCATTCTTCTCCAGCAAATCTTTCAGTTTCTCAGTTATTTTAAGATTAATATCCTTTTCCTTAACATCTATGCTTTTAGCACCGCCATCATTGCCACCATGTCCTGGATCAAGCACAATTGTTACTCCATCTAATATTCTTACACTGCGATTTGCGCTTATTGAAGTAATATGAGAAAAACAAATAGATGAAATTATTACTGTACAAACAAATCCAATTCCTAACATAAATCTATTTCTTTTCATGTTCTTCACCATTTTGATTATATGTATTTTTACTTAATAAAATTTCTCTTTTTGATTAAAATACTCCATACTAGGCGAATACCATGAGTAACAAGGCATTTGTACGCATACCTTGTAATGGAGGTGATGGTATTTTTACAGGATATATCATGGTAAGAACCATGTCAGCACAAAATCAGCCTTTACAGGATGTTACAGTCAAAATATTTCAAAGAAAAAATCATCAGAATTTGTTAATTCATGAAAGTAAAACAGATATTAAAGGAGAAAGTAAGAAAATAAGTCTAGAGAGTCCAGATGCATCATTATCTTTAAATCCATTATCTACAGCTCGTCCATATGCACAATATAATTTTCACATATCTAAAGAAGGATATATTTCAGAAATTCGTAATGGTATTCATATTTTTTCTGGCATAGATTCTACATTAGAAATCATAATGGAAAAGAATACTTCTGAAAAAGAAAAAATGAATTCTATCAATATGGAAGATCATATTCTTTTAAGACATAGAGGTGGAGCAGAATGTTAGAAGATATTATTTTACCTATCACTATTACAGTGCATTTAGGCAGACCAAATGATTCAGCCGAAAATCTTACAATCGGGTTTGAAGATTATATAAAAAATGTCGCATCTAGTGAAATCTTTCCAACATGGCCATATGAAGCTATACGCGCAAATGTCTGGTGCCAGATATCGATTGCGTTAAATCGTATATATACGGAATGGTATACAAGCAGAGGATATCCCTTCAACATTACAAACTCTACTGCATATGATCAGTCATTTGTGAAAGGAAGAAATATTTATGACTCTATTGCAGCTATCGTAGATGAGGTAATGGGTGATTTTTTAAAGAAACCTTTTTATAGAGAACCATACTATGCAGAATACTGTGATGGAAGAATTGCACAATGTCCCGGTCTAAAACAGTGGGGTACATTAGATCTGGCAAATCGAGGTTATGATTCTTACGCAATCATTCGTTACTACTATGGAGATCAAATTGAATTTTTATCAACCGATAACTGGCAGCCAATTACACCATCTTATCCAGGAACTCCAATCCGTGAAGGAGATAGTGGCTTATATGTCTTTATTATCCAAGAATTATTAAATGGCATAGCAGTAAATTATCCTAGAATTCCTTTGATTTATCCACCAGATAGATTTTTTGGACCAGTAACAGAAAGTGCCGTCTTAGCCTTTCAGGAAATTTTTGATTTAAATGTTGATGGAATCGTAGGATCACAAACTTGGTATGCTATTTCACGAATCTATGTTGGAGTACGTAAGCTTGCGGAACTTGGAAGTTTAGGCCGTTTAGAAGGTTACTTTACTGGTTTATGGACAGGAAAAGTACTACGAAGAGGAGATGTAGGAATCGAAGTCCAGCAGTTACAGTATTTTCTTTCTGTAGTTTCTGAAAGCTATCCTTCTATCCCTCCTGTAACTATTGACAGTCGTTTTGGACCAGCCCTTGAACAAGCTGTCCGTGCATTTCAACGTGAATTTGGTTTGGCGGAAGATGGACTAGTAGGTCGTTATACTTGGAATGCTATCTTTGAAACTTATGAGACACTATCTTCATAACACAAAAAAAGCAGGCAAAACACTAAATAAGAGTTCGCCTGTTTTTAATTCAATTAATACTGATCTGTATAACGGAATGTAAAATGATCTCCATCTTCGATTTTTAAACTACTGATCGCATCACAGTATCCAGCAGCTTGACATGCATCATTGTTTTCAGATTCATATAACCACCATGGGCCCTTATTAAAATCTTCTGTTTCAACACCCATCATACCCATCAATGTTTTTCCATAGCTGCCATCTTCTACTACAACCTGTAGCTCTTCTGCTTTATCAAGGAAATCATATAGCGTTTCTACTGTACCCTCAACACTAACATCTCCATTGTATAATTCTTTATCATTTACTTCATCTTTAACTTCAATATGTAAAGTAGTAGTTTCTGCTGTATTGTCTGATTCTTTTGCAGGTTCATTACTTGAACATCCTCCCACTAACAATAAAGCACAGATAAATCCTAATTTAATAAGTTTTTTCATAATGTAATCTTCCTTCCAATCTTTTTAAAACACTAACAACCGGTTTATAACACACGAAACAGAATGCTGCGGACATAGCACCTTGAATAAGTGATGTCTTTAACCCTAAAAGTATATAAATCATTGTTATTTTATTAGATATAAGCATAAACGGCAGCTGTACGAGCTGACCAGTTAAAAATGATAACACTCCACATACGATCACTGTACATATGAAATGTTTATCAAGAAATTTTTTACAACTTCCAATTAACAGACTATAAGTTGGATAGATCAGACAATACATCATTGACCAAGGAGTTACTCCCTGCATCGTTAGATTAATGATTGTAAATACTACTGCACCCAACACTGCCTGTTTTCTTTGAAATGTCATAGAGAATACTAATACCGTAAAGGTAATGCATTCCAGATATAGAATGAACGAAAATGATGTGAATACAACCGCTTCAATTGCGCCTATGACTGCCACAAAACATAATTCTCTAACTTTCATACATACGATTTACTAACAAATTCTTTTTCCATGATACCTTCTTTCGCATTTTCATATAAACACATCATAAAAAAGGTATTTGATAATAAATTCATAAAATCAAAAAGAACTTGCTGGATTAATATCCCTTCTCTTTCTATCCTATGCATAATTCGAATTACTGCTTTCGTTTCAGCACGTAAAACATGTAAATGACTAGCTCCTATACAGCCATCAGGCAGCACAAAACGTTCCATCCGTATATAGTACTTCGCATGCATAGCTTTAAGAACAGATAATTCTTCATCACCAATTGCACACTTACCACGTATGGAACCATTCGCATGATAAACAAATTCTAACAATGTCTGCATATCATCTTGTGCTACATGTTTGATAAAATGGCGTGTAACTGAAATTAAAGAAGTTAGTCGATCAGTCGCAATTTCATAATCACAAAGATTACTTTCTTCCTTTAGAAACGGATATGCACAATAATCAGCATTCATAATTCTTACCCTCACTTTCTTTACGTCAGCGGGTAGAAAAAATATAAAAAACATCTATATTTTTCAGCACCCAGCAGAAAAAAACTGTTGTATTACAGGCAAGTCTCCCGACTTAACTTCATCCTACTCTTCACCTTCTCATGCATAGCACAATGGTTATTGAATTTCGTCTGTATCACGGTTGCTGGGGCAGTTGGAGATGTTCGCTCCATTCCTTATTAAGTACTTCCATACACCTGTTATACGTTATTCCCATTCATTCCTGCTTATTATAATAGGAAGGAAAGCTTCTGTCTATAGAATATATAGAAAAACCGCAAGAATGAGAATAAAGCTCCTCATTATCGCAGTTTTACACAGTAAAATTAATTATTTCGTTTGTTCATAATCCTTAATCTTACGAATGTACTCATCTAAAGTATAACCATTGCACACAACATCAGGTTCTGTATTGTATGGTAAATGAGCAGCAGATTCCAACCGAATAAGAAGATGAGTGTTTGGCAGTTCTACCATCAATGGATCAATTACTCCACCTGCACCACGTGTTGTATCACCAACTAAAGTTGCATAACCCTGTTCTTTCGCAAACTGTACAAAATTTTCTGATGCGGAAAATACTTTGTCACTTGTCAAAATATAGACTTTTTCAAAATCCCTATAATGTTTAGACTTGATAGAATTATTACTGGTATAAGTAAAACCTTTCCCATCATCCTGCATAGTCACTTTCCCTACATTGCTTTCCACATATTCTTTAGAAAGCTTTCCCCTACCTGATATAGTTTTAGAATATGTATAGTCTTTAAAGGAAGTCAGGCTTACTAAATCCATCCAATACATATCACTTCCACCACCATTTTCTCTAATATCTATCACTAGCGTATTACCAGTAAATGTTGAAAGCTTCTGTTTGATTTCTTCTATCTGAGGTTCTATGAATCTAGCTTCAAAACTAGGAATCTTAATCACTAACATATTATCCTCTTCATGAATCTCAAAGTCATTTGATAGTTCTCCTGTACTTTGTTCTTTAAACCACTTCATCAGTTCTGCTTTATCAACACCTAGTTCTTCCATTAATCTTTCATAAGCATCCTTGATCTTTTGATCATTCAAAATGGAAAATCTTTCTCTAATCTCAGGAATTGTTTCATAATCATATTCTAAGCTAGTATAAAATCCTGGACTTATTATAGAAAGATGTCCTGCTTCCCCATAAAGATAAAGAGAATTTACAAGCGTTTGATAAAATTCTTTATCACTTTCACATTCAAGACTTTTTTCTATCCACACTTGTTTCTCCTCATCACTAGGTATCTTCTCTAAGATTAAATTATTTTCTTCCACACAATCAAAGAAATACTGCATATCTTCTGCATATTGGTCAGCTTTATTATTCATCATTACATATCCGCCACATAATAAACAAGCTATGCATATTATTATAATCCTCACTTTCTTTTTCATATGAACTCAACACCCCTTCCGTTTTATCTTAAGATTAATAAATTATCTTTGTTTATATTATAATTTATAAATTTACATTTATAAATATATCCCTGTTTACAAACACTTACTTCTACACAAAAAGCAGCATACCTCTGCATACTGCTTATCTTTCATATATATAATATAGACTCTTCGTTTTCTTTGCCTCATACATAGCATCATCTACATGCTGGAATAACGTCTGATAATCTTTGCCATGTTCTGGATAGTAAGCTATCCCTACACTAATGGATATAGTTTCTTCAAAATCAAAATCCTCTTGTGCTTTTTGCCATATTTCATAAAAATATTGAAGTTTTTTCTTAAGTACGCTCTCTTCCACATAGTTTGAACAATATACCAGAAATTCATCCCCACCTATACGAGAAACAATATCTTCTGGAAAAGTTTTCTGTAATGCTTTAGAGAAAGCAATCAGAATCTGATCGCCTGCTAAATGACCATAGGTATCATTGAAATATTTAAAACGATCCACATCCATCATTAAAATCGTACCATTTGAATGTGTATTCATACTCTCTGCAATTTCTTTTTCGCAATAATAGCGATTCATTAAATTTGTTAAATAATCGTGATGAGAATAATATATAACAGCTTTATTACTTTCTTCCAATTCTTTAGTTTTCTGTTCTATCTTCTCTCTAAATTGCTCATTACTTTCTTCTATTAAACGTTTTGGAAAGAACTCATCACTATTTTGATTTATATCAGGCACAGATTGATGTACATGTAGAAGTTTCCATTCTTCATCTATTAACCGAAATATCATTGTAAAACGAAAATGAAGAATATAATTAATTCGATCCCTAGAATCTTCCGTAACATCAAATGTTCCATATACTGCACAATAATCCTCTGTCATAGGTATTTCATGATATGCTTCATTCTTGATGATAAATTTCCCATCCCATTGTTCAACTTCCTGTTGTAAAGAAAACACCAATTCCTGCAAAGAATAAAAAATTTCATGTTCTCCTGTTCCAATTACACTAACTTCTGAACAAACAAACTTTGAAACTTTGTTCATATTTCTATCTTCGAGATAATGATGCCAAAGAGTACGGCAAACCTGCTTAGCCGAATTGCTCATCCTTTTCAACTCCTTCTCATAATTGTACACTATTATCTCAAAAATAATAAAATGTTTCCAGTCTTATATCTGAATTAAGCAATTAATTTTTACATTACCTATAATAATCCAAATTAAAAGCGGCTCCTATTTTAGGATAACCGCATGAATTTTATTCTTCTTTTGCTGTTTCAATATAATTATCTACATATTTTTCTACTACAGAGAAAGGAGCATTTCCACTTTCTAAAATAGCTGTATTAAAATCTTTATTATTAAACTTATCTCCTAATTCTTCCTGGGCTTTTTCTTTTAATTCGCTAAATTCAAAATAACCAATATAATATGGCGCAAAAGCTGCAGGATTTGCTTGAAGCTGTAAATACAATTCCTTTCCTTCACTTGTTCCAAGAGCTAGCCCCTGTTCATCTAAACTAGCCATAAACTCTTCAAAAGATAAGCCATCATAATGAATAGAAATATCCGCTAAAAGTGTTATACAGTACGTAAAGATTTCATTAGCTTTTGTTAACTCTAGATAATCCTTATCTATCGAATCTAAATAAGCTAAACTTTCATATTGTGCATAGGTTGCATATCCTTCTGTATAGGCATTAGAGTTAGCACAAACTTTCACAAAATTGTTATCTTCATTTTCATACATATAAGCATATTGATACATATGACCAGGGAATCCTTCATGTGTAATAGTGGTATATGTTGAAATAGATGTAATATCACTCATATTAGGATTTACACGCAGCTGTTTAATGGAATCTCCATCAATTGGTGGAATATTAAAGTAAGCTGCTACTCCTGAATCTGTTGCCAATTCTTTATTTATATCCTCAATATGATATTGCAGATTATTTACTTTAGGGAAATCCTCCCCCATTTTATTTTTCACATCATTTAATATCTCTGTATAACTTTCATAGTTAGTTTCAGGGAGATCCTCACTTACAAAATACTGTAAAATATCTTCATTTCGTAAGAAGATTGCCTGTACATCTATAATACTTTCTTCCATTTTATCTTCCAGCATGCTTCTGATTTCTTCTACAGATTTTGTTGAACCAATGTTTTGCTGGAGCAGAAGCTCATAATATTCTTTTCCATCTTCAAACTTTGCAAGACCTTCGGTATTATTCGTTCCTGATACTTGAAATGACTCCATGGTATCTTTCATTGCCTGATAAGCTGGCAGAAATGATGAGGTAAATGCATCTTCCAGCTGTTTCTGGTAATCTTTAGTAAGCGATTCATCTAATTTAAGGGCTTCTACTTTTTCCTGCATAGAAGATAATACGGAACTATCTTTTCCTTTTTCCAAGATTTGTTCACAATGCTGTATGATAGAATCTAAATCTAACATCAGCAGTCCTTTTTCTTCTTGTGTTTTCGTATACTCTAAAGCACTATCTACATATGGTTTAACATCTTTTAATAATAAAACCAGATCTTTAACATCTTGTTCATTTCTTACTTCCCAATCCGCAAATAAAGTAGGAAGCTGAAAATGAAGACCACTCATACTTTCAAACACAGATGCATAATAATCAAATTTTTCATCATTTAATTCTTCTGATAGGGATGCTTGATATTCATACATATCATAAATATCCTGTTGTTCACTTGTTAAGTCATCGCGATCAAATTCTTTAAATTCTTCATAAGAAGCATTTACTTCCTCCATCGCTTTCTGCTGACTTTTCTCATCAAGACGTGTACCCAAATTAACTTCTACTTTATCTGTATCAATTCCAAAATCTTCAGGATTTTGCATATAGACATGCATAGAAGTATAATCAGACTCCATTGTTTCAACAAATTCCCGTTCTATAAACTCATCAAATTTCTTTTGTTCCTCTGCCTTATCTTTCTTTGAACAGCTAGCCATGGGTAGAACCATGATTCCAACAAGCATTAGGACTATTAAACGTTTCACTTGTTTCATATTGACCCCTCCTGTTATTATTGTAACCTATTTCATTTACGATTCCTATATAAAAGTGATTACTTTTCTTTTCAATTACATTTTAAATTACCACAAGCACTTTCTCTTGCTTTTCTTATTCATTTACTTCATAATTTAGGACAAGAGGTGGTTGTATGCGTTATAAAGATATATCAATACGAAAGAAAATATTACTTTCTAATTTTTTGATGGTACTGATTCCTATCATTTTCGTATGTTTCTTTTTATCCATATTACTGCTAGGATTTTCTTTTATCACACATTCTCCTTCTGCTCTTGTCCGTAATGTTTTATTAAATTCATCTAATTATGGACCAACTTTATTGATAAAGGGATTAAATGATGAATTGGCAGAAAATCCATCAATCTCATCGGAAGCTTCAAGAATACTCAATGTTTTAGAAGAAGCAGGCTTACATATTCTTATCGAAGATGCAGATACCAATTCAGTTGTGTATAATACAGAAGGAATGACAATTGATCTTATGGAAGAAGAATTCCATAGTATTGCGAATAGTGATATTTATGCATCTCCTTATTTTGTCTGGAATCAGAAAGGGATGGCATATCAGGCACAATTAAAAAATATAAATGATCAGACTCTGCAGGTAACCTTTTCCGGCAAGGGCTTGATTTTCCCACAGGACTTTTATAGTTCCTGGGAACATACTAAGTTAATCATTAAAATATCCATCATCGGTATCGGTACTTTCATGGTATTATTCATAGTCGTATTAGGTGCTGTCCTTACTAAAAAACTGGCTTTACATATATTGAATCCACTAGAGGCATTAAATAAAGCCACAAGTGAGATTCGTGATGGAAATTTAAATCAGCATATTTCTATCTCAAATGAAGATGAAATCGGTGAATTATGTTTAAATTTTGAGGCTATGCGTTTACAGCTCATTGAATCTGAAGAGATGCGACAACAGTATGAACAAAATCGTAAGAAACTGATTGCGGGCATTTCTCATGATTTATCTTCTCCACTAACGTCCATTCAAGGATATGTGAATGGCTTATTGGATGGTATTGCGGATACTCCTGAAAAACAGATTCATTATCTTCATATCATACAAGAAAAAACAAATGCAATGAATGCTTTAGTAGATAGCTTATTCTTATTATCAAAGCTAGACTTAGGACAGGTTCCTTTCCATAATGAACGTATCCATATTATAGATTTTATGCAGGATTGGTATTCTGAATGTCCAATTCGCTATGAGAATGCCGATATTAAATTCCATAACGTAACTACTGATGATTTATGTATTCTTATGGATCGTACATATTTTATAAGAGTATTAGACAACATATGCCAAAATAGTATAAAATATAGAAGAAGTGATCCAGTCCATATTGATGTGACAATACAGCAGATAAATGATGATGTTGTCTTATCATTTAAAGACGATGGTATTGGCATTGATCAAAGTGAGGCCGATCGTTTATTTGATAGCTTCTATCGCAGTGATCCGGCTCGTAGTTCTAAAATAAAAGGCAATGGATTAGGATTATCTATTACAAAACAGATTATTACACAGATGAATGGAAAAATTTCTGCTAGCGGTGAAGTAAACAAAGGATTGTGCATAACAATACATCTACCGCTTTTAAAGGGAGGAATAACAAATGAAGAGAATATTGATCGTTGAAGATGACAAAGCAATTGCGGAGTTAGAACGTGACTATTTAGAAGCCAATGATTATAAAGTCGATATTTGTGAAGATGGAGAAAGCGGTCTACAAAAAGCTCTAAATGAAGATTATGCTTTAGTATTATTAGATGTCATGCTGCCAAAGGAAGACGGCTTTCAGGTATGCAAGAAACTAAGAAATGAGAAGAATATTCCTATTATTCTGGTTTCTGCCAAACGAGAAGACATTGATAAGATTCGAGGCTTAGGACTTGGAGCTAATGATTATATCGTAAAACCATTTAATCCAAGTGAATTAATTGCTCGTGTTAAATCACAGATTGCGAATTATGAACGTCTTACCAGCAAACCTAAAGAAGAAGAAAATGTCCTTCACATCGATAACTTGCGTATCAATATAGATTCCCATGAAGTTTTCCTTGATAATAATTTAATCGTACTTCCAAATAAAGAATTTGAGTTACTAGTCTTTCTCGCAAAACATCCTAATATAGTATTCAGTAAAGACCAGTTATTTGAAAAAATATGGGGACTAGATGCAATTGGTGAAATATCCACAGTTACAGTTCATGTCAATCGTGTTCGTGAGAAGATTGAAAAAGACACTGCTAATCCCAAATTTATTGAAACTGTGTGGGGCAGTGGTTATCGATTCCGTAAATATGACTAAAAAACACATAAAAAGTACACTATAATATATCCACAGTGTATTTTTTACAATTAGGAAATCCCATTCCTATGAAAGAAGTAAGGAATTATGGCAAAATATTCAAATACAACTAATTTGTTTTATAATAAGATTATTTTGCATCGTGGGTTACCGTTTGACATGGAGCTACCAACGGAAAAACCTGTTGATGTATCAATACTTACAGAAGAAAAATTTAATGCGGAACTTGAGAAAGGCTATGCGGATATGAAAGCCGGACGTGTAAAAGATGCAAGACAGGCTCTTACGGATATTCACAAAGATTATAATCTATGATATTTGAAGTCAAATTACCATAACAGGCTGATAATGATTTAACAAATATATATGAGTGTATTCGAATTGCAATCTCCTGAAAATGCAGAAGGACAAATATTTAACAACTGAATAACAAATATATGAGCGGCAATCAGAAACAGATTATCGCTTTTTTAACACTTATTTTCTGAAACCAAGAGATGTTTTAAGTGATGAAAAAAAGAAGCCAAAGCTTCTTTTATATATTATTCAAATTCTTCATTAGGATAACTCACATCAATTTTTTCCTTTAAGGCTGAAGACAATCCTTTTACTATTTTTTCTCATCTAATTTATATCGCTGAACCCAGTCATCAAATCTTTCTTCTGTTAAACCTTCTTCTCCATTCTCTAACTGATTTTCCATTTCACCATCTTTTACATAATATAAGGATGGTGTCTGATTCATCCCCGGGAAGGTTTCTCTTATTGTATTTAACTCAGATTTACGCTCATCAGCAGGAGCTTCATCTAATACTACATCATATAGCACAATATTATGATCCAATAAATATGTATTTAACATCTCTTTAAATTCAATACAATGACCACATGTTGTCTGTGTAAATACAATCGCAAAGCTTTCTTTATTATCAATCATTTCCTGCATTTCTGCAACTCTAATATTTATAACTTCTCCAGTACTAGTATCTCTTTCATAACTAGAGCCACAGCCTGTTAAAAAGACTAACAGCATTCCTAGCACCGCAAATAATTTACCTATTTTTTTCATTTCAACACTCCTAGCTTTATTGTTGAGAAAGATCACCAATCATCTGTTCGATCTTATCTTTTACTTCCTGTCTTTTTTCTTCTTTTACTTTATCTAATAGATATAAGATCATACGCTTTAATTCTCCCATATCAAATTCTTCTTCTAAAAAAACATCAATTGCCATATTACATTCATCCATATAGGTTGGCTGTACATTTGATGTGATAAGCACAAATGCACGGTTGGCATTTCTTATATCCATATAAATCCTCCTCACCCTAGTATCATACCACAATATTTTCTGTACTACACCTTTCCTATGTTAATTTTTATTTAATTCTGCTTTCTTTCTGTAATTTCATGTGATATCTTTTATCTGAAAGAGGTGGTTTTATGGACGTACAATTACGTAATGCGAAAGGTGAAACAGAAGAAGAATTTTTGAAAAATTACGATCCTAATCGTTATCCCTGTCCTGCTGTGACTGTTGATATTATTGTCTTCCAAAAACAAGGTAATCGTTTAAAAGTTTTGCTGGTGAAGAGAAAGAATCACCCATACATTGGAAATTGGGCATTCCCTGGTGGTTTTTTAGATATTGATGAAGATATCAAAGATGCTGCATATCGTGAGCTGAAGGAAGAGACATCAGTAGAAGTACATCAGGTAGAACTGCATCAATTACATACCTATGGGAATATTCATCGAGATCCTAGAATGCGTGTCATATCCATAGCTTATATAGCAATAGTTCATCAGGATATTCCTGTAAAAGCAATGGATGATGCAGAAGATGCTGCTTGGTTCTACATCACAATGGATCAGCAACAGCTTACTCTTAACCATGATGATATAAACCTTAGATTTATAAAGACAGATGATGGTTTTCAAAAAATGTCAGATAGTTTAAGCCTTGCCTTTGATCACCTAAACATCTTATCCGATGCTTTACAGTATTTAAAAGATAATAATTTAATAAAATAATTAAATTTTATAAGATCCTATTGACATTCCAGTTACTGAAAGGTGTATCAAAGAAGTAGAAAAGGAGGCAAGACTTATGAAAATTAAGCAGGCAGCAGAAAAATCAGGGTTATCCACAAGAAACATTCGTTTCTATGAAGAAAGTGGTTTGATAGGGGTAGGAAGAGAGGAAAATGGATATCGTGAATATAATGAACAAGATGTAATTCGTTTAAAACAGATTCGTGTATTAAGAGAGCTAGGCATCAGTATCGAAGATATTCGAGCGTATTTCAAAAAACAGGTATCTTTAAACGAATTAATGAAAAAGCGAAAAGAAGAACTCATAACTCAAAAAGAAGATGTACAGTCATTATTGGATATATGTGAAAAAATAGAGAAACAGGATCTTCCTCTTACAGAATATACCACAAATAATATTGAAAAAGTTCTAAATAATCGATCAAATAATACATATGATAAACAATATGGAAAAATATTAACTTCTAACATCAATAAGCGTCTATCTAGAAGAAGTTTGATCTGGAACTTTCTTTGGTCAACAGCAGTTATTGTATTTATGACATGGGTGATATGTTTTAATATGTTTAATCTAGTATTTTCTGATTACTCAAACATATTGATGCCATCACAAATAAACGAATTAACTTTTTTGATGATCATCTTAGCCATTATTTTTTGTTTTATTCATATGGTAATCGGAACAAAAAGCAATTATTTTGAATTGAGAGAGGATGGAATCTATTTTATTGATTCCAATGTAAATAAATCAGCCTGGACTTGTTTCAAAAACATAATGAAGAATGAAACCTTAAAAAACTTTGATTTCATTCACTATGATGACATTTCAGCTGTAAAAGCAGGTGTGCAGGAGGCTGGAATGATTACAGGCGGAGATTATCTATTTAAGTTTTATCTTGTGGTTTTCACGAAAGATGATAAGGCAATTCGACTAGATTCACAATTGTTCTTTAATGGTAAACATTTTATGACGACTTTAAGAATCTTACATGATAAGGCTCCCAAGTGGATTGACCCAAAACATTTAGCTCAATTATTAGAAATGCCACATGAAAAAGCATATAAGATATTGAATGATTATTATTGGAGTAAACGTCCTTGGCATAATAAAAATCTATATAAAAGATTATCTAAGAAATAGATCGATTCTTAACGTATAGCTCCCTTTGTCTTTATTTTATTAACATTTCCTGTTTTCATTGCCTTAGCAATTCGACAGTGCTATAATCAGCATGTTACTAATCAGGAAGGAGTACGAACAATGCTGGAATTAAAAGATATAAAAAAAGATTATGTCAGTGGCAATGAAACTGTTCATGCATTAAAAGGTATTTCACTTTCCTTTAGGGAAAATGAATTTGTATCGATTCTTGGACAAAGCGGTTGTGGAAAAACAACTATGTTGAATATTATTGGAGGATTAGATCAATATACAAGCGGCGATTTGATTATTAATGGTACTTCTACGAAAAACTACAAAGCTCGTGATTGGGATACTTATCGTAACCATACGATTGGCTTTGTATTTCAAAGCTATAATCTAATCCCTCATCAGAATGTTTTATCCAATGTAGAATTGGCATTAACACTGTCCGGTGTACCTAAAGAAGAGCGTAGAAGACGGGCAAAAGAAGCTCTAATCAAAGTTGGTTTGGAAGATCAGATGTATAAACGTCCAAATCAGATGAGTGGAGGACAGATGCAGCGTGTTGCGATAGCTCGTGCATTAGTGAATAATCCAGATGTTTTATTGGCAGATGAACCTACTGGGGCATTAGATTCTGAAACCAGTGTTGCCATTATGGAGCTTTTAAAAGAAGTCGCAAAAGACAAACTGGTTATTATGGTTACCCATAACCCAGAACTTGCAGAAAAATATTCTACACGTATCATTAATTTATTAGATGGGAACATTGTCAGTGATTCTAATCCTGTTGGTTTAAAAGAAGAAATTAAACAAACTAGTTTATCCTTAAAGAAAACAAGCATGTCTTTCTTAACTGCTTTATCTCTAAGTTTAAACAATTTAATGACAAAGAAAACAAGAACATTCTTAACTGCTTTTGCGGGAAGTATTGGTATTATTGGTATTGCCTTGATTCTTTCTTTATCCAATGGGGTGCAGAACTATATTGATGGTGTTGAAAAAGATACCTTATCAAGTTATCCTATCACAATTGAAGATAATTCTATGAATATGGATGTTATGATGGAAACCATGATGGGTATGGGACAAAATCAAAAGACTTACAATGATGATAAAATTCATTCTCGTCAGATGATCAATGATATTTTAAAGACAATGTCAGAAGAAATGGAAACCAATAATATGGAAGCCTTTAAAGATTATCTAGACAATGATAACACTTTCCGGGAACATGCAAAAGCAATCGAATATGCATATAACTTAAGTATACAATCTTATTATCAGGACGATCAAGGTGAATGGATTCGTTCTAATCCAAATGAACTAATGGACAAATTAGGATTTAGCGAAGTCATCAGTGCACGTAATTCCTTCATGGGCTCATTCACATCCATGATGCCTGGCAATGATGTATGGCAAAAACTGCCTTCCACAACTTCTATGCGTGATGAACAATACGAAGTAGTAGAAGGTCGCTGGCCAACTGCTTATAATGAAGTAGTAATTTCTGTTGATAAAGATAATCAAATCAATGATTTTGTCTTATACTCTTTAGGTTTTATGGATCAGCAGGAATTGGTTGACAATTACAATGCAATCTTAAACGGTGAAGAAGTAAAAGAAGGCAAAGCACAATCTTATACTGTAGATGAGCTTTTAAATAAAAAATTTAAGCTCTTATTAAATACAGATTATTATAAGAAAGTAAATAATATCTGGATGGATATGAGCGAAGATGAAGATTATATCACTGATAAAGTTAAAGATGCACAGGATATCAACATCGTAGGTATCATTAAGGCAAAGGAAAATACTGTTTCAAGCTCAGAAATGGGTGGAATTTATTATACTGATGAGCTTCAGGAATATGTAATCGATCAATCTAATAACTCTGAAATTGTAAAAGATCAGAAAGAAAATAAAGATGTTAATGTTTTAACCGGTACAAAATTCAGTGATTCTAAAACATTAAATATGAGCAACTTATCTGATGAACAAAAAATGGCACTTGCTAGTCTATCACAAGAAGAATTAACTCAATACATGAGTGCATATAGTGAAAATGCAAATGCTACTTATGAGTCTAATCTTGAGAAATTTGGCGCAATTGATTTAGATAATCCAAGCAGTATCAGTATCTATGCAAACTCCTTTGATGATAAAGAAGCTATCGCTGATTTAATCAATGCATATAATACAAAACAGGAAGATGCAGGAAATGAAAGCAATGTCATCAGCTATAACGATATCGTTGGCACAATGATGGAATCTGTAACTTCCATCATCGATATGATTAGTTATGTCTTAATGGCGTTTGTTAGTGTTTCCTTGATTGTTTCTAGTATTATGATTGGTATCATTACCTATATTTCCGTATTAGAGCGTACGAAAGAAATTGGTATCTTAAGAAGTATTGGTGCTAGTAAAAAAGATATTTCCCGTGTATTTAATACGGAAACATTCCTTATCGGTCTAACCTCCGGTTTATTAGGTATTGGAATTACCGTATTATTAAATATTCCAATCAGTATGATAGTAGAAGATTTAACCGGTGTTGCTAATATCGCATCCTTGCCTTATGCTGGAGGAATTATCTTAATTCTAATTTCATTAATTCTTACGGTAATTGCAGGATTGATTCCATCACGCATTGCGTCTAAAAAAGATCCAGTAGAAGCATTAAGAACAGAATAAATTATATGGAAAGATGTCCCTTGCATCTTTCCTTTTTATTACCTAATTAGTACTAAATATAAAATAAAAGCATAATAAAAAATAAAAAAACAGGATTACCCTGCTTTCTTCTGTTCATCATCCCATTCTTTGATTACTTCTTCCAACACACTAGCAGCAGCTGCTACTGTACGTTCACATTTCTTTTCCTTACTATGGAATACTGGTTTAATCTCAGCACATAATCTAGATCCCATTCGTTTCTGAAATGCGATGACCAATTTCTGTGTTAAAGGACGAAGAAATGCACAATCATGAGCTTTTGTCTCTACATAACGACTAGAAATAACACATGCTGCCCCACTCAATGCTCCACATACATCACCAAGCTGAAAGCCGCCACCAAATGCTGCAGTCATGATCATATCCTTATCATGTAAACCTAAATCATATACTTCATTCCCTGCTCGTATAATACTTTCGGCACAATTATACCCCATATGATAATATTTAATAGCTGTTTCTGATAACATAATAAACCTCCGATATTTTCCATGGTCAGTATAACAGATTTTGAATTTGCTAGCTAGTCATAATTTTATAGTTTTCATTTCAAAACCAGTAATAATGTAAGAATATATTTATATTGTTTTGTAAAAGTTATGATATAATCAAAAAGCAAGGAGGATGGTCATGAAAATATTAGATACTCTTGGTAAAACAAAAAAAGCAATTGGCGGAGTCATTGCGATACTTCTTGTCTGTGTTGTAATTTTCTTTGCCGGTGCATTTTTCGGAAATAGACAAAGTGAACCAATCATTACATCAACAGCCTTGACCCAGCAATTACAGGAAGTAAATGATTTAGCCGTGTTGGAATACAATTATACAAAAGTAGGAAAATTTGAAAATTCACTAACATTAAATGGCTGGAATATTCCCCTCACAAAGAAAAGTTTTTTACTGACTTATGCTGGTAAGCTAACAGCTGGTGTTTCCATGGAAGATGCACAGGTAAATGTAAATAATTCAACCATTACAGTAACCCTGCCTGAAGTTGAAATCTTAAGCAATGTTATTGATGAAAATAGTATTGAAGTCTATGATGAAACAAAGAACATCTTTAACCCTATCAGCATTGAAGACTACACTGCTTTCGCGACTCAACAGAAAGCAGCCGTAGAAGAAGAAGCTATTGAAAACGGATTATTAAGTGAAGCTGCCACAAAAACACAGTCTGCGATTCAAAAATTCTTAAATATGATTCCAGACATTCAAGAAAATTATGAAATAAAAGTACAATTTCAGTCCTAAAACCAGTGATTTACTGGTTTTTTTCATTAAGTTTATACAATTTTTATATCTAGAAGATTTTTTCTTTACGTTTTATGTCCATAATATAGAAAGTAAAGAAAAAGGTGAGTAAATGAAAAACAAAGACAGTATTCAAGGTTTAACTGATATTGAAGTAAAACAGCAGATGGATAAAGGACTAATTAACCATGCAAATACTTCTATTACAAAAAGTAAAAAACAAATATTTAAAGAAAACATTTGTACATTATTTAATTTATTAAATTTCTTAATCGCAATTGCTTTATTACTTGTACAGGCATATTCTAATTTATTCTTCATTGTAATTATTATATGTAATATATGCATTGGTATACTACAGGAATTACATGCAAAAAAGCTAATTGATGATTTATCTTTACTTATTAAACAAAAAGCCTTAGTTATGCGTAATGGCAAGCAACAGAGGGTAGAATCAGATCATCTGGTATTAGGTGATGTTATGGTTTTATCGAGTGGAGAACAAATCTTATGTGATGCTGTTATCTTACAAGGTGAGGTAGAAGCAAATGAAGCATTATTAACTGGTGAATCTGATCCAATACATAAAAAACAGGATGATTTACTATTATCAGGAAGTTCCATTATCAGTGGAAAATGTTATGCGAAAATCATTCATATCAATGAAGACAATTATGCAAACAAAATCACAGATGCAGTTAAAGAAGTTCGAGTTGTTAATTCTAACTTGTTGAAGTCAATTCGTAAAGTAACTCGCTTTACAAGTATATTAATTATTCCTTTAGGAATTATATTATTTCTTCAAGCCTATTATTTACGTGATGCTTCCCTTCAGGAAAGTGTAATTGCTAGTTCTGCTGGTTTGTTGGGAATGCTGCCAAAAGGATTGGTATTATTAATCAGTGTATCACTAGCAACTGGTGTAACTCGCCTAGCAAAAAAGAACATTCTTGTACAGGATCTTTATTCATTAGAAACATTAGCTAATGTAGATGTCTTGTGTCTAGATAAAACCGGTACCATTACAACAGGTGACTTACAAGTAGATGATGTCATTCCTTTAGCTAGTCATAAAGATGAATATATGGAATACATCAAATCTTATTTATATTATAGTGATGATAATAATGCTACCTATCAGGCTTTATGTAATCATGTAGGTACTTCTGATATTCATGAACCAACGCATCGTATTCCATTTTCTTCAGTAAGAAAGTGGAGCAGTGCATATTTTGATGGTTTTGGTACAGTTGTAATGGGAGCCCCTGATAAATTAATTAAACAACAGACTAGTCAGTTTAATGAACTTATGGAAGATGGAAAACGTATCATTATTATTGGATATACAGATAAGCAAGTATCAATGAATGAGCCTTTACCAGAAATCAAGCCATGGTATGCTTTTGTCCTATGTGATACTATTCGTCCTCATGTAGAAGAATCTCTAGAATATTTCAGAAAAGAAGGCGTAGAAATTAAAATCATTTCAGGGGATCATATTACTTCCGTATCTAATATCGCAAGACTTGCTGGGCTAAAACGCTGGAATGCATGTATAGATATGAGTACAATTGGAGAAAATGCAGAATGCATTGAACAGATTGCGGAACAATACTCTGTATTTGGACGTGTAACGCCTTTACAGAAAAAACTATTAGTTACCGCTCTACAAAAGAAAGGTCATTCTGTAGCCATGAGTGGTGATGGTGTCAATGACATGCTGGCATTAAAAGAAGCTGATTGTAGTATTGCCATTGCAGAAGGCAGTGAAGCAGTAAAACAGATGTCACAAATTGTTTTATTGGATTCTGACTTTTCCGCATTACCAAGAATATTAAAAGAAGGAAGACGTGTAATTAATAATACAACTAGAGTAGCAGGCGTATTCTTTATTAAAACCATGTACTCTATCATGTTATCTATACTATGTTTAGCATTAAATCTGCCATTCCCTTTCATTCCTATTCAAGTAACATTAATTGACCTAGTGATTGAAGCTTTTCCTTCATTCTTCACTATGTTGGAACCAGATTATCACAAAGTAGAAAAGAACTTCTTATCGACAGTATTATGGAGAGCATTACCAAATGCAATCACAATCGTATGCAGTTTCTTAGCTATTCAATATCTGTCTTCTCAGTGTAATATATCTCAAGATGTCGCATCTACTATGCTGTATCTGTGTGTTACAGTTATATCTTTATTTGCTGTTTATCGTTCTTTCCGCCCATTTACAACATTACGATATATTATTTCTATCCTAATGACTGGAGGTATTATAGTTGCGATAGTATTATTCAGGGAACTACTTCATCTAGTATTTATCCCAAGTGAATTATGGCTGATTTCTTTAATATTATTTATCTCTGTAATCTTACTTCAACAATTACTAGTAATTCTCTTACCATATTTTAGACGTGATAATAAATCATAAATATGCTTCAACAATAATTCATTAATAAAAAGCTATGACGAATTAGGATACATTTCCTATAAGTCATAGCTTTTTATATATTTTCTTGTCATCTATACTAATAGCTTTGCCATTTTTTTATTCAATTTATACATTTAATTTAGGTATCTTTAATTTTTTTATCATTAGAATTTTATTAAGAAATTATATCTAAGTTTAAAAATCTTTACTCAACAGAAAATCTGCAATATGCATTGTTTTAATCCCCTCATAATTCCCATCAGCGAACAAGTCTGTTCGTAGAACATATTTAGGGTAATTATCTCTAATTTTCAAAAGTCTTTCATACTCTCTTTTTTCAGTTTTCTCTGTTCGAATTTCCTGTGTCACTTGAACATATATTTTTTCATTCTGTCTTTCCGCCACAAAATCTATTTCACCTTCATCGAATTTACCAACATAAACATTGTATCCTCTTCGGCATAATTCCAAATAAACAATATTTTCAAGACTTGAGGCAACGTTATCCTCTGAATAACCAAGTACACTATATCTCAATGCAACATCCGCAAGATAGAATTTCTCCTGTGTTTTCAAGATTTCCTTTCCTCTCAAATCATATCGGGAACATCGGTGAAGTAAATATGCTTTTTCCAATTTTTCAAGATAACTGTATACTGTTTCATTATCAAGCTTTCTGTGTTCAGCCTTGAGATAATCCGATATAGACTTAGCAGAGAAAGTATTTCCTATATTATTAAAAGTATATTTTACAACTCTCTCAAGCTGATCTATTTTTCGTAATTGATTACGTTTTACAATATCTGAGAAAATTGTTGAATTATAAATATCTCTGACAATTGTATACACTTCATCCTGTTCATATTTCTTCAAATGAGTTGCTGGAAATCCACCAAGTCTAACATAATTTGCAAATTCTGTTTTTATATCACCAATAGTATCATATTCAGATTTAAATGAAAGATATTCCTCAAAAGATAGTGTATAAATATGGAATGAAACGTATCTTCCGGTCAAATAAGTAGAAATTTCTGATGACATCATACGAGAATTAGACCCTGTTACATAAATATCTACATCATAATCAGAAGATAAAGAATTAATTACTTTTTCCCAGCCAGATATTTCTTGTACTTCATCAAGAAAAAGATAAGTCTTTCCTCCTTGTATTATCCTTCCCTTTAATTCAATATACATCTGCTTTGCAGTCATATCATCGTATTCCATTGAATCAAAGCGGTAAGATACAATACGTTCAGGTGGAACATTTCTTTCCTTTTGTAGTTTTTCCATTATCATTTTGAGTATAGTAGATTTTCCACAACGGCGAACACCAGTAAGAATTTTAACAAATGGTGTATCAGTATACGCCATAATCTTATCTACATATAGTGGCCTATTTATCATATTAACCACCTCCACAGTTAATATTATACCGTAAAATCTGTTAATTATCTATAGTTTTGCGATTATAAACCGCAAAACTATGGCTTTGCTATCTAAAATGACAATATTAATACAATTAGAAAACCCGCATAACACGGGTTGAATAACTTTATTAGGCTTCATATATCCATATCTTTACTAGATACACTGGCTTTATTATAAATAATTTTTACTAAAAATTACTTTCCCTAATATCTTCAATGATACATTTTCTGCTTCTTCAAAAGTAAAATGACGGTTTTCAACTGAAGGATTCTCCGCAATCAAATCATATCCAGCTTCAGTCTTATAAAAACGTTTAACTGTAACTTCATCATTAAAGCTAATTACCGCAATATCCCCATTTTTCACAAATGAGCATTGTTTAACATAAACTAATCCTCCATCTGTAATTCCTGCATTTATCATAGAATTTCCTTCAACTCGTAAAAAGAAGTCACCTTGTTTATATTCATCAATAGAAACTGGTTCATCACCTAGGTAATTTTCTTCTAAAAATAAATCATATCCAGCTTTTGCAATCCCTAGAATTGGACGTTTCATACTAATTGCTTTTCCTGACAATAATGCCTGTACATCATATCCTAAAACCTGACTAATATTGTATGCTGTATCATCCTGCAGGTTTTTCACTTCACCACGCAACCATCTAGCAACTGTATTTGGTGTTACTTTAAAACGTTCCGCAATCTGCACATTTGATAGATGAAATCTATTCTTGTATTCTCTGATAAGATCTCTTAGTTCCACACTATCACCTCACTAAAAGTATACATGAAAAAGATAAATAATGAAACACAAACTATACAAAATTTACTTATTTATGTGTATATAATAATTATCCATATTTAAAAAAATCCGATACTCATATAAATAGTTTATGATGAATAAAAGATACTTTTTTAGCTATAATAATAAGCAGACTATATTATTGATTTTTCCCTATTTATACACGATTTCAAGCTATATTTATAGACTTTAGATTAAAATCTCTATAGTATTCTTTATTCTTTAACAATTTTCATGAATAAGATAACAATAACGGTTTACTTTTTGGTTGAAATATCTTAAAATTTAAACGTATGCAAATACATGAAGGAGGCTAATTATGAAAATTTCATCACTACAGAAAGCTAGATATGAGTATTCTCCAAAACTTCCTGGAATGCTAAGAAATGGTATTGCAGAAATTTCTGTTAACGAAGGAGAAGAAACTCAAAGTGTAGCAGATCAAGAAAAGATTAAAGCTCTTTTTCCAAATACTTATGGTAAAAAGGAAATCACTTTCCAAAAAGGAGAAAACACTTCTGAAGCAAAAAAACAAGTTGTTGGTGTTATTCTTTCCGGTGGTCAGGCACCTGGTGGACACAACGTTATTTGTGGACTATATGATGCTTTAAAAGCAACTAACAAAGAAAATGTGCTTTATGGATTTAAAAATGGTCCTATTGGGCTAATTGAAGATGACTACCTAATTTTTGATGACGAATACATCGATCAGTTCAGAAACACTGGTGGATTTGATATCATTGGTTCAGGTAGAACAAAACTTGAAACAAACGAACAATTTGCTATTGTTGCAGAAGTTTGTAAAAAACATGGTATTACCGCAATCGTTATCATCGGTGGAGATGATTCAAACACTAATGCAGCTGTTCTTGCTGAATATTTTGCTGCTCATAACACTGGTGTTCAGGTAATCGGATGCCCTAAAACAATTGATGGTGACCTTAAAAATGAAGATATCGAATGTTCATTTGGTTTCGACACAGCTACAAAAACATATAGCGAAATCATTGGAAACATCGAAAGAGATGCTAACTCTGCTAAAAAATATTGGCACTTCATTAAAGTAATGGGACGTTCTGCTTCTCATGTTGCTTTAGAATGTGCTTTAGAAACTCAGCCAAACATTTGTTTAATTTCTGAAGAAGTTTCTGCTAAGAAAATGTCTCTTTCTCAGATTGCTGATTACATTGCTGATTCAGTAGAAAAAAGAGCAGCTAAAGGAATGAACTTCGGTGTTGCAATTATTCCTGAAGGTGTAGTTGAATTCGTACCAGAATTCTCTGTATTGATCCAGGAAATCAATGAACTTCTTGCTGGTGAAAAAGCAGATGCATTCAATGCACTACCAACATGGAAAGATAAATATGAATTTATCGAAAATGGTTTAACTAAAGAATCTATGGATGTTTTCGCAATTCTTCCAGAAAGTATCCAACAGCAGTTATTCCTAGAAAGAGATCCTCATGGAAACGTACAGGTATCTCTAATTGAATCTGAAAAATTATTCTCAGCTCTTGTAAAAGACAAATTAGAAGAAAGAAAGAAAGCTGGTACATACAAAGGTAAATTCAGCCCTCTTCACCACTTCTTAGGATATGAAGGAAGATGTGCATTCCCTTCTAACTTCGATTCTGACTATTGCTATTCTTTAGGATATAATGCATTTATGCTAATCCAATATGGTTACAATGGTTACTTATCAAAAATCTCTAACCTTTCTAAACCAGCTAGCGAATGGGTTGCTGGTGGTATGCCAATCACTAAGATGATGAACATTGAAAGAAGACATGGAGAAGACAAACCAGTTATCAAAAAAGCTCTAGTAGAACTTGATGGAAATCCATTCAAATACTTTGAAGCTCATAGAGAAGAATGGTCAGTTGAAACTTGTTTCGTATATCCTGGTGCTATCCAGTATTATGGACCAACTGAAGTTTGTGATATCACAACAAAAACTCTTGCTCTTGAACAAGAATAATTAAATAAACAAATTATCCACTAGAAATACAATCATTCTAGTGGATTTTTATTTTCCTTCACTACTTTGTGAACTCATTTATATATAAAAAGCACTCTTTATCAAAAGAATGCTTTTTATTACTTTAATCTAATTCGAACTGACCAGTATACAACTGATAATAACGTCCTTTCGCAGCCAGTAACTCATCATGACTTCCTCGTTCAATTATTTCCCCATGATCTAATACCATAATCGCATCTGAATTACGAACAGTCGATAAACGATGCGCAATGACAAATACCGTACGATTCTCCATCAATCGATCCATACCTTTTTCAATTAATTTTTCTGTACGAGTATCAATTGAACTAGTAGCTTCATCTAAAATCAAAACCGGAGGATTTGAAATAGCTGCTCTTGCGATAGCCAATAACTGACGCTGTCCTTGAGAAAGATTAGCTCCATCACCTGTCAGCATCGTATCATAACCCTTTGGTAAACGTTTGATAAAGCTGTGTGCATTTGCCAGCTTAGCAGCTTGAATCACATCATCCATATCTGCATGCAAATTTCCATAACGAATATTATCCGCAATAGTGCCTGTAAATAAATGTGTATCCTGTAATACAATAGAAATTGATTTTCTCAAATCTTCTTTCTTAATTAATTTCACATCTATTCCATCATAAGTTATACTACCTTCTCTAATATCATAGAAGCGATTAATCAGATTTGTAATTGTTGTTTTTCCTGCTCCTGTACTACCTACAAAAGCAATTTTCTGTCCTGGTTTTGCATATAGATTTATTCCTTTTAGTATTGTTACGTTAGGTTCATAGCCGAAAACAACATCATGAAATCTTACATCACCTTTAAGTTCTACTAATTCTATTTGACCATCATGAGGATGTCTCCATGCCCAATAACCAGTATGTTCTTTACATTCCTGTAAAGTTCCATCTTTCAATTTGCGAACTCTAGCTAGGGTAACATGTCCTTCATCTACTTCTTCCTCTTCTTCCATCATAGAGAAAATACGCTCTGCACCTGCCATTGCGGCTAGGATAAAGTTTAACTGCTGTGTAAACTGATTAATTGGTAATGCTGTCTGTCTTACATAAACTAAATAGGAAGCTAATGCACCTAAACCAATAGATCCAGAAATAGCAAAGAAACCACCAATACATGCGACAATGGCATAATTGATATACGAAATACTTACAACAGTAGGTACTGTACGACCAGAATAAGTCAACGCTTCTGTGCTGGCTTTTCTTAATCTCTCGTTACGTTCTAGAAATTCATCATAATTTTTTTGTTCATGATTAAATACTTTAACAACTTTACTGCCTTCTACCATTTCTTCAATAAATCCATTTAAATTTCCCATAGCTGCCTGCTGATGAGAAAAATAGAATTTACTGCGTTTACTATAATATTGTATTAAAAGATAATTAATAATCATAAAGAATAACACTATCAGAGATAATTTCCAATTTAAAATGAAAATCGCCAATAATGTTCCTGTTATCATAATAAAACTTTGAATCAGGTTATCAAAACAGTTATTTAAAGCATCCTGTACAGTATCCAAATCATTAGTAAAATGACTCATGATATCCCCATGTGCGTTAGTATCAAAGAAACGCAAAGGCAGTTTCTGCATTTTACTAAATAAATCTCTACGTATTTCCTTTACAATTTTCTGTGCTGTATGTGTCATCAGCTGTTTATAAATAGCAGTACAGATAACACCACCAAGATACATACAGATCATAAAGATAACAGCTCTTAATAATCCATCATAATCATTTGGAAGTATGTAGTTTTCAATAATCGGATTTAATAAATACGTTCCATATAGATTTGCCCCAGCACTCAATACGACAAGAATAGCCACAAACAATAGCGCAAATTTATGATTTCCCATATAACGCAGAAAGGTTTTCATTGTTTGTTTCATATTAGCCGGCTTTTTAGAAATTCTTTGTTTAGCCATTATAAACCAGCTCCTTCCTGTTGTGAATAATAAATATCCTGATAAATTGAATCATTTTCTAATAAAGAGTCATGAGTTCCTATCGCATGTATCTTACCATCTTCAAGAATTATGATCTTATCCGCATGCTGAACAGAGCTGACACGTTGTGCAATAATAATTTTTGTTGTATCGGTTAAGGTTGCTAGACCATTTCGAATATTAGCTTCAGTTGCGGTATCCACTGCACTAGTGGAGTCATCAAAAATCAAAACCTTAGGCCGTTTTAATAAAGCTCTCGCAATACATAAACGCTGTTTTTGTCCACCAGAAACATTGACACCGCCTTGTCCTAAGTCTGTATCATAACCTTTTGGAAAGTTATGAATAAACTCATCTACACAGGCTACATGACATGCCCAATTAATATCATCATCACTAGCATGTTCATCACCCCATAAAAGGTTTTCTCGAATTGTTCCGCTAAATAATGTATTTTTCTGTAGAACCATACCAATTGCATCACGTAAATGCTCTACCGGGTATTCCTTTACGTTCTTTCCATCAATACGAACTTCTCCTTCACTGACATCATAAAGTCTAGAAATCAGCTGAACTAATGTTGTTTTAGCTGCTCCTGTTCCACCTAATATACCTACGGTACTGCCTTTTTCAATATGCAGATTAATATCACTTAACACAAATTCTTCCGCATCTTGTTTATATTTAAAATATACATGATCAAAATCTATTGTGCCGTTTTGTACAGTGGCATTCGCATTAGGTAAATCTTTAATATCAATTGTTTCATCTAATACTTCAATAATACGTTCCCCACTGGCAATTGATCTGGTCAGCATCAGGAATACATTACTAATCATCATTAAAGAGTTTAATATCTGTAAAACATAACTTAAGAATCCAGTTAACTCTCCAACTTTCATCGTACCTTGGAAAATCATATTTCCACCAAACCAGATAATACAAACAATAGTGCTATACATGACTAACTGGAATAAAGGAAGATTCCATACTGATGTACGGAATGCTTTTTCACTGTTTTGACGAAGACTATTGTTTACCTTTTCAAATTTCTCTTCTTCATATCTTCCTCGTACATAAGATTTTACTACACGTATCGCATTCAGATTTTCTTGAACAATAGTATTTACTGCATCTATAGATGTCTGCATTAATCGATATAATGGACCGACTTTACTTACAATAGTAAATAATCCTATCCCAAGAATTGGTATCGCGATTAAGAAAACAATAGCTAATTTCGCATTGATAGTAAATGTCAAAACTAAGGCAGTTAACAACATAACCGGAGATCGTACAATAGGACGTATACCATTACTGATAGCTGTCTGTAAGATTGTCACATCACTTGTTAATCGTGTTATTAAGGATGACGTTGAGAAGTGATCAGTATTCGCAAAAGAGAAACTTTGTACTTTTGCAAATTCATCTTTTCTTAATTCCGCTCCAAATCCCTGTCCGGCTGTTGCGGCATAGCGAGCATATAAAACTCCTAATATCAATGCCATAATAGCACAAAGAATCATCTGCATCCCTTTCAGAAGAATATATTCTTTATCTCCATTTGCTACTCCTACATCAATAATATCAGCCATGATAATAGGAATAACTAATTCAAATATTGTTTCTGTAATTACACAAAAACAGCTGATAAATAGATATTTTTTATATGGACGCATATAAGGCCACATTCGTTTAATCATATATAATCCCCTTTCTTATTTAAAAATGCTTCCCTGTCAGATTATGATACATTCGATGTAAATAATCTTTAAAGAGTTCTATTTCTTCCTCACTAAATCCTTCTAATGAATGATTTTCTACCTCTTTACAATGATCTTCCCATGCTGCAAGCGCTTGTTCTCCTTTAGGAAGTATCGTGATGGATAAAGCTCTTTTATTATTTTTCACAACCTCTCGTTTTATCATTTCCTGTTCTTCTAGATTATTTAAAATCCGAGATATTGTCGCATTTTCTACATCACAGGCTTCCGCAATATCTTTCAGCATACATTCTTCATGTCCCGCAAGATAACGCAAAACTTTTGGCTGTCCTGGGGATAAACCCATTTCTTTCATATTCTGCCGTATTCTGTTTCTTTGCGCATGAAAGGCCTTAAACATCATTTGATAAAAATTTGTTGTCATATAACCCCTCCATTGTTAGTATGCTAACTATTAGCAACCTAACTATATAGTTATCTTTATTATTTGTCAATATACCAAAACACATAAATCTTAACTTTATCAAAAAAGACAAATGATTACTGTTTATAACCATCTGTCTACTTTGTTTACAAAATTACCATAGTGCACTTGCTTTCTCTAATAACACACTTGCACTTCCCCCACAAATCATACCTTCTTTTGCGGCATCTGTATTTGATAAAGAGAAATGCATGATTGTGGATGTTTCTTCACTTTGAAATAGTTTTTCTGCTTGTTTTTGTACTGCAAATTCCAGACTTCCACCACCAACACTTCCTTCAATATGCTTATCAGGGAAAATTAACATCTTACTTCCCATACCTCTAGGTGTGGAGCCTTGATGGCTTAACACAGTCGCAATAATACAATTCTTTTCTATTTTTTCCCATACTTCTGTAACACTTCCTTGTGGACGTAGCACTGCTCTTTCCTGGATTAATTCCGCAAGGATACTCACCGCTATTTCAGAAGGGGTAATCGAATGTATCTTTAAACCAATAGGCGCATGTACTTGATCTAATTCCTCTTTTGTATAACCTTGTGCCATTAAATGTTCTTTTATCATTGCATTTTTTCTTTTTGACCCAATCATTCCTACATAGGCATGTGGAATCCTCAATACTTCTTTTAAACATTTCTCATCACTTAAATGCCCTCTTGTCACAAGTACAAAATAAGAGTCTTCATAAAACTTATACGTTGAAAACAATTGATCAAATGGCATACATACTACTTCTTTTGCCCATGAAAATCGCCCTTTATTTCCAAATTCTTTTCGATCATCAAAAACATGAACTTCAAAATCACACATACTAGCCATTTGTGCTAATGGTAATGCAATAGTACCTCCACCTAAAATATATAAAGGAGTTTTTGTTAAGACACACTCAAACATATAAGACTTTGTATCATCTTTCCAATATGCGGTTTTCTTTTGTCCACATAATTCTCTAACTTTTTCTGTTTGTAGAAAATTAGGAAGCTGTTCATAGTTTTCCACAATCCAACATTGTGTTTGTCTATCATTTTCTAGCTGATGTACAACATACATAATTTTTTCTTTTTTTATTTGTTGTTTTAAATTTTCCAACATGAACACCACTCCTTTACAACATAAGCTCTACTACTTGATGATAATTTATTTTACTATTTGAAAGAAAATCTAGTAAATCATACTTTAAAGATAATTCACTTTTCCACGCTAATCCACACCCTGATGACAATGATGTTGGAAGTGGTATTAACCTTCCCTGAATAGGACATTGTGATTCAAAATGCATCGCATCATTTGTTGAAGAAAAGGTAATGATGATCCATTTCTTTTTTACTCGCATACTTCCTCCATGATATTTCGTATAGCTGAAACTGCTATATCAATTTCACTATCTGTATTATCTTTTGAAAAGGAGAACCTCAACAATCCACATGTTTCGGTATGTAGCTGCTGATGAAGCAAAGGAGCACAATGGATACCACCTCTAGTACATATATCATATTCCTCTGATAGTATATCCATCATTCCATCACTTGGAATATCTTTTATATACAGAGAGACTACAGGACAACGATGTATGTTGTCTTCACACATTATTGTTATATTTGGTATACTTTTTATTTGATCCATAAAATATGTTGTTATTTCCATTTCTTTTTTATAATCTTGTGGCTCCCTTATAGCAGCCTTTAGTGAAGCAATTAACTCCACAGGTAACGTACCTGCTTCCAGACTTTCTGGTAATGTGGATGGCTGTTCTTTTTCTAAAGATAAAAAACCGCTTCCTCCACTTAACAAAGGAGAAATGTTAAATGGTTCTTTCATAACAATTGCGCCGATTCCTCTAGGTGTGCGTAAACCTTTATGCCCACTAAAGCATAATATATCTATTCCTAGTTTCTCCATATCGATTACACAATGTCCCACTGCTTGTGCCGCATCTATGATTACTAAGATCTGATACTCATGCGCAATGGTTGAGATTTCTTTTATTGGCTGATATGTTCCTAATACATTGGATGCCATTGCCATAATGATTGCTTTTGTATTTGGTTTTATTTTTTTTGTTAACTCTTCAATATTTATAATTCCTTCTTCATTAAAGGATATAAAATCTAGCTGAACTCCTTTTTTCTCTATTTCATATAAGGGACGTAAAACCGAATTATGTTCCAGTGTAGTTGTAAGAACATGATCACCTTGATGAAACATTCCTTTTATTATAATATTCAGTGCCATTGTGGCTCCACTTGTAAATACTGCCTCTCCCTTTGGTACATGAAAATATTTTTTGATATCTTCTCTTGTCTGATATACCAAACGCGAAGCATCTAAAGAAGCTTTATAACTGCCTCTTCCTGCGTTAGCATAAGTATTTGCCGCATGATAGAATGCTTGTAAAGCTTTTTCTGATTTGGGGAAAGATGTTGCGGCATGATCAAAATAAATCATTGGTTACTTCCTTTCAGATGCAATATAGCTTCCAGTACTCCTCCTGCAATACAACGTGCTTTATCTGAAATTGTTGCGCAGTTTTCCACCTGCTCTTTTCTAGGATCAATATCTGCCATTTTTAATCCTTTCCATACATTGAATCCATCAGGAAGAATTCCTCTTAATACTCCGGTTATAGTCGCATATACTTCTACATTATTGATAATCGCAATACATTGTCCTTTTTCCACAATATCTCCAATGTTTGCCTTGCATTGTAAAACTCCATCACATGGCGCATGAATTACTCTTTCTTTTCCATATCCGCCAATGATTCCTGGAACACCAGTATTCGCAATAGCTTGACCTTCATAATAAATACGTCCTAAAGAATGTCCTCTTTTTGTTTCTATGACCGCATGTGCATCTTTTCCTGCTTCAAAACCAGGACCTAATGCGATCACAATATCTGCCATTTGCATATGGGTACCTAAATTCTTTTTCGCAAGAATTGCGTCAACTACTATATCAGGATGTAAGGCTTCTAAACTTGCGCCTATCGGATCTACGAAGATCGCAACTTTTTTATTATGTATAATTTTTTCAATCTCATCTATCGTATCTGCTAATTCACAATCCACATTTTCTACTCTTGCTTTTCCTTGATAAATAGCTTCACTAAAGGATACATAACGACGAATAGAAGTAGGTTTTTCACATTCTAAAATAATTACTTCAAAACCACTTTGAAACAATTTATATACAGTTCCACTAGCTAAATCTCCTCCCCCTCTTACTACGATTCTCACGGTTGAATCACACCCTTCGCATACATCTGTTTCTCTACAATTTCATACATATTCGTTACTTTTCCTACTTTTAATGTATCTAATAATTGATAATGTGATAAACATGTTCCACAGCTTAAGATTTCTACCCCTAATGCTTCTAAATTTTTCAAATCCTCTAGCACTTCAGAACCTTCACATGTTAGCTTAACACCACCATTATAAAACAATATACAAGATGGTAATACATCCATCTGTGTTAAACTATATAGAAAACCTTTCATCAATACTTTTCCTAATACATCATCACCGCTTCCCATGACTTCACTAGATATAACAACTACTTTATCAATTCTTGCATCTGGGATACAAGTAACAGTTTCCTCTTCCTCTACTATAGTTTCTCCACTTGAAAGATTGACTACAAAATCATCATTTCTTTTTTCACTTCGAATCTGATAATTTTTTTGCTTAGCAAGTTTTGTTAAATTCTGAACAGCAATTTCATTATCCACAAGTATTTCAATTGCATCTGCTTCTTTCATCGCATCTTTTGCCATAATAACGGGAATAGGACATTGTTTTCCTCTTGCGTCTAAGATTTTTTTCATAAATGTTCTCCTTTCACATAAATTTCATATCCTTTTTTATTTTCTATTGTTCCTACAATGCCACAAGGTAATTGTAAAGTTTTAATTTCTTCTAATAGAGTATTCGCATCCTCTTTATCCACGCTCATTAATAGACCACCACTGGTCTGCGGATCAAATAAAATTTCTTCCATCGCAAAATCTATATTTTCAAATTTAATTTTATCTTTTAGGAAATTTCGATTTTTCTGGCCTGCTGCAGTTATATAAAACTCATCCGCATATTTTTCTACAGAAGGAAACAGTGGAAGATTTTTCGTATAAATCGTAGCACTATAAGTATCATCCAACATCTCATGTAAGTGTCCTAAAAATCCAAACCCTGTCACATCCGTACAAGCATGTACATTATATTTTTTCATAATCTCACTTGCATAACGATTTAATGTTGTCATAGATTGAATCATTTTATCATATGTTTCTTTTTCAAGAGCCTGCATACGATGCGCACTTAATAAGATACCTACACCTAAAGGTTTCGTAAGAAGTAACATATCCCCTTCTTTTACACCACAGTTTTTATATATTTTATCTGGATGTATACTTCCTGTTACACTTAAACCATATTTAATATCCTCATCTTGAATAGAATGACCGCCAGCTAATACGCCCCCTGCTTCTTCCACTTTAGAAGCACCACCCAATAAAATTTCTCCAAGTATATTCAAATCTTCTTTTTCAGGGAAACAAACGATATTTAAAGCACTTAGAACATTTCCTCCCATCGCATAAATATCACTTAATGCATTTGTTGCGGCAATTTGACCAAAAGTATAAGGATCTTCTACCATTGCGGGGAAAAAATCTAGTGTTGAAACTAATGCTAAATCATCTCTCAATTTATATATAGCCGCATCATCCTTCGCATCATAGCCAACTAAAAGATTTGCGTCTTCTTTTCTAGGAAGTTTTGATAATACATGATCAAGGGCTCCAGCTCCTAGTTTTGCACTACATCCGCCACTCTTACAAAATATTTTATGTTCCAAATTCATCACCTTATTTCTATAGGAATATTTTACAATACTTTTAAATTATTTTATACTATTTTCAGGAAGTGATACGATGAATTCCGCAATACAAAATTTCATTGAAAAAGCCAAATTAGATAAAGAAAAAACAATATCTATCATAGGAGGAGGTGGTAAAACCTCTTTAGCCTATTCACTAAGTGATCAATTTTCTAAAAAAGAAACTACTATCTTAACTACGACTACACATATGTTATTCCCAGAACATTTACATAAGAATCAAATCTGTTTATGTGAGGATGCATTAGAAATAAAACAAAAACTCTCATCTTCCAATCTTTTATTTCTTGCGAAACCTTTTACCAACAACAAGTTAACATCCGTATCAACTAGCTTTTTAGAGAATGTCTTGCCACAATGTGACAAAATGATCATAGAAGCCGATGGATCAAAACACTATCCATTAAAGTTCGAAAAAGATGGGGAACCTGCTGTACCAGATTTCTCAGATTGTGTAATTCAAATAGCTGGGGCTAGTGCTTTTTTTAAACATGCAAGTGAAACATTACATCGTTATGAAATGGCAAAGGAATACTTTAAATGGGAAAATGATCCTCGAATAACAGCTTCTATTCTTTCTCAACTATTGATTTATAATTATAATAAAGTAAAGACGAATCGTAAAATCATAGTAATTAATCAAATTGATACGTTAGAAGATGTTTCCATATTATTTCCATTAAAAGAATTACTTCCTTATGAAATCTATTTTATATCCATAAAAGATAATCTTCTTCTATAATGAAAGAAAAAAGTAACACCCCTACGTTATACTCAATTGTCAAAAAAAGATGTTACAAATCAGAAGTAAAATATAAGATTTCTGTCGAATTATGAAAAATTTTTAAAATTATTCGTGTAATTTAATGTCATTTATTACACATAATTCATTTATTTATACACAATAATCTGTTATAATTTATATAGCAATATAAATGGAGGGCTGATTATGTATAGAAAAATCATGAGTTTCTTAAAAACGTGGAAAGAAAATAATTATCGTAAACCGCTTATTTTACAAGGTCCTAGACAAGTTGGCAAAACCTACTCTATTTTGGAGTTTGGGCGTAAGGAATATGAAAATGTAGCATATTTTAATTTTGAAACTAATCCGAAGCTGAACGAAACCTTTGAGGAAAATATCAGTCCTAATTATTTAATACCGATTTTATCTCATATTGCGGGTCAAACTATCGTAAAAGAAAAAACGCTGATTGTATTTGACGAGGTACAACTATGCGAAAGGGCTTTAACTTCTCTAAAATATTTTTGTGAAGATGCACCAGATTATCATATCATTGTAGCAGGTAGCCTGCTTGGTGTAGCGGTCAACAGAGCAAAGTTTTCATTTCCTGTTGGAAAGGTAGATATGAAAACTCTCTATCCTATGGATATGGAAGAATTTATGCTCGCTATGGGTGAAGATAAACTTGTGGAGCAGATTAAAAAATGCTTTGAAACAGACAGTCCTATGCCTTCAGCGTTACACGATGCTGCAATGCTACTTTACCGTCAGTATCTTGTTGTGGGTGGTATGCCTGAGTGTGTAATGCAATTTGTCGAAACAAAAGATTATACTCTCATCCGTCATACACAGGACACTATTCTTACTAGTTATCTCAATGATATGAGTAAGTATAACACTTCAAATGAAATAAAGAAAACTAGACTTACCTATGACAACATTACTGTTCAGCTTTCTAAAAAAAATACTCGTTTCCAGTATAAGCTAATTAAGAAAGGTGGGCGAGCTTCTGAATTTGAAAATGCTATTGAATGGCTATGCTTATCTGGTATTGTATCACAAGTCTATAAGCTGAAACAAATCAAAAAGCCTTTGGAAAACTATCGTAATATTGATGCATTCAAGATTTATGTATCAGACTTGGGATTGCTTTGTGCCAAGAAAAACTTAGCAGCAACCGATATTCTCTATATGGTAGAAGAACTCAATGATTTCAAAGGTGGTATGGCTGAAAACTATGTCAATGTGCAACTATCCATCAATGGCTATGAAACATATTACTGGGAATCTGAACGTGGTGCTGAAATTGATTTTGTTATTCAACGAGATGGCAAGCTAATTCCAATAGAGGTAAAGTCTGCTGATAATACCAAAGCAAAGAGCTTAAAGGTTTATATGGACACTTACAAGCCTGCTTACGCCATCAAGCTCTCTACGAAAAACTTTGGTTGTGAAGATAATAAAAAGACTGTTCCACTTTATGCAGCATTTTGTATCTAAACTCAATTTTACAATGAGAACGTTCACTATTTTTGTGAGCGTCTTTTTTTATCAAAAGAAAGTCAAAAGATATATTACTTGTCTTTCCAAGCTGCCTTGAACGAATTATTAGAATAACTTTATTTTCTCTTTTCCTTAACATGAAAAGAAGAGCTACACTAGCCCTTCTTATAAAAGTTATGCTTGATTTGAACTTTTTCTTGCTAGTGTGATAACTTCCATTACCATAATACTATTTCTTTCAGCTTGTTCTACACTAGCCATATCATGTTCACGAATAATTCGTTCAAATTCTACGAATTCAAACTTCATTCGATGTTCATCAGTATGATTATTAAATGTACCTTCTTCTTTTGTATCGCGATATTTGTAATCTACTGTTGCACAAACAGATGCAGGTCCAATTGCTTTCAAATATCCATTTTCTCCCTCAATAATCGCAGAAGATGGAGCTTCACAATCTTTTGCCCCTATACACACAGCTTTAAAATTTTCATATTCTAACACTAAGATACCTGATGTGTCTACTCGTTGTTCAATATTAGCAAAATATTGAACATGCTTTGGCATTCCAAATAAACCAACTGTGAAATAAATATTATATACATTTAGATCCATTAATGCGCCGCCTGCTTTATCTGCATCGAATGCTGGCAAGATTTCTCCACGTTTAAACGCATCATAACGAGATGAATATTGTGAATAATTACAAGATACAATATGAATATTTCCTAATTTTTTAACTTCTTCTTTAATCTTTAAATAGTTTGGACAATATTGACTTGTGATTGCCTCTAGTAAAATAACTTGATGTTGTTTAGCTAAATCATATAATTCTTTTACTTCATCTACGCATACCGTAAATGGTTTTTCACAAATTACATGTTTTCCTGCCAAGATAGCTTTCTTACAGAATTCATAATGCAGCTCATTAGTAACCGCAACATATACTGTATCAATTTCCTGTACCTTCAGCATTTCATCATAATCCGTAAACGTATAGGGAATATGATATTCTTCACTCAAACGCTTTAATTTTTCCTCTGAACGCTTGGTTGCGCTAATCCCCACTATTTCAATTCCTGAAATTTCATGTACAAACTGAAGTAATCCTTGTACAACGATCATTCCTGCCCCTGCAATTCCTAGTTTCATAATTCAACCTCTTTTCTATATTTCATACCTTAAATGTAGCACATCCTAGCTTTTCTGTGAATAATTATTGTTAATAAAACTACATTTATTTGCTAAAACATACAACTTTAATTCGTAAAATATAGAAATCGTAATATTTCACAAATAAAAAAAACAGATTTAATCTTAGTACTTTTATGCTGAAATGAGTTCTTTTTCATTTTGTATTATTTCAACGTCAACTGTTTTGATGATTTTTTGACCATATTTATCAGTAACTCTAAATTCGATAGTTTTATGTCCTATATTTCTTGTTGAAATTTTTGTATGTGTCAACTTTCCACCGCTTAAGTTTATAACCAAAGAATCATAATTTATCGAATCATATTGAAAGACAGATATTTTACTTTGACACTCCAAAACCAATGCTTCTTTTGAAGTTTTTTTGTTTTCATGAGTTGCTTTTATAGAGATAATGTTGTTCATTTTTATATCATTAATTTTTTAAATACTCATCAAAAATATATTTACAATTGTCTTCAGAAATAATTACATGCTCTTCATTTTCTGTCTTTTTACCAAGTTCTCTATTTTTTGATATTGGTTTTACTTGATATAATAATATATATTCATTATCAACCCCATCAGGTCTAGGTATAGTATATCTTTCAATACTCCTTTTTTTGGATGTTGTTAATGGAAAAGCCAAATAAAGATCATCTTTGCTTGTTTTCATTAAAATTGCATAATGATCAAATCCAAACTCTGGATTGACATTTCCAGATTGATTAATAAGATAAATTCCACCTGTATGAATTTTATTTATTATTCCCATATTATCTAATCTCCTATAAATAAAAAAATGAAATACTGAAAGTACCTCATTTTTTAAAATAAAATTCCAAAGAATTTTTGGGAAAGAACATAATTTTAAAGACTAATTATGTTCCTAAGGTCGTTGCTCCTCAAAGCAACTTTAATGAGATTGTTATCATCTCTGTAAAGGCATGATAACATACATATCATATTATGTCAATAAACCATGAGACATTATGAGCTCTTTCTCTACACTATATTATATGCAAATTTATTATAAAATGTACTTTTTTATCCATCTCAAATAAATCTAATTTAAAATTAAATTACGAATTGGTCAATCCGATAATATTTCACTGCTATAGACACCAATTTATAGCCACGCATTTATCTCCCTTACACCATTTGTTTCTGTAAACACAAAATCAAACTAACACCTATTTAGTCAATATAGACACTTTCTTCCGGTATTTGTTCTACTCCCATCCTAAGATTATTCTCAAGATAGTTTTCCATTTTCAAATAATGTTTGAACTGAGTATACCGCTAACCTTCAAGATACATTTTTGTAGTCAAACCAGATGAAAAAAAGATTTGTCTTCAGTTTATTAGTTAAAGAATTATAGACCTTAGAGAAATCTAGTAAAGAATTATGCATAGCAGTAATTTTTTACTTGATACCGTAATCGTACTGTTTCCTATGGTTAATCATGCTTGTATATCGCGACAAGAATAATCATCTTCCAGTATTTCTAGGATGATAGTAGTACTTTTCTGCATAAAAATTCCTTCATTTTACAGGTAAACTATAGTATAGAGAAAGGAAGTGCATCGTTACACTGTCTTAACGCACCGAAGCATTTGCCATTTGCATCATAAATTCAGTTTATTTCGTCTATTTCTTTTAGATACTCTACATGATTTATTTTTTTATCATAAATCAATCATCCTTTCTATTTTGTTTGTGAAATTTTATAGTTTTCTTACTTTACGAATTAAAGATACTACGTAAAATTACTCATTTCAATCATCTAGAAAGTATGATATAATAGCATCTGCAGCAGATGTGCCCGTAGCTCAATTGGATAGAGTATCAGATTCCGATTCTGACGGTTGCAGGTTCGACCCCTGTCGGGTGCGCCAGAATATTATAAAAAAGGATGTAATGGAGTAAACTTATACTTCTATACATCCTTTTTTCTCTATTTTTTATATATTGCTTTCTCCAAATCCAATAGATAGATTTTCTTATTTATTCCACCACCATACCCAACAAGTTTTCCACTTGCGCCAATTACTCGATGGCAAGGAATAATAATAGATATAGGATTACGATTATTCGCCATTCCAACAGCACGACTTGCCTTTGGATTACCAATCATTTTCGCAATCTCGCCATAACTTCTAGTTTCACCATATGGAATACTACACAACGCTTCCCACACTGCCTGTTGAAAAGATGTTCCTATCGGAGATAAAGGTAAATTAAACACCTTTCTTTTTCCTTCAAAATATTCCATTAATTGATTAGTCACTTCTTGTGTTAATGCATTAGGATTATCCTCTTTTTCATTTTCCACAAAGATAACTTCATTAATTGCTTCATTATTCGCCGTTATTTTTATGAATCCAATAGGACTATTCAAATACTGATAAAACATATTCTCACCTCTACATTGTCTGTAAAGTAATTGCTTCCTGTTCCAATACTTTTCCACATTCCGCAATACGTTCTAATATTTCTTGAAATTCAGGCATATCTTCTTTTTCAATAAGCTGTTTTATCTTATCTAGATAATCTTTGGAAACTATTCTTGCGCAATGAAGATATGTATTATACATTTTTATATTCATATTCATTGGCTCTATTTTCGAAAATACTTCATTTCTTAATCGGTAATACATTATAAATCCACCCAAATCAATATCAGACCATAGATAAATCAGATTATCATTCAGTTCAAACAGCTGATAAAATCTTTTACGTTCCGGACTGAAATGTCCTCCTGCAAATATAACGATTTCATTTTCATTACAGTGATTCAGATACTGATAGTAGGTTGTCTTGTTTTCCACTAATATGATTTTATTACCTTTTTCTACTTCTAATCTTTGAATATCATCTAACATATCTGCCTGTAGAAGAAAGCCTTTCTGATAGTTTGAAGAATCCAAAATATCTCCATTTTGTAAATAAATTCTTATGTTCCCTTTCCATGCGAATTCTTCCGGATACATTAAGAAACCTAGACTACGAAATATTTCATTATCATCCATTTTATATTCTTCTTCTTTTGCCTGTAAATATGTTGGCTCATACTTTCTCACAATGGAAAGAAAATTATTCTTTAGATTATTTTCAAAATATTTAGAATCGTGAAATAACTGTACTGACATATTTCTTATATAACTTAGATTTCTTCCATCTAAATATAGAAATACTTTACACAAGTTTTCCACCGTTTCTTTTTCTTTTCCCATATACGCATGTACTTTACCATTCTTTACTAAATAGGTTATTTCATCATTGATACATTCTTTTATCCATGGAATAGATAGTCTTTTCTCCACATTCTCTAATAATTCTTTTATTTGAAATACTACCAAGGTCTTTGGATCTTTTCCATATACATCACGATATATTGTTTCAGCTTTTTCTAGATTCAAATCCACATGAGTAATAATATCTTTATGATCTGAATTAAAAGTAATATGAATATAACCTAATCTTTCTAATTCTTCTAACTGTTCTTTGACTTCTTCTCTGATTTCATAATCTTGAACTTTATACACTTTTTTATACTTATTCATATGATAGCGAACTACACGTCCGCTATCTTCTATAAATGGATTAGAATATGCACTATTTTCATAACTCTCAATGAGTTTATCTAAAATAAACTTTGCATGTTCTTTCATGATAATTCTACCTGCTGTTTCCACTTCTGCACCGTAGATACACGCTGTCCATTTCGCTCATCGGTTGTCGCAATCAAAGTCGCATCTGCTACTTTACTTAAGTTAGATTTTTTATCGGTTGGAGTTACGATAATTGCCTGGAAACCTAAAGATTTCAATAGATAAATACATTCTTCTATACGTTCATTATCCATCTTATCAAAGGCTTCATCAAACACTGCCAACTGTAAGCCATCATGTGCTTTATCATATACACTAAATAATGATACTAATACAGCTACATAGAATGGAGTCTGTGTTTCACCACCTGAACTTGAACCAATAGTAGCACGTAAAGAGTTTCCATTCTCAAGAATATCAAATTTTAGATAGGTAGTAAAACGTGATAAACGCTGAACTTCCTGCTGCAGCTGTTGATAGGCTTTCGGATCAGACATAGTGGATAAGTCTGAAATCTTTTTAAATAATTCCTGAATCAATTCCTGATTTTCTTCATACACCTGTGTATTCAATAAATTACGTCCATTTAACTCTTTATTCGTAATCAGATTATAATATTCACGATAATCTTCATTACATGTACATACAAATTCATAGCGAGATCTTCCAAACTGATGTTTGCGAATAGAACGATTTAAACGATCAATCTGTGTTTTTACATTTTCAATCTTACTATTCAAAGCACTAAAGAAATTATTCTGGAAACACTCATAAGCTTTGCTCTCTGCCAATGCACATTTATCCACATACTCTTCCACAATATTCTGTGAATGTTTTTCATATTCACGTTCATAATCATCGCATAAGAAATTAGGATTTAACGCAATACGGAATGTGTCATTATAATGAAGCTTCTGATACATTAATTTATCTTTATGATTATCAATCTGAGAACTAGTTTCTCGAATATCATATCGGATTTGTTCCTGTTTCTTTCGCATATTATCAACAGAAGTAATCAATAATATACTTTCTGGAATACCCTGTTCAGGCTCAGTTTTTTCTTCTAAAGTTTCTTTAACTTTACCTATGATATCATTGCATGTATTAATATCTCTTTCTAATAAATCTTTACGCTTATCCTGTTCCACACGTATCGTATAATTACGATTTAACTGTTTTTCCACCTGCTCGATTTTCTTATCCAGCAATGCTAATTCTTCTAAAGATTCTGGAGTCATAGAACGACGGTATTCCTCAATTGTTTTCGTTAATTTATCCATCATCTGTGCTTTTTCAATACTTCTTGATAACTGCAAAGTAAAATCTTCATTAAAAATCTGCCGGAACTGAATCTGTTTAGCCGCTTCTATAATTTCCTGTTTCATCTGATAATTCTTCTCAAGCTTATGTAACTGAATCATTATTTCCTGTAGCTGTTTTTCTATAGAATCCATACCGATAAATGGAGTTTTATATAATTGAGGGTTCATATGAGAAACTGCATAGCCACTATATAACATACAATCTTTTGTAACACTTACTGGATAATCACGAATTCTTTCATCATCTTCACAACAGACAACTCTGCCTAATAAGTATTCCACATATGCTTTAACATCTTCTCTTTCTACATAGACACAATCATACAAGGTTTTTACCCCTTGCAGGCTTCTAGGTTTTGCCTTAGCAATATCCACAATGGAGAAAGTATGAATACCATATCCTTCCTTTATATCTTTATAAATACGATAAGCATCCATAAAGTATTCTTCTTCCACAATCAGATTTAGTTTCTGATTATGAATATATCCTTCAATGGCATTACGATATGCTTCATCCTTGATCTGCATAATATCTGCCAAAATAGATACATCTACTTTTTTATGATGTAATGCTTCTAATCGTCTTTCTAATTCTCTTTTTAAGACTAATAGATTCTTAGGATAATTTTTTCTTCCTTCTTCTAACTCTTTACGATTTTCACGCAATTCCTGCAGCTGATTTTTTTGATTCATCATTTCCTGTCGTAAAGCAGCTAATTGTGAGTTCATATGCTCTTCTAATGCCAATAAATCATCTTTTAATTCCTGATACTGCCCCATATCAAAATCAGATAGATGATCAGTTGCATGCATGAATTTTTTTACTTCTAGTTTTTTCTTAGATAAGTCATAATCTTCTAAAGCTAAGATTTCATCATCTTCCACTTCTTCCAATGCGGACAATTGTTCTTCAATCTGATGTACTTTTCTTAAAGCTTGTTTAGTCGCCGCATCTACATCGATTTTCAATTCATTTTGTTTTTCTTCACAGCTTTCAATATTTCTCTGTAACATGCCAGCTGCATTATCTCTTTTCGCATCTTTTAGAGAATCTTTTTCTTTATTTAACGCAACACGCTCTTCCTCTGTAGCCTGTGCATCTTTCATCAACTTCTGATACTCTTTTGTATATGTTTCATATTGTTTAATTGCTTCCTGTTTCTCTAAAATCAAACACTGATAATCCGCAGCTTCCTGTTCAATCTTAAGTGTATCTAAACGCTCCTGCTCATTACATATTTCTACATACTGTTCATGTATTTCTGATAATTGAGCTTTTTTATTTTGTACTTCTTCCAGCTTTTCTTTCATCTGGCGATAATCATTGATTTCTTCCTGCATTTCTTCTAAATCCAGACTTTCTTCTTCCTGACATATGTTTTTCACAATAAACTCTGATATATTCATCATCGGTGTATAAGCAACTGCCATCTTAAACACATCAAAGAAACGCTGATCTTTAATCATCATACGTGCCTGAAAGAAATTACGATAATCCATGTTCGTATTAAACATACGACATTTACTACGATCCTGCATACTATCTAAATATTTCTTCATACGACGAATATCAAATACCCGTCCATCTTCTATAAAACAATGATCTGGAATTGCATGATTCATCATATAGAAGCGATATTCCATATCACTACGTGTTGCGCCATCCACATCAAATACGATACCAAAACAATATGCCTGTTTATGTTCATCTTCAAACTCCATACATAAATGTGTACTAAAAGAACCTTGATCACGTTTAAAAGTACCATTTTTATATTTTCCCTTTAAGTACCCCATCAAATCACGTGTTGTTTTATCATTTGCGGATTTATTAAAAATTGAGTTATCACAGCGACCTAAGATGACCAGCTGCATTGCGTCAATTAATGCTGACTTTCCTTCTCCTGTTTTCCCACTAAGAAAAACAATATCCTCAAAGTTCAGGATCGTCTTCTCGTAATACAGCCAATTGATCAGCAGCATTCTCTTCAGTTTCATCATCTTCACTTCCTTCCTCATTAATTTTTCTAAGGATTTCATCCACTCGCTGTGGACTTAATACACAGCATATATATGGCAATACCCATAATAGTTCTTCATCACCTTGTGAGTATTTTTGAATCACATTTAATTTCTGCAGATTCAATAAAGCCGCATTAATTAAATTTCCTGAAGGTTTACTAGGTACTAACGCAAACACATCGACTAATAAACGAAGTAATTCATTTACTGAAATACGAATAGTCAAAGAACTATCTAATTCTATCATTTTCTCTTCATAATAATTTCTAAGAATCAGCAATAATTGCGTTTCTAGCTTCGTTAGACGATAGCGACATCCACAATCTTCTCTTTCATTGCGGATATAAATCATCCCCATATAAGAAGAACGTTCTTTCATAAGCAGCCAGCCTGCATATCGTAAATATTCCTCAAAACAATCCCAATGATCATTAATAAATGAATAATCGGCATTTCGTTCTTTTTTCTCAAATTTTTGTATTTTAGAATACTGATATATACAATTTTCTGCCAATAATACATTGACAATACGTCCAAATTCTTCTCGATCTTTTAAATCTAATTGCTCTACTTTCATATTAATCCTTTCTTTTAATCAATAAATTTGGATAGTGGAAACTACCCTCATCAATTCCTTCTGTTTCATTTGGCAATACACTTGCAGTAATATTCATCTTACGATCTCTTCCATATACATAGACAAGGATGGAACGAATATAATCATCCATATCCTTTACACCCATATCCTTTAATTTTCCAGCTTTTTCTCCGTGTAATTTATCACGATAATATGCCGATATACTTTCTTTTGAGAATTGCGAAATACGGTCAAAACCAATTCTCTCTTCTAATGCTTTCTGATCTTTCTGCATATCTTCAAAATCAAATGTCATAACCTCTTTTTCTGTTTTACGTTTTCGCTGATCAAAAGTATATACTTCATCTTTCTCAATATAATGTATTTGCTGGATATGTAGATTATCATTAACTATCTCACACATATTATCTGGATCATCTTTCATATGTAGAATCAAATCCACTAATTTCCCCTTTAATCCCTGATCACTATTGCATAGATACATGATTTTCTGTTTTGCTAAACGTCGATAATTCGTATCACTTTCTACTAATTGAGCAGTTAAAGTTTCCACAATATTTAAATCGTTATACATTGAATATAACATTTCTTCTATACTTTCCTGAGCTTGTTTTCTACTTGGTACACGATAATGACTGACTGCACTATCTATGATTTTTTCCTTCATATCTTCTTCATATAGTAATGATTCTAGTATTGTTGCGACTGGATTTTTAAATCTCTTTAGACTATCTTCTACTAAGGTAGGAAATACATAACCCTCTACAATATCGCCATAATAAACATCAAAGAAATCATGATAAATCCCTGTTGACGCTTTTTTTACCTGTATCGCATAATAATCTTTAATACGTGCATTTGTTTGTTCCAAAGTTAGGATTAATTCCTTAAAGTCTGCGTAAGCATTACGAATATGCTGATAACTATCCTGTATTTTAATTGGATCATCCATGTCTTTAAGTGATGCATGAATACGAATCAAATATCCAATCTGCTCTCTTTCTTTTATAATATCATTCACAAAAGAAATAAATACTCGCGTATGGTATGGTAAAGATACCATTTTTTTCATTGTGTCCATATGTAAATCTATTGAAATCCAAGTATGCTTTTCAAATAAACGCAATAAAAACTGTATATCTCTATCATAAACATCCTTCTCTTGGCGTAATTCCTGTTCTATGCTAGCATATTCAGCTTCTTCTCTAAAATCAATTTCATATTTTTTATCTTGAACATAGTCTTCTAGTAAATCCTGTAATAAAGAGCGCTCCATACTCATAGTCTGATTACGATATATACAATCATGAATCTGAAGTAATAAATCTATATAGATATCACGATTTTTCGATACTAAAATTGTAAAAAATGATGGGTTTATTTTCTCAAAAAGGGACACGTTGACACCTCCAATTGTTTGTTAATTATACCATAATTTTAACCTTTCATGTTGAGGAATTTTATATGAGAAAACACTAACCAGCTACTAAATAATTCTATGACAAATCTTTTATTTGTTTTTCATCATTCACTACAACAAATTCTTATTTTATAGATCGCTTATAAATTAGAATTTTTCATAAAAAAAACACCTAATCAAATTAGGTGCAAGAAACAAATTAAGCTATTGTTACTTCACTAGCCTGAAGCCCGCGATTGCTTTCAACAGCAACAAACGTTACTTTTTGTCCTTCTTCCAGAGTTCTAAACCCTGTAGTCTCGATTGCAGAATAATGTACGAATATATCTTTACCATCATCTGATGTGATGAATCCGTATCCTTTATCTGCGTTAAACCATTTTACTTTACCTGTACTAATCATTGTAGTACCTCCTTCTTATATTTGTAAAGAAGGTCACTTATAAATAAAAACATTGATAATAGCTTTTATACATTCAGTGACTATTTCGCTAATACCAATGATACTTTTGAAACATATTACTTCTTTGCATGTATCTATAATAACACATATAAATATTAAAGCAAGCTTTATTTGCATTATTTTCAATTATTAGCTATTATAACCCTTCATATATTCCGTATATGCAGAAGGAAACCCCATAGTTCAATATCTATATCATAGTTCTAGAAAATCTTAACTAGTTTCTTCCTGCCTATTGTAAAGTATATGATAGTTATGCTTTTTAAAGATAATTTAGGAGTTTTCAAAAATCCCTTCGTATAGATATATATGTAGGAGGAAATGCACATGAAAATGAATATAAAGGAGCATTACATATTTTATGGAGGTTATATGAAACTATTGGTTTTATCCATAGTGTATGTTATTGTAGTATTCATTCGGCATCTGCCTGCTATTCTGTGGGAATTTACAAAGCTGATTGAAACTCTACTAAAACATCACCGGAAATAATATAGTTTTATTCTAATCTTTATGTGATACCTCTTACAAAATGAAAAGGATGGAGCCGAATTCCATCCTTTTCTCATACTGTAGTCAGTACGCACATGAAAAATCATATCTATTATAACATTTCCATCAGTAAACTCAAGTTTTTTTGTCGGAATTAAACATTTGATAATAGACACATAACTTTTTTTAAAATAATTTAGGAGTTTTCTAAATATGGTCAACGTTATGATGCACGTGAAAAAGAAAACCAATAATGATATATTAAAATCTTAAGTACTAATTTTCTTTAAATCTTTTTCAGTTGTAATAGGGGCCTTAAAAATAAGGTTTAATAAATTTTCCATCTTATACATATTGTTAGAAATTGTCCTCATGTTAAATCTCCAATTATATTCTTCTATAAAAGATTCTAAATACCCTATAGAGATACCATGAAATATACCTAATATTTCTGCTTTCAAATTAGATATATAGGTATGCACCCATTCTAATGGATTCTTCTTTTCATCAAAAACCTCTGATTTTAGTTCATAATCGTATTTTTTTACTGGTTCTCCATTCTTTTTATATACTACGTTTCCATCAACGTCCTTTATTACTTGATTAAGTACACTGATTCCTTTTCCTCCATCTGAATATATAATGGTTTTAGGGGATATTGCACGTTTTACAAAAGTTGTTATTTCTTCTCCATTCTCTGATTTGATCAACTGAAATCTAGCTTTACCTGGGAAACCTTGTTTTTTCACCCTTTTTGTTCTCTACCTCGCAGATCTCGACGGAAACTGCGACTGTCTGTTTCTCAGATCCTAGTCCTCTTTTTCCACCTTGATCGACTCCACCGATATAGGCACAATCTAACTCAACACTGCCTTTTAATAGCGTTTCTTCATTTCCTATAAAGCAGGCAGCTCGTAATTTTCTTAGAAATAAACGAGCTGTATTTACATTCACACCCATTTGATTAGCTAAAGAAACACCATTTATACCAGATTGTTCAGAAATAAAGAGATAGATACCAAGAAGAATTTGAAAAAAAGAAAGTCTGCAGTCCTGTAGAGCAGTACCTGCAAGGATATGGATATGTCTTGAACAACGTTTACATTGCATACAATTTCTAGTGGAAAGCCAGCGATACTCTGTACAACCACAATCAGGGCAAACAAATCCCTGAGGAAAACGCATTTTAATTAAAGTTTTACGCTGTTCTTCAGGATTATTGTAATATTTTTCAAGAAACTGAATCATATTAAAGTGTTTTGCTGTTGAAGTAGAATGATTTCTATGGTTTTTAGTATACATAAAGGCACTTCCTTTCATCTGCCTTTATTTTAAAACCTATTATTACATAATAAATGTAATAAATATAAAATTATATAAATTTTTTTATTTTCTTACCAGTGCGTTAAGTCGTTGACCATGTTTCTAAATATCCTTCGTATAGATATATAAGTAGGAGGAAAAACGCATGGAGATTTTTTTCTTTAGAGTTACGCATTTTAATGGAGAGAAAAATGAAACTATTAATTGTTTCAGCTGTTTATGTCTTATCAGTGTTGATTAAGAATCTGCCATCTATCATCATGGCATTGTCTATTCTAATCGAGACTTTGTTTAAGCAGCGGCGGAAATAACTTCGTTTTATTTTTAGTACTATTGCGTGATGAATCTTACAAACTAGAAAGGGATGGAGAAGCAGCTCCATCCCTTTCGCATACTGTAGTCAGTATACGCATGGTTCGTTATTACTATATCATAGTTCTAGAAAAACTCAAGTTATTTCTTATATCTATTTATAAAGGATATTACTCTACAGATTTCAATGATTCAACCATTGGAATGTTCTTCAATTTACGATACATAACAAGATTAACTATTATCGCAAACAACATAGTGATTACTACTGATATTGCAAATGAGAAAGGTTCTATATTTCTACCAAACATTACTGTATCAAGTTCCGCAAGTGACATAATCAGATGATGAAGAACAATTCCTAATAATAAACCTGTCAATGAACCAATAAGTGTTAAGAAGATGTTCTCTCGATATACATATGCACTTACTTCTTTATCGTAGAAACCTAATACTTTTATTGTTGCGATTTCTCGAAGTCGTTCTGAAATATTGACATTTGTCAAGTTATACAATACCACAAACGCTAATAATCCAGCTGATATAGTAAGTACCACGACAACTATATTTAATGAACTAATCATATCCTGGAAAGTATCCGCAAGATCTGAATAAATTGATACAGAATCAATCGTATCCTTCTGCATAAATTGATTAGCCAACGCTTGACTATCTGCAGAATCATCTAACAGTGCGAATATTGCTGTATTTTGAGCTGTCTTATGATATACACTCTTATAATATGTTGGTGTCATATATAAAATATGCCCTACATAATTTTCTGTAATACCTGCAATTTTAACTTCTCTTTTTACACCATCACCATTATCAACTTCAATTGTGTCGCCTTCTTCTAATCCTTTATCTTTCGCTAGTTTTTCTGAAATAACAGCACCTTCATCATTTAATTTAATTGTTTCTTCAGAACTAGGATCAATCAAGGATACAAAGTCAGAGAAATTTTCCACATCTGTTGGCACATAAATATCAATTCCCTGATCCTCGCCTTCATCATCATAGAATCCATGATATAAAGCCATCGCAGTTGCGTCTTCTACTATGCTTTCATTCTTTAACGCATCCAAATCTTCTTCTTTTTGGCTAACTGTTGCATCACTACTATAAGACATGGATATATCAAACTTGAATAGTTCTCCATATTGACGAATTGCGATTTCACTAATAGAATCACGTATACCAAATCCTGCCAGCAACAATGCCGTACAGCCGCTAATTCCTATAACCGTCATTAAGAAACGTTTTTTATAACGGAAAATATTTCTAGCAGTTACCTTATATATGAAAGAGAATCTTTCCCAGATAAATGGAATACGTTCTATTAATATCTTCTTACCATTCTTTGGTGCTTTTGGACGCATCAATAATGCTGGGGTTTCAACTAATTCTTTATATACCGCCGCAAATGCTGATAAAACAGTAATGCAGGATACTAAACCAATTGCCAAGACAGCCAATCCTATATCTGCGTACAGTTGTACTTCAGGCAGTGTATACATGATATTCCATGCATTAAAGATAACCGTTGGGAAAATGACCATTCCTAAAACTGCACCAAATATACCGCCAAATACACTAGCAATTGCCGCATATACGATATACTTCATCGCTATGTCTATTTTAGAATAACCTAGTGCCTTTAATGTACCAATTTCCTGTCGCTGTTCATCAACCATACGTGTCATGGTCGTTAAACAGACTAGTGCAGCAACTAGAAAGAAGAACAATGGAAATATTTTCGCAATTGCGGACATACGATCTGCGGCACTTCCATAATCCATATATGAATAATGAGAATTACGATCTAATACATACCATGAAGGAGTTTCCATATTATTAATATCTTCTTCTGCACGATCTAGCTCTTCTTTAGCCTCTTGCAATTTTGCAGCTCCATCTTTTTCTTGTTTTTCTATTTCCGCTTCTCCAGCTTTGATTTCTGCTTTTCCACTAGTAATCTGCTGTTGCGCTGTTTCACTTTGCTGAGAAAGCATCTCTTTTGCATCGGCTAACTGCTGTCTGCCTGTTTCAACCTGCTGCTGTGCTGTCAGAATTTGAGCATTCATCTCATCCATCTGCGTTTTTGCCTGCACTAATGTTTCTTCCATAGTAGACATCTGCTGTTCTAACATATTTAATGTTGGCTCTGCATATGTACGTGTTGTTTCTAGTGTCTTTTTCTTCTCTTCCAGCAGTGTTTTTTCTAAATCCGTTAAATTTGGATCTTGTAACTGCTGTTCTACTTCCGCAATCTGTTCATCTATTTTAGAGATATTGGCTCTTGCTTCATCAATTTGTTTCTGCAGATCTTCAGAATTCTCATCCCATTTCTGTTGCTGAGTATCATAATATACACGCGCTTCATCATATTTACTTTCCAGCTGTGTTAAAAGCTGTTCAACCTGTTGAAGTTCCTGTTCTTTCTGCTGAATGGTAGACTCCGCAATACTGCTTTCTGCATGTAGATTGGCCTGTCCTAAAATCAGTTCTTCTTTTGCATCCTCTAATTCCTGTTTCGCATTCTTGATTTCAGTTTCAAATTTTACTTTATTTTCTTCATATTCTTTACGTCCTTTTTCAACTTCTTTTAAAGCCTCTTCTTTGATTTCATCAAAACGTAAAGCTGCTCGATCTTCTCCTAATGCTGTTATAGTTGTTGTTTTAGGATCAATGATATCAAAATAAGCATCTGTATAAGAATTTGGTGCTTTTGCGCCTTCTATCGTCACATAGACTTCTGTATAATATTCTGAAGTAAAATTAGTATCAGGAATCATTGCATAATGGTCAATTGTCCCATTTCCAATAGAAGAACTTCCTAATTCGTAAGACAAATAATATGGCATTGTCACAATACCCACAACTTTATATTCTGTATTTTTTAAAGAATCTTCTAATGGATCATCACTTCCACTAGTAAATGTAATTGTTTTTCCTAATCTTGTATCTGTTCCATTTAAATTAGAATACTCTACTACACATTCATTTTCATTTTGCGGTAAACGACCATCAATTAATCGTAGCTGATTAATATAATCTTTATCCGTCTGTTTCGCATTCATCGGATAAGACATTAGCTTATATACCTGCTGCTGATTATTATCGGTATAAAGAACATCCATACTGTGACTTCCATAAACACCCTCTACCCCATCAACATCACGTATAGCTTCCACATCATCACTTGTCATCCCAATTGTTGACATGATTGTTAAATCCATCAGATTATAGTTATCATAGTAGTGATCAGCTGTATTTTTCATTACAGGAGCACTTACTCGAACTCCTGCAAAAAAGGCAACTCCTATAGCGACAATCGCAAATATTGAGAAAAATCGAGAGAAGGATTTACGGATTTCTCGTAAAGTATCTTTCCATAGCGCTCGTTTTTTCATAACTAGTATTCAATCCTTTCTACTGGCAAAGGATTTTCATTAATGGTTATGCTCTCAATTTTTCCATTTCTTACTTTAATAACTTTATCTCCCATTGCTGTCAAGGCTAAGTTATGTGTAATAACCACAACACTTACTCCATGATTTCGACAAGTATCCTGAAGCAGCTTTAAAATCTGTTTACCTGTATTATAATCCAATGCTCCAGTCGGTTCATCACATAACAGTAATTTTGGATTCTTAGCTAATGCACGAGCAATTGCGACACGTTGCTGTTCACCACCTGATAACTGTGCAGGGAAATTAGATGCACGCTCTTTCAGACCAACTGCTTCAATCGTTTTATCAATATCTAAAGGATTTTTGCTAATCTGTGTTGCTAGTTCTACATTCTCTTTTACTGTTAAATTCTGGACTAAATTATAAAACTGAAAAACAAATCCAATATCATAGCGACGATATGTAGTTAGTTGCTTTGCATTAAATTTACTAATCTCTGTTCCATCAACAAAAATATTTCCACTAGTTGCGGAATCCATGCCACCAAGTATATTCAGTATGGTACTTTTCCCAGCACCACTAGCTCCTGCAATTACCACAAATTCACCTTTATCAATCGTAAAATCAACACCAGCAAGAGCTTGAATCTCTACTTCCCCCATTTTATATATCTTTTTTACATTCTGAAATTCAATATATGCGCTCATCTAGATTCCTTCTTTCCTTGTTAGTTATATTATACTAGAATTAGAACCTATCGTCAGTTGATTTTTAGGATTTTCAATAAAAATTCACTTGTCTAATCTTTCTAATATTTATCCATCAAGATAAACAAAAATATAATGCTGAATTTTTTCAATAAAATGCTTTGAAATTAATTATTATGCTGAAACAGTGTTACTGACATACTCAATATGTTCACAGTTTTCTAGCTCCTTTGCTAAATGATGAGGCATATATGTACATGATTTCTTAGAAAGTGGATATGCACCTGTACTAGTTAATAAATCTGCCACAAAATAGGAACAGAAAAATTTATTCTTTTGTTTAAAAGGGATATTTAAAAAAGCAGTTATTATTTCTAATATAGAATATTTCAGTGATTCTATGTTATCCTCAAAATTCTGAATTTTCTTTTTCATTTCTAAATAAACATCATCACTTACCTCAATATAGTAGTAAGCATAGTTATCTCTCCAGCTATTGGGAATTCTTTTTCTCTTGTTTTCTTTAGAAAAACCACTATATGCAAAACTATAAAATACATCGCTATCTTTCTCTAATCCAATTGCTGCATGTGTATATTTATGATGCAGCAGCCAATACATAATAGCTGATATACTTCCTTTTGCTACTGTAAATTTTACTGTTACTTTCTTCATTTTTCCTCCTTTTCTTATCATCATTTGATGAACATTTATAAATAAAGATACAGATTGACTTTTCTGTATCTATTTTTTTATATCGTTATGTGTAATTTTTTATTAGATAAATAATAGATTTAATTCAGGGAATCCTCCACTTACGAAATAAACTCCACCCATAATTACAATTGCTAAAATAAGAGCTACTAACGCAATAACATATCTTTTTGAAAGCAAATCACCTTTTACCAACATCTCAGGCATTAGTCCTAATGCTACTCCTACTGATAAGAACAATGATGCGATAAATACCAAGGCTGATGGAACTCCTAAAGAAAGATTTACCACCAATAAGATCACAGAACCAATAATTCCTAAGATACCTAATACCCATACTCCATAACGTATACCAATAAATAAACTATCAATCGTTTTTTTTAACATAATATTCCTCCTTCATTGATTGTATTTTCTCATATGCATATTTTAGAAATGTTTTTCTTTTGTTTACGATTTATTAAAATATATATTTAAATTGCTTACTTTTTACTTTTTATGTACACAATACTTCCCACCACCGCAATAACAATAGCGGCTGCTGCAGTTGCTTTTCCTAACATCTAAACCATCTCCTTCCTCAATCTATCTTAATTTTTACTTTTCACAAATAATCCTATACCTAGCGCTACGATTACTATAGCTGCCACAACAATCACTTCTACTGACATTTCTGATTCCTCCTTTGTGTGCGCACGTTCTTGCGCTTAATATATATTTCTTTAGAAATCATCGCTCCTACAT
>OLQY01000058.1_pt1 | contig 132229 bp, 130 predicted proteins | sample 1672851 | NCBI WGS metagenome assembly OLQY01 (sample SAMEA3136730, study PRJEB25190) | human gut metagenome
ACTTCGAGGGTGGATGCTACGCTAAGGTTATCAACCTTGACAAAGAGTCTGAGCCGGACATCTACAATGCGATCAAGAGAAACGCTCTTCTTGAGAATGTAACACTTGATAAAGATGGAAAGATCGACTTCGCTGACAAGAGCGTAACAGAGAACACACGTGTTTCCTACCCGATCAACCACATCGAGAACATCGTTCGCCCGGTATCTTCTGCACCGGCAGCGAAAGAGGTTATCTTCCTGTCCGCAGATGCATTCGGCGTACTTCCTCCAGTATCTATCCTGACACCGGAGCAGACACAGTACTACTTCCTTTCCGGATTCACAGCTAAACTTGCTGGTACAGAGCGTGGAATCACAGAGCCTACTCCTACATTCTCCGCTTGCTTCGGACAGGCATTCCTTGAGCTTCACCCGACAAAATATGCTGAGGAGCTCGTTAAGAAAATGGAGAAGAGCGGTGCGAAAGCATACCTCGTTAACACAGGATGGAACGGAACTGGAAAACGTATCTCCATCAAAGATACTCGTGGTATCATTGATGCTATCCTTAACGGAGATATCAACAACGCTCCTACAAAGACAATTCCTTACTTCAACTTCGAAGTTCCTACAGAGCTGAATGGTGTTGACACAGGAATCCTTGACCCACGTGACACATATGCAGACGCTGCTCAGTGGGAAGAAAAAGCAAAAGATCTTGCTGCAAGATTCATCAAGAACTTCGCTAAATACGAAGGAAATGCTGCTGGTAAAGCACTTGTTGCTGCTGGTCCTCAGTTATAATTTCATATTAAATAACAAAATCCAGGGGCTGCCGTTTAACGACAGCCCCATAATTTTTATCTCCCGGTGAGATACATTTTATTTAAATATGAAAAAGAAAATACTACGAAACGAGATGATGAGACATGAGTTGGTATAACGAAGCTATTTTTTATCACATTTATCCACTTGGCCTTACCGGTGCTCCCAAACAGAATGAGTACACAGAACCGGTACATCGCCTGAACACTCTTCTTCCATGGATCGACCATATCAAAGAAATCGGATGCACAGCCCTGTATATCGGACCGCTCTTCGAAAGTGTCGGCCATGGCTATGAGACAACAGATTACAAGAAACTGGACTCCCGTCTTGGAACAAACGAAGATCTGACTGCTTTTGTAAAAGCCTGTCATGACAAAAAAATCAAAGTAATTTTTGATGGTGTATTCAATCATACCGGACGCGATTTCTTTGCATTCAAAGATATTCAGCAGAATCGTGAAAATTCCAGATATCTGAACTGGTATTGTAATGTAAATTTCTGGGGAAACAATGAATACAACGATGGATTTTCCTATGATAACTGGGGTGGATACAATCTGCTTGTCAAATTAAACCAGAGAAATCCAGAAGTTCAGGATTATATCTGTGATGTGATCCGTTACTGGGTTTCTGAGTTTGATGTAGATGGAATCCGCCTGGATGCTGCCGATGTACTGGATTTTGATTTCATGCGTGCGCTCCGCCGTACTGCAGAAGAAGTCAAACCGGATTTCTGGCTGATGGGCGAAGTAATTCATGGAGATTACAGTCGCTGGGTAAATGGAGAGACTCTGCACAGTGTTACAAACTATGCTCTGCACAAAGCACTTTATAGCGGACATAATGATCACAACTATTTCGAGATCGCCCATACGGTAAAATATCTCCAGAATATGGGAAATCTGGATCTTTATAATTTCGTTGATAACCACGATGTAGAAAGAATCTATACAAAGCTATCCAATAAGGCGCACTTTACTCCGGTTCATATTCTGCTCTATACCCTTCCGGGCGTTCCAAGTATTTATTATGGTTCTGAGTTTGGGATCGAAGGACGTAAAGAACGCTCTTCCGATGACAGTCTGAGACCAGCACTTAATCTTGAAGATTACGAATCTGCCCTCAGTGATAATCCATGCACTGCACTTATCACCGCCCTCGGTAAGATCAGACAGAATACACCTGCTCTGAGCTATGGAAGCTACACAGAACTGCAGCTTACCAATCGTCAGTTTGCATTTGCACGTGATCTGGACAGCGTGCGTGTGATTGTGACTGTCAACAATGACGACAATGATGCCTGGATGAATCTTCCTGCCGGAAATGCTGTTGAATATATTGGCACACTGACCGGGCAGAAAGTTTCTGTAGAAGGTGGACACATCAATGTACGCGTGGGTGCAAACAGTGGCGAAATCTGGATACCATCAGAAGAAACATCTGTTCCTGAAACATTTTCTGAAAACAAGGACTCTATCGTTGAAGAAACACCTGTTACTCAGGAAGAAGTCAAAAACGAAGGCTCTGCAGAAACCAAAACAGCCCCAGCTTCCTCTATACCGGAAGCTGCAAGTACAAAAGAAGACACCGATAGAACTCCTGCTTCTGCTGAAAAAGAGCCTGTCAATTTCGATTCGAACAAAGCTCCGGAAGATATGTCCATCGAAGAGCTCCAGGCTGGCATCCTCGCAAAGATGGCAAACAACGGTCCCGTCACCGATCAGATGAAGAAAACAGTTTATGACAATATATGGCACGATTCTCTGGTCAACTGGTTCAAGAGCTTCTGCTGATTCATATTATAAAAGGCATACTGTATCGCAAATCGACAATTCTTTCTTAAGCGATGCAAAAAAAGAGGAGTATCTCACACAATTTTCGTGTGATTACTCCTCTTTTCTTTTATATTGCTCTGTTATGCACATTCCCCGTCAGTCTCTGTCGCAATTCTCCACCGAGCATCGTCACAAATACACTTACTGCAAATACAGAAATGCATCTGTCCAGATAATCTGTCAGAAACTGTACTGCAAAGATACTTCCGGTCAGTCCAAGCGGTGTTTTTGAAAGAAGCTGGACCAGAATCGAAGATCCTGATGAGGTCACACCTCCAAACAATACTGCATTAATCACAGAACTTACAATCGTTCCCGGTACAGTGATCAGTGCTGCAGCAAACAACACTTTTACTTTCTTTACGGATAACTTACGAAAAACAAGTCCACTCATGATACCTGTGATCATACCCACAGGTGCAAAATACAACGAATAGATATCCACTGTCATACCCATAAAAATTCCACTGATCAGGTTCGGCAGCATACCAAACCACGGTCCCAGAACTGCACCTGTCAGAATGGTTCCAATACTGTCCAGATAAACCGGCAGTTTCATAAAGAGTGCAATCTGTCCCCCGACAATATTGATTCCTACTGCCAGTGCCACCAGACAGATCTGGTAAACATTGATCTTGTTTTCTGTATAATCTTTTTTGTTTCTTTTCATTGTTATCTTCATTCTGTCACCTCTTTACAGCTCATGCAGAAGTTTAAATTCATCCTTCTTCCATCTGCTTCCATCATTTTTTCTAAGTACACGTTCCATAAAGAATGCAAAAAATCTTTCAGAATCTGTTTCTGTAAGAATCCTGCTATTCGGTTCTTTTTTCCAGAAGTTCATAGAATCTACAACAGTCTGACCACGACAAACTCCGTCAGTTGCAACGACTGTAAAGCTATCAAATCCGTCGCACATGGATCGGTCAATAAAATATGCCACTGCCAGTGGATCATTGATCACGCAACCAATAATCCCCTCCTGTTCCCAGTGAAAATCCATATAAAATCCTGTGATCTTACGAATAAATTCTCCCATCTCCGGATCCAGGCGGCACATATATTCCAGCCTGTTCGGTGTCAGGACAATTTCACGCGTCACATCCAGTCCAATCATATGAATCTTGCTTCCTGCCTTTGCAAAAAGATCATACACAACGGCAGCTGCATCCGGATCACACCAGTAATTATACTCAGCTACCGGCGAACAATTTCCATGACTCTTGAAACTTCCTCCCATGGATACCATCTCTTCTACATTAGCGATCAGTTCCGGCTTTCTCGAAAATACTTTTGCCAGATTCGTCATCGGACCAAGTGCGATAATGGATATTTTTTCTCTCTCCAGAAGTTCTGTCAGAAAATCAACCGCATTCTTCTTCTCATATTCACTTTCCACTTCCGGAAGAAAGCTTTCTCCAAGTCCATCCATCCCATGGGTATCCCTCGCATCAATGTATTCTTCCCGGAGCGGAACTTCTTCTCCAATATAGATTGGAATATCCATTCTTCCAAGCTGCTTCAGAACCTTTCGCGCATTAGCCGCCCCCATATCAGATGGCACATTACCTGATACTGTTGTGATTGCCAGAATATCAAGTTCCGGAGAATTTGCAGCAAGCATGATTGCAAGTGCATCGTCAATTCCCGGATCACAGTCTATAACAATTTTATGCATAAAAAAACTTCCAACCTTTCCTTCTTCCAGGTGATTTTTATAAAAATCCTCCACAGAAAAAGGTATCGACGATCGGAAGATACCTGCATGACCTAGTTTTTTATACTGGGAGGGTTTCGAACCAGTTATGAAATTTATAAAACATTTCATAAAAATCTACTTATGAAACTTTTTGTAGTATAACAAAAAGAACTCCGGAATGCAAGTATATTTTTACATTCCGGAGTAAAATTTTAGTTACTGTGTATGAAATAAGTATTTACTGATTTTATTCAAATAACTTCTTCACCATATCCGCGTCAAAAATCACAGAAGATACATGATTTACTTCAATCTGATACAGAGCATTTGCAGCAATGTGTTCTGCCGCCTGTTCCAGATCACGGATACCGGTCGTATCAGCAAACTGCTCGATCACTGCATCAAGTCCATCCGGAGCCACTACGCACTCTTCTTCTTTGAGGCTCATGCGTTTCAATACTTTCGGAAGTGCAAATTTGGAGAAAATAACTTTCTTTTCTTCTGCTGTGTAATCCGGAAGTTCAATGACCGCAAAACGGGACATTAACGGAGCACTGATCTGTGCTTTGTCGTTGGCTGTCGCAATCGGATAAACACCGACAGTCGGAACCATACATTCCATATAGTTATCTGTAAATCCAAGGTTATCAAGGAGTGTCAGAAGTACATCCGCCGGATTACCATTTCCCTTGCCATTGGTTGCCTTATCCAGCTCATTGATAATAAATACAAGATTGGACTCGCCTGCCATGGAAAATGCTTCCATAATGATTCCAGGCTTTGCATTGGCATAGACACGGGAACTTCCGGTAAGCTGCTCCGGATCATTAATAGAACTCATATCCAATGTTGTCCACGGAAGTTTCAGAATACGTGCAACTGCGTAAGCAATCTGGGATTTGCCGGTTCCTGCCGGGCCAACCAGAAGCAGCCCGTATGCCGGAAGTGTATGCGTACGGTTAATCTGAATGATCGTCTCAATGATTCTCTGTTTTACTTTTTCCATTCCATAGAGTTCTTCATCCAGAATACGGCGCGCCTCTACTGGATCAATGGATTCAAAATAGTTATTTTTCCACTGAATATTCATCATAATGGACAGTGCTCTCTGTGCATGTCTGCGTTCTTCCTGCGACACCTCATGAGATCTCGCAACAGCAAGGTTTCTTCTTGCCCAGAGACGGATATTGTCCGGCATGGTCCTTCCTGCACAAGTCATAAAATCCGTGATGCTCTGAATGCTGGTCAGCTTCATATCATCGCCGTCCTCATCTTCCTCATCTCCATCCGGAAGTTCTGTCGGTGCATTACTTGCCAGAAGACGTTCGATCATAAACTGCAGGAATCCATCTTCTGCTGAAAGTTTTCCGGCTCCTCCAAACGCAGTTTCACGAATCTTATAGATTGCATATCCATCTTCTGTATTCTGTCCAGATAATCGTACACTAATATGGTTTTCGCCCAGCCATTTTACGAGGCTCACAAAACGTGCATCAATTTTGAGAATATCTGCCGGGAAAACACCGTCCTTTTCTTTGAATTCAAAAGAAGATTTCTGGTTTGGATTGGAAAAGACACCACAGGAATGATGCTTCCACTGACGACTTTTATTATCAATGATCAGGATCGGTTTCTCCGGTGACGGTACTTTTTCATTCGACTGGAACGTCGTATAAGTACATTCCGGATCTTTCTTTTCTGTTTTGCTGTTGCTGAAATCAAATACTGGCATAATAAACTGCTGCTCCTCTTTTATTGTTTGTATTGTTGCAATGATTACCATGAATCTGTAATCACTTATCTGTCTTTAATTCTGATAAAACTCACCGCTGCACACATTATAGATTCCCCGTGGAGTAACGCGTATCTCTGGAATGACCGGCAGAGCCATAAAGGACAGAGTGATAAATGGCGCCATAGCATCCGGCACACCCATCTCGTGTGCCTTGCGGATCATTCGTTCCAGTTTTCTATGACTGTACTGAAAACCTGCATCACTCATCAGTCCCATTACCGGAAGTTCCAGTGTATCATATACATGATGATCTGCAACCAGTGTATAACCGCCCTGCGTACGGATCAGTTCCTGTACAGCAAGATACATATCTTCATCATTGTCACCAATTACAATGATATTGTGAGAATCATGGGATACACTTGACGCAATTGCGCCACCCTGAATACCAAATCCACTCACAACACCGACACCTGTTTTTCCAGTTGCTTTGTGCCTTTCAACCACCGCAATCTTCTGATACTGTTCATCTGCGGTGAATACTCCCATTTCATGAAGTATCTGTACATTTTTACGGACAGTTATAATTTCGCCTTCCTGCATTCCGACTACATTGAATATACCATCCGGAGATTCCAGTCGCAAGTCTTCCTTTGAGAATTCTCCAACATGAACTGTATTTTTCAGTTCTGATGGACATTCTTTTACAATGCTCTCTCCGTCCTGATCAATTTTTCTGCCCTTATAGTAAACATCCTGGATTGTCATCTTTTCAAGATTATCCACAACAAGCATATCTGCCTGATATCCAGGTGCAATCGCCCCAAGATGTGTTAATCCATAACATTTTGCAGAATTGATGGTTGCCATACAGATTGCATCTATCGGATTCATTCCGAGTCCGATAGCCTTACGTACATTATGGTCGATATGACCTTCTTTTTCAATATCTTCGATATGTTTATCATCTGTACAGAAGCAGAATCCCTCTCCATTCATCTGATTCTCTACGATTCCATTCACAATTGCTTTCAGATTTCTTGCAGCACTCCCTTCACGAATATGTACAATCATGCCATTTCGACGCTCTTTCATCGCATATGCAAAATCTGAACATTCATGATCTGTAGCAATTCCGGCCATCGCATATGCCTGCAGATCCATATCAGAAAGAAATGGTGCATGTCCATCCCTGACTTTATCACTGAACAGTTCCAGTTTCCGGTGCATGGCTTCATCACCCTTTACAACTGATATGTAGTCCATGACTTCACCCAGTCCGAGAATTCTTTTTTTTGAAAGATAAGGTTCCATATCCTGTGCAGTAAGCGTGCATCCATTATCGTCGATCGCAGTTGCCGGAACACAGGATGGCATCATAACAAAAACATTGGCATCCACGTCTTCTGTCTGATTCAAAATATAATCAATGCCCTTTAATCCGGACACATTGGCCGATTCATGTGGATCTACGATAAACGTTGTCGTTCCATGCCTGGACGCCACTGTTACCAGCTCTGCCGGAGTCACAAGTGTAGATTCCAGATGCAGATGACTGTCTATAAATCCCGGACAGACATACCTGCCGCCCAGATCTGTTTCTTCTTCACCCTGGTAGTTTCCGATTCCAACGATCATTCCATCCTGAATCGCAATATCACCTTCCAGGATCTCTCTGGTAAAAACATTCACAATACGGGCATTTTTCAGTACAAATTCTGCTTTTCTCAGTCCACGGGTTACTTTTGAACATTTCTGATATTTCTGTAACTTCATAAAGCCCACACTCCTTTTTATTACTGCCCTTTACAGCAGTTCTATTTTTACCTTATTCTATTATTATCTGTGAAACTTCCGGCAGAAATTTAATCCAGTTTAATCCCGGAAAGTGCCTGTGCAAACGCATTGTTTACTGGTTCTGCTGCTTCTTTCTGCTGTTTTTTCAGATATTTCTGTACGTCTCTTTTGTTGACACCGGCTCCTTCTTTGGTTCTTCTGGCCTGGAAAGATGACAGTTTCTCTTTATATCCACATACACATACAAATGTTTCTTCTTTGCCTTTGACCAGCATCTCCATTCGCTTGTGACATTTCGGACATCGTGCATTTGTTGTACGTGAAATTGTCTCTCTGTATCCGCATTCACGGTCCTGACACACCAACAGCTTACTGTTCTTGCCATTTACTGCAAGCATTCGTTTACCACAGTTCGGACAGATCTTATTCGTCAAATTATCATGACGGAAGGTTCCTGTTCCTGTCTTGATCTCAACAACGATCTCCTTGGTATATTCGCGAATTCCATCAAGAAAGACTTTCTGTTTCAGTTTGCCCTTGGATATATCAGACAGTTTCTTTTCCCAGTCTGCTGTCAGTTCCGGCTTCTTAAGCTCTTCCGGTACAAGTTCCAGAAGCTGTTTTGCTTTGGAAGTCAGATAGATTTCATTGCCTCTCTTTTCCATAAGGAAGGTGTGGAAAAGTTTTTCAATAATATCTGCTCTGGTGGCAACTGTGCCAAGTCCACCGGTTTCTCCCAGCGTCTTTGCTGCTTGTGTATCTTTTGAGGACATATATTTCACCGGATTCTCCATTGCCGCCAGAAGCGTTGCCTCAGTAAAATGTGCCGGCGGCTTGGTCTTACCTGTTGTCAGACGAACACTGCCTATCGGAAGCTTCTCTCCCTGTTTCAATACCGGAAGCTTCTGGTCTTTCAGTGTCTGCTCTTCTTCGTCATCGTCCGTGCTTCCGCCTTCGTAAACTTCTTTCCAGCCAGCACTCACAACCGTCTTGCCACTTGCCACAAAACTCTGTCCCGCTGCCTTCCCTTCCATGGAAGTCTGTTCATATTCAAATGGAGAATAAAGAACACTCAAAAATCTCCGCACAACCATATCATAGATTTTGCGCTCTTCATTTGTCATATGATCCAGCTGTACAAACTGCTCTGTCGGAATGATCGCATGATGGTCACTGACCTTTTTATCATCCACGAAACTTCCGTTTGTATGGATTGGTTTAGTAAGCAGCGCACCGGCAAGTTTTCGATATGGGCCGGTTCCACAGGCTTTCAGTCTCTCTTTGATCGTCGGGACAACATCCTTGCCGATATAACGGGAATCCGTTCTCGGATACGTAAGTACCTTATGATTCTCATATAATCTCTGCATGATATTGAGTGTTTCTTTTGCGGAAAATCCATATTTCTGGTTTGCTTCCCGCTGCAGAGTCGTCAGATCATAAAGTCCGGGAGCCATTGTTTTCTTAGGCTTTCTGTCCACAGATACAAGTTCCAGATCCGTATTGGAAATCTTCTTCTGGATCTCCTCCGCACGCTCTTTCTGAAAAGTTCGATAGCTTCCGTTCTTCGCATCTTTCCAGGTCCACTGTATTCCACCAGCCTGCAAAGTTACTCCAAAGTAATCCTCTGGTTTAAACTTACGTATTTCTTCTTCTCTTCTCGCAATGATTGCAAGTGTCGGTGTCTGTACACGCCCGCAGGAAAGCTGTGCATTATGTTTACAGGTCAGCGCTCTTGTTCCATTGATTCCAACCAGCCAGTCTGCCTCTGCTCTGGCAACTGCCGCACGATAAAGATTATCATAATCTCTGCCGTCTTTCAGATTGTGAAATCCGTCACGAATTGCTTTATCGGTTACTGAAGATATCCACAGACGGCGAATTGGTTTGTGACATCCGGACTTATCCAGAATCCAGCGGGCAACCAGTTCTCCCTCTCTTCCGGCATCGGTTGCAATGATGATATCACCGATATCTTTTCGGAACAGCTGTGTCTTCACTGCCTGATATTGTTTGGAAGTCTGTCGAATAACGACAAGTTTCATTTTATCCGGCATCATCGGTAGAGTTTCCATATCCCATTTCATATATTTCTTATCATATTCTTCCGGATCTGCAAGTGTCACAAGATGTCCCAGGGCCCATGTTACAACATATTCTTTGCCCTCAAGGATTCCGTTACCCTTCTGGGTACAATGGAGTACTCTTGCAATATCCCTTGCTACAGATGGCTTCTCTGCTATTACCAATGACTTCATACTTCTGCCTCTTTCTCAGGTTATTATCCGTTGCTGTCTGTTTTCCCAGCAAGTTTTCAGTTAAATCTGCTTTGATGTGAGTATATCATATCCCAACAAAAAAAGGAAGGTATGTCACCTTCCAATCTTATATCCTACGCCACGCACTGTTTCAATCAGATCTCCGGCGCTTCCCAGCTTCTGCCTGAGTGTCCGGATATGTACATCCACCGTTCTGCTTTCACCATCAAATTCATATCCCCATATCTGATTCAGAAGCTGTGTTCTTGATAAAACCATTCCGCTGTTTTTCAGAAGCAGCACCAGCATCTCATACTCCTTCAATGTCAGATTAACAGGTTCCTGATCCACCGTCACTATATGTCTTCCCGGACACAGATACAGGTTTTCCAGATGATATTCTTCTGCGCCTTTATCCTCTGCCCGACGAAGCCGTGCCTTGATACGTGAGATCAGCTCCATCATACGAAACGGCTTCGGGATATAATCATCTGCACCGCTGTCCAGTCCCATGACCACATCATATTCTGTGCCTTTGGCCGTCAGCATGATTACCGGAATCTTGCGTGTGTCCGGTCTGGTACGCAGTTTTCGTAAAATCGATATTCCGTCTTCTTCAGGAAGCATGATATCCAGAAGAATCAATGCCGGCACTTCTTTCTCCAGTTCTTTCCAGAACAGGGACGGTCGTTCAAATCCTTTTGCATCCATTCCCTGACTCTTTAATGTATATACTACAAGTTCACGAATACTCTCATCGTCTTCTACAAGATAGATCATTTATTTCCTCCTGCCTGTCTGTTTCTTCACAAACAGGTTCTTTTTTATCTTTTTGCAAAGTATAAAAAATGAACGTTAAATTTCTGGCCTGCACAGTGTTAAATGTTTGTAAATTTCTGTCGAACATGCTATGATAAACGAGAACATAAGGGAGGAACTCATGTACTATTTTATTATAAATCCCAACTCCCGTTCCGGCAAAGGTGCTCTGATCTGGAGGGATCTGGAGAACATTCTGCGTGAACGGAATATTAAATACCAAACTTTTTTTACAGAATATAAAGGACATGCTGTTAAGCTTTCTGCTTCCATTACTGCCTCGATTCCGGAAGATAGTCAAATCAAGCTGATTGCCGTTGGCGGTGATGGTACGATACAGGAAGTCCTGAGCGGAGTAAAAGATATTTCCCGTGTCATTTTCGGCTACATTCCTACCGGATCCGGAAACGATTTCTGCCGCAGTATGAAACTTCCACAGGATCCTATGAAGGCACTTGAACTGATTCTTTCCGATAAACGTCCACATCTGATGGACGTTCCTCATATTTCCTGTGGTTCCAGCAGCAGTCGTTTCGCGATCAGCTGTGGAATCGGTTTTGACGCAGCGGTATGCCATGAAGTTGGCGTCACTCCTATGAAAAAAGTCCTGAACAAAATCGGCCTCGGCAAACTGGTCTATCTCTTTGTCGCATTGAAACAGTTGCTTTTCCTGAAGCCATCTTCTATGACACTGCTCATGGATGACAATAAAAAAGAAGAGTTTTCCAAAGTATATTTTACTGCCATCATGAATCAGAAATACGAAGGCGGTGGATTCAAATTCTGTCCCGATGCCAGTCCTTCCGACGGCTATCTGGATGTGATCGTTGTAGACAGTTTGAGCAAACCCAAAGTAATATGTTGTCTTCCTACTGCTTTCTTCGGAAAACATACACATTTCAATGGTATCCACATTTTTCGCTGTAAAAAAATTGATATCCACAGTGAAGCCAGACTGGCCGTACATAAAGACGGAGAATCCGCTGGTCTTTTGCATGATTTTTCTGTATGTATGGAACCGAAACAAATCAATATGATCTCATAGAAGTAATTTCCGCAACGCAAAAAACTTCCCCATAAAGGGGAAGTTTTTTAGTTGAATCCATAGAATTTCTGACATACTTTGTAAGCAGCTACAAACATTTTGCGTCCACCTCTGCCCGGAAGATTGGCTGCACGTCCCAGAATACTGTAACGCAGTTTATGATACAGCCAGAGATCCTGTTCACGAATATACTCCAGCATTTCTTTTTTCTTATCCAGTGCTTCCTGAGTACCTGCACGTACCAGCATGATCGAGGACACGGTCGTAATGATATCCAGATAGCTGAGCATATATTTCTTAAGATGTTTACTGTCAAACTGACAATTATGGAATGCGTCCGCCATCAATTTATTGACACGGATCTGCTGGTCAATTCTCTTAATCATCACCTTTTCATTGACAGACTGATCATCTCTTCCGATAAAATAACGATAAAAATTGACATCCAGATAGTACATGTTCTTCACAAACGGAAGCGGCTCAAATGCAAACAGGTTATCCACATAGAATGTATGCTTCGGCAGTTCCAATCCACATTCGTGAAGCAGTTTTGTACGATAAATAATAGAATGCATCAACAGATATTTACCTTTTGACATATGCACACTGTCCCATCCGAAAATTTCATTCACCGGAAGACAACGTCTGTACTGCATGACTTTTTTTCTGGAAGCACCCTGTTTTTCATATACAAAATTGCTGATCAGCATATCCAGTGTTTTTGGTCCTCTTGTCAGTTCTTCAAGTGTTTTTAAGATTTGTTTATATGCCTCTTCATTTACCCAGTCATCACTGTCAACAACTTTGAAATAAAGGCCTGTCGCATTACGGATTCCGGCATTTACTGCTTCACCATGACCACCGTTTTCCTGATGAATAGCTTTTATGATCGTCGGATATTTTTCGGCATAAGCATCCGCAATCTCAGCAGTTCGGTCAGAAGAACCATCATTGACCACAAGGATCTCCACTTCTTCTCCACCTTTTAACAAAGATTCGATACATTTCTCCATATATGCTTCTGAATTATAACACGGAATTGCTATACTCAACAATTTCATTTTCCAGATTCCTCCTTCATGTATTTTACATAAGCTCTGAATGCAGACGGAATCGCGTACTGCTTTTCAGACTGTTTTTTCTCAGCAAAAATAAATGGCAATCCTCTGTCTGTGTCCAGAGCTGCCACCCGAATCAGATATCCGGTCATCCTCCATTCAATATGCGAAAAAATATGCTTCGCATCCGGAAGTTTCTCAATATAAAGCGGTTCCAGCTGCATATTTTTTACCTTATCCAGCACTTCCTCCCGTGTAAGATGGCCCAGGAGATTCGGAAGCTCATATAATCCGGCAAGAAGACCTTTTTCCGGTCGTTTCTGTATAGCAGTTTTCTCTCCGTCCTGAATCACAAGCACTGTCCTGTTTTGCAGAATACGCTCCTTCTTCGGTGCTTTGACCGGCAGCTCCTCTACTGTTCCGTGTCTGTATGCAAGACAGTACTCCGACACCGGACATGCTTCACAGCGTGCTGGTCCATTCGGCACACAAACCACTGCCCCAAGTTCCATCAGCGCCTGATTAAAATCTCCTGGTGTCTCTTCCGGCATTATCCCCAAAAGGTTTTCTTCAATCTGACGGCGTACTGACTGTTTCATAATATCCTGTCTGTCCTCTGTAATTCTGGATATCACACGAAGAACATTTCCATCTACTGCTGGTACCGGAATCTGATAAGCAATGGATGCGATCGCACCTGCTGTGTAATTCCCGATTCCTTTCAGACTCAGCAGTTCTTCGTAAGAAGCCGGAAGTACTCCCTCGTATTCACAAACTACCGTCCGGGCTGCCGTCTGCATATTGCGGACGCGATTATAATATCCCAGACCTTCCCAGAGCTTCATCAGCTTCTCTTCCGGGCATTCTGCCAAAGCCTGGACATCTGGAAGCTCTCCGATAAAACGCTGAAAATAAGGCTTCACGGCCTCAACTCTTGTCTGCTGAAGCATAATCTCCGATACCCACGTATAGTAGGCATTGTTCTGATCTCTCCAGGGAAGAATCCGTTTATTCTGTCTGTACCAGTCTGTAAGAGGTTGTACGATTTCATTCAGCATGCTTCTGTCTTTTATCTGATCATTTTTCATCTTTTACCCTCAGTATGTTTTAGTATAACATAATTTCAGCCAAATGCCAGTTGATTTTTTTTATTTTACCGGATAGAATGTTATTACTTGGGATTATACCTGTAAATAATTATCTCCCATTACTAAAATTAATATTATTTTTGATACGAAAGGACCCTATTATGGACAGTATTATTTTTGATGTTGATGGAACTCTGTGGGATTCAACAGAAAGTGTTGCTCAGTCCTGGACCGCATATCTGCAGGAAAAAGAACATATGGATATTACCCTGACATCAGCCCGTCTGATGACACTTTTTGGACAGACTCTGTCTGATATCGCACGCCAGATTTTCCCTGACTGTTCAGAAGCAGAACAGCTTCGCCTTATTGATGGATGCTGCCAGGCCGAACATGAAGCTCTCTTAAAAAAATGTGCCCCACTTTATGAGGATCTTGAAAAAATGCTGCAGATCATGTATAAGAAATGTCCACTCTATATTGTCAGTAACAGTCAGAGTGGCTATATTGAAGTTTTTCTTCAGACATCAGGTCTTGAAAAATATTTCAAAGGTCATCTTTGTAATGGAGATACCGGTCTGGACAAAGGCTCCAATATCCGTAAACTTGCAGACACATATGATCTGAAATCCCCCGTATATGTCGGTGATACGTTTGGCGATTACCAGGCATGCCAGAAAGCAAATGTTCCTTTTATCTTTGCTGAATACGGATTCGGAGAAGTTCCAAAACCGGATGCACGCATCTGCAAACCAATGGATCTTGTCAATATTTCTTTATAAATTCTCTCAAACAAAACAGGCACGGAAGATTTTTATCTCCCATGCCTTGTTTTATCTTTGTATTTATTTCTTGATGCATTTCTTTTTCAGATATACCACAAATCCTACAAGAATCGCAAGAATTGCAAGAATATAAATAAACTTTGCAGTAAGACTTGTTGTGTAAGAATCTATAAATGTCACGATACCAAACAGAATCAATGTCACTCCGGATCCCTTAGTCATTTTTTTCTCATCATACTTTTCTTTGCGAAGTTTTGTGTTTCCACCCTTCAGAAAAATATCGCCATGTCCTGTCAGAAGCATGATTCCAACGATCAATGCTATTCCCGCAAGGATAAAATCAAATGATCTGTCCATTTTTTATCTCCTGTAATTATATATTAGTAAAAGCATACGATTGGCACACCATACTGTATGATATCATACAGAACCGCTGCATTATCCGGTGGAAGATTGATACATCCGTGAGATCCGTCCGTAAGATAAATATCGCCACCGAATTCATCTCTCCACGACGCATCATGGAACCCAATACCTCCATCAAATGGCATCCAGTACTGTACCTCTGATTCATATTCATAAGTTCCGTCTGCTTTCATGGTTCCTCTCAGTACATCCGGACTTTTCTTATAGTACAATGTAAAGATACCTGCATGTGTCTGACGATCAGCATAACTCATATTTCCAGATACAAAATCTGACTCAAAGATATCGGAACCATTTTGATAATAATACATATGCTGTTCACTTAAATCTACTTCTATATAAGTGTCACCCAGATCATTCACTCCGTAAGAATTGGCCGTCTGTGAATAAACAGGCTCCCTGGTCGTCTGTGTACCAGACTGAATTTCCTGACTCAGCTGAGCAGCCTCGGCAGCCTGATCGATTTTCCAGCCATATACAGAGCTGGAAACGTAAACGGTTCTGCCACTTGTGGTCTGGAACTCACGCTCCGTACCGACCGTATCATAAGTAGCTGCAAGCTGTGCAACATAATCTGCAACATGCTGCTGGAAGGAATTATCGTCCCAGATCAGCTGACCTTTCTCATCAAACTGCAGCCAGTCTTTGATCGTGTCACCATTCAGAGTTGTTGTCTGACTGCCAAATGTATAAGTAATACTTGCTTTTGTATAATTATTACATGCTTCCAGTGCAGACTGCAGTGCCGGATCATCCTGTGTAACATCTGCATTCACATATGCCTCCGGTGTATCACTGAAATTTACCGAAGTCTGTCCTGCATCTACAGCAGCATTCAGTACTTTATATGCTTCTTTGATATTCAGTTTACTTCCCACTGTTTCCGGTACGATCACAAACTGTCCGTTCTGATATGCAACATATGCATTTTCCGGTTCTGTCTGCTTCTCTGCCTGGGCACAGCTGAGTGTCTTAAGCTGTTCTTGCAACTGTGTTCTGTTATACCCTGTATTCTCGGATACAGTATAACTTTTCTGTTCATAGAGTCCTCTGATCCACTCATATGGCTTCTGCTGTTTCAGAAGCTTCAGAACCTCTCCTGTAGAAAGGTACTGATAACTGATATCCGCTCCGGAAATCGTTTGTGGTGCCTGATCTCTGGCTGAAACTTCAATGGTATAATTCTCAAACTTTTGTTTGAAAAGATTTTCTACCTCTGCTGCCGTCATCTGAGAACAGTTCACACCATTGATCCACGTACCTTCAAAGAATCTGTCCGCAAAATAATAACTTGCAGCCGCATAAGCACACCCACCAAGAACTACGATCATCAACATAATAAGGCCAAAAATCCGCGCCCCTTTGTGTTTCTTCACAGGTTTAGGATTCTGATACTCTGGTTTTGCTGATCTGTTCTTTTGCGTATTTGTTTTTTTGGATTTTTTCTTCCTGGAAGTTGTCTGATCCGGCATTTCCATATCATCTACCGGAACATATACAACCGGACCTGGTCTGGCAGATTTGCGATGATGTCTTACCGGCTGTGGATCTGGTTCTTCCTCTGCAGAATCATCATAATCTCCAAGGTCATCCATCTCATCTTCGTCCATTTCCGGTGGAGCTATGATTTTATCCATGGTTGCATTGATTTCTTCTTCAATGCCTGTATTCTCATCCGACACTCCAGAAGTGTCTTCCTGAAGTCCGTCCTTCATTTCTTTGTTGCTCATTTAATATACTCCCTGAATATAAACAATTGAATACAACCATCTATTTATCCTGTTTTTTCCTGTAACGTTTCCATTATAACATACTTCTGTATTTTTGCACCTTAATTTATTGCTTTTTTATATTCTTTTTCCGAGGGTTGGAGCATTATAGTAACAAACCCCTGAATCTTAAGACTCAGAGGTTTGTTCAAAGTTCTGTTTATTTTAGATATTGTGATTATTTCTCAACCAGAAGACTTTCTCCCGTCATTTCTGCAGGCTGTTCCATTCCCATCAGCTGAATCAGAGTCGGGATGATATCTGCGAGGCATCCGTTCTCTCTCAGAGTGTATTTCGGATCAGCGTTTACAAGAATGAACGGAACCGGATTCGTTGTATGAGCAGTCCATGGCTCTCCTGTCTCATAATCAATCAGCTGCTCTGCATTTCCGTGGTCAGCACAGATAAACATCTGTCCGTCAACTTCTTTGAGAGCTTCTACTGCTCTTCCCACACATCCATCAACTGTTTCGATTGCTTTGACAGCTGCTGCCTGTACACCAGTATGACCTACCATATCCGGGTTTGCAAAATTGATAATGATCACATCATATTTACCAGATTTGATTGCATCCACCAGCTTGTCACAAACTTCCGGTGCGCTCATCTCCGGCTGAAGGTCATAAGTTGCAACCTTCGGAGATTTAACGAGGATTCTGTCTTCTCCTTTGTTTGGTTCTTCTACTCCACCGTTAAAGAAGAAAGTAACATGTGCATATTTCTCTGTCTCAGCAATACGAACCTGTGTCATATCATGAGCCGCAAGATATTCACCAAATGTATTCTTAAGAAGTACTTTGTGGAACGCAACCTGTTTGTTCTGAATTGTTTCATCATAATCTGTAAAGCAGACATAAGTAAGATCCAGTTTCTTAGCTCTTTCGAAACCTTTGAATTCATCATCACAGAATGCTCTTGTGATCTCACGTGCACGGTCTGGACGGAAGTTAAAGAATACTACAGAATCTTTGTCCTGGATCTTTGCAACCGGCTGTCCGTCTTTCTCAATAACTGTCGGAAGGACGAATTCATCTGTCTTATCATTATCATAGGAATCCTGAACTGCTGCTGCAGCGTCTGTACCTTTGACACCTTCACCTTCTGTCAAGGCTTTGTATGCAAGTTCTACACGATCCCAGCGATTATCTCTGTCCATTGCATAGTAACGTCCGGAAACAACACCGATCTGTCCAACACCGATTTCTTTCATCTTGGCTTCCAGCTGTTCAATGAATTCTTTTCCTGATGCCGGCGGTGTATCACGTCCGTCAAGGAAGCAGTGTACATAAACTTTCTTAAGTCCTTCTCTCTTTGCCATCTCAAGCAGTGCATAGAGATGTGTATTGTGGCTGTGTACACCACCATCAGAAAGAAGTCCCATAAAATGAATAGCAGAATCATTTTCTTTTGCATTTTTCATTGCTGCAAGAAGTGCTTCATTCTTGAAGAAATCTCCATCGTTGATTTCTTTTGTGATTCTGGTAAGCTCCTGATATACGATACGGCCTGCTCCCATATTCATATGTCCTACCTCGGAGTTACCCATCTGTCCATCCGGAAGACCTACTGCCAGTCCACTGGCGTTTCCTTTTACAAATGGATATTCTGTCATTAATTTATCCATAACAGGGGTTTTTGCTTCATAAATTGCATTTCCCTCATGTCTGTCATTCAGTCCATAACCATCCAGGATCATTAAAACGGTTGGTTTCTTACTCATAATATTCTCCTTTTATTGTATATTTGTTCTGCATTTTAGCGCAGTATTACTGGTATCTTTTCCTATTATATAGTACCAAAAATTTAGAATTTTTCAAGGATTTTATCAGAAAAGCTTAACGAAAGTACGGATAGTTTGTCTTTCGTATCTGCCTGGAGCTGTTCAAGCCAGCCTCCGCAGATTGCTGTCAGAAGTTCCATCATCATTCCGCGGGATTCCGGAGCAAATTTTTCCACACGTTTCACCATCGCAGCCAGACTTTTCAGTCCTCCGGACTGTACTTCACTCAGATTCTCGTAACCTGATGCCTGTAATGTTGCAAAAAGATCTTCAATCAGAAGTCTCTTCTGTTCCGTATCCATACCATCGATCCATTTGTGCAGGATTTCAATAAATCGGAGTGCCGTTTTGTTCAGACTGTCTCGCCGTACCAGCGCCGGTCCCTGCACCTCCCAGGAAAATCCATCATGCTGGAGAAGTCCCTTACTGGAGCTTGCAACAATAACTGGTTCTTTTTCATGCTCCAGAAGCGTCCCTATAATAGAATACTCCGGAATAATACGAATAATCTTCGGCATCATTTCTTTCATTTCCGGCAGCTCTTGAAATTCTCTGGAGAATCCGGGCCCGTCATTAGAATAGATTTCAAGTATCTTTTCATGAGCACTTTTGCACATCACCGAGCCATAAATCGCAAGGTTTCCACCTTTAGAATGTCCTCCGACTCTGAGCATTCCATCTGTATGTTCCGAGATTTTCTGCAAATACTCTATGGCTCTTTTTTGTGCCGGAACTACACCTGTGCTGAGATTAAAATCTTCTTTCCATCCTATGATCGTATCATCCGTTCCGCGAAAAGAGACATAGGAAGTGCCGTCCTCCAGAACAATTTCCATTGCAGCAAACTGCTGCTCAGCTTCCGTTACAATATCATTCACATAATTTCTTACCACACACTTTCCAAATCTGACAGACTTCGCCATTTTCATCATCATAAACGGAGCCAGGCGGATAAAAGATTTATCCGCCTCCAGTTCTTTCATCGTATGAAGTTTCATAAATTCTTTCGTCAGCTTTTTCAGTCCGATTCCCTTCTGTTTTGTCACTGCCGAAATTCCATCCAGATTCACATATGAAAAACATGCAAGAATCAAATTGTCCACTTCGTTAAACTGCGACTGTTCAAAGGAAAGATCCCCTCTCCAACTGATGTAATCCATAATATTTCCCATAAGCAACCCCTTTTGTGAAATTTTATACTCCGTCCACAAAGCAACTTAAGGTATCTCTGATCTATACGATCTTATTCTCCATATACACGAAGCATGCTGCTTACTTTACGTACTGAGCTTCTTCCACTCAGTTCTTCCATTGCCGTACGGAAATCACCTTCGCGAACTTTGGCTGTGATGACAACAACTTCGGCACTTTCTTCTGCACGGGCAGCTTTCTGAATGATCTGTGCTACGCTGACTCCATATTTTGCAAAGACAGCAGTCATTTCAGCAAGTACACCACAACGATCCTCTACAATCAATCTCATAAAATAACGATTATAAGTATCTGCCATCTTCTTTACCGGAAGTTCTTTATAACAGGTACATCCGATTCTGGCACAGCAGTTTGCCTTAATATTTCTTGCAATATCAAAAAGATCTCCTACAACAGCGCTTGCTGTCGGAAGCTCACCTGCGCCACGACCATAGAACATGGCATTTTCTACTGCATCACCATTGACAAATACAGCATTATAAGAATCATTTACAGATGCAAGCGGATGACTGCTTGGAATCAGCATTGGGCAAACATATGCTTCAATTCCCTCTTCTGTATTCTTTGCAACTCCAAGAAGTTTTATGTCACATCCCATTTCTTTGGCATATTTGATATCTTTTGCTGTAATCTTGGTAATTCCTTCAATATAAACGTCATCAAAAACAACTCTGGAATTAAATGCTACAGACGCGAGAATTGCCACTTTTCTTCCTGCATCCAGTCCTTCAATATCTGCTGTCGGATCGGCTTCTGCATAGCCAAGTTCTGTTGCAAGTGCCAGTGCATCTTTGAATTCCATTCCATCCTGGGTCATCTTTGTAAGAATAAAGTTTGTTGTACCATTGACAATACCCATAACTTCTGCCATATGATTACCGGCAAGACATTCTTTCAATGGACGAATGATCGGAATTCCACCTGCTACAGCTGCTTCAAACAAAAAATCTACATGATGTGCTTCTGCTGCATCAAGAAGTTCTTTACCATGTACCGCAATCAGATCTTTATTTGCCGTTACGACATGTTTTCCTGCATTTATTGCTGCCAGTATGTAGCTTCTTGCCGGTTCAATTCCACCGATCAACTCGATCACAATATCAATTTCCGGATCATTTACGATTTCATCCCAATTGTTGGTCAGAACGGCCGGATCTTCAACCTTTGCAGCAGCTTTTTCCAGATTACGTACCAGGATCTTCTTGATTTCGATCTGACTTCCAAGCTTCGGAATCATGTCTTCTTTCTGCTTCTGTAATACCTTATATACACCTGTTCCTACTGTACCAAAGCCCAGAAGGGCAGCACGAATGACTTTTTTATCCATTTTGAAATAGGCTCCTTTCTCCTCGTCCCTTATCTCTTTATTCTTATATTACTGTTCACAGGTAATATCCCGCGAGGTGTTTTTCCATGAATATGGCAAAATCCCGAGACATACGGGGCAAAATGCTATCACCGAAGGTGATGTGGAATGCATTTTGACCAAGCTACTGTGAACGAAGTGAACAGTGAATATTTTACCACTTGTGTTTAATAGTATTGTATAAAGCGGATTTTGTCAAGCGCGGACATTTGTACGTCTCTGGAAACAAAAAAAAGCCAGATACCTCTTACCTGGCCGGTTTGAAGTATCTGACTCTTAAAATCATCTTATTGATAATTATTTGTAGTTAACGATCTTTCCGAAATCTGGTTTCAGGGAAGCTCCACCAACAAGTCCACCATCGATATCACCCATTGCAAACAGTTCTGCTGCATTTCCTGCATTTACAGATCCGCCGTACTGGATACGGATAGCTTCTGCTGTATCTGTGTCATAGATTTCAGCAACACACTCACGGATACCTTTGCAGATTTCCTGAGCCTGTTCGCTTGTAGCTGTTTTACCTGTTCCGATAGCCCAGATTGGTTCGTAAGCGATAACCATAGTTTTAGCCTGGTCAGCTGTTACGTTCTGAAGACCAACTTTAACCTGCTGACGGATCCAGTCCATAGTGATGCCCTGTTCTCTCTGCTCAAGAGATTCTCCACAGCACATGATTGGTGTAATGCCATGTTCGAAAGCTTTAAGTACTTTCTTGTTAACGTCTTCGCTTGTTTCTCCGAAGTAATCTCTTCTTTCGGAATGTCCAAGGATAACATATTTAACACCAGCGTCAACCAGCATAGCCGGAGCGATTTCACCTGTGTAAGCACCTTTTTCTTCGAAGTACATGTTCTCTGCTGCTACAGCAATATTTGTACCTTTGCAGGCTTCAACAACTGGAACGATGTCGATTGCCGGAACACCGAATACTACGTCTACTTCATCGTTCTGTACAAGTGGTTTCAGAGTTTCTACTAATTTAACTGCTTCGCTTGGAGTCATGTTCATTTTCCAGTTTCCAGCGATAATTTTCTTTCTTGCCATTTTTATTATCTCCTTTTTTATTTATCATTAGCTGCTGCTACGCCTGGCAGTTCCTTACCTTCAAGGAATTCCAGAGATGCTCCACCACCAGTAGAGATGTGAGTCATCTTATCACCATAGCCAAGGATATTTACTGCTGCTGCGGAGTCACCACCACCGATGATAGTTGTAGCTTCTGTATCTGCAAGAGCTTTAGCAACTGCTTCTGTACCATGAGCAAAATTCGGCATTTCGAAGCAACCCATTGGTCCGTTCCATACAACTGTCTTAGCATCTTTTACAGCGTCACAGAAAATCTTTTCTGTTTCTGGTCCGATGTCCATTCCTTCCCAGCCGTCCGGAATGCATCCACGTTTTACAACCTGGATATTGCAGTCGTTAGAGAAGTCATCACCGATTCTGTTGTCAACAGGAAGAAGAAGCTTAACGCCTTTTTCTTCTGCTTTTTTAAGCATGTCTAATGCATACTGAAGATAATCATCCTCACAGAGGGAATTACCAATGTGTCCGCCAAGAGCTTTGGAGAATGTATAGGACATTCCACCACCGATGATCAGAGTATCAACCTTGTCAAGAAGGTTGTTGATAACAGAGATCTTGCTGGAAACTTTCGCTCCACCAAGGATAGCTACGAATGGTCTTTCCGGATTTTCTACTGCATTTCCAAGGAATGCGATTTCTTTTTCCATCAGATATCCAACAACTGCGGTATCTACATATTTGGTAACACCAACGTTGGAGCAGTGTGCTCTGTGAGCAGTACCAAATGCATCATTTACGAATACATCGCAAAGGGAAGCAAGTTCTTTACTGAACTCATCACCGTTTTTGGTTTCTTCTGCACGATAACGTGTATTTTCAAGAAGAATAACTTCTCCGTCTTTCATGTCAGCTACTGCTGCTTTTACGGTATCATCAACAACAACCGGGCTCGGAACGAATTTAACTTCCTGTCCCAGAAGCTCTGTGAGACGTTTTGCAACAGGTGCAAGAGAAAGTTCCGGTTTCGGCTCTCCCTTCGGTTTGCCAAGGTGTGAGCAAAGAATAATCTTTCCGCCATCTGCGATCAGCTTCTTGATTGTAGGAAGAGCTGCTACCAGACGGTTCTCATCTGTGATTTTGCCGTCCTGCAGAGGTACATTAAAGTCACATCTTACCAGAACTCTCTGGCCTTTTACATTGATATCATCAACGGATTTTTTGTTTAATCCCATGCTAATATTCCTCCAAATTCATAAAAAATGGGCCCGGTCCAAATCAGACCGGACCCTGACTGAGTCTATTTGTGTCATTGCAAAATGCAACAACTTACTCCACACTTTAACTTATGGACTTAATTAAGCGTTCAGAAGTTTTCCAAAGTGTTTGATTGTACGAACCATCTGGCTTGTGTAGGAGTTTTCATTGTCATACCATGAAACAACCTGTACTTCTGTTGTGCCGTTCTCAAGTGGCAGAACCATTGTCTGAGTAGCATCAAACAGAGAACCAAATCTCATACCAACGATATCACTGGATACGATTTCGTCTTCGTTGTATCCGAAGGATTCGTTAGAAGCTGCTTTCATAGCTGCGTTGATCTGCTCTTTTGTAACGTTTCCTTCAACTACTGCTGTAAGGATTGTTGTAGAACCTGTTGGGGTTGGTACACGCTGAGCGGATCCGATCAGTTTGCCGTTCAGTTCTGGGATAACCAGACCGATTGCTTTTGCAGCACCTGTGCTGTTCGGAACGATGTTAACTGCAGCTGCACGAGATCTTCTCAGATCACCTTTTCTCTGCGGTCCGTCAAGTGTCATCTGATCACCTGTGTAAGCGTGGATTGTGCACATGATACCGGATTTGATCGGTGCAAGATCGTTAAGAGCCTTAGCCATTGGTGCAAGGCAGTTTGTTGTACAGGATGCAGCGGAGATGATTTTATCTTCGTTTGTAAGTCCTTCATGGTTTACATTGTAAACGATTGTCTTAAGGTCGTTTCCAGCCGGAGCGGAAATAACAACATGTTTAGCACCTGCATCAATATGAGCCTGAGCTTTGTCTTTGGATGTATAGAAACCTGTGCACTCGAGAACTACGTCTACACCGATTTCTCCCCAAGGAAGTTCTGCAGCGTTAGCTTTTGCATAGATTTTGATTTCTTTTCCGTCAACTGTGATGGAATCTTCTCCTGCTACTACTTTGTCAGCCAGAGCATATCTTCCCTGAGTTGAGTCATATTTTAATAAGTGAGCCAGCATTTTCGGGGATGTAAGGTCGTTGATAGCAACGATTTCAAATCCTTCTGCTCCAAACATCTGACGGAATGCCAGACGACCAATACGGCCAAATCCATTAATTGCAACTTTTACTGCCATGATAAATTCCTCCTATGAAATAAATGGTTGATTATGGCGTTTGTTAAAGAAACGTCAACCTATTGCATATTGTATCGAATCTCGTACAAAAATTCAAGGGGATTTTATAAAAAACATCAGAAATTTCTATTTAAAAGGAAATGAAACCATAGCATATGCGATTTTTGCATGCTATAATAATGTCAATCCATACAAAGGAGGATACAAAAATGTCAAATCAGATCTTATGGGACTGCCATATGCATTCTTCTTTTTCTGCTGACTCAGACACATCTATGGAAGATATGATCCGCGAAGCAATCTGCCGGGGTCTCACCGGCATCTGTTTTACAGAGCATCTGGATCCTGATTACCCACCTACACCGGATAATGAAATATTTGAGCTGGATCTTGATGGATACAGAGAGACTCTCTTTAGACTCCGAGAAAAATATCAGAAGGAACTACAGATCCATTTCGGTATTGAGCTTGGTCTTCAACCACATTTGAACAGTTATTTTCACAAGCTTTTGAAAACCATGCCGTTTGATTTCGTAATTGGATCTTCTCATATTGTACACGGATATGACCCTTATTATAAAGAATATTTTAAAGGGCGCGAAGAATCTGCATGTTACCGGGAATATTTTGAATCCATTCTCGAAAATCTGCATGCATTTTCTGAGATGGATGTATATGGACATATTGATTATATTGTACGCTATGGCCCGAATCAGAATAAATACTATACTTATGAACGTTACCAGGATATTCTTGATGAGATCCTGCGCACCGTCATTGCCAGGGGACGGGGAATTGAGCTGAATACCGGCGGTTTCCACTACGGCCTCGGAGAGCCAAATCCCTGCCGTGCAGTCATTCGCCGCTATCGCGAACTTGGTGGTGAGATCATCACTGTCGGTGCTGATGCACATGGACCGGAAAAGATTGCCTATGATTTCGATAAGGCTGCTGCAATACTTGCAGACTGCGGTTTTAAGTACTATACTGTATTCCAAAACCGTAAACCGGAATTTGTCAAATTATAATTTTCAGATAAAGATACAAAAGGAGGAGATCCATCATGGCAAAAAAACGTCTTCAGAAAAAGCGTGAAGCTGCCAAAGCAGAAACCCCGAAAATAACTACAAAAAAAGTTCAACCAATTAAGGTTGAAACAACAAAGACTGAACCTGTTAAAGTCGAGACTAAGAAAACAGAGCCTATCAAGGTTGAAACAAAGAAAGTCGAACCTGCTAAAGTTGAAACGCAAAAAGCTGAAGCTGTCAAAGTTGAAACAGCTAAGGTCGAATCAGCTAAGGTTGAGACTAAAAAAACAGAGACTGCCAAAGTCGAAACTACAAAAGCTGAACCAGTCAAACTGGAAAATAAGCGTGATGATGATCACATCTATTGTGAACGTCTTGCCCGTCATCTGGACGAGCTGAAGTGGCTCTACTGTGAACTGTATCAGGATAACCCATATGTCACAATGCATCTCAATGATCTTCTCAAAGTCCTGAAGAAATTCTATGATATGAGAAATGATGCCCTGAAAGAATCTGATCTGAATCGCGAAAAAGATCCGACATGGTATAAACGCAACGATCTCACCGGTATGATGATGTATGTCAACGCTTTTGCCGGTACTCTTTCCAATCTGGAATCCAAACTGGATTATATACAGGAATGCAATGTCAATTATCTGCATCTGATGCCACTCCTTGACTCCCCGAGGGGACGCAGTGACGGCGGTTATGCAGTTGCTGATTTCCGGAAGGTTCAGGAAGAACTTGGAACTATGGATGATTTTGCAGCACTGACTGCTGCCTGCCATAATCGCGGCATCAACGTCTGCCTGGACTTTGTCATGAACCATACATCCGAAGACCACGAATGGGCAAAACGCGCCCGTGCAGGAGAAAAAGAATATCAGGACCGTTACTTTTTCTTTGATAATTATGATATTCCTTCATTATATGAGCAGACCTGCCCGGAAGTGTTCCCGACAACTGCACCTGGCAACTTCACCTGGCTGGAAGACCTTCATAAACATGTTATGACTACTTTCTATCCGTATCAATGGGATCTGAACTACCGCAATCCGATCGTCCTGAACGAAATGATCTTTAACATGCTGTACCTGGCTAACCAGGGTGTAGATATTGTCCGTCTGGATGCTGTACCATATATCTGGAAGCAGCTTGGGACGAACTGCCGTAACCTGCCACAGGTTCACACCATCGTTCGTATCATGCGTATGATCTGTGAGATCGTATGCCCTGGCGTTCTTCTTCTCGGAGAAGTTGTCATGGCTCCTGAAAAAGTTGTTCCATATTTCGGAACTGTCGAAAAGCCAGAATGTCATCTGCTGTACAACGTTACGACTATGGCAAGCACATGGCACACAGTTGCAACAAAAGATGTCTCCCTGCTTCGCCGTCAGCTGGATATCATCTCCGAACTTCCAAGAGATTATGTATTCCAGAATTATCTGCGTTGCCATGACGATATTGGATGGGGACTGGATTATGAATATCTCGAAAACTTCGGTATTCAGGAAGTACCTCATAAGAAATATCTGAATGATTTCCTTACAGGAAAATATCCAGATTCTTTTGCACGAGGAGAGCTCTATAATGATGATCCACGTCTTGGTGATGCAAGACTGTGCGGAACAACCGCTTCTCTCTGTGGTATTGAGCGTTTTGGATTCGAAGGAAATCAGGAAGGTGTGGACAGAGCTGTCCGCTATGACATTACACTGCATGCATTCATGCTCTCCCAGTCCGGTATCCCGGTAATTTACAGTGGTGACGAGATCGGTCAGGTGAATGATTATTCTTACAAAGATGACCCGGAAAAATCCGATGATTCACGTTATCTTCACAGAGGAAAATTCGACTGGAAGCTGGCTGAAAACCGTCATGATCCTGCTACAGTACAGGGCAAACTTTTCCCTGTGCTTAATAAACTGGAGCATATCCGTTCAAGCCACAGTGTATTCAACAGTAATGTTCCAATTCGCACCATTGACACCTGGGATACTTCTGTTCTTGCTTTTATACGTGAGAATAATAAGGAGAAATTTATCGGTATCTACAACTTCAGTGAGAATGATAAAGTTGCATGGATCAATGAAGAAGATGGTATGTACACAGATCTTATCTCCGGACGAGAGATGGAAGCCAGGGGTGTGCAGATTCCGGCATTCGGATGTTACTGGCTGTGCAGAAATAAACAATAATTTTTAAGTACATAAATATACCAAAAGGCTCCGGTCACAATTGACCAGAGCCTTTTTATTCGAATTCCTATTCTATTTACGTAATTTATCAATAAATGCAGTAAATTTTCCTGGGTTTTCTTTATCCAGAGAACGTGCATAGATTCCCTTCAGCCAGACAGTGATCACATCGATCAGTACCGGTGCAAAGGTCATCAGTATGAATACCAGGATGATCATTCCAAAATCCAAAGAACCAAGAGAAAGCAGTTTCTGGAAAATAACGGCCGCCGCAAAGAATATAAACTGCATACCGTAAATGATCGTCTTACGATAGGTATTCAGTGGTGCATAAACGGTCTTCAATGCAGCCATATAGTTCCATCCTGTAACAAGAACACAGGCTGTATTCAACATTTCTGTGGAATGATATACATTCTGACAAACGAGCATGACCGCAAACACACACGATGTAATCGTGAGTGCTGCCGGAAACGCATTGATAAATACATGCCTCAGGAACGTATGATCAATCTTCTCGTAATTGTTTTCCTGTGCAAGCAGGAATGTCGGAATACCTACCGCACACGCGCTGATCAGTGACATCTGGATCGGTTCAAACGGATACGTATTTCCAAAGAAGATCGTCAGCAATGACAACATAACGGAAAACATCGTCTTGATCAGGAACATGGATGCCGCCGTACGGATGTTGTTTACGACTCTTCGTCCCTGATTTACAATATGCGGCATAGATGCAAAATTTGAATCCAGAAGAACGACATTTGCAATATTCTTTGCAGCATCACTTCCCTGTGCCATGGCAATACTGCAGTCAGCCTCTTTCAGGGCAAGAACATCGTTGACACCGTCACCAGTCATAGCTACTGTATGTCCCTGGGATTGCAGTGCCTGAACCATCGCTTTTTTCTGCTGTGGCGTCACCCGTCCGAACACGCTGTACTCTGCAACTGCATCCTGAAGCATCTCATCGGATGTCAATGTCGTCGCATCTACATATCTGTCGGCATTTTTAAGTCCGGCACGCTTTGCAATCGCTGCGACCGTCACCGGATCATCACCGGAAATGACCTTAAGATCTACCTCCTGGCTTTCAAAGAATGCCAGTGTATCTGGTGCTTCCTCTCTGATCACATCTGTCATAAGCATCAGTGCAAGCGGTTCCAGTCCCTCTGGAAGTTCTGTTCCTTCTACCATCTGGGAACTATGCGCCAAAACCAGTACTCGAAGCCCGTCTTCAGCATATACCTGACATCGTTCTGTCAGCTCCTGGTTATCTTCTGGAAACAGGAACTGTGCTGCTCCCATCAAATATGTGCCTTTTTCTTCAAAAACGGCACCACTGTATTTTCTGTCGGAAGAAAATGGAATCACATGTTCCAGTGTCATACCCTGCTTTGCCGGAAAACGTTTACGCAATGCATCGATCGTTGCATTCTGATCTTTGAGTACGTACATCATATTGCACATGATCTCGCCGACTTCGTCCATAAATGCCGGACCTGCGTCTGTTTCATCTGCCGAAACCTCAGTTACAGAAACTTCTGTTATTTCTGTATCGGATACTTCGGCTGCCTGTACTTCTGTCTGTCTGGATTCCGTATCCATTTCTGTCAGTTCTGCTGATTCCGTAATCTCGGCCAGTCCTGCATCGACTTCCGCATCCGTACTCTCATCTTTAGAAACTCTGTAAGGCTCCACACGCTCCACGCACATGGTTCCTTCGGTGATCGTACCAGTCTTGTCCAGACAAAGTGTGTCAACTCTGGCAAGCGTCTCAATACAATAGAGCTCCTGCACCAGTGTCTTCTTATTAGCAAGGACAAGTGCTCCAAGTGTCAGTGCAACGCTGGTCAGAAGAACAAGGCCTTCCGGGATCATACCAAGGACTCCGGCTACCATACTTACGATAGAATCCTTAAATGTATCTCCAACAATATAGTACTGCTTGTAAAACAACAATGCTCCAATCGGTACAATAATGATACTGATCACCTTCAGAATCGCATTCAGAGAATTCTTCAGTTCTGAATTGTGACGCTTGAATTCTTTTGCCTCACTGGTGATCTGGGCTGCATAGTTGTCCTTTCCGACATGGATGATCTGACAGTTTGCCTCTCCGGAAGTCACAAAACTTCCGGAAAAAAGCTCATCTCCCACATTCTTGGGAAGATTGTCTGATTCACCAGTCAAAAGAGATTCATTGACCTCTACACTGCCTTCAAGCACCCTCGCATCTGCCGGTACCTGATCACCGGTCTTGAGACAGACCACGTCATCCAGTACCAGTTCTTCTGTCGGAACGGTCCATTTCTGTCCTTCACGGATAACAACTGATTTTCTCGCTGTAAGGATTGCCAGCTTATCGATTGTTTTCTTGGCACGTATCTCCTGTGCAATACCGATCAGGGTATTGATAACAATGATACATACAAAAAATGCATTCTTATAAGAGCCAACCAGAAGTACAAGCACCAGAAGTACAAGGTTCAGAAAGTTGAAAAATGTCAGTGTGTTTTCTCTTATGATCTGCTTATAGGTCCGGGTATTCGGATTCTCGTCCGCATTAACCTTGCCTTCTGCGATTCGCTCATTTACCTGTTCATCTGTAAGTCCTGTCAACATTTCACCTCACAATTTACTGTTTGCTACAAATTAATATTTCCAAACAGCATTCTCTATTTTACCGTTGGCATTCTCCCCCTCACAGCCGAATTTATTAATATTCTTCTTCCTCTTCACCCTCACTGATGTCAGACTTTGGTTTGTCCAGTCCCTCGATCACGATTCCATGTTTCTGTGCATAATCCCACAGTGCAGCATGGATTGCTTCTTCTGCAAGAAGTGAGCAGTGTACTTTGACCGGCGGAAGTCCGTCCAGAGCTTCCATAACGGCTTTATTTGTGATCTGCATTGCCTCTTCGATAGTTTTTCCTTTTACCATCTCTGTTGCCATACTGCTGGTTGCAACAGCAGCACCACAGCCAAATGTTTTGAATTTGCATTCTTTGATGATATGAGTCTTATCATCGATATCAAGGAACATTCTCATGATATCGCCACATTTAGCGTTACCAACGGTTCCTACACCACTTGCGTTTTCGATTTCTCCTACATTTCTTGGATGCTGAAAATGATCCATAACTTTTTCACTGTACATAATATAACTTCCTCCTGTTATTTTCTTCTTATTTTCTTCGGTCTATCATCGTCTGCCCTTGATAAACACTTTTATTTATTACTGCTGATGTTTCTTGATAAAATCTTCATATAATGGAGACATACTTCTCAGATACTGTACAATTTCTTTCAGTTTATCTACTGTAAAATCAAGATCTTCTTTTGTTGTCTCATCGCTTAAAGTAAGTCTCAGAGAGCCATGTGCAACCTCATGCGGTACACCGATCGCAAGAAGTACATGAGACGGATCCAGAGAACCTGATGTGCATGCAGATCCACTGGAACCGCAGATGCCGTTCTGGTCAAGCATCAGAAGCATAGATTCTCCTTCAATGAACTGGAAACTTACGTTTACATTGTTCGGAAGACGTCTTACTTTGTCACCATTCAGTCTGGAATATGGAATCTCAGTAGTCAGGCGATTGATCAGGTAATCTCTCAGCTCGATTTCCTTAGCAGTACGTTCTTTCATAGTTCTTACTGCACGTTCTGCTGCTGCACCATATCCAACAATTCCAGGAACATTCTCTGTACCTGCACGACGTTTACGTTCCTGTGCGCCTCCATGTACAAAGGATTTGATCTTGACACCTTTACGAATATAAAGGAAGCCGATTCCTTTCGGTCCATTAATCTTGTGTCCACTGGAGCTCAGCATATCAATGTTGTATTCATCCACATCGATCGGTACCTGGCCAAATGCCTGAACTGCATCTGTATGGAACAGAATGCCATGTTCTTTGGCAATACGTCCAATTTCTTTGATTGGCTGAATGGTTCCGATCTCATTGTTTGCAAACATTACAGAAATAAGGATGGTTTCCGGTGTGATTGCTTTTTCCAGTTCATCCAGACGGACAACTCCATTCTCATCCACATCAAGATATGTGATCTTTGCTCCTCTTTCTTTTTCCAGATATTCACATGTATGCAGAATAGCATGATGCTCGATCTTGGTTGTAATAATGTGATTACCTTTGGACTTGTATGCTTCAAAGGTAGCCTTAAGTGCCCAGTTATCTGCCTCACTTCCGCCTGCTGTAAAATAAATATCTTCTTTTCTGGTATTCAGTGCATCTGCAATCTGCTGTCTTCCTTTTGTTACAGCCTCTTTGCTCTTCTGTGCAAAATCATAGATACTGGAAGGATTTCCATAATATTCAGAAAAATACGGAAGCATTGCATCAAGAACTTCCGGAGCAGTTTTGGTTGTTGCTGCGTTATCCAGATATATTAATTTACTCATGTTTTTTCCTCCTGCTTAAAAAATGAAATTTTACATTTTTTCCTGTTGTTTTTTCCGGCTTTCTTCAATCAACTGATCCAGCATCATAGTATCTACCGCCTGTGTAATACTGTCGTTGATTCGTTTCCACACATATTTCGTCACGCAGATATCGTGATTCTCACAGGTGCTCTCATCTTCCATTCCGGAACACTGTGCAGCTTCCAGACTTCCCTCCAGAACCCTCAGGACATCACCCACGGAAATCTCTGCTGCCGGTCGTCCCAGCCGGTAACCACCACCGGCACCTCTGGTACTATCCACCAGACCAGCCTTCTTAAGCTTCGCCATAAGCTGCTCCAGATAGCTGTCTGAGATATTCTGTCGGCTTGCAATACTCTGAATGGAAACGGCTTCTGTTTCACAATGCAGACCCAGATCAATCAATGCTTTGAGACCGTATCTTGCCCTTGTTGACAGTTTCATCCACTCACCTCTTTAATTCCTAGTGTTTTCGTCGGATTTATTTCAAGTCATACTTTAGCAGAAACCCTCTGTTCTGTCAAGGAGGTTTTCTGCATATACTGTCAAAAAAGCCACAGGACGTTTTTCATGTCGAAAGAACGATTTTTCAAAGGAACTTTCCTTCTGACTTCTGCTGGCCTGATCAGCCGTATTATGGGCTTCTTTTATAGAATATTCCTTTCACATACCATTGGTGCAGAAGGAATCGGTCTGTATCAGCTGGTTGTTCCTCTGCAGCATCTGGTTCTTGCCATGACCACCTTCGGGATTCAGACATCACTCTCCCGCCTGATATCCTCTCACACGGCACTTGGAGAAAAAAAAGAAGCGCAGGACTGTTTCCGCATTGGTACCTTTCTTGCTCTTTTTCTCTCCGGCATGGCCGCATGGAGCATTTTTACTTTTTCTCATTTTTTTGCTGTACAGATTTTAAAGGAACCGGCTACTGAATCACTGATTCGCCTGCTCGCCCTAAGTTTTCCCTTTGCTTCCGTCCATCTCTGTGTTAATAGCTACTATCTTGGACTAAAAAAAGCTTCTTTTCCCGCTGCCACACAGATTCTGGAACAGGCCGTCCGTATTTTTTCCACCTGTCTGCTCTGGCAGATCTGTCTATCCCGCAATATTGCTGTCACCGCAATGATTGCAGTTGCAGGAAGTTTTCTCTCAGAGCTTGCCGCTGCTCTGTGTTCTTTTATCTGTATAAGTCTGAACAGTTCTGTATCTTCACATCATATAGAAAAACCTGTGCAAAAAATATCTGAGATCGGGCATATGGCACTTCCCCTGACTCTGAACCGGCTTCTTCTCTCTGTACTGACCGCCATCGAAGTTGTATTGATTCCCCAGTGTCTCCGTATGTATGGTCTCTCTCCATCCGAAGCTTTGAGTCTCTATGGAGTTTTTACCGGAATGGCTCTTCCCTGCATTCTTTTTCCTTCTACCGTTACCAGCTCTGCATCTGTCATTCTGATGCCCTCTGTTGCAGAAATGCAGGCACTTGGACACCGCAGAAAAATCCGCTATATCACACGTACCACCTGTGCTGCCTGTATCCTTCTCGGATCTTTATGCACCATTGTTTTTTACTTTTTGGGAAATTTTGCCGGAACCATACTTTTCCATAATACAGATGCCGGACTCTACATCCGTACACTTTCATTTATCTGTCCGTTTCTTTATACAAATATTGCACTTACCAGTATTTTGAATGGTCTGGGAAAAACCGGAACAACACTCGTTCACAGTGTTCTCGGGATTCTTCTCCGAATCTCTTTCGTAATATTTGCCATCCCCGTCCTTGGCATACGTGGATATCTGTATGGACTTCTGCTTAGTGAAATTCTGCTCAGTCTTTTACATATTTATGCACTGTCTCATATGGAATATTAGCAATTACACATGGTAACTTTATAAAGTTGTGCGTTAAATATATAACATTTCTATCGACAACCTCTTTTTAATCGTTTATAATAAACGCGATATATCCGATGCTGTCGGATAAACGGGAAGCGCCCCGCATACGCAATTATGAATATACCATTATGTCCGGTAAATTCCGGGCTCGAGGAGGAAAATATGGGATTCACTTTTTTAAAGAAACTGCCTACGCCTGCTGAGATCCGCAACCAGTATCCCATCGATGCTGCAATTCAGGAACTGAAAGCAAAAAGAGATCAGGAGATCCGTGATGTCTTTACAGGCAAATCAGATAAATTTCTTGCAATCATTGGTCCATGTTCTGCCGATAATGAAGATGCTGTATGTGATTATCTTCTTCGTCTGCGTAAAGTGCAGGATAAAATCGCAGACAAAGTTCTGATCATTCCACGAGTTTATACAAATAAACCACGTACTACAGGTGAAGGATACAAAGGTATGGTTCATCAGCCAGACCCTGAAAAAGCACCTGATATGCTTGCCGGGCTGATTGCCATTCGTAAAATGCATATTCACGCAATTCAGGAAAGCGGTTTCACCTGCGCAGATGAAATGCTTTATCCGGAAAACTATCGTTATCTTTCCGACATTCTCTCTTATGTAGCTGTCGGTGCCCGTTCTGTTGAAGATCAGCAGCATCGCCTTACCGTCAGTGGTATGGATGTGCCTGCCGGCATGAAAAACCCGACCAGCGGTGATTATAGCGTTATGCTGAACTCTGTCGTTGCTGCACAGGGTTCTCATCGTTTCATTTACAGAAGCTGGGAAGTTGAAACAACTGGTAATCCACTTGCACATACCATCCTTCGTGGTGCTGTAAATAAACATGGAGAAGCTATCCCGAACTACCATTACGAAGATCTTCGTCTTCTGTGGGAAAAATATCAGGAAAAGAATCTCCAGAACCCGGCAGTTATCGTAGACACCAACCACTCCAACTCCAACAAAAAGTATGAACAGCAGGTTCGTATCGCCAAAGAAGTTCTTCACAGTCGTATGGTCGATCCTGAACTTCATAAACTGGTAAAAGGTTTCATGATTGAAAGTTATATCGAACCTGGCAATCAGAAGATTGGCGGAAATCATATTTATGGAAAATCCATCACAGATCCATGTCTCGGATGGGAGGAATCCGAAAAACTGCTTTACACAATTGCAGAAATGTGTTAATCACTAAGAACACCAAAAGGCAGAGCCGTTTATCTGGCTCTGCCTTTTTAATGTCTGGGATGTGCTTTCATATACACATCTCTCATTCTTGCTACATTCATTCCCAGATAAATCTGTGTAGAAGAAATATCCGAATGTCCAAGCATTTCCTGCACGCTTTTTACATCTGCTCCGTTCTGCAGCATATGTACCGCAAAGGAATGGCGTAATGTATGTGGTGTAATATCTCTGTGAATTCCGGCATCTACCGCATATCCTTTCAAAACTTTCCAGAATCCCTGTCTGCTCATAGATTTCCCCGAACAGTTTGTAAATAAAGAGGATTCTTTTTTGTTCTTAACAAAAAAGCCTCTGGAATGCTCCATATATTGCAAAATTGCATTTCTGCTCACATTGCCGATTGGAATGATCCGCTCTTTTTCTGAATCATGGCAGATCACATATCCCATCTGCAGATTAATATCTGTAATCTGTAAATGAATCAGTTCACTGACTCTCATTCCTGTTGCATACATCAATTCCATCATAGCATTGTCCCGAATACCCTTAGGTGTGTTCAAGTTCGGTTGTTTTAGCAGTCTGTCTACTTCTTCTACCGACAGAATTTCCGGCATTTTTTTCTCTAATTTTGGCGGCTTTAGTGTTTCAGACGGATCTTCCTGCATTTTCCCTGTTCTTATCATATAATGATACAGTGCTCTTATTGATGCAATATTTCTGGAAATTGTAGATAATGCCAGATTCTCCTTCTGCAATTCCTTCAGATAACCTTGTAGATCCGTCTTGGTAACTTCTGAAAAATCCATAATCTTCTGATTACGAAGATATCGGGCCAGTTTTTTCAGATCACGCTCGTATGAAATCTCCGTGTTCTGCGATGCCTTCTTTGCCTCTCGCATATACGCAATAAAATTTTCTATTACTTTTTCCATTCCCATTACTTCCCGTATTATATTAAAAATTTATCTTCCCCAAATGTATCTGTATTATACTTGCAATTTTACATAAAATCAAATCTTTTTTCTGTGCTAAACCCTTTTAAAATCAGGCTTTTCCGTGTTTTCTACAAAATATCGCAGATTTATTGTCAACCAATACTATATATGGTAAAACAACCTTTAAAATATTTTCAAATTCTGTATTAAAATTTTCATTATGACCGGATTGCAGTAAACCTCTGACAGAATTCCAGCACACAGGACAACTGCACATATCAGCATTTTCACTATATAAGTCGATACCTGTCCCGAAAAAGAGCTATGGTTTTTCCAAATTCTCATCGAATATTCATATACATTCTTACTTACAGCAAAAAAACATGGTACGTAAATAATAAACTGAGGAAACATCAGTCCTATGCCGATCAAACCACCGTGAAATCCGAACTGAAGGATTGACATGGTCATCAACATACCCATTCCTATTCCCAACAAAATCATTCCACCTACCGCAACCAAAACCCCAAATATCGTCAGGCCACTGCCAGCAACAAGAAGAAACAAACCTCCCCTCATTCTCAGCACTTTCCAGAAATACTCTCTGCTCCCTTTTTCTGCATAAATTCCCATAAGATATAATGCAGATACTGTATTTTGTTTCCACTGCATTTTATATATCAGATTCGGAAGCACAATCCCAATGACACACCCAATAAAAAACAGATAATAAGCCGGTAATTCTCTGTTTTTATTTACTGATAGTTTTTGTTTCATCTCCTCACCCCATACCAGTCTACGGAGTTTTTCTCAGACTTAGAACATAAAAAAAGGATATGACACTTCTCAGTATCATACCCTTTCTGAACTTCTATGTCCCCGAAAGATTACTTCGCATAATCTACCGCACGGCTCTCACGAATCACATTAACTTTAATCTGACCCGGATATTCCAGTTCAGCTTCGATCTGTTTGGAGATATCTCTTGCCAACAGAACCATATCTGCATCTGTAACCTGTTCCGGTACTACCATTACACGAATTTCCCTGCCTGCCTGAATAGCAAAGGACTTGTCGACTCCCTTAAATTCATTTGTAATGTCTTCCAACTGTTTCAAACGGTTTGTGTAAGTCTCAAGTGTCTCTCTTCTTGCACCCGGCCTTGCTGCTGAAATTGCATCAGCTGCCTGAACAATACATGCAACAAGAGATTCCGGTTCCACATCTCCATGGTGAGACGCAACTGTATTGATGACAACTGCGGATTCTTTGTATTTCTTACAAAGATCTACGCCAATCTGAATATGTGAACCCTCTACCTCATGATCGATAGATTTACCGATATCATGAAGCAATCCGGCACGTTTTGCCATACGGACATCTACACCGATTTCTCCGGCGAGAATTCCTGAAAGCTGTGCCACCTCGATAGAATGTTTCAAAGCATTCTGTCCATAGCTTGAACGGAATTTCATACGTCCAAGAAGTTTCAGCAGTTCTGGATGGATACCGTGAACACCAACATCCATTGCTGCGTTCTCACCATCTTCACGAATCTGTGTTTCTACTTCTTTCTGTGCTTTCTCTACCATTTCTTCGATTCTAGCCGGATGAATACGTCCGTCAACGATGAGTTTCTCCAGAGCCACTCTGGCGATCTCACGGCGAATCGGGTCAAAAGCAGATAAAACGACTGCTTCCGGTGTATCATCAATGATCAGATCAACACCTGTCAGTGTTTCAAGAGTACGAATGTTACGTCCTTCACGTCCGATGATTCTACCCTTCATCTCATCACTTGGAAGCTGTACAACAGAAATTGTAGTCTCTGCGACATGGTCAACTGCACATTTCTGAATTGCATTTACCACGTACTCTTTTGCTTTCTTGCCAGCTTCTTCCTTGGCTCTGTTTTCCAGTTCCTTGTACATTCTGGCAACATCAACTTTGACATCATCTTCTACACTTCTGAGTAACTCGTCTTTTGCCTGGTCGGAGGTCAGACCGGAAATTCTTTCCAGTTCCTGTACTCCTTTTTGTTCAAGTTCGTCTACTTTCTTTTCTCTTTTTTGTAACTCAGCAACTTTTGCTGTGCACTCTGCCTCACGCTTTTCTACTGCATCCGCTTTTTTATCAACCGATTCCTCTTTTGATAAAACACGTCTTTCGTATTTCTGCAGCTCGGATCTTCGTTCCTTGGTTTCCTTCTCAAGTTCATTTTTCGTTCTGAGGGATTCTTCCTTTACTTCCAATAAAGCTTCTCTCTTCTTCGTCTCAGCAGTTTTTAAAGCTTCATCTATGATGCTTCTTGCTCTGTTTTCTGCTGTGCCAACAACTTCAGCATCTTTTTTAGCTTTGTTGTTAACCGCAACCTTGCAAGTAAGAGGAACCGCAATAAGCAGTGCGACCGCTACAGCGACAATTGCTACAATAATTGTAATTGCCACAGGAGCACCTCCTTATTTAGTTTTCATTGTACAAATACAACAATACAAGTTTAGCTGTTTTTAGGATTTATGTCAAGTTTTTCTACATAATTTTTAACTCATAACTGCTCAGGTACAGAACCATTATGAAATATCCATTTCTTCCAATACGGAAAAAATATCTCCGGACCGAAAACCACGTCGTGCCAGATACCCATACAGCCGTCTCATTTCCTTCTCATCAAGGCTGCTACCTGGAGCATATTTCTTCTCTACCATCTGCCGAAGGAGTTTCCTTTCATCCGGCATCTCCAGTTCTGCTGCTTCGTCCCATGCACTCTGGATCGTCTGACGGTCAATTCCTTTCTGCTGCAATTCCTGGAATATCTTCTGACGACTCTTGTCATGAATCCTGTACATAATATAATTCGTCGCATATCTCGCATCATTTACATATCCATAATCCTTCACATATGCGACAGCATCTGCTGCCAGAGCTTCCGAAAAGCCGGCACGGAGAAGCCGATCATATAATCCCTTCTCCGTGCGGTCCATATGTTCCAGAAGCTTCAGTGCTTTCTTACGAACTTCTTTCTGCTGCTGTTCCATATCTGTCATTCAATTATTCCTGCTCTTCTTCTGCATCCTGCGCTGCCGGATTCTGCTGTGCAGCCTCCTCTTCCGGAAGAAGATGATACTGGATTCTTACCTGTTTTTCGATTTCTTCACAGATTTCCGGATGATCTTTCAGGAAAATCTTCACATTCTCTCTTCCCTGTCCGATACGCTCTCCATTGTAAGAGTACCATGCACCACTCTTATTCACCACATTACATTCTGATGCAAGATCAAGAATCTCACCTTCTCTGGAAATGCCAGTACCAAACATAATATCAAACTCAGCCTGTTTGAACGGCGGAGCAACTTTATTCTTAACAACTTTGACCTTGACATGGTTACCAACCATCTCGCCACCCTGCTTCAGGGTTTCTGTTCTTCTGACATCAAGACGTACAGAAGCATAGAACTTCAGAGCTCGTCCACCGGTCGTTGTCTCCGGATTACCAAACATAACGCCAACTTTCTCACGAAGCTGGTTGATAAAAATAACCACACAGTTGGATCTGCTGATCGCTGCAGTCAGTTTTCTCAAAGCCTGCGACATCAGACGGGCATGCAGTCCAACATGGCTGTCTCCCATATCACCCTCGATCTCCGCCTTCGGAACAAGCGCCGCAACAGAGTCCACGATTACAATATCAACAGCCCCTGAACGAACCATTGTCTCAGTGATCTCCAGAGCCTGCTCACCATTATCCGGCTGTGAAATATATAAATTGTCAATATCAACACCGATATTCTTTGCATACACCGGATCAAGTGCATGTTCTGCATCAATAAATCCGGCAATTCCGCCTCTCTTCTGCACCTCAGCTACCATATGTAATGCAACCGTTGTCTTACCACTGGATTCAGGTCCGTAGATCTCCACGATACGTCCCTTCGGCACTCCACCGACTCCAAGCGCAATATCCAGTCCAAGAGAGCCTGTCGGAACCGCTTCTACTACCATATTAGAACTGGAATCCCCAAGCTTCATTACAGATCCTTTACCGTACTGCTTCTCAATATGTCCAAGAGCTGCCTCCAGCGCTTTCTGCTTCTCTTCATTAATCATCTTATGGATTCTCCTTATATTTTCTTAATTTCAAACGCTCATACCAAACCTATGTTCGTGTTTTCTTCTTATATGCTATTATAAATCGTCGGCAAAGTCAAGCAAAACTTTTCGACAAAAAGGGCACCGTTTCTGCACGGTGCCCTGCATCATATTTTGGTTTACTCCTTATTTATCACCGATCAGCCAGTTGTACATTTCTTCGTACTGTTTTGCAGAATGACTCCAGGAGAAATCTGCTGCCATGGCACGATCAACCATCTTGTTCCACTCGCGTTTATTATCGTAATATACACGTTCTGCATTGCGGACTGTTGCAAGCATTTCATGTGCATTGTAATTCGTAAAGCTGAATCCGGTACCTGTTCCTTCAAATTCATTGTACGGCTGCACTGTATCCTTCAGGCCGCCTGTCTCACGCACGATCGGAAGTGTTCCATAACGGAGACTCATCAGCTGGCTGAGCCCGCATGGTTCAAACAGAGACGGCATCAGGAATGCATCCGATGCTGCGTAGATTCTGTGTGAAAGCGGCTCATCATAATAAATCTGTGCCGATACTTTTCCATGATATTTCCAGTCAAAATGACGGAACATATTCTCATAGCGCTCTTCTCCTGTTCCAAGCACTACGATCTGTACAGCGTCCTGACAGAGTTCATCCATTACATATGCGATCAGGTCAAAGCCTTTCTGATCTGTCAGACGGGAAACGATTCCGATCAGCATCGCATTCGGGTCTTCATTCAGTCCAAGATCTTTCTGAAGCTGGATCTTATTCTTAACTTTTTCCTTACGGAAAGTCTTTGCATTGTAGTTTCTGGTAATACATTTATCTGTTTCAGGATTGAATACATCATAATCAATTCCATTGACAATACCTCGAAGATCATGTGCTCTGGCACAGAGAAGACCATCCAGACGTTCTCCATAGAACGGAGTCTTGATTTCTTCCGCATAAGTATTACTTACCGTAGTTACTGCATCAGCAAAAACAATTCCACCTTTCAGGAAGTTTGCATCTTTGTATGCTTCCAGTTTATCCGGTGCAAAATAATAATCAGAAAGTCCTGTGATTCCCTGAACAGTCTTTACATCCCATACTCCCTGGAATTTCAGATTGTGAATTGTCATAACTGTCTTGATTCCCCAGAAAAATTCATTTTGCTGGAAGGAATCATGCAGATATACCGGAACAAGACCTGTCTGCCAGTCGTGACAGTGGATCACATCCGGGCGGAAACCGATAACCGGAAGGACAGACAATACAGCCTTTGAGAAGAATGCAAATTTTTCAAGATCCCATGGGGCACTGTCATATGGCTTCGGTCCACTGAAATAATATTCATTATCGATAAAATAAAACTGGATTCCTTCGTATTCCATATGCATAATGCCAACATAGCAGTTTTTGTATCCCAGATCCATATAAAAATGAGTAATGTATTCCATTTTATCTTTCCATTCCTGTTTCATACAGGCATATTTCGGCAAGATAACACGGACATCAAAATAGCGCTTATCAAAACATTTCGGAAGTGCACCAGCTACATCGGCAAGTCCTCCTGTTTTAATAAATGGTACCGCTTCTGATGTTGCAAATAAAATTCTTTTCATCTGTAAATACCCCTCCTTGTATCTCGATGCCAGATTATTGTTATTTCGAACATCCGCTCGTTATTTTCTGACATTTCCGTCTGTGACAGACCTTTTGTTTATTATACTCCAAAACCACCTTGTTGAAAAGAGTGATTTTTGTATTCAAGGCGAATTTTATCTGCAATAAGTGCAATAAATTCAGAGTTGGTCGGTTTGCCTTTTCCTGTGCTGACCGTGTACCCAAACAGTGCATCGATCGTATCCATCTTGCCTCTGCTCCATGCAACTTCGATCGCATGACGGATAGCCCTCTCCACCCGGCTCGGAGTAGTCTGATGTTTTTTTGCAATTGTCGGATAAAGTACTTTTGTGATCGAATTCAACATTTCCATATCGTTAACAGACAGAATGATCGCATCTCTCAGATACTGATAGCCTTTTATGTGTGCCGGAACACCAATTTCATGTATAATATTCGTCACATCTGTTTCCAGATTCCGTTTTCCGTAAGGCGCCGGTTCCTCTCTCACCGCCTGTCGCACCGGTTCTCTCATTTTTCGTTCATTTCCCCTGCGTATATGTTTGATACGACTTAAGAGCACCTGTTTGTCAAAAGGTTTCAGCATATAATAATATGCGCCAAGATTGAACGCATCTTCTGTGATTCTTTCCTGTCCCACCGCCGATACTACAATAAAAGCCGGCTGTTTCTTTACTGAACTGTCATGACTGCAGTGTTCCATAACGGTAAGTCCATCCATCTTCGGCATAATGATATCCAATACAACAACATCCGGTTCTTTTTCTCTGATGATGCTGCAGATTTCTTCTCCATTGTGTGCTTTTCCGACCAAAGTCAGGTCTTTATCTTCTTCGATCATCTGACCGAGTATGTCAGCCATTCTAACGTTATCATCTGCAATCGCCACATTTAATTTTTCCATGAGGCCTTTCCCTCCTAACCAACAAAAATCTTCTTTCTTACAACAAGGACATTATAGTGGAAAGGCCTTCGCGAAATCAAGCCGAAACTGGCTGAAATACGGCATTTTCGTTCGTCCTGAATCGACTTTTTCAGATATTTTCCAGCATGTTTTCTGCAAAAATACCATATCCTCCTGTAGAATCCTGTATAAAAACATGCGTGACAGCTCCCACGAATTTTCCATTCTGAATCACCGGGCTTCCACTCATTCCCTGTACAATTCCTCCTGTCAGTTCCAGAAGTTCGGAATCTGTCACCTGAATTACAAAACTTTTATTTGTATCTTCATGATTCATGTCAATTCTTGTTATCTCAGCATCGAATTCACGTACCGTTCCATCCACACAGCACAATATGGATGCCGGTCCGATTTCCAGTTCCTGTTTGTATGCAACTTCCATCTTTCGCAATCCAAGCTCCTCCGGCAGTTCTGATAATTTTCCATAAATTCCCTGTTCACAGTTTTTTTCTATACTTCCGATAATTTTTTCCGCCTCATAATGAATCAGACCGGAAAGTTCACCCGGACTTCCGCTGCTTCCTTTCTGGATCCCAACGATCTGTGCCTGATACAGGTCACCATCATCAATATGAAGAAGCTCTCCGGTATCTACATCGCTGATTCCGTGACCAAGTGCTCCGTAATTTCCATTCTGATCAACAAATGTGAGTGTCCCGATTCCCTGTGTATTATCTCTCACCCATATACCCAGCTTATACTCGCCCTTGATATCTTTTACCGGACTCAGCGACAGAGGAATCTTTTTTCCTTTTCTTATTACCTGCAACTCCACAGTATCCTGTTTCAGCTTTTCGAGATCTTCTACAAGATCTTTTTTAGTTTCAATAATTTCATCATTAAATGCAACGATATAATCTCCCGGCTCTATAATTTTTTCTGCCGGTTCCTCCGCACGGCCTTCTTCAGAAATAATCTCACCGGTATCAATTACCAGTACTCCGTCGGTTTCCATATAGATTCCGACAGTGCTTCCACTGACAAGCACTGTCGTACTGTCTGTGGGGATTACTTTGACATCTTTAAACGGTATCACTCCCAAAATTCTGCTGGATAACAGATAACTTCCATCTCCGGAAACCGTAATTGCATCATCAAAAGAAAGCAGCGGATAATCCAGTACATTCTTCACCTGCTGTTCCTGACTTTCTGTCACATAAAGCTCATCAGGAATCTTCCTGTCAAGATATCGATATCCCAGCCATATCACCGTCAGCAGATCCAGACATATGATCCACCAGAGAAGATGCCTGTATTTTGTTCTTCTGTCCATTCTGCCACATCCTTTCTTTTGTAAAACCAAACTCTCTTCCACCAACATTTTTACAGAAAAAAAAGAGAAGCGATCCTGTTGGATCATCCTCTCTTATTATGCTGTGAATACAGCTATTTCAGTCTTGTATTTTTATGAACCCGTGCCAATTCTTTCATTTCTTTTGCGTTTTCAAAAACTGCCTGTGTAAGTTCAGCTCCACCCAGAAGTCTGGCAAGTTCTCTCACAGAATCATCTCCTTCCAGCGGATGAATCTCCGTGATCGTTTCTGTACCCTTCTGATGTTTTTCGATTTCAAAATGTGTATCTGCCATTGCAGCAATCTGCGGAAGATGCGTAATACACAATACCTGGTGACATTTTCCGATAACTGCCATTTTTTCGGATACTTTCTGCGCTGTCCTGCCACTGATACCTGTGTCGATCTCATCAAAGATCAATGTCTCTATCTGATCTCTGTCTGCAAGAATTGCTTTTATTGCAAGCATGATCCTGGAAAGTTCACCGCCAGATACAATCCTGCCTAATGGTTTTACGCTCTCACCCGGATTGGTAGAAATTTCATATTCTATATCATCAAACCCATTATCTGTATATTCTTTTTTTCGTTGAAAATCAATATGAAACTGTACGTCCAGAAAATTCAGATCTTTCAATCCCTCAATAATCTTATCCGTAAGCATCTGGCTGTATTTTTTCCGGATAACAGAAAGTTTATCCGAAACAATTTCAAGCTGTGCTCTGCTTTTTTCTACTTCAGCTTTTGCTCTCCGGAAATTCTCCTCATATCTGTCAAGATCTTCCAGTTTTTGTTTCTGGTTGCCGCAGTATGTGTGGATTGCCTCGATTGACTGTCCATACTTTGCTTTGAGATTGTTGATCAGATCCAATCTTTTTTCTGTTTCATAAAATGTTTCTCCGTCAAAGTTCAGTTCATCCACATAAGAGGAAAGCTCTCTGTTGAAATCATTCAAAAGCCCATCGATTTCCTGAAGTGCTGACGACATGGATTCCAGCTGGCTGTCATACTCCGTGACACGCATCAGCTCTTTCACTGCATTTCCAACCGCTTCTCCGGCTCCCTGCACGGAATCATTTCCTGTCAGATCCCGCACCTCCTGCAGAGTCTCAAGAATCTTCTTCCCGTTATCCAGCTTACGGTACAGCTTTTCCAGTTCTTCATCCTCTCCCGGATTCAAATTCGCGCTTTCAATTTCTTTAATCTCAAATTCCAGAAAAGCACGCTCTCTGTTTCTCTGTTCTTCATCCATATCAAGAGACTTTAACTTTTTTAGGCTGTCACGATATGTACGATATGCACGATTCACTTTTTCTTTGACCGGATAGATTTCATCTTTACCATATGCATCCAGAATCTCCAGCTGTTTATCCTGATAAAGCAGAGACTGGTGCTCATGCTGCCCGTGTATATCCAGAAGGCAGGAAGCTACTGCTTTCATCTGTCCAACCGTGCAGGTCTCCCCATTAATCTTGTTGATACTCCTGCCATCCAGAATTTTACGTGTCAGCAATACCTGTCCTTCTTCCAGCTCAATCCCCAGTTTGCCCAGTGCTTCTTCAGCTCTTGGATTTTCTACCTGAAACAACAGCTCCACCAGTGCATATGACGCACCTTCGCGGATCATATCCTTTGCAATTCTGCTGCCCAGGATCAGCTGCATGGAACCCAGCAGAATCGATTTACCTGCTCCTGTCTCACCAGTCAGAATATTCAGTCCCGGCCCAAATTCTACTTCAATATCTTCAATAAGTGCCAGATTCTTCACATGAAGATGAACTAACATAATTTCAGAATTCCTTTCAGCTTCTCAGCAACAATTTCTGCCTGCTCTGCATCACGTGCCACACACATGACTGTATCATCTCCGGCAATACTTCCAAGAATCTCCTTCCATTTCAGGGCATCCAACGCAGCCGCCACCCCCATGGCCATTCCCGGCACAGTGCGGATCACAAGCATATTCTGACCTACATCAAGTGATGTCAGTGTATCCTGGAGAATCCTTGTGTATTTGTCTCCCAGTTCCGCAGACGGTTCTGTAAGAATCGCGTAACGGGATTTTCCATCCTTTCCTGCAACTTTCATAAGCTTCAGTGCCCGGATATCTCTGGAGACTGTAGCCTGTGTTACTTTGAATCCTGCCTCATTCAGTCTGGCAGCAAGTTCCTCCTGTGTATCAATATCATATTCCTGGATCAGTTCTATGATCTTTTCATGTCTTGCACTTTTCACTGCATTACCTCCATCACATTGTCACTGTTATTCCATCTTCTGCCGTAATACCTCTACAAAGCTTAAATGATTTAATTTCAGAATTTTCACACTGGCTGAAGCTTTTTGAATCACTATCCTGTCTCCCGTCACGATCGGAATTTCTGTATCTCCGTCAAAAGAAGCAAGCCCCTGTTCCTGAACCTGCCTGCGGCCTTCTCCCAGCTCTACTGTAATAACATCTTCCTCCGGAAAAATAATACTGCGGGTATTCAATGTATGCGGAGCGATCGGTGTCATCAGCGTCATCGCCGCATTTGGAGATACAATAGGTCCTCCACATGAAAGGCTGTAACCGGTAGAACCTGTCGGTGTGGCAATAATAATTCCATCTGCATTATACGAATTAAGATAGACATCATTCACATAATTTTTAAATCTTACAACTCGAAGGGGGCCCTCTCTGCCTATTACAATATCATTCAGTGCAATGTCCTGCCCAATGATCTTATCACCATGCCAGACTGTTCCTGTAAGCATCATTCTTTCTTCAATCTCATAGTCATCTGCGATCAGTTTATCCAGTGCAGCATGTATCGACTGTCTGTCTACTTCAGCCAGAAACCCCAGCGTCCCGAGATTGATTCCCAGCATTGGAATTTTTCTGTAAACAACATCTCTGGCAGCCTGAAGAAGTGTACCATCACCGCCCAGAACCAGAATACACTGTGTTCCCTCTGGAATCAGTTCCGGATTTGTATAATGGTATGCCCCTTCCAACTTACGTTCCGCCTGCTGAACCTGACATTTCTTTCCATTTTTTTTCAGATAAGAAACAATTTCATTTGTGATCTGAAAATCTTTATCTTTATCACTGTTTGTGATGATATAAAACTTATCCATCTCCCCTAGACCTTCCTTAATCCAGTTGACTGTGTGCCTCCTGCACTACAGCCTCAGGTGTTACTTCAAGAGAGGACTGGATCACTTCCCCTTCCGGTCTCTTTTTCAAATGAAGCAAGTATTCAATATTTCCCTCTGGTCCCTTGATCGGTGAAAACGAAAGATGGCACGGCTCCATTGCAATTGTAGACGCATAAGCGATCACTTTTTCAATGACTTCCAGGTGCACTGCCGGATCACGTACAACGCCTTTTTTCCCAACTTTTTCTCTTCCGGCTTCAAACTGCGGTTTGATCAGACAGACGATCTCTCCATCATCTGTAAGGAGGTTTCTCACTGGAAGAAGCACTTTTGTCAGAGAAATGAAAGAAACATCTATCGATGAAAACTGTGCCGGCTCCTGCAGATCTTCCGGAAGTACATAACGGATATTCGTTTTTTCCATACATACCACTCTCGGATCATTACGAAGTTTCCAGTCAAGCTGTCCATATCCGACATCGATTGAATAGACCTTCACCGCACCATTCTGGAGCATACAGTCTGTAAATCCGCCAGTGGATGCACCAACATCCATACATACCTTTCCATCCAGAGAAACGCCAAAATTATTCATGGCTTTTTCCAGTTTCAGTCCTCCACGGCTTACATATGGAAGTGTATTTCCGCGTACTTCAATCTTCACCGTCTCCTTGAACATTGTTCCCGCTTTATCTTCTTTCTGTCCGTCCACATAAACATCTCCGGACATAATATATGCTTTTGCTTTCTCTCTGGAAGGTGCAAGTGCACGCTCTACCATCAAAAGATCCAGTCTTTTCTTCATTCCTGCTCCTCATATTCCTCAATCGCATCAAAAATATCCGGTGCTGAAAGCCCGATTTTGGCTCTCAGACTGGCAATTTCTCCATGCTCTACAAAACGATTCCAGATAGCGATCGGAAGTACTCTTACTTCCGGATGACATGCTTCCATATAAGCTGCCACATGCTCACCAAATCCACCGTTTCTGACATTTTCTTCTACTGTTACAAATAATTTATGATCTTTTGCAAGCTCATCAAGAAGCTCTGTATCCAGTGGCTTCACAAATCTTGCATTTACAAATGTTGGATTTTCACCTTTGTTCTTCAGTTCTTTGCAGACCTGTTCACAGACCTCCGTCATGCTTCCAACAGACAGAAGTGCTGTTTTCTCTCCACGGTAAAGAACTTCACTTTTTCCAAAACGTATCGGGCTGTCAAATTCCTCCAGTCCCTGATATGCAGTGCCTTTGGGATAACGGATTGCACATGGTCCTGCCGCATGAACTGCAAATTCCAGCATTTTTTCAAGTTCTCTTCCATTTTTTGGTGCCATGACCGTCATATTGGGCATCATTGTCAGATAAGACAAGTCAAAATTTCCCTGATGTGTCTCTCCATCTGCTCCTACAAGACCTGCCCTGTCAATCGCAAAGATCACGTGCAACTTCTGCATGCAGACATCATGAAGCATCTGGTCTACTGCCCTCTGTAAGAAAGAAGAATAAATCGCTACGACTGGTATCACGCCACCCAGGGCAAGGCCGGCTGCAAAACTGACTGCATGCTCTTCGGCAATTCCAACATCAAATAATCTGTCCGGAAAAGCTTTTTCAAAAGCCCTCAGTCCGGTTCCCTCCTTCATTGCCGCTGTAATGCCGACAAGCTTCGGATTTTCTTTTCCCAGTTTCACCATAGCCTGTGAAAATACATCTGTATACGTCGGTCCTTTCTTCACAGAAAGCTGTCTGCCGGTTTTTATGTCAAACGGGCCAGTTCCATGGAACTGATCCGGATGCAGACTTGCCGGTTCATATCCTCTGCCTTTGTGCGTCAGGACATGAACGATCACTGATCCTTCCACACGTTTTGCTTCGTTAAAAAGTTTCATCATCTGCCGCATATTGTGTCCGTCAACCGGTCCAAGATACGTCAGTCCCATATTTTCAAAAAGCATTCCCGGTATGATCAGCTGTTTGATACTGCTCTTGGTCCTGCGCATGGTATCTACAACCGCAGTACCTACCTTCGGTACCTTCTTAAGCGTCTTAGTTACATTCAGTTTCATTCCCGTGTAAGCTTCCGCTGTACGCAATGCACTGAGATAAGAAGACATTCCACCAACATTTTTGGAAATAGACATATTATTATCATTGAGTACGATAATAAAATTGGTTTTCAATTCTGCTGCATTATTCAATGCTTCATATGCCATGCCACCTGTCAGTGCACCATCTCCGATCACTGATACGACACGATAATTCTGTCCAAGCAGATCTCTGGCTCTTACATAGCCCAGCCCCGCTGAGATTGAATTAGAACTGTGGCCTGCATCAAATGTATCACAGTCACTTTCACAGCGTTTCGGAAATCCACTCATTCCGCCTTCTTTTCGAAGATTTTTGAATCCTTCTTTTCTTCCTGTCAGAATCTTATGGGTATATGCCTGATGTCCCACATCCCATACGATCTTATCCTGCGGAAGATCCAGCACATTATGCAAAGCCAGTGTCAGTTCCACTACCCCAAGATTCGATGCCAAATGGCCTCCTGTCTGGCTGACTGACTCAATCAGGAACTGTCTGATCTCATCTGCAAGCTGTGGAAAATCTGCCAACGCTATCTTGTGTATATCATTAGGCTTATTGATCTTTTCCAACATCCTTCGTATCCCTCTTTCATTTCCTACGGGTTGCCATTTCCATGACCAGCTCCGTCAGGAACTCATTTTTATTATACAGTCTGTCCAGAACTGCCAGAGCTTTTTCAGAAAGTTCTCTGACCTGCTCAGATGCTTTCTGTACCCCAAAAAGAGTCACATAAGTAACTTTGTTGTTTTTTTCATCACTGTGTACCGGCTTTCCCAGTTCCTGACTGGTACTTGTCACATCCAGAATATCATCCTGTATCTGGAATGCCAGACCAATATCCGATGCAGCCTGTTCGATCATGGAGGTCTGTTCCTCGTCCGCTCCTGCCAGAACAGCTCCTGCCATCATGGACGCTTCGATCAGTGCAGAAGTTTTGTGTTCATAAATGTAATCGAGAAGGTCCTTCTCCAATGGTTTGCCATCATTTTCCACATCAACACTCTGACCGCCCAGCATACCATAAATACCTGTTTTTTCTGCCATGATCCGCACAGCCCGGATCACCCTGTCTTTGTCATCTGTCAGTTCAAATGCACGAAACATGGTCTCATAAGCATAATTCAAAAGTGTCACACCGCTTAATACGCCCATTGCCTCACCATACACTTTGTGCGTAGTCAGACGACCACGGCGATAATCATCATTATCAATTGCCGGCAGATCATCATGTATCAGAGAATGTGTATGAATCATTTCGATTCCCGCCATAAACGGTTCAGCAAGTTTCTCATCCCCTCCAAATAATCGAAGAGTCTCCAGAAGAAGGATCGGCCTCAGTCTCTTGCCGCCGGCACACATGCTGTAGTTCATCGCCTGTGCCATCGTTTTGGAAAATCCACGTTCTTCCGGAAGCCATCTGCGGATCACTTCTTCTGCATAATCTGTTCTCTGCTGTAATTCTTCTTTAAAATTCACGTAATGTCCCATCCTCATCCATCTGAAGCATCTTCTTTTCTACAGTATCCAGTCTGTCACTGCAGTATTTCAGAAGCTCCATACCTTTTTTGTATAAACGAAAAGAATCCTCCAGCGATGTGTCACCACTCTCCAGCTTTTCAGCAATGGTGTCCAGTTCCTGAAAGACTTCTTCTATTTCTCTGTTCTGTGTATCTGTTTTCTGAATCTGTTCTGTCATTTATTCCAGTCTTCCTTCCTGCTGCTTCGCACTTCTGCCTCGATCACACCATCTGTCACAGAAATCTCCAACAGATCTCCGGAATGTACCTGTTTTGTGGATATAATTCCATTTCCCTCTCTGTCCGAAACAAAAGAATATCCCTGATTTAATTTATACAAAGGAGACAGTCCTCTGTATCGTTCCAGATAGATTCCAAGCATATGTCTTTCTTCTGCAATGCGGTTTTTCATTGCTCTTCGAAGCAATTCATCAAGATCAGCCAGACGCTGTCTGTTATCCCTGAGCTTTGCTTCCGGGTTCAGATACTGAAAACGCATCTGATACTGCATCAGCTGTGCACGGCCAAGTTCTGCCCTGCGCTGCATTGCCTTCTGCATACGGTCTCTGAGGCCAGCAATATTCTGCAGTATCTGTCTGAAATCCGCCACTGCAAGTTCTGCAGCTGCCGAAGGCGTTGGGGCACGAAGATCTGCCACAAAATCTGCGATCGTAAAATCAGTTTCGTGACCTACTGCCGAAATAATGGGCGTCCTGCACTCAAAAATAGCTCTGGCAACTTTTTCTTCATTAAATGCCCAGAGGTCTTCGATCGATCCACCGCCTCGTCCGACAATAATCACATCAACCTCTGCCTGATCCAGCATATGGATTCCACGTACAATACTGTCTGCTGCTCCTTCTCCCTGTACAAGTGCCGGATACAAAATAATCTGCAGATAAGGATCACGTCTCAGTGAAATATTTCTTATATCCTGCACGGCCGCTCCCGTAGGCGCAGTAACGACTCCCAGCCTGTGGATAAAAGCCGGAATTGGCTGTTTGTACTCCTGTGCAAACATTCCCATCTCTTCAAGCTCTGTCTTCAACGCCAGAAATCTCTCATAAAGTGCACCTGCTCCTTCAAGCGAAATTTCTTTTGCATACAGCTGATATCTGCCATCCCTCTCATATACATCCACGGCACCACCTACTACGACACGGTCACCGTCTTTCATTCGAAATGCCAGTCCTCTTCTGTGTCCGGCAAACATTACACAGGAAAGCACTCCTGTCTCATCTTTCAATGAAAAATAAATGTGTCCACTGGTATGATATTTGCAGTTGGAAACTTCTCCCTTTACATAGATCTTCTGCAGAATAAAATCCTGTGTAAACATATTCTTGACATATCGATTGATCTGGCCCACTGAAAAAATATTTTTCATTTTTATTATTCTGTGCTTTCTTCAGACGCTCTCTCAGAGATTTTTCTGATCTTTGGAAGCTTTTCCATCCTTTTTGGATGAACGAATGATAATCTTTGCAGAATGAGTCTGACGACGTGGTTTCTTATGTTCCTCACCGGAGTCCTTCTTACCACTGGCGATTTTTCCAAGAATACCATTAACAAAAGAGCCGGAGTCTTCCCCGCCAAAAAGTTTTGCCAGTTCTACTGCTTCGTTGATAGCAACTCCAACCGGTACTTCTTCATCCATTTTCATTTCATAAACAGCCAGACGCAATGCAGTCAGGTCAACACGGTTCATTCGTGTAGTTTTCCATCCACGGCTGTATTCATTCAGGATCTGGTCGATCTCATCCAGATGTTCCAGAATATGCTGATATTTGTTCTGTATTGCTTCCTGATCTTTTTCTTCCAGTTCTCCTAGTGTATCAAAATACATGGAAACCTGATCTGACATTTCATTTTCAGAATTAAACTGTGTCATAAACAGCAGTTTAAAAATATGTTCTCTCTGTTCGCTTCTTCGCATGTTTCCTCCTAAAGAAAAAAGGAAAGGTTTACTTTCCTTTTTTCTCTCTTCCAATTTCCTTTACTTATCATTCTCCATATCAACACCTGCAATACGGATGTTTACATCTGCTACTTCCAGGCCTGTCATATTCTCAATGGATGATTTAACTTTGTCCTGAACTTTCTTACTGACTTCCAGAATATTCTTTCCAAATTCAATATTCAGAGTAAGATCCACGGTAACCACACCTTCCAGTACAGTGATCTTAACACCCTTGGAAAGATTCTTGACGCCAAGCTTGCTTACCAGTTCATTGGTGATATTTCCTTCCATGGAAGCGACACCCTCAACTTCTGTGGCCGCAAGTCCTGCGATAACAGTTACTACTTCATCAGCAATCTTAACTTCACCAATCCCACCTACATCCTGTAATTTATAAGTTGTTCTTTTTTCTGCCATTCCAATTCCTCCTGCGGATTTCGAATCGAATTTTGTTATTGTTCACTCCGTTCACAATAACGAATCTGTCAATTATTTATAGGCTTAGTATATCAAATCTGACTGCAAAATAAAAGCGTTTATTTACTGAATTCTGTCAGTACCAGATCTGGATTACGGTCTTCTGTCATGCCTACGCTCCATGCGTTTACAAACAAAAGCAGTGGATTGCCCTTCAGGTCTGTAACCTTCTTCATATCGGAAGTTCCGACAATCTTGGCAACATCAACTTCTTCTTTATTTGCAATCCAGCGGATATGCTCATATGGCAGGTTTTCCAGACGGATTGCTACATTATATTCATTCTCGAGACGATATTTCAGTACATCAAACTGAAGGACACCAACAACACCGACAATAATCTCTTCCATACCTGTATTAAACTCCTGAAAGATCTGGATTGCACCTTCCTGTGCGATCTGGTTGATTCCCTTAACAAACTGTTTACGCTTCATGGTATCAATCTGACGAACTCTTGCAAAATGTTCCGGTGCAAAAGTCGGAATCCCCTCAAATGCAAATTTCTTTCCAGGTGCGCAGATCGTATCTCCGATAGAAAAAATGCCCGGATCAAATACTCCGATAATATCTCCTGCATATGCCTCATCTACCACATGACGGGATTCTGCCATCATCTGCTGTGGCTGAAGAAGACGCATCTTCTTATCCCCCTGCACATGATAAACTTCCTGGGAAGCATCAAATTTGCCGGAACAGATTCTCATAAATGCGATTCTGTCTCGATGTGCTTTATTCATATTTGCCTGAATCTTAAATACAAATGCCGAGAAATCATCAGACATCGGATCAATCTCGCCTTCATCGGATACTCTCGGAAGTGGCGATGTTGTCATCTTGAGGAAATGTTCCAGAAATGTTTCCACACCAAAGTTTGTCAGCGCAGAACCAAAAAAGACAGGTGTCATATTTCCTTTGCTTACCTGTTCCTGATCAAAATCCACACTCGCTCCATCCAGAAGTTCGATTTCTTCCATCAGCTGTTCTCTCTGATCCGGATCCACAATATCATCCAGCCGTGCATCATCAATGTCAATTTCTTCGATCACACCCTCCTTGGTTCCTTTCTGTGTATCAGAGAAAGTCAGGACTTTATGTGTATTACGATCATAAACTCCGCGGAATTTTTTACCGGAACCGATCGGCCAGTTGATCGGACATGTTGCGATTCCGAGTTCTTTTTCTATTTCATCCAGAAGATCAAACGTATCATTTGCATCTCTGTCCATTTTGTTGATAAAAGTAAAAATAGGAATATGACGCATAACGCAGACTTTGAAGAGTTTTCTGGTCTGTGCCTCTACACCCTTGCTTCCATCAATAACCATAACAGCTGAATCAGCAGCCATCAGTGTACGGTAAGTATCTTCAGAGAAATCCTGATGTCCCGGAGTATCCAGGATATTGATACAATAGCCATCATAATGGAACTGCAGTACAGATGAAGTTACAGAAATACCTCTCTCTTTCTCTATTTCCATCCAGTCAGACACTGCATGGCGGGATGTAGCTTTACCCTTAACACTTCCTGCCAGATTAATGGCGCCTCCATACAGCAGGAATTTCTCTGTCAGAGTTGTCTTACCTGCATCCGGGTGGGAGATAATGGCAAAGGTTCTTCTTTTTTCTATTTCTTTCGCATACTTAGACACGTTTTTCCTCCTGTCTATTATCTGTTTTCTCAATTATCCAATTTCTATACAACTTTTTATTCTAGTATATCAAATACCCTGATGTCAAGAAAAAAAGGGAAGAACTGCCCGGCTCAAAAGTCCGGACAGTTACCCTGCAGGATACGGTCTGCAAATAACCATACAGACGCATTTTAATCATAGATTCCTTCCGTAACAATATCTTCTCCTGAAGTTTCCTGCTCCTTGTATGTATCAGTCTGTTGCTCATCTGTCTTCTCTTCGCCATCACTTTCCGAGGTCGTATCTGTTGCCGCTTCATCATTGCCTTCATTTAATGGCGTGATCACAATATTTTCCGGTGTGATTCCTGTCTTTCTTTTTACAATATCTTCAATCTGTGCACGCTGTGCATCTTCCAGCTCAGCCTCCGGAACAACCACATCTGCAGTCTCACCCGTCAGATTGACAATTGCATTTTCAAATCCTTTCGCCTCCAGAAGCATTTCTGCGGCAGCTTCCTTTTCGGATATTTCAGTCATCTGCACCATCGTATTTACTGCTTCCTGTTTCTGCTCATCTCCAACCTCTGTATTGTTCAGGATCTCCTGCAGATCCGCTTTACTCTGAGAGCGAACCTGTTCTCTTGATAATTTTGCCTGTGCTGCAAAATCCGATGCTCCTGTAAGGACCGCTTCTCCCGGCGTACTGCTTCCATCTGGTACTTCCGCAGTCTCCGCAGCAGTCTCTGCATTTTCATCTGCTACCGCTGTTTCATCACTCAGATCATACTCTACCTGGTCCAGGATACTGCTATTGTCCGTGCTTGCCTCTTTATCACCAATTCCCAAATCTACATCTGCAAAGTTCAAATACCCAGCTACGGCGATCAGAATTGCAAGAGATGTGATGATCACCTGATTTTTTTTGAAAATTTTTTTCACGTCTTAACTCCTCATTTCATTTTCATTATTCTAATTTTATGAGCATCTATCTGAAATAATGCCATTACTGCCTCCTGTATTTTCCGAACCGTCACAGAATTATCTGCTCCTTCTGCAACGATCAGCACTCCGGTAACTTCATTTCCCCCAGAACCATACAGCCCCTGCCCGCTCTCTGTCATCAGCATTACTTTCACATTTCCTACCCCTTCAACATTTTTCAAAAGATCTTCCAGTTTCATCTCAAGATCTGTCTTGGTTTCCATATTTTCACCTGTCGTCGTTGAAAAATTCTGATTTTCTGTTTCAGTCTCTGTTTTCGATATGGGAAATGCGATTACCATCAGTAAAAGGCCCAGAAGCAGAATCACCAACCAATGTTGTCTGTTCATCTTTCCCCATAAGAAGCTGACAGTTTTTCTCTTCGATTCCGAAGTCCCTGGCAAGTCCATCCCGAATTCCCCTTTCCTGCTCCTGTGTAATGTTTCCCGCTGTACTGATCACCGCCGTAATCTGATCTCCATTTATATGTACGACGATATCCTCTGTTTCTATTCCATTTTCCTTACATTTTTTCGAAATTTCTTTTTGCAGCTCCCTGCTGTAATTCTCCTGCAGGTAAAGTGCCTGAAGATTTTCTGTATTTTTTTCTTCCAGTGCTGTCAGTTCTTCCTGATAATTTAATCGAAATTCCTGCAGCAGTTTTTCCCCATTTCCAAACAGGTTAAAAACAGGTGTGCTTAAAATATAGATCAGAAGGATTCCCATGAAAGAACGAATATAACGTTCATATTTTACATCCGGCACCAGATGGAGCACTGCCGAAAAGACAATATAGAAAAAAGCAATCGTTTTTACCCATCGATAAATTTCCTCTTTCATCCGCTTCCTCCAATCCCGGTCATCAAAATAACAAAATCAAGGATACATAAAATCTCTGCCGTAAAAAGAATACGCAGGAGCAGCGCACAGCCTTCTCCCATCGTTGCAAGTGAATCTACGATCCTTTTTTCCGAGACTGGCTGCGCTATTGCTGCCAGAAATCGATAGAGCAGGGACAAAATTCCATAATGGATCACCGGACCGGCCCCTGCTGCCACAAAAGCAAACAGTATAACAACTCCAAGGCAGTTTCTCACAAGTACCGCACTTGTCAGTACCAGCTCTGTAACCATATTCACTGCATTCCCCACTCCTGGCAGCGCACCTGCTGCCTTTCCCAGTGCACTTCTTTTTAAAGTATCCATTACCGGAGCAATAAGTCCTCTCACAACCTGCAGTCCCACTACCATACCAAGAAGTGTTTTCAATCCCCAACTCACTGCAGTGTCCAGAAGTTCCGCCATTTTTCCAAGCATTTCCTCTTTTGACAGATTGTTGATCAGCGAGATCAGCACATACAGGCATGCTCCCGGAAACAGAAGATTCAATATTACTTCCTGGATCAGCCAAGTAAGAATCAGAACCCCCTCATAAAAGACCGCTGCCGTCGAACTCCCTGCCGCTATCGATATAGTCAGGAAATATGCCGGGGCAAGTCCTCTCATAAACTCCGCCATCCATGTAATCGTCTGCTGCACGGACCTGGTAACAGATGAAAAAGAATCCATCAGCAGAATAAACAGCAACAAATAGACAATATAAAAACAGATATCTCCAATCTGTCCGCTCTCAAAAACATCTGCAAAATTCGCCAGTACAGCAGATAGTAAAATAAGAAGCAGTATTTTTATCAGAAGACTCTTTTCCTTTTCCAGACCGGAAAATAAAAAACTGTGCACCATCTCCTGCACAGTATCTTCAGATAATACCTTTTCTCCTTTTATCAGACCATCCAGCATGTCCTTCATGGAAAAGCTTTCTTCTCCGAGCATCTGGTCCAGCATCCTTTGCACCCGTGAAAGATCAAGTTCTTCAAGGATATCCGATACCGTGCTGGCTTCCGTCTGCGTTATCTTTTCTTTCTCTGTCCCTCCTGAATTATTTTCAGTCTCTGTATTCTCTGACTGCCTTTCAGCTGCCTGACAGATAATACTTCCCGATATCAGATTCGAAATTTTCAGATCCGCCAGATTCATCAGTAATACGAGCATTCCTATCATAACTGGTGCATATTTTTTTCCACGCCATCTTCTGCTCTGTTTTCGGCGCTTCATCCCAGAAACTCCTGAATCGTTTCCAGCAATGCCATCAATACGGGAATACTCAGAACCATGACAGATAATTTACAAAAAAGTTCAATCTGTGACGCGGTTGCCTGATATCCTGCATCTTTACAGATCCCGGCAGAAAACTGCCCAATATATGTAATTCCTATCATTTTAATCAGCGTAAGAAAATACTCCGGATCCACCGACAGACTCTGCTGTATTTTTCCGATCATCCGGAAAAGATAATCCAGTTTATCCACAGCCAGTCCCAGAATTATGATACCTATCCCCATCGTTATGAACGAAACATATTCTGTTCTTGTTCCTTTCAAAAAAAAGCCAAGCACTACACCGCAGATTCCCAGCAGAGATATTCTGATAATATCCACGTTTTCTGCTCCTTTCAGATTACAAATAACTTCTGGATGTTCTGAAACAATTCATAAATATACGGAACGATCCAAAACAGAACGATCAACAAACCCGCAAGGCTTACCATAAAAGCCTGCTCATCCCTGCCACTGTGTTTCAATACCTGAGAAAGAATGGAAACAAGTATCCCAACTGCCGCAATCTTAAATATGATCGTAACTTCCATTCTCTCTCCTTTCTCCGGAATTACCAGAATAATATTGCAAGCAGGATGCCACCCATAGCACCAAGACTTCGATATATTTTTTTCTTTTCCTCTTTATCTTTCCGCAGATTTTGCAAAAGATAAAGAAAATCTGTTTCATATAGTTCCAGCTGCCGAATCTGCATTTCCCGGTCCAGATAGCCAAGTTTCTCTCCCAGCAAACTTATTTTTCTCCGTTCATCCTCATCGAGTTTTAAATCTGTAAGGTAATTTTCTGTACAATTTTGAAAAATTATGCTGAGTTTCTCTTCTGTGTTAGCTTCTATGCATGCAGCCACCCTTTCTAAAAACTCCTCGTACCTTCCCCGACATCGACATGCCGTATCGCGAAGCGCATCCGAAAGCGAGCTGTTTCCGCACCGTATCTCTCCTTTCAGGCATAAAATAACCTGTAAAAACTCTTCAAGATTTTTCTCATGTAGCATAAGTTCTCTGCTTTTTAAGTATCCCAGTCCTGCGGACGCGAAGATAATAAGGACAGCTCCCACCAGTTTCAGCATGGTTTTCCCTTCCCATCATATATTGCTTCTATACTTCCTGCATGTCCTTTTTTTCCAAGAACAATATATCGTTCAAAGACTTCCAGTTCTCTCAGTTTCTGAAAAAAGGGCTGTCTTAAAATATCTTCCAGTGAATTTCCGTGAGCTGTCGCAAACAATTTACACCCACAATGGACCACGGACTCTACCGCTTTAAAATCTTCTTTCTTCCCAAGTTCATCTACAGCCACAACATCCGGTGACATCGAACGCAGCAACATCTGCATTCCTTTTGCCTTTGGGCAGGCATCCAGCACATCTGTCCGCATCCCCAGATCATTCTGTGGTATTCCCTGATAGCATCCGGCAAGTTCACTTCTCTCGTCCACCACTCCTACTGTCTTTCCCTGGATTCTATCTGTCCCATTGCTGATCTGCCGTATCATATCTCTGAGAAGGGTGGTTTTTCCACATCTTGGCGGTGCAATGATCAGTGTATGATATACCTGCTCTCCATTTCGGATATACGGCAACACTTCATCTGCGCACCCCTGTACCTGATGTGCAAGCCGCACGTTGATGCAGGAAATATACTTCATCCCCCGGATATGTTCCCCATCCAGAATGACTTTTCCGGTAATTCCTACCCGATGCCCTCCCTGTACACTCAGATAGCCCTGACGTATTTCATCTTCATAAGCATAAAGAGAATATCCACTGATATACTCCAGTGTTTCTTTCAGATCCTGTCTCGTTACCCGATAAGGCATTCCATTTCCGGTTCGGAGAAATTTTTCTCCGTCTCCATAACACAGAAATACCGGTCGGCCTGTCCGAAGTCTGATTTCATAAAGTTTTTCGTAATCTATCACACATTCTTCCAGAAGTTTCCGGATATTTCCGGCAAAAAGACTCTGAATCTGTCCCGCCCTGATCGTCCTCACCTCTTTTACTACTGCGAACGACTGTATCTCTTTTACACTAATATATGTTCAATGTCCGGATTTAGTACAAAAAGAATCCCGCGATTTTGATTTCATCGCGGGATTCTGTATCACTCCAATATTTTAGCCACAATATTTCATGGCAGCTGCACTTCCGCATGCTCCCATCGCAGTTCCAATGGTTTACGCGACCACACAGCGCCACTATAGTCTTCTCCGAGTTCCAGCATCAGGTAAGTTCCATCATCCATGGAAATCGTTCGAAGATCTCGGGACAGGCCTTCTCCCGTCCATTTAATATAGGCTTCCCTTAATACCCACTGCGTAAAAAAGGCTTTTTCCGGTTCATCACTGTCCAGTATTTCTCGAATCATATCCGCCGGAACCATTCTCTCCAGCATCCGTTCATAATTTACCTTTTTGTGCACCTGCACATCTATTCCAATTTCCTGATCTGCGATGATACACATTACATATTTGCCGGAATGTGTAATATTATAATGTATCTTCGGCTGCAAGGTAAGGAATGGTTTGCCATGTTCACCGGTAGCCCTCGGTTCAAATGCCAGCTTCAGTCCATACTCTTTGTAGAGTCCTGTCGCAAGCAGTTTCTCCCCTATCATGTGCTCCATATTTTTGTGTTCGTACTGCTGTGGAACTTCTGTAAAATAAATAACCGCCTTCATACTCCAGCCTCCTTTAAGAATCGGGACGGTTCCCGTTTCTTCTCATACTGCTGTCTTACGTAACATAAAGCCAACTGTTTCCTGGCCCGTGTCATTCCGACATAAAACAGTCTGCGTTCTTCTTCAATGGCAGGTTCCAGTACCGCTTTTCGATAAGGCATACTACCTTCATTAACATTCAGGATATACACCTGTTCATACTCCAGACCTTTCACCCCATGAAGTGTAGAGATCAGAACGCCCTCCCGTTCCTGCTCAGCTTTTCGTGCCTGCTCTTCAAGCTTTTCTGTGTATTCTTCTATGTAGGATTCCCATTCTTCCAGACTGTTCATTCCTTTTGTACTTTCTGTCAACCGGTCCAGAATCTCACTCAGCTCTTCTGGTTTTATTTTACGATACTCTGCATATTCACGCAAGTATTCTTCATATCCCATTCCCTTTCGGATAAAATTAATTGCAGCATAAGGTGCCAGACTCTTCAGCACTCGCAAATGCGTTTCCAATGTTGTGATACGGTCACACATCCAGTCCTTATCTTTATAAAATTCTTTTAGTTCTTCAAAGGATACAACTGATGATAATGACAAGGCATCACGGGAAATATATCGATTGGGCCGATTCATAAATTCAAGGAAATACTTCCTGTTCTTTTCCCCTGCTGCAAAATGCATATAGGCAAGAAGATTCCGGCAGATCCAATGCTGAAAAAGATTCGGGAGTTTTTCCTTCATGTTAAACGGGACCTGTCGTTCCATCAATGCACCTACCAGTCCTTCTGCCTCCTGATTCGTTCGAAGAAGAATTGCCGTATCTTCCAGACGCTCTCCGTTTTCCATCCGTTCTCTGAGTTCCGAGACAACTGCAAGATATTCTTCTCTCGGATTTTGGAATTCCCGTATCTGAACCGCTTTACCTACCTGATTCGGTGTGGAAAGCTTTTTGGAAAAACGTTTTTTATTTTCTCCGATCACGTGCATCGCTGCTGAAAGGATCTGTCCACTGCATCGATAATTCACATCCAGTGTAACTGTTTCCGCATCCGGATAATCTCTGGTAAAATTCAGCATAATTTCAGGCCTTGCACCACGAAAATGATAAATCGACTGATCATCATCTCCAACGATAAACAAATTATTCTGTGGCTTTGCCAGCATGCGTACAATATCATATTGCAATTGGTTGATATCCTGAAATTCATCCACAAGAATATACTGAAATTTCTTCTGCCATGCTTCCAGAATATCTTTTCGCTGCACAAAAAGCTCATAACAATACAGGATCATATCATCAAAATCCAGTTTACGTCTGCTCTGACAGGCTTCACGGTATCCCTGGTAAATCTGTCGGAACACTTCATCCGGACAGCATGAAGAATAGTAATGTTCCAGTGCAATTTTGTTTCCTTTCACCACACTGATCTCCCTGGCAATCTCTTCCGGAAAATCTCCTTCTTCTGCCAGATCACCACCATAATTCAACGTCAGTTCTCTCAAAATGCCGAATTTTTCTTCATCAGACAGAATATTAGCCGCAGTAAATCCATATGCCTGTTTCAATATTCCATAAAACACGCCATGAAATGTACCAAAAGTAACCGGAGTATACTGCTGTCCGGTAAAACTTAAAAAGCGCTCCTTCATTTCCTTTGCCGCCGCCCTGGAAAAAGTCACGACCAGAATATTAGAAGGTGAGATTCCGCCTTCATTTATCATATATGCAGTTCGTTCTACAATTACGGAAGTTTTCCCCGAACCGGGGCCTGCCAGAACCATCATTGGTCCTGACAGGTGGGCGATCGCCCTTTGTTGAGATGGATTTCTTTTTATCATTTATTACTCTCAGCTGAGTTTCTCAATTGCTGCCTTTACACGTTTCAGTGTTTCTTCTTTGCCGATGATTTCCATAATTTCTGTTGCTCCGGCCGGTGTCATCTGTTTACCGGATACTGCTGTACGAAGCGGCCACATTACATAACCGTTCTTATAACCTTTTTCTTTGACAAATGCACTTAAAGAAGCAAACAGTGGATCATTTGTATAATCTTCCTGTGCTTCCAGAACCGGAAGAACTTCTTTCAATACTGCAAGAGAAGTTTCTTCATTTGTCTTCATCTTCTTATGGCAGTACATTGCAGAATCATATTCCGGAACTTCTTCAAAGAAATCGATCAGTGCCGGGATATCCGGGAATGTCTCGATTCTGGTCTGTACCATTCCGGCAATTTTACGGAAATCATAATCTCTTTTGAGAACTTTCTTCATATATGGAAGAGCTTTTTCATAGAACTCTTCCGGATCCATTTTCTTAATATACTCGCCATTCATCCAGCGAAGCTTGGTAATATCGAATACGGCCGGTGATTTGCTGATATGATGATAATCAAAAGCTTCGACCAGTTCCGGAAGTGAGAAGATCTCACGATTGTCCTGCGGGCTCCATCCAAGAAGTGCGACAAAGTTAACGATTGCCTCTGTAACAAATCCCTGATCCAGAAGGTCTTCATATGAAGAATGTCCGGAACGTTTGGAAAGTTTCTGATGTTCTTCGTTTGTGATCAGCGGACAATGAACGTATACCGGAATCTCCCATCCGAATGCTTCGTAGATACGGTTGTATTTTGGTGCAGAAGAAAGATACTCATTTCCTCTGACAACATGAGTGATTCCCATAAGATGGTCATCAATTACGTTTGCAAAGTTGTATGTCGGATATCCATCAGATTTGATCAGGATAAGGTCTTCCATCTCTTCGTTGTTAACTGTGATATCTCCATAGATCACATCATGGAATGTCGTAGTTCCTTCTGTCGGCATATTAAAGCGGATAACGTGTGGTTCTCCTGCATCAAGACGTCTCTGTACTTCTTCTTTTGACAGACGCAGACATCTCTTATCGTAGATAGAGATTTCTTTTCCTGCAACTACACGTTTCATAGATTCCAGTTCTTCCGGTCCACAAAAGCAGTAATAAGCATCTCCCTGCTCGATCAGCTGCTGTGCATATTTCAGATAAAGTCCCGAAGCCTGTCTCTCACTCTGTACATATGGTCCATATCCCTTATCTTTGTCCGGACCTTCATCATGAATGAGTCCTGTTCCTGCCATCGTACGATAGATGATATCTACAGCACCTTCCACATAACGCTCCTGGTCAGTGTCTTCGATTCGAAGAATAAAATCTCCACCTTCGTGTTTTGCAATGAGATATGCATAAAGCGCTGTACGAAGATTACCTACATGCATTCTTCCTGTAGGGCTCGGTGCAAATCTTGTTCTGATCTTTGTCATTGTATCTTTCCTGCCTTTCAAAATATATAAACTCAGAAAAAACCCCTGAGACATCACTGCCTCAGGGAATGTTCTGCATACTAAGCTTCGATGCCTCTGCCTTTCAGATATTCGATCACATCTCCCACTGTTGCCAGTTCTGTCAGCTCTTCAGCAGGAATCTCTATATTGTATTCATCTTCCAGAGCCATTACCAGTTCAAAAAGATCAAGAGAATCTGCTCCAAGATCATCTTTAAAAGAAGTATCTGCTGTAATTTCGCTTTCTTCGCAGTTTAACTGTTCTGCAATCATTTTTCTCATTTCTTCTAACATTGCTATTTCTCCTTTATCAAGTAACAATTTTGCTCTACTTTGATGTGCAAAGTATATATTCTGAGAACCTATTTGTCAATAGATTTTGCTTATTTTAGAGAAGCCTTTCCGGCTCTTTAAATTTAATCTGTCTGGCCACACTCAATGCCAGTCCCATCTCTGCCATCAGGAACAGGATTGATGTACCTCCATAACTGATAAACGGCAAAGTAACACCTGTATTTGGCATCAGATTTACCACTACGGCAATATTAAAAATAACCTGCAGTGCAATATGAATAAAAATACCGCTCACTATCAATGAGCCAAACAGATCTGATGCATTCTGTGCAATAAAGAACAATCGGTACAAAAGGTAAGCAAACAGAAGAAGTACGATCATTCCGCCAAGAATTCCAAGTTCTTCACATACAATAGAAAAGATCATATCGTTCTGCGCTTCCGGCACACTTCCGAGCTTCTGGATACTGTTTCCAAGTCCTCTTCCCAGAAACCCTCCTGATCCAATCGCATACAATGCCTGTATCGTCTGATAGCCATCTCCTGATGCATAATCCTCCGGATGCAGCCATACAAGGATTCGTCTCAAACGGAAACTTGAACTGGTTTCCATCGTTGCACTTAAGAAGCTGATAGCAACAATAGCAACAACCAGAAGAATACCTGCTGCAATGAGGAATGGTCTTACTTTTGGATGTGCAATAAAGATAAGGCCAATCGTAATACCGAAAATAATAATCGCAGTACTCAGGTTATCTGTAAATACATATGTTATGAATGCAAGCGCACCGCCACTTCCTGCCAGCATCATAAAGCCTTTCAGTGTACCAATCTTTCTTCCCATATTTACGATCATATAAGAAAGACAGACGATCACTGCAATCTTCGCGAGCTCCGACGGCTGAAATGACAATGGTCCCAGATTCAGCCATCGACGCGCTCCATTTGCGCTTCGTCCAAGAGGTGTCTTGACCAGCAGCATCAGCACTGCTGCTACACCATAAATAACCCCTGTAAATCTCGTCAATATATGATAATCTATCTGTGAGATTGCAAGTGCGGCTATGATACATGCCAGACTAATCGCAGCCTGTTTTTTAAAATAATACATATCATCGCCATAGTTCAGTTCTGCCATGTAAGAGCTGGTACTGTACAGCATAACCAGTCCAAAACAAGTCAAAAGAATGATAACCGCGAGAAGACTGTAATCATAATAATCGGTTTTCTTTTTTATTTTTGGTTTTCTTACAACTGCTTTTTTTCTACTCATAGCATACAGTATAGCAGACTCCTTTCCCGTCCGCAAGAAAAAAACAGGGAAACGGCATACAATCCATTTCCCTGTTTTTATCATGATTTTTTATTTGTCACTGTCATCATTGATTGCTGCTGTTTCAATAACAAATTTTACGTTTCCGCTCATATCATCTTCTTTTCCACTGAAGGAATGATATGCATTGTCATCAGAGCAGATCGCATCCAGACGATCCAGGATATCCTGCAGATCATCATCTACAAGATCTGAAAGTTTCTGGATTCCCTCTTCATCAAATTCTTTTGTTCCGTCAGAGAGTTTCTTTGCTCCATCTGCAAGGCTCTTAATTCCACTCTTAACCTGTGCACTTCCGCTGCTGAGTGTAGATGTTCCGCTCATAAGCTGCTGTGTACCGGATGCAAGCTGGCTTGCTCCACTGTTGAGTTTGCTGCTGTTTGCAGAAAGTGTGTTTGCTCCACTGGTAAGCTGACTTGTTGCACTGGTGATCTTTGATGTTCCACTGTTAAGCTGTTTGCTTGCACTTGTCAGTTTACTTGCTCCGCTGGTCAGAGTCTTTCCTGAACTTTCAAGAGCTGTTGCTCCACTTGTAAGCTGTTTATTAGATGCTGTCAGTGTATTTGTTCCTGCGAGCAGACTGCTGGTTCCTTCATCAACCTTATCATAACCAGCCTGAAGCTGCTGGATTCCATCTACAAGCTTATCTACACCCTCTTTCAGAGTATTCAGCATTCCACCATCTAATTTTTCTCCAAGATATGTCTGAAGAGTAGTCTGAAGTTTCTGAATACCAGCTTCTACTGCATCTGCGCCCTGTGTCAGAGACATATCTTCTTCTGTCGTGCCGGTTCCTGTACCTGCAGCTATCAGTGCATTTGCACCTACTGTCAGTGCATCATTGTTTTTTGTAAGCTCTGTAAGTGCATCGTCGATACCTTTTGTAAGTGCTTTGATCGTTGCCTGTGTCTGTGCATCCTTCTTTGCATCTTCTGCACTCTGATTATTCAGAGCAGCCAGACCACTTTCAATCTGAGCAAGACCTTCCTGAAGCTGTGCTGCTGCATCCCCTGCCGCTGCAGCCTGTGCATTCTGGTTACTTACTTCACCGGCTGCGGACTGTATCTGAGCTGCTGCATCATTCAGTCCGGACACCTGGCCTGCATGTGCCTGCAGGTTTGCGACACCGCCCTGTGCCGTTGCAACACCACCGGAAATTGCTCCGATCGCGCCCTGTACCGCACTGTTGACTGCGGCTGCTGTTGCTTCGTCCATAGAAGAAGTATCAATACCGCTGAGGATATCGATTGCTGAACTTGCACTGTCAAGTCCTGCAGAGATCGTACCTGCATCTCCCTGCAGTGCATCCCCGGTTCCAGCTGCAGCGCTGACGGTTCCGGCTGCGGCATTCAGCTGATCCGCTGCAGAAGTGCCAGATACAGCTCCGACAGATGCTGCTGCGGACTGTGCTTCTGCAAGACCACTCTCAATCTGGGATGTTCCATCTGCGGAACCACCTGTGGAAGACGGATTTACCAGACTGTTTAATGTATCTGCATTTTTCTTTATCTCTCCGACAGATGTCACATATGTGATAACCTTACCCGCAAATTCACCTGTTTTCGCAGCATAAGCCTTTGCACTCTCTGCAAATTTCACAATGCTTGCAATAGAGGTCTGGAGCTCCGGAAGTTTTGCTTTGATTCCACTTACAAGTCCGTTCACAGATGTCTGAAGATCTGTCAGCCCAGCTGCTTCCTGATCGATACCTGCGCCTAACTGACTCACACCTGCTGTGTAAGTTTCAATTCCGCTTCCAAGATTTGAAACTCCTGCAACATATTTCTTAACTCCATCTGTGAGGTTGTTGCTGCCTTTTACATACTGCTGTACACCGGAAGCCAGGCTGGTCACACCTGTGTTATATTCTTTTAAGGATTTTGATAATGTGCCAACTCCATCTGCATATTCATTAACACCAGAAGCTAGCTTATCTGCACCTGATGTATAGGAAGAAACACCGCTGCTCAGTGTTGCTGCTCCACTGTTCAGTGTGCTCACACCACTTGTCAGCGTGGCAATACCAGAATCAAATTCCTGATATTTTTCATCCAGTGTAGAAGCTCCGTCAGAAAGCTCTTTACTTCCATCTACCAGCTCTGTTGCTGCATCCGTCAGTTCTTTCATGGAATCTTTCAGATCATCCAGTCCATCGATATCATCTACATCCAGAGAATCCAGAATATCTGTTAATGCAAAAGTGAATGTAGAACTCATTGTAAAGTCTGTTACATCTGCTTCCATTGTAAATTCTTCCGGGATATCCAGATCGATATCTTCGTCTACACTGTTCAGATCCAGATTGTCTGCCAGTCCCGGCATACCAACACCGATTACAATATTTCTCTGGCCATCAGAAAGAACTTTTCCATTATCAATCGTAACATTTGTAAAATTATCTGTAGGGAGGATCATTGCTGTTGCCATTACAAATGGCGCATACATCTCAGTTGTTTTCTTTCCTACTTTTGTTTTGTTCTTTACGTTATTTTTATAAGTTACTTCAATTTTCAGATGACCACTTTTACCGGCAAGATCACTTGGACTTATCTGTGCACCGTCCAGGTAATATTTCAGTTCCATGGAAACCGGAAGATCTTTGGTTGTTGTTCCCTGATAATAAATATCTTTGTCTTCTGTATTCCAGGTCAGTTTATCTCCATCCTGAGAGAAAGTCTCATCGCCTTTGACATTCTTGATATCTTTCAGATCAGATACATCACTTAAGTCTCCTGCTGATGCAGAATTCTTCAGCCAGTCGGAAACTGTGATCTCCTGTGGTGTTCCGTCTGCTGCCGCATTTACATATACGGTTTCTTCTTTGGAAATATCTGTATTCGCTGCCAGAACCGGGCTGACACCCATCACCATTGTCATTCCTACTGCCACAGAAGCTGCTACTGCTTTTTTTCTGTTTCTGTTCATGTTCTACGACTCCTTTTCCAGCCATTGGCCTGATTCATATTTATATAGTTATCTTATATTTTTATTTCTTGTCTGGTAAAAATCCCTTTGATGTGTGAACGATAAGCGGGTCAAATACCATAAACATCGCAGGTAATATCAGCAGTACAACTACAGTACTGATCACGGCACCACGGGCAAGCAATGTACAGATCGCACCGATCATATCTACCTTTGAGTACAGGGCTACACCAAATGTTGCCGCAAAGAAACTACATCCACTTACGATAATAGATTTCATTGAGAATTTATGTGCAATGGAAATAGATTCTTTTTTAGTTTTTCCAAGATGACGCTGTTTCTGATAGTTACTTGTCATCAGGATCGCATAGTCTACGGTTGCACCCAGCTGGATGGCACCGATTACGATACTTGCAACAAATGGAAGCGTTACCCCCTGGTAATACGGGATTGCCATATTAACAAAAATTGCAAATTCGATAACAAACAGCAGAATAAATGGTAACGAGATTGATTTGAATACAAACAGGATGATCAGGAATATTGCTGCCATAGAGAGGATATTTACTCTCTGGAGGTCAACATTTGTTGTATCCTGAAGGTCTTTCATCAGAGGTGCTTCACCGATCACCATTGATTCAGGACTGTATTTCTTAACAATCTTCTGAATCGCATCAAGCTGTGCGTTGCATTCATCCGTTGCTGAAGAATACTCTGAGCAGATAAACTGTACTTCATAGTTATCGGACTGAAGCATTTTTTTAATATTGGAAGGAATCATGGATTCCGGGAATGTAGGTCCGATCAGGGAATTCATTCCAAGTGACCATTTCACCCCGTCAACTTTGTCAATCTGATCCAGCATCTGTGTTTTTTCTTTACTGTCCAGTCCATTTTTCAAAAGTATCATATGAACCGTACTCATATCGAAGTCTTCTTTCAGTTTTTCATTGGATACATTACTGTCCAGTGTAGCCGGAAGTGACTTATCAATATTGTAGTAAATCTGAGTATGATTGTTTCCGTAAACAGCCGGATACAGCATTACCAGGAAAACAAGAAGCCATACTTTGTAATGCTTTGTGATAAAACCAGAAGCCTTATCCAAGCTTTTGACCAGTGGTTTATGTTTTGTTTTTTCAATCACTCCGTCAAATACAAGGATCATTGCCGGCAGTGTGGTAATACAGCAGATAACACCGATGACAACACCTTTTGCCATAACAATACCCATATCACGTCCAAGTGCAAACGTCATAACACACAGAGCAAGGAATCCGGCAATCGTAGTAACCGAGCTTCCAGCTACAGATTTAAATGTATCTGCAATCGCATGTGCCATCGCACGGTCTTTGCTATCGTATTTTTTCTTATATGCTTCAAAGGAGTTCAGAAGGAAAATGGAATAGTCCATTGTTACACCTAGCTGAAGTACTGCTGTCAGAGATTTTGTTATATAACAAACTTCTCCAAAGAAAATATTAGTTCCAAGATTGTAAACAACTGCAAGGCCTACACTGAGAAGGAACAACACAGGAATTACCAGTGAATCCATTGCAAGAAGCAGAACCAGCAATGATAAGCAGGCTGCGATCACAACATAGATCGGCATCTCTTCAAGTGCCAGGTTCTTGATATCTGTTACAACACCGGACATACCACTGATAAAGCACTGTTCGTTTGCGATCTTACGCATGTCGCTGACTGCTTCCATCGCTGCATCAGATGATGTTGTATTATCAAACAGTGCAATCATCATGGTAGCATCATCATTAAAGAATCCATCCTTAAACTTTTCCGGAATCATGCTTACCGGAATACTTAAATCAGCCACACTGTCATACCACAGAACGTCTTTTACATGCTCCACATTCTGGAATTTTTCTTTTAATGCTGCGACATCTTTCAATTCCATATCTTCCACGACTACCATGGAGAATGCACCCATTCCAAATTCATCCACCATGATATCCTGGCCTTCAACTGTTTCCAGTGATTCCGGCAGATAACTCAGGATATCGTAATTTACTCTCGTCGCTGCCATTCCCAGGAATGACGGGATAAGCAGTAACATACTGATGATTACAATGATCACTTTATGCTTTGCTATCCACTTTCCAAACTTAATCATCATGTCCTCCTTATTGAATATATTTTTCATTAATGACTATCAGTCACTTTTTATTCATCTAGAGTTATATACCCAAACTGACCATTAGTCAATATACGTTTTTGCCAATGTGTCCAAAAATCAACAACTTCTTTTTGTGATATTGACTTTTGGTCATTTCTGTTTATAATAAATGGCGAAACCATCAAATACAGGGAGGTTTTCTTAATGGGTAAATTAGAATCAAATAAAAAGAAAAAAGAAGACGCACTGTATAACACTGCTTTCGAACTGTTTACAACAAAAGGAACCAATAAAACTACGATCTCTGATATTGTTGAGAAAGCCGGAGTTGCCAAGGGAACTTTTTATCTGTATTTCAAAGATAAATATGATATCCGAAACAAACTGGCCTCTTCCAAAACGCAGGATTTATTTTTCGCTGCATATCTGGCTGTTCGTCAGAATCAGATCACAGGTTTTCCTGCTCAGCTCCATTTTATGATCGATCATATCCTAAATGCACTCAAAAATGATTCTCAGCTTCTTATCTTTGTTTCGAAAAACCTCTCCTGGAATGTATTTCAAGCTGCATTGGAACAAAAAATGCCTGACAGAGATGTCAGATTTTATGATAAATATCTCCAACTGATCGAGGAAGGTCATCAGGCTTATGAACATCCTGATCTGCTGCTCTTCTCAGTGATCGAGCTTGCAAGTTCAACCTGCTACAACTGTATTCTGTATCAGCAGCCAGTTCCACTTGAAGAATACATGCCTTATCTGCACAAATCCATTGATGGGATACTTTCCAGTTATCAGAAAGATTCTTCTGATACTTCCGCAGACTAAAACAGAGCTGTACCTTATTGGTCAGCTCTGTCTTATATTTCATATCTATTCTGTTTTTAATTTTCCATCTCTTTTGGCTTTTTCCACAAGTCTCCGATTAGCCGCATTCATTGTACCAAACTTATCCACACAACAAATGACTTCTGCACAATCATCCATCATTTTCTCTGCTTTTTCCAGATGTTCTTCTGTAACAGCCTCGAATGGTTCTTCGCTGATCACCTCTGCTGCCAGTGCTTTTGCAACATCATAGTCCAGATCATTACTGTGGATCACACCTGCAATAAATGGAATACCCGCTCTCTGCAATTTTCGATATACCGGAATTCCTCTGCCATTTCCACCAATGACAAATACCTGTGGTTTACCTGCCGGAGCGCCCATTTCCAGACATCCAAAAGAAGCATTATAGCTTCCCGTTGTAATTCCATAAAGATGATGGATATATTCGGATGTAAAAATCTCCTCCGGTGTACCGTATTTTTCGATCCGGTCACCATGGACACAGATCACATAATCTGATATTTTCTGAGCCAGATCCAGTTCATGAAGCGACATCAACACAGCTGTGTGATGTTCCAGAACCATCTTCTTTAATATAGAAAGAAGTTCCAGTTTATGACGAATATCCAAAAAGGAAGTCGGCTCATCTAGAACAATCACTTCTGGTTCCTGGCAGATTGCTCTGGCCAACAGAATCCTCTGTCGCTGTCCATCACTGATCTCGGTAAAATCTCTGTCCTTAAAATCCAGTGCATGGACCATTTCCATTGCCTTATGTACCTTTTCCCAGTCACCCTCCGATAAGATTCCCAGCGTACCTGTATACGGATATCGTCCTGTTGCAACAATATCCTCACATGTCATAAGCTCTGGTCTTATTCTCTCCGTCGTTACAACGGCCAGCTTCTGTGCGACTTCCTTGCCTGACATCTGACTCATCAGTTTCTGATCCAGATACACAGTTCCTCCTACCAGCTTTAGCTGTCTGGTAAGACTCTTCAATATTGTTGATTTTCCTGCACCGTTCGGTCCGATCAGAGTAAGGATTTCTCCCCGGTTCAATCGAATTTCAATATCACGGATCAGTGGCTTTCCATCGTATCCTACTGTCATCTGTTCAGAATGAACAAAATATTCTCCCATCAGGCCATCCTCTTTCTTCGAATCATAATGTAGATCACAACCGGTGCTCCAAATACTGCAGTAACAGAACTGATACTGAGTTCTGTCGGTGCAAAAGCAGTTCTAGCAATCAGGTCACAGAAGAGGCAGAAGACAGCGCCTCCCAGGAAACATCCCGGAATCACCAGAAGCGGCTTGGATGTTTTCATAAGACTTTTTATAAGATGCGGTACTGCAATTCCTACAAAGGAGATGGGACCGGCAAAAGCGGTCACACAGGCTGACAGAATACTGGAAAGCAGGATCAGGGCAATACGAAATGCTTTGATATTTACTCCCATATTCTGTGCATAGCCCTCGCCAAGCTGATATGCACTGATCGGCTTGGACATTAAAAATGTAAGAAAAAGTGCAGCAAACACAACAACTGCCATTACAGAAACATTATCCCAGCTGGTTCCGGAAAAACTTCCCAGTGACCAGTTATGAAGATTGACAATATTGGAATCATCTGCAAAAGTGACCACAAAATCTGTTATTGCAGAACAGATATATCCAATCATGATACCGCTTACAACAAGCATGGACATCTGCTTTACCTTTCGCGAGATCAAAAGCACAAATCCCATGGATATCAGAGATCCGGTAAACGCAGCCAGGATCATCAGTCCTGAAGTAGCTACCATGGATTTTCCCAGCAGATAGATCATTGTCAATGCCACGATCAGTTTTGCACCTGATGAAATACCAAGTACAAAAGGACCTGCGATCGGGTTTCCAAAAAATGTCTGCAGAAGAAACCCTGATACTGAAAGCGCTCCTCCAAGAATCACTGCCGCCAGTATTCGTGGCAGTCTTATCTCCCAGACAATATTATAAGCAGTCTCATCTCCGTTTTTGTGGAACAGTATCTGAAATATATCCTTCAGTGAAATAGAAATACTTCCTGAATTGATATTCCAGAATATAAAGACCAGCAGAAGCACTATCAGTATTATAAAAGACAGCCAGTATCTGAAATGTAATTTCTTCCGCATGTTACTTCCTCTCATCATTTTAATTTATGCATATAAGTCAGTGTATCCAGATTTGGATCATCTGAGGTCAGCATGGTATGAATATCTTCGATCATTGTTCCAAGTTCCATTGTCTCCTGAAACAGATTCTGATTGGTACACCAGACATTTCCATCCTTAACTGCTTTAAAATCAGCAAGCAGAGAACTCTTCTCCAGCATCTGGCTGATATCTGTCAGTTCACCATCGATCGTACTATTGTAGATGATATAATCCGCATCCTTAGCTCCGGCATAAAACTCTTCCATCTGCATATTCATTGTGGAAAGAGAGTTATCATCCTCCGCTCCAAGGTCACTGAAAATATATTTTCCACCGGCGAGTTCGATCATCTTGGATACATAATCTCCTGACTTACGAACATTGGCAGCCCCTACTGAATTGATATAGAAGAAAGCCACTGTCTTTCCGGTAGATTCACTGTCCTCTATTGCTTTCAGTTTATCAACCTGTTCCTGAAAAAGTTTGTCTGCAAGTTCTTCTTTTCCAAGAAGAACCCCATATAGCTTCAACCACTCAGTACGGCCAAGCGGATGACTTTCGTAACTTGAATGCTCTACCAGAACCGGGATCCCGAACTGCTCAAGCTTTTCTTTTACTTCCGGTTTATGGTAGATCATTGTAGACTCAATCGCCAGATCACAATTTTTAGACAAAATCAGTTCGTAATCCGGTGCACTGTACTTACCAGCAAAAGAAATACTTCCATCTTCCAGTGCTTTCTTAGCCTCGTCGATATACCATCCGTCAGCATTGGTTCCTGAAAGACTGATACTGTCCAGCCCGTCCAATGCACAGAAAAGATCCATTGCCGATGTTGCCACAAGATAGATATTATCAAGTGGCTGTTTAATAACTGCAATATCACTGTCCAGGCCCTCCGGAGCTTCTTTTCCTTTCGGAACAAGAAGAAACTGCCCATCTCCTGCAATTGTGATAAGTGCATAACCATCTTCATAATAATCTACTGAAAACTGATCTGCATACTGAAGTTCCAGACTGTGATCATATTTTAAGCCAGCCAGATCCTGTCTGACAGCATTGCTTTCTGTTGTTTCTGTTGTCTCTTTTTCTTCAGCCGCCTGAACCAAAGCAGGTGCAGTCGCCATCATAGATGCGGTCAGTGCCGCACATAAAAACATGCGTAACTTTTTTTTCATCTTTATTTTTCAGCCTCTTTGATACTTGCAGAATCAAACTGTAAAGTATATTCAATCTCATGAGGAGTACTCATCGCAACTGTATCTGCTACAACTTCCATTGGATAATCAAATCCATCGACTGGTATTTCAAACACAGAATTACCATCCTTATTAACTGGTTCGTATTTTTCATCACCAATCAGCATATAGTCATAGTACGGACTGCTCCATTCTACAGAAGCGGTCACTTTGCCATCCTTAACTGTAAATCCAGTCGGACTGGTAACGCTTGCTTTACCAGAACCACCTTCCATTTTTACTTCTGCTGTATAGTCTCCGTCTTCCAGTTTCAGATCTTCAGCAGTTACTTTTTTTGCATCAGTTTCTTTTGTATCAGAAGCTTCAGCATCGGCTTCTTTCTGAGGATTTGTTACTTTTACTTTATGATCGTACCATTTGTTCTTCTTTCCGATCAGAGCAACGTCAAATTCTTCGTCAATGGCAGGAACCGGAATGTCAAATCCATAAACTTCTTCGGTATATCCATCACTATAGGTTACTTCATCTGTTGTCGGCTCAAGAATCTCAGCTCCGTCTTTCTGGGCATCATCTGCCTTTCCAACAAAAAGGTTTACAATCTTCTTTGAATTCAGGCTTACATGAATCGTCATTTTACCGTCTTTGACTGTCAGTGTTCCCTTACCGTCATTTGCTTCATTTACATGAAACATGGAGCTGTCGGTATCAAATTCTGCACTGTAAGTACCGTCTTCAAGAACTTCTACTTTTGAAGTATCTTCTTTTTTCTCAGATTCATCCTTTGCTTCATCTGTTTTGGAAGCCTCTGTCTTCTCTGTTGTTTCCGCAAAAACAACCGGACTATAAGCACTGATCATAAGTGCTCCGCTTAATACGCATGCCATCATTGCCACTGAACGTTTCATAATATAAATCCTCCTGATTTTACAGGAAATGCCCGGAAGACAATCAAGCCTTCCGGGCAGTCCCGTTTATTGCATAAATTATTTACACATTACATTATTCTGCTGCAGAATCGTCTGTAACTTCTTCTGCACCATCTGTTGTGTCATCTGCTGCTTCTGCAGTATCATCTGTTGTTTCTTCAGCTGTATCAGCTGTTCCAAGAGAATCAATTGCTGCTTTTGTATGCTCTACGTAAAGATCCTCTACAGCTTCAATTCTTCCAAGACCTGCGATCTGGCAGTCAACGCTGTCAAATGCACCAGATGCATTGAACTGAGATTTCCAGGAATCGTCATCATCACCAGCCATATCGTTGTTTGCATGGTCACCAGCAACGACCATCAGCGGACGAAGAACAACTTTCTTGAATCCTGCGTCTTTAACTTTTGCAATAACAGCCTGGCATTCTGTATCTTCTGGCTTACCTTCTACAGTTCCAATGAAAGCGTTTGTAAGTCCAAGATTATCCATCTGTGACTGCATCTGATCATATGTTACATTTGCTGTATGGGAAGTACCATGTCCCATGAATACAAATGCTGTTCCGTCTTCTGCAGCTGCTTCCATGCTGTCATATCCAGCTTCTTTGCAAGCTTCATCTGTGATAGCCTGCGCAACCGCTTTTTTGTCATCGTTGATTACTGTAGCATCTTCACCAACTTCACCAAGCATTGGCTCTGCGATCGCAACAGATTCAAATTTATCTTTGTATCCATCAATTGCTTCTGTCATTTCATCATATTCAGCGCCATGCATCAGATGTGTAGGCTGAACAACAAGATTTTTAACGCCATTATCAACTGCACGGTCAAGTGCCTGCTGCATATTGTCAATCACTTCATCATCTCTTGCTTCTACATGGTTGATAATGATCTGTGCTGTAAATGCACGTCTTACAGACCAATCCGGATATGCTTCCTGCAGTTTGTCTTCGATTCCTTTGATATCCTCAGCACGGCTGTCGTTGAAGGATGTACCAAAGCTTACAACAAGAAGTTCGTTCTCACCGATTTCATCCTGGTTACGAGGATCATCTTTGGATGCATCACCAGTGTCACGTCCGAAGTAATCCGGATCAGCTTCTTCGCCTTCAACCAGTTCCTTCTGAGCGTCTGTCAATTTATCCCATGCTTCTTTGGCAGCTTTGCAGTCCTCATCTGTTGTATCAGTTCTTTCCTGAACATAGATCTTGTCGATCAGTGCTGCTACTTCATCTGCTGCTTTCTGATCATCATCGGAAGCTTCTTCTGTATCAGCGGTTTCTGCATCATCTGCGGTTTCTTCTGTTGCTGTCTCAGCAGTGTCATCAGAAGCGTAGATGCTTGCAGATCCCATCATTGTGACTGTTGCTACAGTCATTGCAATTGCCAGTGCTTTTACAGTTTTGTTTTTCATGTTTTTTTCCTCCTGTACCTGTTTTCTCATGAAAATTAAAATGAATAACAAAGTACGGCAGCAAGCCTGGTCAAAAAATATTTTTCGGAGAAATACTATATTTCCCAATAAAAAAACTCCTGCACCGGGCTAGAGTTTCTGGATTATGGTACAACCAATTACTCGTGATCCGGAATTTAAAATCCCCGTACCAATAGCAGGCAGGTTTCCTGACTTACAGATCAATACACCCGAATCGTCTTCCCAGTTTCCCAGTGACTGTGCATACACACATGATTCTGCATTCCCTGTATACAGTGACGAGATCGTACAGGACTTACACCTGTTTCCCTTTTAACTGAAGGCTATTTGATTATCTAACATCAGCACCTGTTATTTTTATTATTCAATTTCTTACAGAATACCACTATTTTGGTCAATTTACAATAGGGCAGTTATTTTTTTAACACTAAATCGCACGACGGAAGCAGATACAAAAACACTGCAAATAAGACGCTGTATCCCGGTGCACCTGCTGCTGTAAGCGGAACAGCACACGCGATCGACCACGGCACCAAAGGTGCTATGAGCACTGCACTGTCCTCCAGATTATTGGCAAAACGCAGCTTATCCGGTTCTGTTCTGCTGCAGAGCTGATCTGTAAGCATGATTGCCAGTGTCTGATTACATGCCATAACGCTTGTCAGGATTGATGTGACAAGCACTGCAAAATATGGTTTTGTCCTGTCGGCAAGCAAACAGACCATTTTCTGAAATCCATTCAGGATTCCTGTTGCCTGAAAAATACCTGAATAAGATGAAGAAATGCATACGATTGCTCCAACCTTCAACATCGAAGTGATACCACCTCCATTCAGCATTGCCGCTACCGTCACATCTGTAGAATGGAAACCATTCAGAAGAAGTTCAGGAAGTTCCGTAAATGCCATATTCTGAAGGCCAATACAGACAGGAATTGCAGTAACTATACTGGCGATCATCGCGATCTTCACCCCTGCCTGCACAACAGACAACAGCAGAATCACCGCTGCAGGCAGCAATGCAATCCAGCTGAGCCGGAACTCACTGCCAAAAGCATGTCCAAGATCCGGCATCTCTGTTTTTCCATGAAGCTGTATGCTGACAGTCAGATAAAGAATACAGGTAATGGTAAATGGTGCCAATGCACTTTTGATCATATTTTTTATATTTGTATAGATACCTGTCTCCGTCAGCTCCGCCACCAGAAGTGCACTTGTCGAAACAGGAGAACAACGATCTCCGAAATATACCCCGGAAAGAATTGCACCACCGGTCATCCATGAAGGAATTCCAAGTGCAGAAGCCATCGTTGCACATACAACACCAATCGTAGCTGCCGTACCAAGAGCAGTTCCTGTCAGGACTGAGATCAGACAATTCAGAAGAAATGTCATCAGCAAAAATGTCGATGGTTTTATCAGATGCACGGTATAACAGATGATTGCAGGAATTGTTCCAGCCTGTCGCCAAAGTGCTGTCAGCATTCCGATCAGTATAAATGTGAGCAGAATATTTTTTACTTTCCAGACTCCCTGTAATGCCATCCTGCTAATCTGTCTCCAGCTATATCCCTGTTTTTTTCCATACAGGCTGAAAATGATCAGACCTGCCAGAAGAGCATATAATATAGATTTTCCCGTTATGATGCATATAATGAGCAAAGCACAGAAAATCCCAATCATCAGAACTTCCATGATCGTTTTCCTTTCATATTTAATGCGTTGTCATAATAACATGGATGAAAGGAATTGTAAAATCCTGTATTTACCCTAAAAGACCCGGAAGAATCCTCCCAGGTCTTATTTGATATTTCTTTGTTGTTATGAATTTTTACAGGACGCCTCACATGGACAGTCAAAGCTCGGATTGAATGCATAGAAGTTTTTCGCATCCAGCTGTTCCTGTACGGAACGAAGTGCTTCCCCGAAACGCTGGAAGTGTACGACTTCTCTCGCACGTAGAAAACGAATCGGATCTGCAATTTCAGGAATGTCACGGACAACTCGAAGAATATTATCGTACGTTGCCCGGGCTTTCTGTTCCGCAGCAAGGTCTTCAAACAAATCTGTGATCGGATCACCTTTACTCTGGAATTCACATGCATTGAAAGGAACTCCACCGGCTGCCTGTGGCCATACACCTACTGTGTGATCAATATAATATGGCCCAAAACCACTTTTTTCAATTTCTTCCATAGAGAGATCTTTTGTCAGCTGATGAACGATCGTAGAAACCATTTCCAGGTGTGCCAGTTCCTCAGTGCCAATATCATTCAGCACTGCCATGGCCATGCGATTTGGCATAGTAAAACGCTGAGAAAGATAACGCATAGATGCTCCGATCTCGCCATCCGGGCCACCAGACTTCAATACCCTATAATACCAAAAATCGACATTTTTCAGATGATACAATATTCCCGGCAGATGGGTACCTGCCGGGAGTTCTTTTTAGATCGCAATCAGATCTTTCCAGGTCTTCTCTCCAGCTATTCCATCCACTTCCAGTACTCCTTTTCTGGACTTCTGATAAGCTTTGAGCGCATAGATTGTATTCTCATCTGCCTTTCTGGATAAAGTCAGTGATTTCCCGTTTTTACCCTTAAATCCTCTCGCGATCAGAATCTCCTGAAGTAAAAGTACTGATGTTCCTGTGCTTCCAAGTTTTACAAGTTCCGGATTAAACATATAGCCTGCTCCTTTCGTGGTTGATGTAGTAATTGTTTTGTTTGTTGTGCTGGTTGATGTATTGCCTGCGCCCATATAAGCCGCAGTCTTCTTTACGAATCCCGGCCAGAGCCCTTCATCAAGGATTCTACGCGGGCAATGTTTCCTGGATGCATCGTAATGACGTTTCAGACGGTCCGTTCCCCATCCATACTGCTTCAGAAGGTATGCAGCCAACTGCTCCGCTTTATCTACAGCTTTATAGTAATCGGATTCCGGATTTACGCAGATTTCAATGTTGATAGAGTTACGGTTTGTGATGCCGTACTTACCTTTTCCATCGCCTACGGCCCAGGCACCATCACTATGATCCAGCGTCTGGTAAATCTCTGAAGAATCTGCATAATAATGGACTGTACCGGCAAGGTTTCCATTCTTCATGGCAAGAGCATGTGCTCTGGCATTCGCTCCTTTACTCCAGTTGTCGGTTTCGTGAATCACAACATAGGCAGGTTTGTTCTGACCGATATAGCAGTTCTTTTTGCTGATCATCTTCTTGATGTTTACTTTCACTGTGTTCTCCTTTCCTGATGTGGATGTTCCGGAATTCATAGTCAGAATACTATTCAGAATTGTGATAATCTTCTTTCCATAGTCCTTTCCGGCAGCCCATCCATAATGTTGTGGATTTTCCTGGATGCCGAGATATTCCACATACTCTGCGCATCCTCTGGTTACATAGGTGTATCGTGGATCCACAACAGTCTGTTTCAGCCTGCCTGTAGAGCCGTATGCCTGCAGGTGCTGAACCTGCGCCCGGATACCAAGCTGTGGTGTCTTGAAACTGTTGCCTTTGACTCCATTCTTAATCACACCCATTCCGCAAAAATTATTCTGACTCAAAGTCACTGCACTTCCGGAAAAAGTGAAATTACCTGTTTCCAGACATGACTGAGCAAATGCAATATCGCCTCGCACTCCCTCAACAGCTCCTTCCGAAATGTACAGCGGAATCATCTTAATAACTGAATCGGCTACCTTTGGATTTACTTTTTTGATATAGGCCTGCATCTGTGCTACGGATGCCTGAGCCTGTCCCATGATCTTTAACATTTATTTGTACCTCCAAAAAAGAGGACGATCACTCGCCCTCTGAATCTTTATTGATATCTGCTTTGTCCTCTACCTGTGACTTCACGTGCTCCACGATTGGCAGAAGGAATCCAGGAATCGCTACTCCCATATCTTTGATATTTTCCAAAATACTGATGATTTCATTGCAGATAATCCAGATTGCTACAATGCAGGCCACCAGGAATGTAAATGGTAATGTTATACCTGCAGTCTGTGAAGCATACAAAAGCAGCTGATCTATCACTGCTCCCACCACTACCAAAAGCCACATGCATACCTTTTTCATTATTCCTCTGATGCTTTTATAGGAATTGATATCCTGTGACCGATATGTAGATGCCATCAATCCGGTAGCATAGTCAAGCACATTGCATGCCACCATCAGAAGTACCGGAACTGTAAGTATGCCCAGCATTGAGCTGATCAGTGCGAATAGTCCGGTGAAAAATGCTTTGATATAATTTTCTTTCATATTCTTGTCCTTTCTCGGCATTGCGCCAGCGCAAATTTGTACAAAAAATAAGAGCCTTATGGCTCTGCTCGGATTCTTAACATATGCAATTCTTGATAGAAGGATACTAAACACGAATTTGACAACTAATATTTCTGTTGCGCACGCACTCGGTACAACTTTCTGTGTCTATAATTCACAGTTTGTGTATATACATATTGGTGTCTCGACAGTTACATTAGCTGCAAAGGATACGCTTGCAATATTACCATCCGATATAAAAGTGCAAGCAGTACCTAATATTGGAGTTGTCAGTACCACAGGTAATATAGCTTCAATAGCAATAGAAAACAATATTGTGTATGCGAATCCGACATTTCCACAAGGAAATTACTTTATTGATCTTGTATTGAAACGAGCATAACACTTTTTAAGCACGTTTGAATGGCATATCAAGAATGTAATTTCCTGCACGCATACTTCCTGCTGAATATATATAGTTATTAATAGCATTGATGGTGCTAATTGTGCCTGTAACACTATTTACACCTATTCCTAACGAAGTCTTTAAATTTACTCCATTTGGAAATGTGGCTAGTAGAGTACCATTAGCAAGGCCATCAGGAATTGCTAAAGTTAAATGAGCAAATACTATATCATTATTGTATATGCAATATGCGCCGCCAAGTTTGTTGTTATAGTCACCACCCATCTCACTATAAGTAAAAGAGCTACCTGTTAACTTCGTGTTTAGTATCCTTCTATCTTTTTCCTTTCTATTTATTTTATTGCATGCAAAAAGCTCCGGAGTTCCCCCGGAGTAAAACAATGTTTATTTACCTATGCTGCATATTTACGATATGCATTTTTTACATTACTTTGATTGATAAAACAATAAATCTGGGTAGTCTTGAGATCTGCATGTCCCAGAATAACTGCTACATCTTGTATGCTCATGCCTCGATCTAATAAGTTGGTCGCAAGTGTACGTCGAAAACGATGCGGATGCACATTTTCTACTCCTGCCACGTTCCCAATTCTTTTTAATAAAGTTTCTATTCCACCCTTTGTCAGACGTGGTGTTCCCTTTCCGGCAAATAATGCAACACTACTATCTTTTCTTTTTTCCAGATATCTTTTTAAATATAGTAACGCAATATCTGTAAGATATACGATCCGCTCCTTATTCCCCTTCCCGATCACACAGCATTCTCCCGTTTCCATATTTATGTCTGAGATATCCAATTTGGATATCTCAGATACACGGCATCCGGATGAATATAAAAACTCTACTAACGCAAGATCACGTATATTTTCGCAGGATTTCCGAAGCAATTCCAGTTCAACAGCTGTATAAGGCTTTTTTATCTGTTTGCGACATTTGATTTGATTTAATGCTATGCAGGGATTCTTTTCTATCAGCCCCTCCGTTGTTAGCCATGTAAAAAAGCTCCTGTAGCATCTTCTCATCCCATCTAAAGTTCTATTACTTACCTTATTCTGCTGCCGTCGGCATGCCATGAACAGTCTTAAATCATCTGTAGTAATTTTGTTCAGATCCTTGCCGAGAAATTGTATTAACTGCAGGTTCTGTTCCCAGTATCTTTTCAGTGTAGACTCTGCTTTGCCTTCGATTTTTTTGGTGGCAATATACCTGCGTAACATTCCTACTGCGCTATTATCTACGACAGATAATTCTGTTGTTCGTTCCTGGACTTCATAACGATTCAGTTCGATCGTAAGCGCATCTTGCACTATATCCAGTATCTCCTGATCCACTTTGCTCTTTAATACTTGCATTACTGATTGTATGATCATTTGCCTTGTCTCCATTATCAGCACCTCCCGTACCTCAATTATAAAGCATGGGTACAGATGTTAAACACGAAGATAAACACTTGTCCAAGATATGTAATCTATAATGTCAACACAGATGCATCAGGAAACGTATTTTTAAATACTTCAAAGGACGGTCATCAGATTTTGGGCGCATTCCCATTATACGGAAATATTAGAATCACAGCAGTTGGGTACTACAATGGAGCTTATTATGCATTTTGTAATGATTTCGATGGCGGTTCTTGTGCTAATAGGGCTGTTACCATTGGAGTATTGTATGTTGATTAATTCAATCTCATAAAATCAATATATGAAAGATTGGCATTATTTACAATTTCAATTGTCTTTCCTGAGTACATGGTGACTTTGAGCTTACTTCCACTGATGATAACAGGATAAGAAATGCTTTGATATGAATCAATCATTCTAAACCATGGATTCGCTATCATTTTATCATCTACTTCGATATGTAATGCCACCCCCAGAACATTTGAAGTTGATGCTTCAAGATTTGCAAAAAGGTTGATATTTACTAAATATGTGCCTTTGGGGAATGTATAGTAATGTTTATAATCAGTTGCACTCACATACTGTACTCCAACAATGTTGCTCCATGCAGTCCCACCGATTGCAAGCCCTGAATAATCACCAGAGCTTCCAGGTACATAAAATTTACCTACAGCATAAAAACGAGCAGTTTTTCCTAAATTCGTGTTTAGTGTATTGATTCCCAATTTATCTTTCAAATAAGTGAACAGTTGTGAAAACGTTATTTTCTTTAATACATTTCCTTCACCGACAATCATGGTATCGGTCTCTGCCGGTGTTGCCTTTGCGGTTAGTGCCGACATTAATATTGTTTTTAATGATTCTGCCATATAATCACCTCTATTCTTTCACTCTCAGCATCGAACCACCAGAAGTGGCAAGTGCTGAGCCATCACTTGTGCCTAATACATACTGGACGTTCCGAACATCAACAGCAATCGCATATTTCGCCCCTGTCTGAACTGATGTAGGGCTTATGCTTGCACCGGCTATATAAATGTTTGCATCTGCCATGCATATCACCCTTTCACTTTGATTTTATAATTATCTACCCACGTTTCATCTGCAATTTTATATATGAATCTCAGACAATAGATTCCTGTTTTTTGTGGCTCAATTAACGCATCTAGCGTATGCTCGTTGATATTGCAGTTTCCTTGATCTTCTACAGTCTCTGTTTCAGCATCTGTATCAACGAAAATCAATTCGTAATCCGCTGAAATGATGGAGAAAGGGATGTCTACACCGCATACCGGCTCTACTTTACTTTTAAATCGGATTTTTTCTCCCAAATCCATTATTGTATTGCTATCTACGTATCTAATTGCCATGTCCTCTCTCCTTTCAGCATATTTTATGTCCGCTGAAACATTGCTTTACAATCTCTGCCGTCAGCTGGTTCAGATTCAACAATGAACTGTATTCAATGTTCTCTGATTCTGCCGTGTATCCTCGTGGCACGAGCTTTCCGGCAATTTCGTGCCCTGATATCAGAAACAGTACAGTGGCGGCATAAGCTGTTAAGCCGCCACTACTTTCTGCATAGACTTCTATGACGTACTGTCCATCTTTATCGGCAGGGACTATTGCGTCCCAGATTTCGAGATCCGATCCCTCTCGTCTCTGGAACTCAATAGTGAACTCATTACACGAGCCATATACTCTTGTAATCATCAGTCATCAGTAACTGTTACGGAGATCACGTAAGTCTTGCCTGCATCGACCGGATTAGGCGTTACACTTGCGGCTGTGATCTTCGGCGGGTTCGGGTCATACTTGACAGTTCTGGTAATGGTTGTTGTCTTACCGGCACTGTCTTTCGCAACGATATTAATTGTATTTGTTCCTGCGGACAATGTAACCGTAGTGCTGAATGCTCCGTTGCTACCAACCGTTACAGATGCACCGTTGACCGTTACCGTAACAGGAGATGAGGTTGCATCATTGGTTGTACCAGATACAGTGATCGTGCTCTTGTTGGTAACGTATCCATCAGACGGAGAGGTTACGCTCAGTGTCGGTGGAACGGTGTCAATCTTGAACGTTACAGATTTCTGAGAAGCAGCATTTCCATCGTAGTCGGATGCGTCAAACCTAATGGTATGAGAACCGTCGGTAAGCGCTGTTGCCGGTGTGTACGAACAATTGTAACCACCGGTTACAGCAGTCTTTGTAATGCCGTCAGTAATCTTACTTCCGGAATCGATTGTGATACCGATAGTAGACGGATTAACACCAGAATCATCATCTGTGACGCTCCATGTGATAGTCGGTTTGTTATTGGTAAGTGTTGCGGATGCAGTTGGATTGGTGACCGTGATTACCGGTGCAACCTTTTCTTTAACGGTTAATCTCAGCGAACTACCGATTGCGGAATCTGTCGCATCTTTGGTGGTCACGTTTCCAGCGTCGTCCGTTGCCTTGATTGTTATTCCGTAATAATGTCCACTCTGGCTGTAACTGGACCTACTTGGTGCTGTTACTGTGGTTTCATATTTACCCGTATTACTGTTATAAGTAAGGGTATAAGTCTGACCATTTACAATGGCTTGTACTTGCTTTACTGACATTTATGTACCTCCATTTCATAATTCATTCTATATTTAACTTTTCGCAAAGTTTATTAATAAGTTTCTCCTGTTGGTCAATTTTCTTTTTCTGAGCTTTTATCATTGCAAACATAGCCGGAATCATGATACGTTCATTCCAGTCTTCAACAAGTCCATTGGCGTGTCTGGTGGCTTCTGGAAAATATTCTTCTACGTCTTCTGCAATGAACATTGGGATATATCTTCCTTCATTCTCATCCCCTTCAACTAGATATCCCTCTTTATATTTCGCCCAAAGTGGTTCAATATTGTACCATTCTTCAATTTCTTGCTCTGAAATATCGCTTCCGATATCTTTATAGCGCTTTGAAGATGAAGATTTTAGCATCAGCTGTTTGTATCCTGTACGTCCATCCCAACAAACAGTATTTGATGATGTCGTATACTCCATGTCTTCTATCCTTGGTGATTTTGCGAAAGATGCAGGATTAGCAACAGTTAAATCTTCAAATGTACCAGTGTCAGCCGATACCTCTGTGGCATATATGTTTAGACTGTTATCATCCCAACTGATTCTCCAATTTTCGTCACCTCCGATTTCAATATCCGCTTCATTGCCGAAAAACTTCTTGATATCAACAGGGAATATTCCATCGTTTGAAAACTGTACGCCTGTATATTCCATGTACTTTGAATTTTCTTCGTAGTTTGTGAGTACAGTATATCCAGAGCGATCAATTAATCCTTTAACAGCATTGCTGGCATCTTTAATTTTCAGATAACCGTTCCCATTCTTTTTGCCGCCCAAGGTAACTGTTCCACCAAGAAGAGCATCAAGGCTGACGTAGAGACGCCCATTGCTATAATATAATCCCTTCCAAGCCCCGTCATTAGTCAGAATGCTAACTATTTGCTCCTGCGTCAAATTGTCTACATCAATAACGACCGCCACGCTCTGCATATCCATCAATGTCGTAGTACCACCGGATGCATATAATTTACATCTAACATTCGTCACATCTCTAGGAATACCAATGGTTGAGCCATTGGAGCTTGCTACTGCTTGACCTGAACTATTTGTTAAAATAGAATACAGGTAGTGTGTTACTGTATCCTCATCGGTTGAACTAATATAAATGGTTTTCCAAGCACTTCCATCAACAGTTTCTTCAACGATAAATCTGCCTTTATAAGGTACTCTAGCAGCTGAATCACCATCACGATAATACGCTTTAAAGGTTATAAAGTTTGGACTAATCACTTTATCTGAACCACGTTTCAGCACGTTACAAGACGGCTCAATGATGTAGGTTCTTCCCGGTTTTCCATCAGCTCCCGTCTCGCCCTTAATCTTACTCCATGTATACTTTGTCGGGTCAGTGGAATCTGTCTTGGTGGTATCCGTATACTGGCCAATATACAGTTTATTAGTTCCATCAGAAACCGAAAAGCCTGTCTTTCCATCAGCACTGTTCGCGTAGGCAATATGTAGATAATACGTCTTTCCGTCTGTGCCGTTCGTTCCAGCAATACCATCTTTACCATCAGACCCCTCGAATTTTGACCACGTATATTTCTTCGGGTCTGTGCTGTCATTCGGTTCATAGTCTACATAAGTACCTATATACGTGGACGGAGTTTCAGTCATCTGACTAGATGATGTCGGATTTGCCACGGAACTATATTTGATGTGGAAATATGATGTCTTGCCGTCTACTCCATTTGTTCCATCTTTGCCATCTTTTCCGGGAACTCCTTGTTCGCCTTTTTCGCCTTGCAAACCATCCAGCCCATTGACTCCGTTCTTTCCAGCTTTAAGCTTGGCAATCGTGAATCTTCTTGTGATGGACAAGGTTTGCAGGTAAGTGGCTTTAATATCCACCCATCCGTTATCAGCTATCAGTCCTGTGACTGTATAGGTGTGCGTATTGACATCCCAAGAGCCGGTCACGCTGTCGGATTTCGTAATCGTGTAACTGCAATCATTGGTTACATCCTGTGAGCCATACATAACTGACGCTGTGGTTGCCACTGTTGGAAATGTTGGAATATTGCCATCTGCATCGGATGTAATGCCCTGATACTCATTTGAAAGTGTTAGGGTCATGTTCTTGGCAGATGCAATATTCTCATCCATAGATGCTAGCTTTTTAGATAGTGGCATTCCTCCGATAGTCAGTGTATCAGGATCCATATATACAGACTTTTTGTCCATGTCAACTTCGAATATAGTTTTTCCGTCAGAATCTTTTACTGTCAATGCCCCGGCATTAATCCATTTCGCATTGACACCAATTACGTTTAGTATTGCAGCGATCATAGTGCCATCAACCAGCCAGCCAGAATTCCAGGTCTTTCCGCCATCTGTTGACATTCCCCAGCCTGCTGCACTAAATTTCACTACGATCGTAGCTTCGGACAATTCGGGTTTATCGCAAAAATAAAGAATGGTACTTCCATCTTCCATTGTTTCATGGATTGGAAAAAGACCATTCTTTGTTTTCATCGCTTCCTGCAGATTGTCAAATGCAGTATCCCACTCTGTTTTCTGTCTTTTGAGATTTGCTCGCAGTTCCTTATAGACTTGTGTAGCCTGGCTGTATCGTGTGCTTGAAAGTCGTGTAGGTGCTTCAGCTCCAGATATCAGATTTTGTGATGTGTGAGCCGTATACTCTACATTTGTGAAGATTGTTTTGTGGTACCGTTTTTTTGCATCGATCACAAGGCCAAGGTCACCCGCTTCCCGTGCGGGATCTGCAGGTGTGCTAACTGACATCGGGCGAAACTGTATTCCATTTAAACGTTCACCCAGATATGCCGCTACTGTCGCGCCACTGCCACTCTGGATCAGCTTGTTTCCGGAAATCTCCAAAATATAACCTTCTGCGCCAGATTGGTAAGTTATTTCCTCTGTGCTATCTCCATCTTCCTCATTCACTCGAATCCCAGTGATCACTACATCGTCTGTCTGTATCGTTGATCCCGTTAAAAGATCACTGATCTTTAGAATCTCATCAGAATTATCAGCATCTATTATATTTGAATTACCGTTTTTTAACGGTATTTCTATGGCCGTACCGATTTCCTGGCCTTCCGAATCTAATATCGCATTTCCAGCAATATCAGCCCAGATTGTATCTTCCTTTCGGACCCAGGTCGCTTCCAAGAGATCTGTGTTGTACCACCGCGCGGACAATTTTCCGAATCGATCAATCCTGAAGAACTTACATGCAATCTGGCCTACCCACTGCAATACCTGTCGGAAAGTCAATGCAGAGTCATCTGGTCGGTTCTGTACAATAAAATTATTGTTGTCAAAAGCTGCTGTATCTGATGCCAGGGTAACTCCGCAGCAACTGCAGGCATCCCTTACTATGGTTCCAAGAGTAGCCGGATATACAAGTTTACTAAGCGAATACGGCTGATCAAACTTGGTCATATCATCAAAAGCCTTTACAGATATCGAATTGCCAGACTCTTCCCCTGGTTCTGCCGTGAATTTACCTTTATCTAGCCACTCAACAGCCCCATTCAATAATTCCAACCCTACTTGCACAGTTATTACGGCACCGTTGAAGTCATGCTCATCAAATCTTCCATCAATATTGTTTATCTTCAGTGTTAACTGCTGTGCTATCGCCGCGCCAAGGTCGAAGCTGCTTGTGTTTGAAGTACCATCAGATATCTGAAATGTATAGATATCCAGATCTTCCACAGTGTCGTTGCTTCCGTCTGGGAAATCAATGATCGCTTTGTGGTGAAATATTCCTTTTTCTTTTAAAGCTTCTTTGTAAGCTGCAGTTGTCTTTATCATCCTGTCACCTCTGAATAATATCTACAGATACAGATCTGTACCAATACAAGCCATCTCCAATATCTCCTAAATGTTCTTTGCTCAGCGTACCTCGGTAGCTTTGTATCGTGATATCAATTCCATCATCACGAAATGAGAACGGAAAGAATCCTGGAACCAAAGTATTTTTAATCGTTTTCACCTGTGCTTCTGTCAGAAATTCCCATTTTATACTTAAATTTTTCTTCTGTGCAACTACTGCTCCAACCATTAATCCTGCCAATGTACGACCGGTATCAGATGTCCATATGATCTCATCATTTACGCTCAATGATGTTGGTGCCGGAAGCGTAGTGCTCCCGGACCATAATATTTTCTTTGCCATATCACTTCATCTCCACTGAGTTGTATCTGATGTCCATGGCTGCTTTTGCTTCCTGTGTTGCTTTTGCAATCTGTGTGGAGTCCAAGTAGAATCCCATATCAGTCAATGCTGCAACAATCCGTATCACAGCACGATTTATAATTGATTCCAGTTCTGCTTTGCTTACGCCAGTTCCGCCTGCTGCCAGAGCTGCTTCAATTGCCATCTTTTTCAGTTTGTCTTCCGGTGCCACGACCTCTCCCTGATGCAGGTTGTCGCCAATCATGGCCAGCTGCGGAGTATTCGGCTTCACATAACCGCCATTCGCCAGATGCGGAATAGTCGGAACTCTAGGAAGAGACATTCCATAATGGCCATAATGTCTTGTTCCAGTGATAGGGTTGGTAAAATCATAGCTGAAAGAAAATGCGTTTTCTATCGCAGACAGTCCGGAATTAAGTTTGTGCATTAAATTATTAATTATGTCAATCACGGCATTCAGCGGAGTCTTTGCCAATGTCACAAGGGAATCGAAAATTCCCTTAAAGATATCTTTAATTCCGGACCACGCCTGCTTCCAATTTCCATGAAATGTACCTTTTATGAAAGTTATGATTCCATTAAAAATCGTCTTGGCGTCTCCCCAAATACGCTTCACGGATTCCAAAAATGTATTCAGGACTGTTCCCAACAGACCAAAGCTCTGCGACCAGTCTGTCCGAAAGATCCCCTTCACATAATCAATGAATGGCTGGAAGATGTATTTCTTCGCAAAGTCAAAGATTGATGTTGCAATTATCTTGAATCCCTGTAAGATTTCTTCAATTCCCTGCCAGCATTTCGAGAAATCATTTGTAAATACACCGGTACAGAAATCAATGAAACCACCCAGAATATCTGTAATCCCCTTAATCACATCACCTGCAACTGCCAGAAGATCTAAAATAAGCTCTCCAAGGCCTCCAATGATCGGTCCAAGAACCGGCATTACATTGTTAACTATCCATTCGATACATGGAACCAGTGCTGTTTCCCATAATGCTTTTAGATTCTCAAATACTTTACCAAGCAATTCAAGAATTCCATCCAGTGCCGGCTGAACATGTTCCTTCCATACAGAGCTGAATTTATCTGATATATAGTCCAGATATGGTGAAAGATATGTATTATAAGCATCAAGGAATGTTCCAAGGATATCCGATATGCCTTGTGTGATGGAGTCAACAAAGGGTTTGAAATACTGATCATAAACTGAATTGATTTTGTCGAATGTATCAGTAAAACTCTGTGAAAGAGCATCAAACGTAACTCTCCAACGTCCAAGCATGTTCTCCAGTGTTTCGGAGATCTTGTCTGTATTCTGGATGACCGGAACAGTAAAAAGTGATACAAAATCTCTTTTGAATTTAACTGCCAAATCTGCAGCTCCAAGAAATCCATCTGCAAATACCTGGATGATATCTGCAGTGATTGCCTTGGCATCATCTCCTGAAAAAACATCAAAGATATCTGCCAGCGCAACGCTGAAATCTCCTGAGAGTTTCGCAATCTCACCTGTCGCATCAAATAATGAAACAATGCGCTTTTTGATATAACCTTTGCTCTTTGCAAGGTATTTATCAACGCCTCCAACAAGATTGTCTGCCAGCGTAAGCCCGATTCTGGCCGTAGAACCAGTAATCTTGCCAAAAGCAAGAGCGATATTATTTGCGCATCGATTTGCCGCATTTACAACTGCTGTATCCGTGAAGATCTCTTTCAGATTTTTACCAATATTCTTTACAGATTTATTGATGGAATCTATCTTTTTCTGAGAATCGCCAAATCCAATTTCAAAACCCTTCTTGAACAGTTTTGCAAGTTCCTGGCAACGTTTCTGCAGAGCAGATAACTTTTCATCTGTCTTATCGATGACTGTATCGCCATCAGCAAGCTTTCCATAATCAACTCCATTCCCTACCGTTCCTGTACTGCCTGTCGATGGTGAAGTTCCTGAAGATGATGTACTGGACTGTGAATCAAGTTTGTTGATCTGGTCGAATCCCATAAGGGATTTCATTTTCTTTGCTGCATTCTGTGCTGCCTTGCCAGCTTTATTGGTATTGTTAGTCAGATTAGAAGCTGCATCAGAAGCACCGTTAAGGCTGTCACCTGCATCTGCTGCAGAAGCAGCTATCTCTGATACACCATTACTGCCGCCATTGCTAGCTTTATTCCCTGTAATCAGTTCCGTAAATGCTTTAAATGCATTCGCCAGCGTAGCAAGTTTACCGATTGCAATGTTGATCACCTTGATTACCGGGGTAAACAGATTGATCAGTCCCTGTCCAATCGTAGCTATGAGTGATTGCGTCTGCAGGCTCAGAATCCTGCACTGGTTGGCCCACGAATCAGACGTACGGGCAAAATCGCCCTGTGCTGCAGACAGCTGGTCCTGAACGAACTGATATCGTAGAGCTACTTTTTCCGCCTCAGTCATTGCCGAGGTTGTTTTACCAAAGCCATTTGCCATGGCATAGGAATCAAGAGCCGTTTGTGTCATTACGACACCGAGATCTTTCAGCGATTCCGTCTCACCAGTAAAGACCGATTTCAGCTTTGTATAAGCCTCATCCTGCGATAAATTGTAAAAAGATGCTACATCACCAGCCAGACCAGTCAATGTTGTTCCCATGTCATAGGCTTGTTTTTCGGAAAATCCGAAAGCTTTCGCCATGGCACCGAATGTACCGGTGTACTGTTTCGCCATGGTCTCTGACAGACCAAAGCTTTGTGCAGCGCTCTTTGCAAATTTATCGACCTCTGAGGTCATGTGCGGGAAAGTAACATCTACAACGTTCTGAACCTCTGCAAGATCAGATCCAAGCTCTAGGCACTGTTTTCCAAAATCAACCAGCTTTTTTATGCCGAAAGCAGCCGTAAGTGCGGCACCTGTTTTTTTTGCCAGACCGGTTATTCCGGCCATCTGACTCTCGAATTGATTTTTATTTACAACCAGATCAAGTCCGATCTGTCCAATACTTGTAGCTGACATATATACCACCTGCCTCTGTCGCGAGGACATCGGCACAGTGGCACTACTTGTCCTGGTTTATCTTTATTTCAAATTCTTTCTTGCAGTGTCTTGCCTGACACTTAAAAAAGACACCCCGGCATCTCGCATCCGGGGCATACTGTACTTTCTGCTCATGTCCGCAAAAAGGGCATTTTACTTTTAATCTTTCAATTTTTAATCACCTCCAAGACCTGCCATGCGTAAAAATGCTATCTTCATAGCATCAAGCTGAGCTTCCATCTGTTCTTTTGATGTATGATTTTTAATAAATTCTGCATGTCTTGATTTCCATTCATTGCGGATCCGATGCTGTTCTGGTGTAAAATTCTCCAGATATTCTTTCCGGTCTTCCGCACGAACAGAAACAATCCTTCCGAGAGCTGTATCCGGAGCAATACCTATAAGCATCTGTTTGAACTCCTCCCAAGACATCTCATGAATTTCCTTTGACAATCGCAGGCCATACTGTGACTGAAAAGAAGATACAATCAGATCATAATCCTCTATCAGATCATAGTATGGATCTGTTACTCCCCCTCTGTTTCATCCTCTTCGCCCGTGATAAGCTTCTGGGCCTCTTCCACAAGTACTGTCAGATCTTTAAAGCTGAGTTTAAGCTTCTCAATCTTCTTCTGGCTTTCTTTGGGAAACATCAGATCATACAGATCAAGAATATCTTTTGGAGTTCCTTCAGCTTCCTGCATCTCTCCATATTTTCCCATAAGCTTCAGCATTGTAGCTGCATCCGCATTTACTTCCAGACTTTCATCTTTGATAACCAGAAACGGATTTCCATCCATTTCCAGTTTATCAGTAATATTTACAATCTTTGCCATTTTTAATCTCCTTTTCGTCCATGAGTACGGCTTACGCTGCCGGTGTTACAGTAGGTTTGCCATTGCTGATTACATCAAATTCAAGACCTGCAACGTTTGTGGAGTCACCGCCACCGTTGTTCTTGATATCAATAACAGCATTTTCCCATGAAACAGTAGTGCCGTCTGGGAACTCCCATTCAAAATATGCCTCTGCATCATGTCCGTTTTTGTATGCTTTACCGGCAACAAAATCATTGCCAGTGTCACCGATATTTCTTTTGCCACTCAGTGTGATAGTTACTGCTTTGGCTGTCATTAACGCTCTCTGCCATCCCTCAGTGTCCATTGGAGTCCAAGTCTCTACACCATTTGAAAATGAAACTGAAAATGTTTCCAGATCTGCAACTGTTGTAGCAGATTCTTTGGCAGCTCCAAGCTTGAATTTATTATCTAAAACTGGAAATACATTGGTTTTCCCGGCAAACTTCTGAAGATTCATCTTCATGCTTTATTACCTTCTTTCTTCTCATAAATAAAATTTCCTTCAATCACCATTTCATAGATGCCGGCATCATCTGTACCAACATCCTGGACTGGATAAAGGGGTTGAAAAAACTTAATCGTTTCATTGTTTACAATTGCATCTCTCATAGTTCTTAACTTCTCAAGCAGCTCCACAGCAGCTTTTTCGGTCTCCCGTGGGGATTTGTTCCAATGGACAAGCAAAGTTACGTATTTCTCGCCGTAGCCTTCCAGAGAAGGACCTCCGAGAGCTGTGTGGTATACGTTCTGATGCTTGCTGTTGTATACCCCAACAGACTTATCTTCCTTGTCTGGGAATTTCCCCATATACACATGCTCTGCCACATCAAGAGACGCAATGTAGTCTCTTATGTCTTCTAACATCATCATATTCCTGTCAGCCTCCTGTAGATTTCTTTGAATGCCTTAGCCGCGAAATCAGCTTCTTTGCCGCCCGGAAGCCAGTCTGTATACCATTTGCCGCGTGCGTTCGGGTTCTCTCCCGTCTGGAAATGATATTCCGGATGAAAATACAGTCGGCGGGCATATGGTGTACTGGATACGATTGATACTTTTCCATGCTTGCTTTCTGACTTGTCTAGGAATGTGCTCTCATTCTGCAGATTGCCGGTATCAAACGGAAATACTTGTGCCTGCTCTACGTCTGTACGAAGTGCTTCTGCGGTATGCTCTAAAGCAGTTATCTGTGCATCTGTCAGCTGTCGGATCTTTGGCAGATTCAGTTTTATCACTGAATTCACATTGATCAGATTGCTCATACCAGCATCACCTCAGTATAATTCACAGTTCCATCCGGATTCCTTGCCTTTGTTCCCTGTTCGATCCGTCTCTTCGCTCCGAAGATCAGAGCAGATCCACCAGAGATAACCGGCAGATCTGGACAGATGTCACCCGGAAACAGCGCCGTGCCGGTAATCTGTATCAATTTCTTCTCTGCTGTCAGAACTGTTCTTGCTTTATCCTGGTAGTTGCATTTTCCAGAATACTCAATTGTCATAAGTGGCTCACCATATTCATTAAGGCCTTCTCTTTCGAAACTACAGGTAATATCCGTCTTGCAGAGCCTCTTCGGAACTAAACATGGATATCTCATGTGATCACCTCGCTAATCTGCAACATAAACCAGTCTGAGACAGTAATGTGTAGACATCTCTTTTCATGGCAACACCTTTATCAGTGAATACATTCCAGCTGCTGCCGAACTGAGCAGACACGCCATTGATACTGTACGAAGAAAGTACGCTATTAATCTCATCTGCATTCTCATATTCGAAATCAGCCTGCATGCATACGACTTCCCTGATTATTTCCTGCTGAAATTCTGTAAGAGAAGAAATTCCCCGTCCTACAATACGGTTGTAGGTCAGGGAATCAATGTGTCTGGATGCCTGTTCGAGAGCTTTGGAAAGTTCTTCTTCAGGAACGATGCTTCCTTCATACTGGTCCAGATAATAATCCGGTGTTGCGTATGCTTTATAAGTCATTCGATCACCTCTTATCAGGCACCAACCTCTGCAGTGTCTACATCTACATAGATACTGTCAATCTTGCCATCACGGCCATTCGGGAACACAAATACATCAGAGAAGGATCTGTTCTGATACAGATATCCATCACCTTTTGTATGGGCACCAGGTGCAAAGTAATAGATACTGGAGATCTTCGGTACAGTCTTGCAGGTCTGTCCACAAGCAACGAGAACATTGATCTTGTGTGCACCTGTCACTGCTTCAACACCGCTTGATGCTGCTACCTTCTTCAGCGGTTCAAAGCCGCCGCTTTCTGGTTCCCAGTTAAATGCATCATAGAAACGTTCATCATCGATAACTTCCATGATCGGCACTCCGTCAATGTCTGTCACTCTGGTTTCGATTCCCATACCGCCCTCTGCGATCTGAGTCATCTCGATCTTACGTGTAAACTCTGTGGACTGTTCCAGAGCATCCATGATCTGACTGGTTACATACATGATCAGAGAGCCAGTTGCTTTGTATCTTCTGAGTTTTCCTTTTGCAAGGATATCTTTCAGCATTCCAAATACTTTTGCCTTTGTGTATGTGGATGCTGCTGTGGATCCATGATAGCCTTCTGTTTTCTGAGCTGTCTGAGCAACTTTAGAGAAGAACAGGGCATCTGTTTCCGGAACTACCCATGTCTGTTCGAACACTCTGGAAATATTCTGGATGGAAGCCGTAGCATTTGTCTCATCAACATCTGCTTTATCTACCATAAATTCAACATCACGGTCATGTGTCAATGTGTACGGTACATCTGTCTGGTTATATTTACCTTTGTTCCATCCACCTTCGCGGCTGTGGTTCTTGTATCCAGATGTGGACATCTGCGTAAAGTGGAATGTTTTGGCATCAAGCCATCTTACATTACTGGTTACGAATGGAGATGTCAGAGTTCCCTGCATCAGGATTTCGAGGAGATCCGGACTCCACTGTTCTGCATAATTTAATGCCATATCTTATACCTTCTTTCTTTTAATTCCAGCGATTCCAACGCTTTGTCGGTACTGCTGTCTGGTTTGTAGTTGTTGTCTGCTGCGGATGCTGTGCCGGATTCCCACCTGTTCCCACCTGTGTGAAACCGGTTTTACCATCCGTCTGCGGTTTCAGTGCCGGAACGTCTTCCAGTACTTTGTTTACTGCTGTTTTCAATGATTCCTCATTGATGTTTCCATCTTCTCCCATGACCTGGCTTAAATCTGCCATTTTGAGGATATATGGAATTGTCTTTGCTTCGATTCCCAATGATACAGCCATCATTATAGCTGCACTTTCTACTCGTGCTGCCTGCACAGCTTTCTGAGATGCTGCAAGCTGTGTCTGTGCCTCTGTGATTTGATTCTGCATTCCGGCAACATCCGGCTGATTTGCTGCCTGCTGCTGTTTGAAGGATGCAATAGCCTGGTCCATCTGTTCTTTTGAAAGTCCCTGCTGTTTAAAGTAACCTTTCAGAACAGATTCTTCTGTTACAGTCTGTTTTCCTGCGATCAGACTGGCCAGCTTGTCATAATCAAACTGTGGTGTCTGCTGGGATGTCTGCTGTGTTCCTGCCGGTGATGTTCCACCATTTGCTGTTGAGCCACCTGCTCCCCCACCATCGCCAGATCCTCCTTCTGCAAATTTCTGCAGGTTCATTGGTACTTTGCATCGAAATCTTTTAAACATTTCTACATACTCCTTTACAGTTTTTTATGTGCTGTCTGCACTTACAGTTTTACGTGTGTCTCACAAAAGCAGTTGATAACCCGGTGTCTCCGTGTAGTTTAATGCCTTCGGGCATAAAAATAAGACGCTTAACCCTGCGCCTCAATGGGAGATTCCGGATCACCGCCTTTCGAATCGATAACCTCTGCGATCTTCATTCTTACCAGGTACTCTGCTCTGTCCTTGGATACTGTTAAAGTATCACCAACAGATCTGAGCTTCAGATCATTTTCCTTGTCATAAAAATCATGGATCACTCTGATCTTCACTGTTTTCACCTCCCTCCATTGCGCCGGCGCAAAATCAGTCATCACGAGTTACTTTAAATCCAAATTCCGGAAGGAAATTGATTTCATAGTGGTACTTATCCACAGATGCTCCAGAAATGTCTTCAACTACATACATTGTATAATCGTTCAAGTACACATAATCTTTCTGATATTTGTTCTCTGCTGTTTCAATGATTACTTCCAATTCATTTGCATTATTGTTTTTCAGCGCGAATGTTCCTGTCAGCTCCAGAAGAATGGTATCTGTCCTTGCATTCAGAACTGTGAGCTTTCGAGTTACATTGAAGTTATCTGCTTCTTTGGAGATGTTATAGCTTACCTGATTTGCTTCTGTACATCCGGTAGCTGTGATACAGATCAGAAGTACCAGTGCAATTACTGCTGCAATTTTCTTCTTCATGCTCTTATTCCTCCGCAAATTTCCAATCTTCCGCAAGCATATCTGCCTGGGAAGCAAGCCAACCCATCTGTACACCAGATGTTCCAACGAAAGCAATCGCCATATTGCCGATAGCATCATGTTCGCAATTCACAACTTCACCATTCGCTGTCTTGTAAGAAATACTGGTCGCAAGCTGAATATACTGTTTCTTGCCATTCCATCCTTTACGGCATACTTTCATTCCTCTTTTTAAATATTTAATTGCTTCTCCGAAGGAAAATGTTGCTTCTCCTCCAAGCTGAGGGCAATTGGTTTCATCTGCAATAATCCATTCATCAGAAAGGATATTCTGAAGTGTATATACAACGCTCTGTGTTTCTCGAATATCCATTTCCTGTCCGCCTTTTGTGTGTATGATGATTGTTTCTTTCTCTGGACTCCAATACCAATATCCTCCCCAGGATGGTAATTTTGCTTTACTTCCAGATCTCATTGCTTTTAACGCTTCTTCAAATTTCATGTTTCATACCCTCTCTTTCTTAAAATTATTGCATTTCTATGAATATTGTTGTAATATATCCATAAGATATCTTAACAGGGAGGAATGATACCTGACCCCCACATTTTGGGTTGGGCCATCATTTCTCCCTGTTTCTTTTATATATCTTTCTTATTTTTTCATCTTTGATTACAATGATTTTTTGTACAAACATAGTGTGTCTCGACCAATATATTTCTTCTATCTGCCTGGCAATCTCATTTTCATCCAGTGGACTTTTTGAAATATCAAGTATAAAATTTGGTGCTTGTCTCTTCTTTTTTGCGATTGCGTTATACACCAGATTTTTACTCGTTCCAGATAATTCTTTCAAATCAAACGCTTCGTCTCTAAATATGTAATCTGGAGTGGATATTCCCTGTGGATTCAATACCCTTGGAACCAAAGATATTTTCCCTCCAAGTTCCTCCTTCAGCAACTCAGCAATTCGTCGTTCCTTATCTGAATAATCCAACAAAACATTTTTTCCATCCACGGTAAATACAGAATCTTTGATTTTGTATTTATATATTTCTTCAACGTTATGAGAATTAGGTGTTGCTTTTTTCTTCCATTCATCCGTGACGTCTTCAAACCCTTGCATCCTTTCCAAATCTTTGAAGTCCGTATACTCTCGACTGTCCATACCACCAGTTCGCATCCGCACATGTTTCCACCGATTTTGCATCTTCTCATACTGTTTCTGGTTCTCTGGATCCAGTGAGAAATCCGCAAGTCTTCCAAATTTCTTTTCCTGACGTTCAGCATATTGCTGTTTAGCTTCCTGTTTCGCTGTATCTTCAATATCAGCAATCTCTTGCTTGTTATATTTCGGATCTACTTTCGTGATGCCCGGAAAATATGTAGTATGAGAATCTTTGCATCGGGGATGATAAAGCCCAGCTGCCACTGCTGAGGACATCAATGGATATTTACCATCTTTACTGCTGCCACCACTCCACACATCGTCAATCAGAATTTTTCCCACAAACGGAAGACACTTCGGGCACGGGGATCCTCGTTTGTTCATAATTACAAGATGTAACCCCCACTGTTGCCGCATTTCGCCTTCTCCTTGCAGGTAAGCTCTTTTACTTGCGGTCCGAATTGCCATGTCTGCATAATCAGAAAGCGTGTGTCGCGCTCCGTTAGCGTATTCAACACAATTCAGTCCCGCTGAAAGAAAATCCTTTGTTGCCATGTCCACGGCTTTCTCATACGTTCCTGCGCCGGTATTCGCATATACCTGAGCATTGTATATGATCTTACGGTACTGGTCATTTGCCATACGCAGAACTGCCGCTTCTGCTTTCTGCATATCTGCTGTGGTTGCCTGGATTAATGCGTCCAGCTTACGATCATTGACTTTGAAGAATTCAGCAGTACCGCCTTTAGTTATCTTCTTGGCAGGAAATCCATTCTTGATCTCCTCCAGGATCCTTTTCTCCTGGTTCATACCACCTTCAGATCTTGCAAGGCTGATCAGCGCTTCAATCTTTTTGTTGATGTCTTTAAACTGTTTGCCATATTTCTTCTGGTTGTCATGCTTGTACTTTTCCAGAGATTTCAGCATTTCTGCCTGCCACATGGACCAGTGTTTCTTTTCATCTGTCTCTTCCTGCTTGTGATTCTCGAAGTTCCTGATCATAGACGCGATTAGTTCATTTTCAATCGCTTCAAAAGCAGTACCGATGTCATATTGATCATTTATCTTTGCCATTTGACCATACCTTGAATCCCTGTGACTTAAACTGTCTCGTCAGTTCCTTCAGTTTTGTGATACTTTCACATTTGTCCCTCCGGAACTCTGCGTAATCAGCTTTCTCTACCGCGTAAATACCCATCGGCACCTGCTCCTTTGCTATTTGAAGCATTCCCTGGTATTCCTTTCGGCTCATTCGGTACATTCTTGGTCCTACCTTTACCCGCATCACCTTCACCACCTTCCAGATCTACGCGGAAATTACCTGCATCCAGGTTAACTGCTGGTTCTTCCATGTCCTGTATTCCCTGCTCTGCCTTTAAACGGGCAACTTCCTCTTCCTTGCAATGATCATCCAGTGTATCACCGTACAGTTCTTCTACGCACCGCTCAATACTCATAATGCCGCCCTGTTTAGCCTTGGCAACTGTTTCTACCTGGCTTTCAAATGACGGATTCGCATACTCTCCAAACGGAATATTGACCTTTACTTCTTCAATGCCCTTATTGTGCAAAATATTATCTGCATTGATACACATTGAAACAACTCCCGGAAGGGTTTCCTGCAGTGCCTTTACGATTGCATTTCTGGTATACAATGTAGTCTTTTCTTTTTCTCTCTGTGCTTCTGCATTATCCAGTTTCTTTACATCGATTCCCAATGTCGATGGGCTGATTACGCCCTGCAGGCACAGATCCAGAGCTGTTATATACGATGCCATGTAGCTGTCATGTGGAATAGTCGGCTGATCAGTGATGACCTGATTCTTCTGACCTTCTCGCATATCCCCGTCTGCTGCAAAGTAACGATTGTCGAATGGGTTCGGTTTTATCAGCATTCCTGTTTCCGGATCATGTGGCACCAGACATTCTGGAATATAGGTCTTTGCTCTGCCGGCTCTCAGTGCATCCATCCACTGGGACCATGTTTCATCCAGTGAATCATAGCTGTCGAGCTTACCATCAAATATACTGCCGCCTCTGCCCTCATATCGGGCTGATTCATAGATCATGAATGGTTCTGCAAGCATGATTGATTCATCAAATGTGATATCTGTCAGATTTTCAGTTGCTTTGATAGACTTGATATCAACTAGCTTGTTATCCAGATACAGTTCATTGATGATGTAGCCATATCCATAACGCTCATTCAGGACGTACACTTTGCCCTTTTCTTTGTATGGTGTCTTGAACACAATCTCCCGGATCCGGTCTCTCTGGTAAACGAATTCAACTCTTTCGCCCGGATACCATTCCAGAATCGGATATTCACTAATCGTAGTATCTATAGCAACTTTAAAAGCGCCATCTCCGATAAACAGTGTTTCTTTGAGGGCGCTTTCAATCTTTTTATAAAACTTATTGTCTTCCTCAATCTCTTTCCACAACTGTTCCTGTGCCGGCTGTTCGAATTCAAATTCGTTCATATCCGGAAGAACAGCAAAAGAAAGCACTTTAACTGTCAGTCCTGGAAGACCTGTGTGGATCTTACGCATATCCATGCCAGGTGTTGATCTGCTGGCCCAGAACTTGTGTTTATCTGCAAATTCTGCATTCTGCTGATAGATCTGCTCAAGCTCATTGCCGTCGCCTCTGTACCAGATACGATTCAGAATCGCATGTCCTTCAAAATCCATCATCTCATTAACCTGGAAGTTAAAGGGATTTGCCGGAAGAACATTCAACCAGCTCCTGACAGTCTTTTTTATGTTTTCATTTAATCTTTCCATCCATTTCACCTTTTCTGTTCCTCCACCTCAAATCCAATCATATTCCGGAATGGAATCCAGCCATACTGCTGCGAGTTGATCGTATGGTCGTTTTTATCTTCCGGAACGTCTTTCTCATCATCCCAGGAATATTTCTCCATCTCAGAGATATGATTGGTGCATGTATCTAAAACCAGATAGCAGTCCTGCTGGATCCAGCCAAGCTGAAGCTTGATCCTATCCAGTATTGTTACTTTCTTGTATGATTCCACGAAATTATAAAGACAGCTGTGCAGTCGCTTATACTTCCGCAATTCTGTGATTGTCGCTGCATCTGCACAGTCAACAAACGTATCTTTTGCGAATCCCCAGTCTTTGCGGCATCTTTCCAGAAACTCTATAAATTTTACTGCCGTATCTGACGGGGCAAGCGGCTGATCCAGATCTTTGTTGCTGTATACCTTCTCAGCAAGTGTGATCAGCTTCCTGTCTTCCGTAATCCCCTGGAACATCATTGCAATCGTGTCCGGGGACTTGGATGAGTATGAAGTATCGAGGCCACAAGTAAACTTTTTAAATCTGATCTTGCCTGCTGCCATCTGGGACCTGACCCATTCCTCAGAAACAACATGCTTCTTTCTGAGGAAATTTGGAAATACCAGACCGGTTGCTTTTCCTCTCAGCCCCTCAATCTTGTTTTTCCAGATCTTTGTTCCCTTCGGAGTATTCTGTATGATTCTCTGTTTCTTTTCTTCCGGAAGACCGGCATTATCGTCAAAAGAAAAGAACCAATGTACCCATCCGGGTTTTGGTTCTTCTTTCAGCTCGTCTTTGATTTCCTGCGGTGTGCCGTCTTCCCATTCAGGAAGAGGTCTGCTGCAATTGATATATTCCTTGTACACGTCAAGGCTTGGATCATCAGGGTTAAGGGTTGCTATAAGATAATCACAGCGCATAGATGCTTCACGAACAAAATCAATATTCGCTGTATTGACCTCATCGATGTACAGACATCCATACTGACCGCCAAGTGCATCCTTCCACTTGCTCTTGTTTCCATAGCCAATCACGAAGATAATCTTGTCTCCGGAAGACGTATGAAACAGGATATGCGGCATCTTGTATTCTCCGGATCCATTGCCTTTGTATTCTGCCAATATTCCGAAATCATCCAAAATGCCAAGGTCTTTGTTGATGATATTCTTTTCTGCAGTTCCGGTGTCATCTGCTGCCAGGATATGCAGTTTCTTTGGTGATTCCGCAACCTTGCACATAAACTTAAACAGACCGACGGTTGTCTTGCCCGCTGCAGTCGTGCCTTCAAGGAACTCGACCGGTGCATCGCATCTTAGGAATGCTTTATATTTTTCCGAAAGTACCAGACGTTCAGTGCTCACTATCCACCACCACGCATCTGTTCCAGAATGTCATCAAGTTTCTTCTTTTCATCTTCCAATCCGGAAACCTCCAGTCTGTCCCTAAACATTCCAAGATGACGGCCAAGAAGCTCCAGTGCTTTTTCTTTATCATTCAATTTCAGTTCAATACCAAACTTGCCTTCTTTTATTCCGGCAATGGCTTTAATCTGCTGTTCTGTCAGTCCTGCCGTGTCTTTTATGATCACGCATCCGTCTTTTACCTCTGCAAAATCAGTCGCCCTGGCAAAAGCAATGGCTGCCAGCTCTTCTAGAACCCTGTCCTGTGTTATTTCTGTGCGTTTCTGGCGGTCCTGCATCCTTTTCTGGATATAATCTGCAACCTTGACATTTCTCAACATCCTGCTGCCGGCCTGAGCCGCTGTTTCATCCTTCTTTACAGACGGATATGCTACCTTGTAAGCCCTTGTGGCATTAAGATCTATCAGGTATTCATCTGCAAATATCTTCTGTTTTTTTGTCACTCAGGCTCACCTTCTTTCTTTTATTCAAATTACAGTCCTGCCAGCACCATAATGACAGCCGATTGCCGCCATGCCGAAAGGAGGTGCGCAAACACTCACATGCAGTGAATCCACTGCCTAATAAAGCATGTAAGTGCTGGTGCTGTGCACGCTGTACGAAAATATGCATTAGAAAAGCAGCCCCGAAGGACTGCTTTAAGTATTATATAATAATTTAAATACAAGTTCATTTAACGACTAACTTATATTGTATATCTGAACTTATTTCCATTTCATAAAATGGTATTCTGTGTATATTTGCTATATTATTTAACTCTTTTTTATTTTTCTCTATACACTCAGTTCCTGCAATTATTGCTTTAGGTTTTATTTTCACATAGATCATTGGATTTTCTTGTACAATATCTATTATCCTTGGCATTAATCGCCATTCTTTCTCGTATTTCCAACTCTCACTTTTAGTTGTTGCCATATTTAAAAGTGCTTTGTTAGGTATTTCAGGAATATTTGAAACATCAAAACATGTCGGTAATATATGCTTCAACATAAAATCATGAATATAACTTGTCATATCTACTTGAATATTAGTATATTGAACACTCGCTAATTTTAATTTTCTTTCAACTTTCTTATCATTTTTATCATATACAATACTTTTTTCAATATCATTTCTATCATAAGCTATCAAAAATCCTTTATGATTTTCCGCATAATGTGACCACATTAATTCAGAATTATATTCTTCTGAAAAACAAATTATTTTCATATAGTTACGATAGTTATCTTTTATGGTATCAATAGTATTTCTAATCATTTTTAAAAACTCATTTTTTAATTGAGTATTTTTTTTGGAGTATGATAGCATCTTACCATATTGAGCATATAAATAATTATATTTTTCCATATTACTCAAAAACTCATCCATATGTTTCCAATCTTCTCTAATAACAAATTCTATCTTATCTTTATCAACATACATTCTGTTATCATATGGATCATTAAAATTTACTGGTGTAGAAAAATATAATCTATTATTTTTTAATGCATCAATATTTTTTTCCCTATCCGCATCATTTAATTTTCTATATCTAAATAAACAATTCTCAAACTTCTCTTTCATAACTTCTCCCGCATACATTTTCTTTTATCATACTACAAAGCGCCCTGTATATCTACAGGACGCTTTAAAAAATGTATGTAGTTGAGTTGGCTATACGCCAATCGGAACAGATGGGCTTGAACCACCGACACGCTGGATATAATCCAGCTGCTCTACCACTGAGCTATGTTCCGGAATGTCCTGATCTGAGCACCACCAGAGACCAGGACGGGGGATTCATCGTATGAGAAAAGAAAACTGAACGTCTTGGCTATTTCCAATTCGTTCATGATATACTATAACATCTTTGAAGCGGACATATCGGACAAAACGGACAAACTTTAATTTTTTTCAAAAAATCTTTTAAATTCTTTTCTTACACTTTCCTCTGTAGTCTTCCGTCCCATCCGATCTGCTACCTGCTGCCAGGTCATTTCCTCGAAGATCTTGTATTTAATAATTCGCTGCATCCGGAATGGGATTGATATCATCCATACTTCAACCTGCAGTTTCAGTTCTTCCGCTTTCTCTTTCTTCTTTCTCAGGATCTCTTTCTTTGCCCTAAGCCTGTTGTCATCTGCATAAGAATATATCGTTCCCTGCACTTTGAAGTGTTGTGGATTATAGGGAAATTCTGGATTGCTTCCAGATACTGTCTCATTTGCAGTGATACTCTTTTTGTCTTCCAGCTTCCGAATCTCTGCCTCTGTCTCTCTGATCACCTCACATGCATCTATGTATTCTTCCAGAATTCTCTTATCCACGATGTCAGCCTCCCCGTTTCCATTTCTTCTTGGTTTTTCTGTCTCTGATCTCTGTTATCTCCAGTCCCATCCGGTATGCCATTGCCCGGAGGATACAATAATCTCTGTATATTTGTTCCGGCATATGCCCTTCGCTCTTAATGGCTTCACCTGCTGTTGGATCTGAATAACCTTCATGGTTTTTGTATGCCATTTACTTTCCACTCCTTAACATGCAAAATAGCAGTTCTGTCATTGACTTGCATCTTGGTCCTAACCTGCATGGTAATATAACTTTCAGTTTCCACCGTCCTATGTCTCCGTCTAATGGTGTCGGGTTCTCAAATTCGTCTGTTGTCTCTCTCCATTTAGGTACCGCAACCATTATCCCAAAATAGTGGGACGATTCTGGAAAACGTGTTTCTAAATGCTCATTAAATTTCTTTCCTCTCAGATCTGGTAAAATATCTTTGTAACACTCCATCGTTGTTACAATATAGTTTTTCTCTCCCAAGAAGTTCAGGCCGTTCCCGCTGTAAACATCTTCTTTGCAGCTCTTTATCTCATAACAGGTAAATATGCCTTTTTCTATCCCGGATATGGAACACTGATCAGCTGGGGAAAATTGCATGTAATCAACTCTTTTTGCTTTTTGTCCCCACGGGTCAATACTTACCTCACTAGCCCAGTGTTTCCCAAAACCAGAAAAATTCTGTTTCACAAGCAGCTGGCCAAGAAATTCTGTTGTTTCTGTTCTTGTCACTTCTTCATCATCTCCTTCATGGCTTCTGTATACCGTAGCTATTCACCTTCATCCTTTATACATACATCCCAGTATTCACAGGTCAGACAACAATGCCGGCACTGTTTCCTTCTGGATTTAAATATCCAGTGTATTAATCTCTGTATCATTCCAGTTCACTCCTATATGGTTGCGGTAAAGGCATCCAGGCATTTACATATATTCCGGCAGAATTATATCTGTAACCTTCACTATTGCAAAATGCCCCACCTTCTTTGTCTTCCTCGTAGAATCCAATATCCGGAAGCTGTTAATTTTCGAACGACAGCAATACATAAGCTCCCTGTCTCGGAAGCTGTTCTGTGATCGGGATCCAGTTACTTTTATTTGGTTCTGCATCTTTGATATCTAATATCTCTATCATCTTTTCCTCTTTCCTTTTACATATCTCGAACATTCTGCTTCCGGCTGTCCCATATTCCGGCTATGGCCGGTTTTACCGTAATAATCGCATTTGTATACTTTTGCAAGCTCTCTCCGTGTTCCATAGATACATGTCCGACATTTCTTTGTATCAAATACTTTCTGCGGTTCTTTTTCTTTTCGGTATTTACCTAAGCCGTACTTCCTGATCCAGTTTGTTACCGTTTCCGAGCATGTTCCAAAATATTCTGCAATCTGTTTTGATGTGCATCCGTTCTGCAGCATCTTGATCACAACTTGTTCATCATAGGTGCTTTGCTTTATTTTGGTCTTCAGACCGTATTCCTTCATTTTCTTGAATACAGTTCCTTGTGAGACTCCCAGCTCTACAGCGATCTGTGTCTGTGAGTATCTTTTATCTATGTAATTTTGCAATGTTTCTTTTGCTATTTCCACTTTATCCATATTGATGCCCTCTCAAAAAATTACACATCATGGATTCTCTCCAGTCTGGTTTATGGTCAGTACACTGATCATCGTCCTCGACCAGGATTCCTTTTCTGTCGCAGAACCCATCCTCATTATCAATGCAGGTTTTACATGTCTTATCTTCCATACACATTCTCCTCATAAATAGCTCTTTCCGAATATTTCTATGAACTGCTGCCGGCTGTGCGTCCTCTCGTACTCCTGCTGCCCGATCCGGTGCAACAGCCTCGTTGTTTCCGGGCAGTTGTGCACTGCCAATGGTCCCATCGTGTGGTGATCCAGGCAGAGCCATACTTTCATCCCAGTTTCTTCGGAATGTTTCCGGTTGGGACCTCCAAATATATGATGCTCATCTAAAAACAGATGTTTCTTGTAATTCCCGTCCAGGAGCATGCAGAGATAGCATGTCCCATTTTTCTCATGCAGAAGACTTTTGGGATGTTTCATTCTCTTCTTCTTTTTCTTTTGTGTCTTTGGAAACATCAATCCTGATTGTTCCATGTTCCGCCCCTTTCCGGAGGAGGCTATACAGGCACCTCCTCCTGTGTGAGATATATGTGATTTTAGATAGCACCCGTTACTTTAATTGCCAAAATGCAATATCCATCTTCCAGACCGGTATAATCATCAAGGATATATGTGATCTCAGTCTGGATTGTCCGACCGGTATGTCTGCCTTCTTTGAACTCCATCAGTTCCATGTAATCTCCTGAATGGAAGTTATCGTTTTTACAGAACCAGAATGTCATTCTTCCGGAAACGATTTCATCATAATATGTTGATGCCATTCGGAGCTGTTTAATCTTCTTTGGTTCATCGGATGGCAGATGTTCCATCTTCTTCTGGTCTTCCTGCTCCTGGAGCTTCTTCTTTGTTTCCCTGTCGATTTTCGACTGCTGCTCGTTGTATTTCTGCTCTTCTGTTTTTTGCGCCGGCGCAATTTCCGGTGCTGGCATATATTCCGGGTGATTCTGGATTCTGTCCTGTCCCGGTATCTGGTCTTCCTGCTCCTGGAGCTGTTCTGTCTGTTCGATTTTGTTGGACTCAACAGCTTCACCGAAGCAAGTCTCCCAAGCACGGTCTCCTGCTGCCCCTTCGAAGATCTGTCTTGTCCGGTCGGCGAATTCCTGGTATGTCATCTTTACCGGATCATCACCAAACACTTTTACAAGGATTTCTGTATCCAGATTATAAAACATCAGGAAGACAGTTCCTTTCCGGTAACTCCTGCTGCCGGATGGGGAAAGCAATTCTGCAAGATCTTTCATTTCCATGTCGGATCCAAAGAATGTATTCATGGTTTCCCGGTTATCATGCCAAAATTCGTATATGGTCGCCTGTATCTTTTCTTCTGTTGTCTGTGCATTCTTCCAGTCCAAAAGATTGTCCGGGCTGGACTCATTTTCCTTATTGAACCGGTTCAGCTCTCGGATGTCTTCTTTGTGTGCTTCCGGCCGGATCATCTCGTGATCTTCTTCCGGGATCTGAAGCATTTCTTCCAGCTGGGAACGGTTGTAATCCTTGTACTCATCCCTCAGTTCCGGTGTATCTCCGGGTACGGAATATTTCTCATAAACTCTAATAAAACGGCTCGTACCGGTCGCGCTCATGCCATATTCCGCTTTGGCAAATTCTGCGATGCTATTGTAACCATCATTTTTGTATGCTCCGGATTTATCGATACGGCTCAACTGCCATCCGATCCGGACGAAGCTCTTTACGATCGTCCCAAGGTTGTTTTTGATATCATTTTTACACTGGATGTAATCATCCAGACTCAACTGCATGTATTCCATTGTGTTCTCCCTTCCTTTTATGCTGTCTGTTTCTGCATTTTCTTTTTATCCCTTAACTGCTCTGTATAGTTACCCAGCCATTTCTGCATGTTTTTCTTATCCGGTTTACAGTCCTTGTTTCCGTACCATTGCAGGATGCGATTTCTTCTTGATTCAATCTCCACTGTGATATATGGCTCTTCCGGAGCAATCTTAAAGCGTAACATCAGGATATAGCTCTCGCCCTCATTGTGTTTCCGCAGATAATTATCACCGCCGACACAATGGTGAAGAGTCCTGCCTTCCATCACGATCTCCGATGCCGACCGTGCCGGACGGATGATATAACTGTCGTCCTCGAAAAGATATTCGTTCCTGAGCTTCCTATATTCTGACCGGATGTTCGGAAATCTCCGTTCTGCTTCTTTAAGCCGCTTATCCGCTTTATCCTTGTTTGCTTCTGCTACCATCCTGTCATGTGCATCCTTTAAGTCTCTCGGGAACTGGTATACTGTATTGTTCAGGTCGTAACCAAGACTCAGCCGCATTTCAAGATAATCCATGTAAGTGCGCGCAGTCTGTTTCAATTGTTCGCTTGACATGCCGCACAATGTCCCATACTGGCATCCTGCATACTTTGCAATATGGTTTAATAGCTTCTGCAGGTTTATATATCTGGTTGCCATCTCGATCTGTCCGCCTGTCAGTTCCAGTTCGGCCAGCTTTTCAATCTGCTCCTCCGTCCATATCCTCTGCAGTCTTTTCTCTGCTTTCATGATCTGCAGCATATGGATATTTCCTTTCGCACGTATCAGCTGTTTTACACGTTCTTTTCGTATTCCCAGAAACTCATCTGGCCTTGTTGCGTCCTGGTCAGTTACAATCCCATATCTGCAGTTGACCAGTTCTGTGACCACATCGGTTAATCCCATCTTAGTCAGCATTTCAATCTGCGGTGTCTCCATGTATCTTTGCAGGTACATCCTTGTATCTGTCTTTCTGACTGCTGCCGCGTATTCTTTCAGTGCACAGTATTGATATGCTGTTCCCTGCAGTTCCTGGTATGTCTCTGACAAGATCGGTGCAGGATGTATCGTGATATTGGCATTTCCATACAGATTACAATCATCCCAGTAATCTTCTCCGGAATACCAGCTATGCTTATGGAAATCTGTCTGTGTATTTTCTCCCGGTGCCAGATATGTCCTTGCAATCTCCACACCTGACAGTTCTTCGTAGGCTCCATGCATCTCATCGCCATTCTCTCCTACTACGATCTCCAGAATCCATTTTTTGGAGATTTCCAGGTACCGCATGACTATGCCTTTTTCTTTGTATTTCTGTCCAAGAAAAAGATGGATTATCCTTTCATGGCTGCCTTTTACTTTCCCCTGACACTTATAGATTCCGGAAGCTCCACACAATTTGCATCTTCCTATGTTTCCTTCTCTCGGTTCTTCCACCCGTCCCATAAACTGGCTTTCGTAGGATTCTCCGGGTTTCCATCTCGCATCGGTTACCCCGCCGCATTTACTACATGCGATCTGTACCATGCTTCCCCGTTTCTTGTAGTACAGGTAATGCTTGTTCCTGAAATATACATCATCTGCTGTTTTAAGGATTTTTTTCTCCGGCAGGGGCTTTGTATTCCTGATCCTTTCTTTCAATGCCTGCTGCCGACGTTCATATTTTCTTTCTTCTGTCTTTCTTCTGGCGGTAATGGTAATGTCATCCTGTTTTTTCATGATATAGTCCCACCACCTATCTTCGTCCCATGCCCTGGTTTTACAGAAGTTTTTTATCCGGCGCATATCATCTTCACTTTGGAGGACGTTCTTCTTTTTCTGGTTCTCCCATGTATCTCGGCTTTCCTCAGGCAGTGTCCAGATCAGTCTTCCACAGCCACCGTCCGTCTTAATCTTCTGTTTTGACCAGCTTTCATCTTTTGGAAAATATGTACCAAAATCCTTTTTCGTGACCACGATCCGGACCAGCGGGGTTTCCATTGATGTCTTTTTGTTCTGGTATACTTCCAGAAACAGGTGCTTCTCATGCCCGATCACCTTAACTGCCGTCACCCCGACATATTTCACATCTTTTTTACAGATCACGGAGGACAGTTTCAGATACGGAATCTTCTCTATTGCTTTCTTCTTCATCTGCTGTCTCCCAGGTAATACTCCCTGATCATTTTCTTTGCTTCTGCCATTCCTGGAATACCGAAATCTACCCTGCTGGCACTGATCTTTGCCGCTTTAACGATTTCTTTCGCCACAGCAGTTCTGTTATTAAAAGAATATTTCAGCAGGACCGCCATGCATTCCTGTAGGGATTTTCCATGCTTCCGGACCTGATGAGCGATCATCACCTCTTCCATGCACAGGCCTTTTATATACTCCACCCAGTCAAGCATGAGTCCATTCAGTTTTAGCCCTGCTGCCTCAACGTCCAGTTTTCCTAAAGCAGCTGTAGTGGAATCGCATAATTCCGGAATCGCACCTTCCAGGTACATCTCCACAAAATCATCCGGGATCCCGTTTTCTTTCGCCATTACACGCAGGCTGTCCGTATCTCCTTCATTGAACAGATTCTCTGCAAGTTCATTTATCTCTTTATAGCTGTCCATTTCTCCAAATTTATCAAACATACATATCTCCCTCTTATCTACAATTTTCAATCGGTGACAATTTGTCACCGATTCAATCCCTGTTTTCCCACATTTCTTTCAAGTAGACCGTGCTTTTGCACTTTTTTATCCACATTTTTCAACTGGTTACAATTTGTAGCTGTTTCATTTCCTGTTTTTCCCTATTTCTTTCAAGTAGAGCCTGTTTTTGAATACGGCAGCATAGACTCACCTTTGAACCGGACTGCATGCGGTTGTAAAAGTCTCTCCAGTTGCTGCCACAAATCTGCATTCTTAAGTTCCTGACCATTTCCTCTTTTCCATCCCTCCGATTTCCAGAGAGTCATCTTTCCATGTCCATTCGCCAGATAATGGCTGTCTGTATGGATTGTGATCATCGCCGGCCGGATCATCCTCTGCAGTGCCGCAACCGCGCATTCCATCACAAGCTGATGTCCTGTCACATCCTGTACGTCAGTCTTCTTCTCCAGTGTTTTCCCCTGGCACACCAGGATATACCGGTACCAGGCTTTCCTCATCTTTGGAGCATGCGAGGATGTGATCAGAAATATATGTACCTCCTGCATCTTTAAATCCTCCTTTTCAACTGCACTTTTCTTTTTGGCTCCGGAAATCTCACCATTGTATACCTGCGATATTTGAAACCAGTCACAGGATTGATGCCTTCATGAATGGATATGATGTAATATCCTTTTCTTGGCTTCACTTCATTCTTCCATCTCACCAGCTTATCTACATGAGGCTTTTTCAACGGCATGTTGCGACTGGTGTTGTAACTGGTTTCCTTCAATCGCGGCTTCGCCGGAGTGCCGTCCTTCTTTATTTCCTTTGTATGCTCATCTTTTGTCATGTAAGCAGCAAGCTTTGAAAAATCCTCATCGTATACTTTAGGTTCATTCCTGATCTCAACTGCATAGATCCCGCCTTTTTTCCATGCCTTCTGCATGATACTGGCAGTATCTCCGATCTCATTCACTACAAAGTGGATATGCCATGCTCCTTTTGTGCCTCTTTCAATATTCCGGATCCAGAACAATTCCCTGTTCCGTTTCTTATACTCTATCCGAACGATCCGTATTGTCTTCTGAAAATCTTTCAATGCTGCTTTCATATCAGGTGGCCTGTTCGCCTGACTATATGTCCATGTGCCAAAGCAATCGCCAGCATTGAAATATTCCAACAGCTTATGCCTGCATCTCTTCACTTTGTTATTTATATTCACCAGACGCATCTGCTCTTCTGTAGGCTTTTTCTTTTTTATCCGTTTCTGTCCGGGAGCTCCATAATTACCATCATGATTCTCTTCTATCTCAATGATCTTTCCATTCCGGAATCTGTACTCTTTTCTTCTGGTAGCCATAGTCTTATGTCCTAACTTTAATATCTTTATCAAGTACTATACGGGGCTGTTCCCCCCGTGAAAAAGTCAAATAAAAACAGGATCTCTCCTGCAAGCTATTGACGTTATGTCCTCCGGATGGTAATATGTATATAGTGATTTTTGTCCGGAGGACATGATTATTTGGTCTGTACATTGCAGTGTACAGATCATTTTTTTATGCCTTTATGCATTGATATAAGTTCTCTCAGTTCTTCTGGCGTCCCAAGATCTTCATAAGCTCCAAGAAGATTAGCAACTTCGCCAAATACAGTAAGTTCTTCCTGCTGCCATTCCAGCCGTAATGTTTTCTGTGTGCTCATCGGGATCCTGTACGAACCATTTGGATTCTTTCTTGTTAGTCTCATTCTTTTTTCCTTTAATCAACAATTTCTCCATGCATGCCACCGTTTGGCTATGTACACTGCTACGATCAGTGCCAGTGCTCCGGCAAGCTGTTCGCCTGCATTGTTCCAGATCCAAAATGGAAGATAGCTTGCACATCCTCCGATCAAGATGGAATCTATTAAATCTTTCATGCTTGTCCCCCCTGCCGCCCTTATCCGGCAGCTCTCTTCTCATAGTTCATTGCCTGTAATGCGTTTTCCACACGTTCTCGGATAATCTCAGATGCTTTTGCACCTGAAACTTCCTCTTTTACACCATTAACCTGTATTCTGGTGATAAACTCTATCTTTCCCACATTCACACCTCCCTGTGATATGGTATGAAATTCTTTTGATTATGGTTACTTATCGAGTTTTCTCGATATCAGTCGAATCATCTTGTGCATATTGTATTTTATGCTTTCAGCTCCTATACTTTATTCACAGGGCACTGGCATGCCCGAGTCTAAAGAAAGGCGGTATGATCCATGGGTGTTAATGAATCTGCAAAATATCAGCTTGCAAAAACATTTACAGAACTCGCTATTCAGAACGATTTAATTGATAAGCGTGCGACTGCAACTGCAACAGCTGAAGAAGTTACAAATTTCTTTAATACGATTGTAAAAACAATCAACAAACCCACAGAAGAATAATTAATTAACTTCAAGCCCAGCCCTGGCGGATATCAGTTTCGCCAGGGCTTCTACCATGTGCGAAATGTTTTTATCCTCATCAAAAGAATCTTCTTTAATTTTTTCCTGGATTCTATTACATACAGCCACGATAGTCTCATCGACCTTGTCTTTCACCCTCACTCTCTCACCCCCCCATTACGCTGATTCCTTGTTGTCTGAATCGGTTGCAAACAGCATTGACTTTTCATATTCGTTCTCCTATCCTTGTTTTACAGGGCACTGCCATGCCTGAATATTTACCAAGGAGGTTTCTATGAAAAACGATCAAAAAAATAACCCTTTCTTAAATCCAGAACTACAAAACTTGCAAAATTCTTTAAATCAAATTAAGCGTGCTTATTCTGGATATTCCCAAATTATTCTTCCACCTGACTCATTGTCTTCTCGTATACATCAGCTGCAGGAAGAAATAGTAAAACCCTATAGACAAATTTTTCAGTTATACACGCCCACCATGGTTGCGTCGTTGACCGAATCATTCTCCAAAATGTCTGAAATTATGACTGCTACTATTCGGGAAAATATAACTACTGGTGTATATAACAATTTAAATGAGTCTTTAAAGCAATCACTGTCTCTTCTGGAACTTCAAAAACAATTTTTGAATCTACCTCCTGAATTACATTTCCATTCAGATTTATCCAATTACTCGGAAGATCTCGGTGGATTACCAGAAGACGATTTTGTAATTGTTGACGACACTACTGTTAAAACTTATGAGCTACCTGATTCTGTGTATATTCCTATTGGCAACAACAGAATAAAAATGCCAACTTCCTTTTTACTGGCTCTTATTGACCTGATTATCAGCACAATTCTTACAATTTCCATTGCAATTGCTCAGTCCAATTCATCACGAACAGAACCAATTAATCAAATGCAAATTGAAGAATCTCAGCTTGAACTGCAACGTGCTCAAAATGAAATGTTACAACAGCTACTTCACAATATAGATACGTCATCTTCCAGTGAAGCCGAAACTATCAAAGAATTGAAAAAAACTGTCGAAGAGCTGAATAAACAGTGTTCACCGACTCAAGACACATGCTCACCTGTTGAAGAAGATACTGACAATTCCAAATCGACCGAAGACACTGATACCCAAAAATAATGGTAAACATAATCGTTGATACCTGCGTAAGCATTAAGCTGATTTTTAAGCTTTTTACCTGCTTACGCAGGTTTTCAATTTCTTCTTTTGGATCATCCACCTCAACTCGCCTCCTTCTGGTCTGATTCAGTTGCAAATAAGTAGTCCAATGTCTTGTCTGGGAAAAAAGTGTTTTTTATTTTCACACACTCTTTTAAGGAAATTGGTGCTTTACCATTTAACTTAAAAGAAAATGTTGTTGGTGTAATTCCCAGCGACAATGCAATACTAGATTGTGTTATTTTTCCTCGTGCCATCTCTGCTTCTAAATTTGGAAACACTTTCTCACCTCTCTTTCTCGATTTTTCGTGATTACATTTTAAAGTATATACGAATTTTCGTGATTGTCAATATATTTTTTCGATTTTTCGAGATTTTATGTTGATTCATTATATATTTATATTGATTTTTCGAGATTTTGGTGTTATTATCAATTTAGTTAGAGATTTGAAAAGGAGGGTTAATCGTATATGCAAGAACTTGAAGCCAATATTAAATCTCTTATTATAGAAAGGTATGGAAGTCTCAAGAAATTTTCTGAAACGATTGATATGCCTTGGACAACATTAGACAGTATTCTTAAACGGGGAATGGCAAATTCCAACATAACTAATGTATTAAAAATCACTCGTGAATTAGGTCTTGATGCAGAAAAGATAGTTGATGGAGAAATTATCTTTTCAGGCGAGCAAGAACCAACCACTCTTGCAGCTCACTTTGATGGAAGTGAATACACAGAAGATGAACTGGATGAAATCCGTCAGTTCGCAGAATTCGTGAAAAACAAAAGAAAGTAGTGGTTGTACGGAAATATGTACATATAGAATGATATACTCGAGCGGGAGGTGTTTACAATGAATTATGAAGAATTACAAGACCAAGCCTGCAAAGACGGTATAGAGGTTATTGAATACCCTTTTAAGAGCAACAATATCAAAGGATTGTATTGCAATGGTACTGTTGCGTTAAATGAAGATATGACTCAGGTAGAAAAATCCTGTGTACTTGCAGAAGAAATCGGCCATCACTGTACCAGTTCTGGTGACATTCTGGATCAGACCAACATCATGAACCGTAAACAAGAATATCGTGCACGTTTCTATGGTTACAATCTTAAAATTGGATTAATCGGTCTGATCAGAGCCTACGAAGCAGGCTGCAGAAACTTTTTCGAGATAGCTGAATATTTAGATGCTACAGAAGAATATCTGAAAGAGGCTCTCTTATGTTATAAATCAAAATATGGCATATGTACTGCTGTTGATAATTATATAATTTACTTTGAACCATTTGCAGTGATGAAGATAATTACTGTAAATTCACTTTAGGAAGGAAAACGTATGGGTTTTTTAGATTTATTCCGAATCGGTAAAATCAAAAGTGAAAATGAAGCTTTAAAGCAAAAACTTCAACTTTTACATGCCGATGAATATTTTCAAATCAGAGAACAACTTGATGCAATGACAGCAGAAATTTCCAGCAACAATTCTGTGCTTTCTCAGCAACGTAATGAAATATCTGAATTGTCAAATCAACGTCAAAAATTGGATAAGCAAGTAAATACTCAAAAGAACAAGTTGTCTCGATGCAAAGAATTATATCAAAGCGTAGAATATGCTTTAAATAATTTTTTAGTATCAGACGTGCAATATAATAATTGCAAGCTAAATCCTCACAACAAAAGTGATTTTGATTTCCTTTCTCCTTCTGTGATTCTCCAATTGCATTCTATGGATGTGAAGGAACTCCGGAAAGCATATAAAGAAAATGAAAAACAAATAGATAAGTTGCTTAGTTTGTACGAATCACGTTATACAACTAAAGCTAATAAATCCATTTATTCTTTAATGGTAATTGCATTACGAGCTGAATTGCAAAATATTCTTTACAATTTAAAATATGAAAAGCTTGATAAATCAATCGAAGATCTTAAATTAGTTACGGCCAAATACTTAAAAATTGCCGGAGAAGGGAATCAAAGCATAGCTGGAACTCTAACGAAATTCATTGGTGAAATTGAATATCTGTTTATTAACGCCATCAAAATCGAATACAATTATTACATCAAAAAAGAGCAAGCACGTCAGGAACAAATGGCCTTACGAGAGCAAATGCGTCAAGAGGCAGAAGAACGCAAAGCCCTTGAACTGGAGCGAAAACGTGTTGAAAAAGAAGAACTCAAATTTGTTTCAGAAATCGAAAAAGCTAAAGCTTCTCTGGAACAAGCTTCTTCAGATGAAGAAGCACAGAATTTAAAATTAAAGATTCTTGAACTTCAACAGCAACTGTCAGGGGTTACTACAAAGAAGGAAGAAATCGTTAACCTGCAAAACGGAAAAGCCGGTAATGTGTATATCATTAGTAATCTAGGCTCTTTTGGTCAGGACGTCTTCAAAATAGGTATGACTCGCCGTTTAGATCCGCAGGACAGAGTTAATGAACTTGGTAGTGCAAGTGTCCCGTTCAAGTTTGATGTTCATAGCTTTATATTTTCAAATGATGCCGTTGGACTCGAAAAGAAATTGCACGATATATTGAATGATCGTCGTCTTAACAAGGTGAATCTCAGAAAAGAATTTTTTAAAGTGGGAATTGATGAATTGGAAAAATTGGTTAATTCAATTGATCCTACAGCTGAATTTAACAAAACCATGCTTGCAGAAGAATTCCGTCAATCATCTGAACTCGATGAACCACTCAGTTCTTCTTTGTATTCTGATGATGCAGATAATATTTTAGAATAAAATAAAAACCGCCTCAGTATTGGCGTACTGAAGCGGCTTAGGTCTCCGAAGAGATACTCGTTTTGCAAAGATATTGTATCATCTTCGGAGCAGACGCACAACCAGAACATTTGTGTGGCTGTTATTTTTGTACCCAATTTTACATATTTTATAAAACCGAGGTGATATCATGAGTGATCGTATTGGAGCTTTGTATATACGAGTCTCCACAGATGATCAGGCGGAGCTTTCTCCTGATGCTCAGAAGCGCCTGCTGCTGGACTATGCTAAAAAGAACGGTATTATTATCTCTAATGATTTTATCTTTTCCGAGAGTGTTTCCGGCCGGCATGTGCAAAAACGTCCTGAGTTTCAACGTATGATCGGCATTGCCAAACAGCCGTCACATCCGATTGATGTGATACTGGTCTGGAAATACTCCAGATTTGCCCGTAATCAGGAGGAATCTATCGTATACAAGAGTATGCTCAAGAAAGATCATGTAGAAGTAATAAGCGTATCTGAGCCCCTTGTGGATGGTCCTTTCGGTTCACTGATTGAGCGCATCATTGAATGGATGGACGAATACTACTCTATCCGGCTCTCCGGAGAAGTTCTGAGGGGCATGAAAGAAAAAGCTCTCCGGAATGGATACCAATCTTCTCCCTGTCTCGGCTATGAGGCCGTAGGACACGGAAAGCCTTTCCAAATCAATGAAGCCGAGTATGCTATGGTATCTTATATCATGGATCTGTACGATAATCAAAACATGGATGAAACCGCCATTGCAAGGAAATGTAATGATCTGGGATATAAGACCAAGCGTGGAAATCCTTTCGAACGAAGAACCGTTGACCGGATTCTGCAGAATCCTTTCTACTGTGGAATCGTGTCCTGGAACGGAGTAGAGTTCGATGGCGCGCATGAAGTCCGGATTTCAAAAGAACGTTTTGACCGGAGGCAGAAATTGATTGCATCCCGCAGGCGGCCGATGAAAGCCCGGAATGTTTCTACCTGCAAGCACTGGTTATCCGGACTACTGAAATGTTCTGTCTGTGGAGCTACGCTCTCCTATACAGGCAATAACAAGTGTCCATACTTTCAATGCTGGAAATATGCAAAAGGATTCCACAAAACTTCTGTCGCACTGTCTGTAAAGAAAGCCGAAGAAGCTGTGACCGCATATTTCGATCAGATTCTTTCCGGAACTGATTTTACATACGTCCGTAAGGACCAGCCTGCTGCAGATGAGACTGCTGCCATTGAACAGCTCCAAAAGGAACTATCTAAACTCTCTGCCAGAGAAAGCAGGATCCGTGATGCATACGAAAGTGGGATTGATTCATTGGAAGAATATAAAGCCAACAAAGAACGGCTGATCAGTAATCGGCTACAGCTTGAATCTGAATTGGAAAAGCTCCGAAAAGAGCAGGAAGAAAAAGAAGTAAGCAAGGAAGATGTGCTTCATGAGATTAAATCTGTGAATGATATATTAAAGAATCCGGATGTAAGTTATGAAGAAAAAGGAACCCTGATACGTACAATCGTTGACCAGATTGTATATGACAAAGAATCCGGTAAGATGTACTTTGACATTATCGTATCATGATTCCAGTTCTTCTTTTTCCCCTATAAAGAGCCCGGAACACGCATAAATACTGGGTTTGTGGCACTATTATAGGGTATTGCAGTCCGGGCCACCATACTGACTCATGATGAACTGGGCGATCTTTGCATTTGGAGTCTTAATATTTACCGGATACTGCAGTCTTTTTTCATAATTCCACATAAACTATCTGCACCCTCCTTCCGTTTCCCATGGGAATGGCTGCTGCACCCATTTCCATGTATCCCCACCAGATTCCAGTGCAGCATCTACTGTCAGTGGGCCATAACACTGCGCATATTCTTTCAGCAGTTTCTGGCGTTCCTGTTCACACTCCTGATAAAAGGAGATTGCCTCTTCACAGCATGGATGTGTATCCAGATAAAGCAGAATATGTCGTAGTAAATTTCTGGCAGGGAACATACGCCATGGCTGCTTCCATCTGATCGATGTGTGTATACATTTCCGCATCTCTGGTTTTGGCATCCGGAAGGTGACACGGACATGGCGAAGGGCGGGATGGCTGATTTCTGGAATTATTCCGGCAGGAACACTGCTGCCCGGACATCATCTCTTTTGCCATTCCACAAGTTGCATTATATGGGCGGCCACATGGACGGTTCATCTGATAATTTTCCATGAGCAAATCCTTTCTGTCACAAATAATATGTCTCTATATTTTATGACATAAATATGGAATGGTGCGCATATCTGCCCATAAAAACAGCTCCCTTCACCGGGGAGCTGCACATTTCTTATCGCATTACTCAATCACATATGCATCTACGATTTCTCCGTAATATGCAATGTGTGTATCTCTGTTTGCACCTGAAAATGAACTTTCTACATTCTGTGGGTAAAACTTCTCTCTGTTTTCCTCTGTCATGGCCTCTGTATCCTGTGTCTGTTTATAGACTACTTTGCATTCCAGTGTCAGTGGAAGTTCTTTTACTCCCGGGACAGAAATTGTTTCCGGTTCTTCGTAAGTCAGACCAATTTCTTTCGCTTTATCTACATCTCTTCCTGATTTTGCCCCACAGTATCCAAGAATTTTTTTTGCACTGTCATCCAGTGGAATATTAACCGTAAATTCGCCATTCTTCTCAAGAAGACTTCTTGTAAAACGACTTTCTCTGACAAATGTAATAAAAACTGGTTTTCCCCATTCTACGCCAACCATTCCCCAGGAAATTGTCATAGAGTTCACTCTGCCATCTGCTTTTCCGGTAATCAGCACTCCATTTTTTACTCCGTTCAAAATTTCTCCCATATGTTCAAAAACATCTATTTTTTTCTTCATGATCTTATTTTCCTCCTGTTAGTTTACATACATTTCTTTTGTCCTTTATCTTAAGATAAAAAACAGGAATCTGCAAGTATTTTGTACTTTATCATTCACGTTTTTAAATGTATAATAGAAGTACTTTAACAAAGGAGTTCAGAATCATGTCACCATCAAAATCCAAAAATCTTACCCCTTCCTATGCAGTCATCCAGGGACTGTACTGGATGTATTTTGCAGCAATCATGAGTTTTTCCGGTTTTTTTCTTCTTTCCGGTGGATTTACCAATACTCAGATTGGAATCCTTGCAGCTATAGCAGGACTTCTGTCTGCAGTACTGCAGCCTGTCCTTGCAGGTTACGCTGACCAGCCACAAAGCCCCTCCCTGAAAAAACTGATCCAGATGCTGTATCTTCTTCAGCTGATCCTTGTGATCGGATTATTTTTATCCCATTCTCTCATACTTACCGGACTTCTTTATGGTTCCAGTATTGCCCTGCTACAACTGATGACTCCTTTTATTAATTCCCTTGGAATGGAAAGCATCAATCAGGGACATTCTCTCAATTTTGGTCTTGCACGTGGAATGGGATCTGTCGCTTATGCCTGTATCTGTTACATTCTGGGGATCATTACGGTAAAAGCCGGACCTGTTTCCATCCCGATCACTGTAATTGTCCTTACCCTGCTGTCTCTTGGTATCCTTATTCTTTTTCCATTTTCCAAAGCAAAATCAGACAGCACTGCCACGAATGCTCCCAAAAGCAGCTCCGACAGTAATCCAATACTTTTTTTCAGGAAATACAAACGTTTTTCCCTGGTACTGCTCGGATGTATCTTTATCTATCTCAGCCATGTTCTGCTGAATAACTTTAATTTTCAGATTGCCCTGGCAAAAGGGGGCGGAAGTGCAGAAATGGGAACAGCCTCAGCAATCGCCGCCATATGCGAATTGCCAACGCTTTTCCTTTTTGGCTATATCATCCGCAAATTTCGCTGTGACCTTCTGCTAAAAACTGCCGGGATCTTTTTCACGATAAAAGCACTTGGCACGCTGCTTGCTCCGGGTATTCCGGTATTTTACGGCGTACAGATTTTTCAGATGCTCGGATGGGGACTTATGACTGCAGCTTCTGTTTATTATGTAAATGCCCTAATGGAACCGGAAGACGCAATCAAGGGGCAGGCCTATTTCACAATGGCATATACCCTTGGAAGCGTACTTGGTTCTTTTCTTGGCGGAACACTCATCGACCTTGCCGGAGTACACGCAATGCTGCTCTTCTCAACAGTCTCTGCATTCATTGGTGCACTGATCGTACTAATCTTTGCTGAACGTACTTCAAAATAATATTCCAAAAAACACCGCAAACAGATACTACTTCCATCTGTCTGCGGTGTTTTTCATTTGTTATTTTTCATTTATTATTTTTCATTTGTTTCGTTTCCATCTGCTCTGTTTATTCGCACAAATCTCATTCCACTGACAATTCCCACAGATTTCCACCCGTTTTCCTGGCTCGATCACATTTTTCTGCACATTTTCCACAAATTCCTGAAATCTCATCTGTGCTTTTTCACTGAGTCCGCATGCTTCAAGCACTTTACGGTCATAGGCTTCCACCAGACCGGCACTCACGCAACTTCCCTCTTTCAGATTCGGACACTCTTTACAGATTTCATCTCCGGATACGGTAAGCTCAATATCTGCGCCTTTTTCAAAAAACTCCAGCATCTTCTGCATATTTACTGTGAATCCGTCACTGTAGCCTTTTCCTTCAAAATACGCAAGACACATTCCATGATGCGGTCTTAAACAGATCATGCTACAAATTTGCGGAGCTTTCTGGAAAGACCATAAGCCAGAACAATTTTAATAATATCCGGAATGATAAATGGAATGACACACCATCCCAGAACAGTTGCAAGACCAACGGCACCATTCGCTCTGCTGTAAACGATCATAAACCATGCAGTACCAAAAGCATAGCATACGATCAGTCCTACGATCATGGACACAATCTGCATTACGGATTTCTTACCCGGAAGTTTTTCCATTGCCCACATAACAAGGGCAGAAAACAGAAAACCAATAATATATCCGCCAGTTGTTCCAGCAAGAACACCAATACCTCCAGAAAATCCTGCAAATACCGGTACTCCAATTGCTCCAAGCAGAATAAATACCAATATGGAAAGTGTTCCTCTTTTTCCACCAAGGACACCTACCGCTACAAAAACGCCAAACGTCTGCAGTGTAAACGGAACAGCTGTCGGAATGGATATCCAGGAACAGATTGCCATAATAACTGCAAATACGGCAATGTACACAATATCATAAGTTTTACTTCTGGTTGCTGCTATTGTACTCATTTTTTTCTCCTCCTCGTGATGACAGTTCTATCTGTTATCTATTTAACAATTTAACACAGGCCTTTCCAATTGTCAACTTAATACAAAAAGAGGTTTACATTTAAAAAAAATATATCCTTAAATGTAAACCTCTTTTTATAATATTATTTATCGTCAACTATTTCTGTTGATGTACATAAACCTCCATCTGGTTATATGGAATCACAATTCCGTTAGCATCAAATTCTTCTTTTATCTTCTGATTCAGGCGCCATTTCGTTGGCCAGTAACGTTCTGTCGACACCCAGACACGTAAGCCCATGATCACTGCACTGTCTGCAAGCTCGTCCACAAACACAACCATTTCTTTTGTGTCGCTTTTGGTATCTGCATCTTCTCTGAGAATTTTCTCAATGATTCTCTTTGCCTTCTGAATATCTGCCTCATAGGAAATTCCAACTTTGATCTCAAGTTTACGATTCTCCTTGGCCGTTACATTTATGATCGTACTGTTTGACAGTGTTCCATTTGGTACCACAATTTTTTTATTGTCAATGCTCAGAAGTGTTGTATAGCAGATCTCAATCTTGGCGACCGTACCCTCACACCCGTTTGACTGATCCTGAATGATATAATCTCCAACTACAAAAGGTTTAAAAAGCAACAAAAGAACTCCTCCTGCCAGATTTGCAAGACCTCCCTGTAGTGCCAGACCAACCGTTACACCTGCCGTACCAAGCAATGCCGCTACAGAAGATTCCTTTACACCAAGGCTTACTGCAATATTGATGATCAGAAGGACATACAAAACCGCTTTCCCGGCAGAAGAAGCAAACTGTATCACACCAGCATCCACATTGGCTCTCTCCAGAGATCGTCTCATAACATTCAATATCCACTGAATGATCTTTCGTCCCACGAAGAACACAATTACTGAAAGAACAACTTTAATACAAAAGCCCATAACTGCCGGAACCTGGTTTTCCATATACTGTTTAAAATTCAACAGATCTTTCAGACTATCCTTCACACCGTCAATTCCCATTTCCTGCAGACCTTCATCTACTTTACTGACAGTTTCACTGACTGTATCCATAAAAAATCCCTTTCTTTTTTCAATCTGTAATTGTATCTATCATACATCTCTGATATTTTCTTTTGTATTTATTAATATACCATGATTTTTCTGCAAAAACTATTTTAAATATTTAAAAATCCCATATACAGTGATATAATGAAAACGCTTATAATAATTATATTCTTTTTACGGAGGAAAGCATGCATATTATAATTGTCGGATGCGGCAAAGTTGGAAGCACCCTTGCAGAGCAATTACAGGAAGAAGATACTGATCTTACTCTGATCGATACAGATGCAGACGTTATCAACAATCTCACCGAAGATATTGATGCCATGGGGATTGTTGGAAATGGAGCCAGCATCAATACACTTATGGAAGCCGGCGTCAAAACTGCTGATATCATGATTGCAGTCACCGCTTCTGATGAATTAAACCTGCTCTGCTGTCTGATTGCACAGAAAACCGGACATTGTCAGACCATTGCCCGTGTACGCAATCCAATTTACAGTAAAGAGATTGGTTTTATCCAGGAACGCCTTGGTCTTTCCATGATCATCAATCCGGAACTGGCCACTGCCAGAGAAATCTCAAGACTTCTGCGTTTTCCGGCAGCCATCAAAATCGATCCATTTTCAAAAGGACGTGTAGAACTTCTCAAGTTTAAAGTTCTCCCGGAATTTGAACTGGATGGAATGTCAGTTTCCCAGATCACAGACAAATATCGCTGTGATGTTCTGTTTTGTGCCATTGAAAGTAAAACGACCTTAAGCATCCCGGGCGGTGATCATCTGGTTCACAATGGCGATTTTATCTCTATTATCGCAACACCCAAAAATACAGCTCTTTTCTTTAAAAAGATTGGGCTGAAGACACATCAAGTCAAAAATACTCTGATCATTGGCGGCGGCACAATTTCCTATTATCTTGCCAAAGCCCTTTCTGATCTGAAGATCAGTGTTAAGATCATTGACAAGAACAAAGAGCGCTGTGAAGAACTCAGCGAGATGCTTCCAAATGCCACAATTATCTGCGGTGATGGTACAGACCGCGCACTTCTCATGGAAGAAGGTCTTTCCACAGTAGAATCCTTTGTCACACTCACAAACATGGACGAGGAAAACATTTTCCTGTCACTGTCTGCAAAAAATATGACACAGGCCAAACTGATTGCCAAAGTAAACCGTCTTCCTTACAAAGACGTTATCGATGAGTTGGATATTGGAAGTGTGATCTACCCGAAATATATTACCTCTGATTCTATTCTCCGGTATGTACGTGCCATGCAGAATACTATCGGAAGTAACGTAGAAACCCTTTATCATGTGCTTGACAATCAGGCGGAAGCGCTTGAATTTATCATTCGTGATAATTCTCCTGTTGTGGGAATTCCACTTTCCAAACTGAATCTGAAAAACAATCTTCTTGTTTGCTGCCTTACACGTGAGGGGACTGTCAGAATTCCAAGAGGACAGGATTCCATTCAGATTGGCGACAACGTGATCATTGTCACAACCCATAAGGGACTTCGCGATATCCGCGATATTCTGGCATAAGAAGGGATGTATACAGATGAATTTTCGAATTATTGCTTATATCGTTGGATGGGTGTGTAATTTTCAGGCAATGTTCATGGTTCTTCCATGTATCACGGCTCTCATTTATCAAGAACATGAATTTTTCGCTTTTCTGATTTCCATGATTGTCTGCCTGATCGTAGGTCTTCCACTGACTATCCGAAAACCTAAGAACAAAGTTTTTTATACCAAAGACGGATGTGTTGCAGTAGCTTTGAGCTGGTTTGCACTTTGTATTTCCGGTGCAGTACCTTTTGTCCTCAGCGGTGCTATCCCACATCCAATCGATGCTTTTTTTGAGACAGTATCTGGGTTCACAACAACCGGATCCAGTATCCTGACAGATGTGGAAGTTCTCCCTCATTGTATTCTGCTATGGAGAAGTTTCACACACTGGATCGGTGGCATGGGGGTTCTTGTATTCTTGCTCTCACTGCTGCCACTTGCCGGCGGGTATCATATGAATCTGATGAAAGCCGAAAGCCCTGGTCCTTCCGTCAGCAAACTGGTTCCAAAAGTTCAGCAGACCGCCAAAATTCTTTACACGATTTATATTGGAATGACACTGTTCCAAATTATTCTTCTTCTGATCGGCAGAATTCCTCTGTTCGATACCCTGTGTATTTCTTTTGGTACCGCCGGTACTGGTGGATTTGGTATCGTCAATGACAGTATGGGAAGCTACAGCACCTACTGTCAGGTTGTCACAACGATTTTTATGATTCTTTTTGGAGTCAACTTTTCTGCATATTATCTTCTTCTTACGAAAAAGTTTGTGCAGGCATTTAAATTTGAAGAAGTACGTTATTATTTTGGAATCATTCTCGCTGCAATCCTTGTGATCGGATTAAATACAGCTCATCTGTTCCGCAATCTGGGTGAAGCATTTCAACAGGCAGCCTTTCAGGTTGGTTCTATCATTACAACAACCGGTTTTTCCAGCACAGATTTCAGCCAGTGGCCCTCTTTGTCCAAAACGATTCTCGTACTTCTGATGTTTGTCGGTGCATGCGCCGGAAGTACCGGTGGCGGAATCAAAGTTTCCCGAATTTTGATTCTATGTAAAGCAGCCAAAAAAGAATTCCAGTTATATCTGCACCCGAATGCAGTCAAAAAAATCAAAATGGATGAAAAAACGATTGGACATGATATCATCAGATCTACAAACATTTATCTGAGTGTATATCTCCTGATCTTAGCAGCTTCTGTCCTTATTATCTCTCTGGATAATTTTGATCTTATTACAAACTTTACAGCAGTCACCGCAACATTGAATAATATCGGTCCTGGTCTGGAAATTGTAGGCCCGATGGGGAACTTCAGTTCCTTTTCCTATCTTTCCAAATGTGTGTTAATTTTTGACATGCTTGCCGGACGATTGGAAATTTTTCCTCTGATGCTTCTTTTCTTTAAAGGAACCTGGAAGAAATTCTAGTTCACAATTTTTTCAAATTTATACCATATTTTTTTCACATTTATTAGGTATATTAATATGCATAGAAGGTGCATGCCTTCTATAAAATATTTTTCTTTTTCATACGCGCCGGTACGAAAGTACCGGCCTCCTTCCATTTATGGAACTTTTTTTATTTACGCAACGTCAAAAGCTCTGTCGTATCAATTACTGATACAACAGAGCTTTTTATTACTGTAAATTATCGCTGATCGTCTGCCAGATACTGCTGTTTTCAAATCCCAGCTTCCACTGTGCAACACCCGCAAGATTATATTTCGGAATCAGTTTCACTTTCTCCGCGATCGATTGTGCATCTTCCAGCCAAATCTGATACGTTGAATTATCTTTTTCAAATGTTGCATAATTCTGACTGACACTTCCGTCCCATACAGCTTCAACGCCATTTTCAGTAAGGACATTCTGTGCTTCATCCATTCCAATCGCCTCACTGGTCAGAGCCCCACCAGTTGTTTTCCAAAGTCTTGTATAAAACGGAATTGCAAGAACTGTTCTTTCTGCCGGCGCTTCTGCAATCGTATCCTGCACGCCCTGCTCCACCCATGGAAGAGAGGCCACAGATCCGGCATCTGACCCTACATAATGTTCATCATACCCCATAATAACAATATAATCTACCACCAGTCCTTGTTCTCTGCGGTCATAATGGCTGGTAAAATCTTCCGGAACCGGATTATCTACTGAAAGAACAAGATTATTCTTATGACATTCAATAGAAAGTTCTCTTAAAAATTCCAGGAAATGAGGTCCCGCATCTTCACTGAGTGTCTCGAAATCCACATTTATACCATCTAGCCCAACGGTAGTTGCTGACTGAATCAGCTGCTGAATCATATTTTGTCTGGATGACAACTGTGAAAGTGTATCCGTTGTACTCACTTCTGCCGTAAAATTATCAATCAGTCCCCAAACCTTTAATCCGCGTTCATGTGCAAGTGCCACATAGTCCGCCGACGCAATATTTCCTATATTTCCTGCTGTGTCCTGAATATAATACCATGTAGGAGAAATTACATTTACACCGCTGACATTTGCAATCGTGTCCGCCAGATATGCATTTGCATCCTGACTTGTCACCTGATGCCAGCTCATATTTACTTTTCCATCCATAGTAAGATAGGTATATTCCTCTTTCTCAAATGATCTCTCAAAATCTTTTGTCTCAGCAGATGCTATCGTATCCTTCTGAACATATCCTATATAGCCATCCATTGTAGCAACCTGGGCCCAGTCTTCCAGTTCTTCCAGAAAGATCAATGTATCCCCCGTCTTCACATCTGTCAGGATCGGAGACTTGATTCCACCCTGATAGCGGATACTTGTATCTTTTTTAACTGTCGTTGTCTGCACTCCGGTAAATCTGTACTGGATTGCAACTCTGTTCGGATTTTCATATACATAGGCATCCAGGTCTGTAAATTTCTGCACGAAACCAAGACGCAGATAAACTGTTCCATCCTTCAGCCATACATCGCCTTCTCCGCTCTCTGCTGCCGGATAATACTGCAATTCAGAAGGTGTCGCATAAAGTACTTGCTGGTCAGCACTATCCCAGTAATATCTCTGATTCAGATATGTATTTACCATATCAAGTGGAAGATATATCTGATCTCCTGACATCAATGCGCGTTCTTCCATGATTTCAGTTCCCAGAACAACTGCCATTTCCCCATCTCCGGGCTGTCCATAATATTCTGTAAGATTCATTCTTTCTTTTGTAGGAATATATTTCTTAATAAAATGCATTCCCAGCCCCATAACTGCCAGCACTAAAATCAATATGCAGACAATTACGACAGGCATGTGTTGACTTCTCGTTTGTTTTTTTGCCTGATGCTTCATCTGTTTCTCCCTTTAATTTCAGATAAGATCTGTAACCATTCTGTGTTGCGCTTCTTTTTTTCTTACGTATCGTAACACTTTTTACGCTATTCTCAGTAACCTGATTATTACATATACTTTTTTATTATAACATGCTTTACTATATAATGTCTTAACTAATTATAAATTTTCAAATATTTCCTGTACAGAATCATTACCTCAGACTTTTTAATTTTGTGCAGGATTTTCCGGTCTGGTTAAGTACGAGAGGGGAAACTGCACTTGTACCGGAAAATCGCTGCAATCATCTTATGTATATAAAAGCAGGTATTTATCATCTTCTGTTTTTGGGAAGTTCCCTGATATGTTCAAAGTTCACTTTTGCAATCCTGCCTTCTTCATCTGCAGTATAATCCCTCATGTAACCACCGTCTTCTGCGATCATACAGGCTTTCGCAATACATTTCGGTGTACTGGGATTTCCATTCAGAAAAAGTCTGACACCTTGTTTCCGATAATCTTTTAATTCATCCTTCAAAGGTTTCAATGACTTTTTACTGCATTTACTGTGTGACATATTTTATTTTTTTCGGCCCTCCTTTCCTGAAATTGATTTTAGAAAACACCTGATAGGTTCAAGAAAAAATAATCCTCCGTATAATTGAATTTAATCTTATGGTGGGATTTCCACACTGCCCCAGCAAGAACGCTGTATGATATGTTGTATTACCGGCAATGATATGGAAGGAAAATGTATTGTGTAAGTTTTGCCTCTAATCTGTTCTTCAGCTATATGACGAATATTTTTTCTTATTCCTCATTATACAGAGTTCCTTTGTTTATGCAAGCCTTTTTAGCACTTTATCTAAAAATTCCCAATTAATTTCTAAATATTTTATAAATAGACAGGTTCTATTTCTTTACATTTTCTATGATTGTGGTATATAATATGTCATATTAATAAGTCATGGACTATATAGCCTGTCGTTCTGATATTTTCATATAATATAGCAGAGACAGGTGCATAAGAATAGGATGTGATCATAATGAAAATAGAAAAAATCAATGAAAATCAAATCCGCTGTACATTAACCCGAGAAGATCTCGAAAGCCATCAGGTTAATCTCAAAGAGCTGGCTTATGGTTCCGAAAAGGCAAAAAAACTTTTCCGCGATATGATGCAGCAGGCACAGATACAGTTCGGTTTTGAGGCTGATAATATTCCTCTCATGATCGAAGCAATCCCGGTCAATTTGGACAGTGTCATCCTCATCGTTACTAAAGTAGAAGATCCGGAAGAACTGGATACTCGTTTTTCCAAATTTTCACCATATAAGGATAATGCTCAGGCAGAACCACTTCAACTTGACGGAGCAGACAACATTATTGATATCTTCCAGAAAATATGTGAGGCAAAAATGAAAGGTACTACTCGCAAGCAGGCCAATCAGAAAGAAACTTCTGAGAAATCTGCTGCCTCTTCTGAAACACCGACAGTTGATCTGATCCGGTTGTTCAGCTTCTATCATTTGGATGATGTCATCGCTGCTGCACACGGTCTGAATGGATTTTTCACAGGCAAAAATACTCTTTATAAAGATTCTTCAGACGGTCGTTACCAGCTTGTCCTTCATCAGTCTGAATACTCACCAGAAGAATTCAACAAAGTTTGCAATATTCTTTCTGAATATGGATCCGGCAGAGCATTTTCCGCAGCCGGTGAAGCTCATCTGAAGGAACATGGAGAACTGATTTCTTCCAGTGCCCTTCAGCAACTTACACAGCTTTGATAAACACCATGACTTATAAAATGCAAAAAAGACTGGCCCGAAAGCCAGTCTTTTTTATGCGGTAAATCCGTGCTTATTCACCAAGGAAATCATTGATCTGCTGAACCAGAACATCTGCGTCCATTCCATGAACCATAGCTGCTTCTTCCAGAGATTCCATCTGTGAAGACGGGCATCCAAGGCAGTGCATACCAGCTC
>OLQY01000062.1_pt1 | contig 130782 bp, 139 predicted proteins | sample 1672851 | NCBI WGS metagenome assembly OLQY01 (sample SAMEA3136730, study PRJEB25190) | human gut metagenome
AACACAGCAAGGGGGAGTAATATCACCGCTGTTGGCAAACATCTACCTAAATGAATTAGACTGGGAGCTACAAAAAGCAGGAATCTATTTTGTGCGATATGCAGATGATTTTCTGTTATTTGCGAACAATGAAGAAGAAATCATGAGGGCAGGAGAAGTAGCGAAAAAGGTAATCGAAGAACTTGGGTTAGAAATGTCCATGGAGAAAACGAAGATAGTTGACTTTCATAACGATGACTTCACGTTTGTAGGATTTGATTTCTTACACTGGAGAAACAGAAAGAAGGATAATAAGCCATACTTTCTAGTAAGACCGAGTGAGAAGTCACTGAAAGACTTCAAAAAGAAGATTAAAGAGAAAACAAAGAAGACGTTGACCTTGAATAAAGAAGAATGGATAAAAAGGGTAAATTCAGTCATAGTAGGAAAAGTAAACTACTATAAGATAGTACAAAAAGCTATAGAACTGAACAGACAAGCAGGACAGGAAAGTCACTGTTACATCAAAGGATGTATCGGAGATTTGCATGGTATTGATGCATATATAAGACAGCGATTAAGGGTATGCATGATACATAAGCATCCGAGCATAAGGAAATCGTTTGGCAAGAGAAGGAAATGGAATATTGAGTATTTTTGTAAGATTGGATTGATACCGGCAGCTTGGCACTACTATAAAGAGATGTATCCGGATTATACGATAGAAGTTTATATGAAAATACAAACAGAAGAGAATAAAAAGAGACATGAAAGATACATAGAAAAGCTGAAGGAAAAAGGAATAGAGTATTATACACAGGAAAGAATTAGAAAAATCGCAAGCACAGGATATGTGTTTGCGAAATAGTAATGGTTAATTACATAGATAAGCATATTGGTAAGCCGTACGCCTTAATAAGGCACATGCGGTTTGATAAGGGGAGGTAGTTTAATGACTATCTCCTACTTTCTTTTTCATATTTTCATTCCTGATAATTCGTGATATGCTTTATAAAAAGAGAGGAATGTTAGTATGTTAGAAATCTATCGACGTTTATTTCAAGCAAGTCGTACTGCTGGAATTGTAGCAAATATGATACAGGAAGATATTGTGAATGAAGGTAAAAAAGTAGATATTATTGAAAATGAAGATGACTATCATCGTCGAATGCGAGAAGCAAAAACAAAAGCAGATGAAATCGTTCAGGAGATTCTTTTACAGTCTCTTCTGCCTGAATACAAGGATATGTTCACATTAGATGCGGAAGAAGATACAATCAGTAAACAACACTTTAAGAATGATGATTATACGTATACATTAGTATTAGACCCGATTGATGGGACTCTAGATTATTTATCCCAGAAAGATACATGGTCTATCTGCAGTGCTGTTTTACATAATCATGACGTTTTGTTGGCTATTGTATATTTTCCTAAAAGAGATTGTTTATATAGCTACGTAGAAGGAAAAGGATGTAGAATTTATCATAATTTAGCAATGTGTACGGAAGATGATGGAGAAGAATTGGATTATGTAAGTGATAAAGTGCCAGCTCTGATTTATAAGAATAGTCGTTTATCAGATACAATTGTAGAACGTTTAAAAGAGAAAGGTTTTACTGTAATTGATGATTCTTATCATCATATAGGTTGCCCAGATGCAATATTGGAGTGTATGAAAGGAAATGCATTAGCTTATTTTTCCGATACTAGAAACATACGAGACATATTATTAGGGGCAATATTAGGAAAGATGAAACATGGAAATATGTATGATTTCAGTGGTAATTCGGTTCAATGGGAAAAGTGTGGCAGACAAAAAGAAATAGTATTTAGTATATTTTCGAAAGACGAAATTTTTGATTAGACAAAAATCGTCTTTTTTTTTTAAAAATTTAGGAGTTTTGGTTTTTTCGTTCGTATATATACATGTATAAAGTAAGTGAGGTAAATTTATGAATGAAAAAGAACTGAGTGTAGATAAGAAAAAAACAATTAAAGTGATGAGAGAACATTTAAACTTTTTAAAAAAGCATGTAGCAACATATTATATACATAATGCATTATATGGAGTAGAAAATCAGAATTTGCAGGTAGAGGAGGATATATGTGAATATCTGCATTATACAAAAAATGTTGTGAATGCTTCTAAAGGTGTAAATGATTTTTATCATAATCCTATTTTAGAAGCAACGGAGCAGCAGAAAAAAACAAGACAAAGACTGATAGACCAAGATAAAAAAGCATATTTCTTATTACAGGGAATATTACATTTAAACAAACAGGAAAGAGAATTACTAATGGATTTATATGTTCGTGGATTAGAGCGCCAGCTTGTTATACGTCATCAGGGAGATATCGTAAATAGTACTTTAAATCGTCGTATTCAGCGTGCATGTCTTCATCTTGCGGAATTATTATCGCTGCAGATATATGAAAGTTAGCTATCGTTACAATCTTGTAATATAAGTTTCATGGTTATCATGTTTATGATATAATAAAGAAAAGTATGGTGTTATACCGTTGATATGAAGTGGAGGAATAGATTTGAATAAAAAAATCGTTATTAATATGTTGTCGAGTGCTGATAAAGTACAAGGACAGGGTGTGGGAAGTGCTTATTTAGAACAAGTGAATTTGATTAAAGAGGGAGCAGGGGATATTTTTGAGGTAAGAATTAACAGTAATAAAAAAGCCGATATTATTCATTCTCACACGATAGATCCACAAAATTACATTAAAATGAAACTGAATAAAAATGCAAATGTATGTTATGTACATTTTTTACCTGATACATTAGATGGAAGTATTAGTCTTCCTAAAGCTCTTTTTTCAATCTTTAAAAAATATGTAGTGAGTTTTTATAAACAAGCAGATTATTTAATTGTGGTAAATCCGATTTTTATGGATCCTTTAGAAAAGTATGGTATTAGCAGAGATAAAATGATTTACATTCCAAACTATGTCTCTAAAGAAAAATTTTATATAAAAACGAATGATGAACGCAATCATATACGAAAACATTATGGGTTAAAGAAAGATGACTTTGTTGTTATTGGGGTTGGTCAGGTACAGACAAGAAAAGGTGTTTTAGATTTTATTGAAGTAGCTAAAAAACTTCCTCATATTCAATTTGTATGGTGTGGAGGTTTCTCTTTTGGGAAGATAACAGATGGTTATGATGAGTTAAAGAAAGTTACTGATAATCCCCCTGCAAATGTCAAATTTCTTGGCATTATTCCTAGAGATCATATGAATGATGTATATAATATGGCTGATTTGTTATTTATGCCTTCTTATAATGAATTATTTCCAATGTCAATTTTAGAAGCAGTAAATTTACATCGACCAATGGTGTTGAGATCATTAGAACTATATGAGGATATTTTATTTAAAAAATATCAATGTGCTGATCAGAATGATAAATTTAAAGAGTTGATTGAACGCTTATATGAAGATAAAGCTTTTTATGAAGAGTGTGCTAAGGATAGTGCATATATCAGTGATTATTATTCTAAAGAAAATGTTTTAAAGATATGGAAATCATTTTATATGCAGGTTTATGAAGAAGTGAAAAAGAAAAAGGGGGAAACTATTAAATAATAAATAAGCAGGAAGGCAGATGAGGAAAATGAAGAATCCAATTAGAAATTATATTCTAAACGTAGTCATCATCATTGCTTTGACAGTTATATCCTTATGGTTCGCATTGAAAGATAATTTTCATGAAATCATGCATTTAATTGGAAATATATCCTGGTATTGGCTCCTAATTATTGCTTTATGGGGAATAGTGTATGTGATGATACTTGGAGTAATTCTAACAATATTTGCACGACGGTATAAGAAAGATTATCGTTATTTACAAGGCTTAGCAAATGCACTTGTTGGGACATTTTTTAGTGGTATTACACCAAGTTCAACTGGTGGACAGTTTGGACAAGCCTATGTCTTTAAGAAACAGGGGATCAAATATAGTGATGGGGCAAGTATTTTGTGGGCTGATTTTATCGTTTATCAGACAACAATGATGGTTTATGTTACAATTTTATTTTTGTTGCGATTTTCCCATTATATGGAAATAATAGGAACTTGGTTTTTGGCAATTTTTGTTGGTTATTTAGTAAATATATGTGTAATAAGTGTATTATGGACTATGGCTCTGTTCCCACGTCTTTATGTGAAATTAAGCGGACATGCTGTATCTTTATTAGCGAAGCTTCATATAGTGAAAAATAAACAGAAGACTTTAAATACATGGACAGTGCAGGTAGAGGGTTTTACAAGTGAGATTAAAGAATTAAAGCATGAAAAAAAGATGATTGTTAAGACAGTTGCTTGGAATGTCATTCGAATGACAGTTCAATTTTCGTTGCCGTTTTTCATAGCACATGCATTAGGGATTAATTTAGCTGCAGATAAATTTGTAGATTCTTTAGCTCTTGCTAGCTTCGTATTGATGGCAAACGCATTTATCCCAATTCCAGGGGCAAGTGGCGGAACGGAGTTGGTTTTTACACAATTGTATAAACATTTAGTTGGAGGTTTAAAGGCAAGCAGTATTATGATTTTATGGAGATTATCTACTTTCCATATCGTTATCTTAATCGGTGCATGTACTTTTATCTACTTAAAGAGAAAATATGAAGGAGTAGGAAGAAAAAATAAAAAGGAAGTAATAGATATCAGGGAGGTAGATTCGTGAGAATTGGATTATTTACAGATACATATACTCCTGATATAAATGGAGTTGTATCAAGCATAGTGACATTACAGAAAGAATTAGAGAAAAATGGACATGATGTATATGTAATTACGAATCATAAAGCCATGACAATGAAAAAAGAAGGAAATGTATTGCGTCTTCCTGGCTTGGAATTGAAATGGCTATATGGATATAAGCTATCTACACCATATCATTTTAGTGCGCGTGATGAAATTATGAAGATGAATTTAGATGTCATTCATGTACATACAGAATTTGGTGTAGGAATGTTTGGAAGAATTGTTGCGAAATATTTAAATATTCCTGTAGTAACAACATATCATACTATGTATGAGGATTATACGCATTATGTAAATCGATTTGAAATTGATGAAGTAGACAAAATCACAAAGAAAATGGTTTCTTCTTTTTCTAAGTCTATTTCTGATAGTGCTCAGGCTGTGATATCACCAAGTGAGAAAACAAAAGAAACTTTGATTAAATATGGTGTAAAGACGCCAATCTATGTGATTCCTACTGGATTAAATTTTGATAAATTTAACCCTGATCATATTGATTATGAAAAAGTAAAGATGATACGTAAAACGTATGGTATCGAAGAAAATGATCGATTAATTGTATTTGTTGGACGTATTGCGCCTGAAAAAAGTATTGAGATTCCTATTGAAGGTTTCCGCTATGTGGAAGATCCATCAATTAAATTTATGATCGTCGGTGGAGGTCCTCAGTTAAAAGAACTGCAAGATATGGTTAAACGTTATCAGCTGGAAAATAAGATTGTTTTCACAGATAAGGTTCCTGCAGAGGAGATTCCCGCTTATTATGCATGTGCTGATTGTTTTGTGTCAGCATCACTAACTGAGACGCAGGGAATGACTTATTTAGAAGCTTTAGCCTGTGGTCTACCTGTTTTCGCCCGGTATGATGAAGTAATTAAGGATATAGTCATTGATGGAGATAGCGGTTTTATTTTTGAAACTCCTCAGGAATTTGCGGACAAGCTTACTGATTTTATGCATTTAAGTGAAGAAGAACGTCATGAATATTCTAAACGAGCTTTGAGCAAGGTAGCCAAATATGATGCAAAGGTATTCTGTTCTAAGGTTCTAAGTGTATATTATCAAGCCATTGATGATTTTGAAGATGCTTATGAGGTTATCAAGATTAAGGCAATAGATGACTATATGAGAATTTATGTAGAGAATGAGAAAGAAGATCAGCCAATAAAAATCTTGATTGATTTAGATGATTTCTTTGCCTATAAAATACGACTGCATACGATGCTGGATCGTTACATTATAGATTATTTTCAGCAGAAGGAAGTTGCATTGGAAGCTTATCGTGGAGCAATACGTAGGCTACGTTTGAGAGATTACACAAGAAAAGAAATGTACACATGGCTAAGTCACCAGCAAGGCTTAGATGAAGCAGCAATTGAAAATATACTTAAAGAATTAGAAGAAAAAGGTTATATTAATGATATCCTGTATATGCAGGATAAAATAGAAAAAATGAAACATTCTCTAAGTGGAAAGGGAAATATTAGGCGTACTTTAATTAATAAAGGTTTAGATCCAGAGCTTGTAGAAGATGCAATACAGGATTTAGATGATGATGAAGAACGCCTGCGAGCTATAAAAATGGCAGAGAAATTGATGTCTAGCATCAAAGATAAATCAAGAAAAATGAAGAAACAGACGATTATTCGTAAGCTGATCTCACTTGGTTTTGATACTGATGTTGCAAAGAGTGCTTCTGAACATCTGAATTTTGATGAGGAAGATGATACAGAGGCATTAGATAAGACAATTGCGAAAGCTATGCGTAATTATAGTCGTAAATTTAGTGGTAAACAGTTAGAAAATAAAGTACTGGTATATTGTCTTCAGAAAGGTTTCTTTCATGAAGAAATTATGAATCGATTAAACGAAATGGAGTGTAATGATGAGCATACTGATTAAAGAACTACAAGATGGCTTTAAAGGTACGATTACGGTATTAGTAATCAGTGTAAATAAAGGTATTACCGCAAAGGGTGCACCATATTTATCTTTTATGTTTCAGGACAAAAGCGGTAATATAGATGCAAAATACTGGAATGTAAGTGAGGACATGCTGTATCGTTTCTCTCCTGGTATGATTGTGGAAGTTACTGGAGATGTTTTAAATCATCAAAAACAGCTTCAGTTTCGTGTTCAAAAAATGAAAGAGGCTGAAGGTGAAATCAATGTTTCTGATTATGTGAAGGAAGGACCATACTCACAGAAAATCTTAAAGGAACAGATTACACAATATTTGGATTCTATTAAAAACCCTATAATGCATAAGATTGTATCAGAAATATTAAATGATCATAAAGATGCTTTTTATGAATATCCTGCTGCGACTAGAAATCATCATGATTTCTATAGCGGATTGGCGACGCATGTGTTAGGGATGCTGAAGTTAGCACAGCAGTTATGTCAGTTATATCCTATGCTTGATCAGGATTTACTATATAGTGGTGTGCTGCTGCATGATATTGGGAAAACCGTCGAGTTAAGCGGAGCAATCGCGAGCGAATATACAGTAGAAGGCAAATTAATAGGCCATATCTCTATTATGCAGGCAGAAATAATGGCAAAAGCCAAAGAACTGCATCTAGACGATTCAGAAGAAGTTATGCTGCTACGTCATATGGTGCTATCTCATCATGGTGTCTATGAATATGGATCACCAGTATTACCGATGATTCCAGAGGCAGAAATGCTATATATGATTGATAATATAGATGCTCGTATGAATACTATCCAAAAGGCTTTTGAACCAGTTTCAGAGGGTGAATTTACACCACGAATCTTTGCGTTAGAAAATCGAAGCTTTTATAAAAGCAAGTATAAGAAGTAAAAGGTGAATAAGCGTAAATCGTGTATTTACCTTTTTTTTTGAGCTTTTGGGATATGAAATAGGTAAATTTTTCATTTTTCTTGCGAAATTCTTAATCTTTTTATTTTAATGAACATTCGATATACTAACCATGCAAGCTGATAACGCTTTCAGCTTATTTACTGTAAAGTACTTATGAAAATGGTTAGGAAAGGAGGTAGACTATGAGAGAAAAACGAATACTTAACGAATTATTACATAGTGAGCAATATTGTAGCTTGGAGTACCTAGCAAATTGTCTTAATGTTTCTACACGAACGATTAGTAATGATATGAAGTATTTAGCAAAAGATGGAGAACAGCATGGATTTCAAATTCATTTAAAAAGACGCTTAGGCTACTATTTAGAAATTGTAGATAAACAAAAATTTCAGATGTACATGAAACAAAATCAATATCATGTTGTAAATGGAAAAGAAAGAGTAGATATCATTATCGCAATGCTTCTAATGCGACAAGAATTTGTAACACAAGAAACCATTGCGGATTTACTGCAAGTAAGTAAATCAATAATTAAAGTCGATATGTCAAAAGTGGAAAAGGCACTCTTTGAACATAGTATTATCTTAATAAAAAAAGCACATTATGGGCTTACGTTAGAATGTAAGTCAATAAATCGTAAATTGTATTTACTAGAGTTATTGGAAAATAAGAACATTTATGTAAGTGATATTATTAAACAGTATCATCCAATTGAAAAGGTACAAAGTTTCGAAAAACAATTTATTCAGTTACTAAAAAAATATGAATTAAATACAAATTACATTGAACTTAAGAAAATAGATGCTTTCTTAAAGATTACAATTTTACTAGCCGAGAAAGGTGTCTATTCTGATGAGAAATGTGAATTACAAAAAAATAAGTATATCGATATTGCTAGGGAGTTAAAAGAAGTTGTTGAGGAAATATATCATATAGAATTGAATGATATTGATGTTTTAGATATCAGTGAATATTTAAAACAAAAGACGAAACCAATTAATGTTTATTTAAATAATGATGGACTTTCTATAGATATTGAAGATTTTTTAATCACGATAGATACAGAATATCATACGCATTTTAATGATGATACTGAGTTTAAAAAAGGTTTATTATCACATGTATCTTTATTGTTAGATCGTTTAAATCAAAGTATTTCCTTTTCAAATCCTTTGGTTCATGAACTTAGTGTGAAATATCCAATGATGTTTAATATATGTATTCATTTTGCGGCAATGCTGGAAGATAAATATCATGTGAAAACATCACATGACGAGATCGGTTTTATCGCAACACATTTTGCGGCACATATGGAAAAAGAGTTATTTCATAAATTGAAAAGTTATCATCGTATAGCAATTATCTGTTCCAGTGGTGGAGGAAGTGCTTTCTTAATTAAGTTGAAATTAGAAACGATTTTCTCTTCCAGCAATATTCAAACCTTTTCCTTATTGGAAATGGAAGAAGTTAAAGAATTTGAACCAGATATTATATTTACAATCAAACAATTAGATGAAGATTTTCATGTGCCAATTGTATTAATTAAAGAATTATTAGACGATGCAGATATTAATAAAATTAAGAATATGCTTCAAACAGATTCTTCTTTACTTTTACAAAATAAATCTTTTCAGTCTTTATTTCAAAAAAATGCTTTCTTCATATTCCATGAAGGAACGTATTCAGAAATGGTCACGACCATGTGTAAAGCTTTAGAAAAGGAAAAATATTGTGAAGAGAATTATACAAACCTAGTCCAACAAAGGGAAGAAGTCTTATCCACAATTTATCAAAATGGGATAGCAATACCACATCCATTAGAGATGTGTGGGCATAGAAATATATTATCGGTTGGTATCGTAAAACATGATGCAAGTGAACATGATAAGAAAGTCCAAGTAATATTCTTAGTGAATTTAAAAAAAGGGGATCTAAAACTTCATCAAAATATATCGAAAGTATTATTTGAAGTAATGTCTGATGAGGCATTGATTGGGCAAATAAGGTGTTGTGAATCGTATGAAGATTTTATGAAATGTATAGCACATTTGAATTTTTAGGGAGGTTTATATGAATATAGATTTTTTAAAGAAATTATCAAATGCGGATGGAATTGCGTCCAATGAACAAGAAGTTCGCGATGTTCTTGTGGAAGAACTAAAAGATTATGCGGATGAAATCACATGTGATAACTTAGGAAGTATTATCTTTAAGAAAGGAAATAAAGGTCCTAAGATCATGTTATGTGCTCATATGGATGAAGTTGGCTTCATTGTACGAAGTGTTTCTGATATGGGACAAGTGATGTTAATGCATGTTGGTGGTGTAAAACCACTTGCTCAGTTTATGCAAAAGGTTCGCATTACAACAGAAGATGGAAAAAAGATTAACGGAATCATTCAAGCATCTTATGACAATGGTTCTGCGACGAAAGTATATGTCGATTTGGGTGCTCAAACAGCGCAGGAAGTTTATGATTTAGGTATTCAAGTTGGAGATATGGTTACTTATACAACAGAATTTGAACAATTTGATTTACCTAATACTGTAGCTGGAAAAGCATTCGATGATCGTTTAGGGTGTTATATCATGGGGGAAGTTTTAAAAAGACTACAAGATATAGATCATCCAAATACAGTATATATGGTGGGGACATCAAGTGAGGAAGTAGGTATCCGTGGGGCAAAAACAGCGGTATACAAAGTAAACCCAGATGTGGTATTCCCAATTGATGTAGCTTGTTTTAACGATGAGTTTGTTCGTAACCATACGAATCAGCGTCAGATTGGAAAAGGGATGATGCTAACAAACTTTGATCGTACTTTAGCTCCTAATCGTACTTTAATTCGTTACATTAAAGATACGGCAAATACATTACATAAACCATTACAGTTGGATATGTTTAATGCAGGAGGAACTGATGGTGGAGAAGCCCATAAAAGTAGAGATGGGAAACCAACCGCTGTTAGTTGTTTGCCAGTCCGTTATGGACATTGTGCATATTCAATTGCAAATCTTCAGGATATTGAGGATGCAATTGAAATCTTTACGGAAATCATCAAAAACTTTGATGAAGAAGCGTATCGTAAATCAATTGATTTTGTGAAAGGAGTTTAACATGACAGAACTAGAACAGCAGATTATCGGTATTATCTCTGCATCTGGTGATAGCCGAGGAAAAGCGTTTGCGGCTTTGAAGAAAGTAAAAGAAGGGGATTATGAGGGAGCACGTGCTTTGATTGAAGAAAGCAGAAAAATCGATTTAGAAGCACATAAGATTCAAACAAAATTGATTCAATCAGAAATGGACCCGGATGCGGATAAAACACCTATTTCATTATTAATGGTGCACGCACAGGATCACTATATGACAAGTCAATTAGCTAGAGATTTAATTGAAACTTTAATTGAAGTTTTTGAAACAAAAGAGGGAGGAAAATAAGTATGAAAATTTTATTATGCTGTGCTGGAGGATTCTCCACAAACATGTTAATGCAAAACATGAAAAAAGTTGTAAAGGAAAGTGCAAAATTAAACGAAGCAGATTTTGATTTCACTGCTATTCCTGCAGATTCATTGGAATCTGAAATCGATAACTGGGATATTGTATTAGTAGGACCACAGGTTTCTCATAAAGTTGATTTTATTGAATCTATCTGTAAACCACGCAATGTACCATTTACTGTTATTGATAAAGATGTATATGGACAGATGGATGGAGCTACTGTATTAAAACTTGCATTAGTTACTTATAAAAAACACCAGTTAAATAAATAAAAATCATAGAAAGGGGAAACACATGTTTAGCAAATTTGAAGCCTTAATGAATAAATATATGATGCCAATTGCACATAAAGTAGATAAGCAACGTCACTTAAGTGCAATTAAGGCAGCAATGGTCGCAATGACACCATTTACGATTATGGGAAGTTTCTTCTCTATTCTACCTGCATTACCAAATATGTTTGAACAATTTGGATGGACTACTGGATTTTTAGGATCTATTTCACAGTTTATTATTGATAACGAAGCATTGCTCAGCCTACCGGTTACACTATCTATTGGTATGATGAGTATTTATGTAACTATGTGTATTGCATATCATTTAGGAAATCACTACAAACTTTATATTCCTGGATGTATTACGTTAGCTACTTTCGCATTCTTATTCGTTGCGGCTGAAACTGTTGACGGAGGAATCGGAGTTACTTATTTTGGCGCAAAAGGTTTATTCTGTGCTATGTTGGTTGGTATGCTTGCAGTTGAGCTATATCGTTTCTGTAAAGAAAAGAACTTAACTGTTCGTTTACCTGAGGGAGTACCTGATTTCGTATCGAAATCTTTTGAATTGATTCCAGTAACAATCATTGTTGGTGGTACTTTCATCTTCTTACGTTGGTTATCTTTACAAGTATTCGGAGTTCTTCCACCACAGATTATTTCTCAATTCTTAGCACCACTTGTAGGATCTATGGATAATCCATGGGCAGTACTATTCTTACATTTCTGTATTTGTACAATTTTCTTCTTTGGTATTCACTCTTCTGTATTTGGACCAATTACTCGTCCAATCATGACTGCATACATTATGGAAAACATTGCGGCAAATGCAGCCGGGCAACCATTACCACACTTCTATACAGCTGGTACATCAAGTGCATTCTTCGGATTCACTGGTGCAGGTATTACGATTGGTTGTGTAATTGCTTGTTTATTCTCAAAATCAGAACGTTATCGTAAAATTGGTAAAGTTGCTTTATTCCCATCTTTGTTTGGTATCAATGAACCAATCTTATTCGGTGCTCCAATTATCCTAAACCCGATCATGTTTATTCCATTCGTATTTGGTGGAGCCATCATCGGTACATTACCAATGTTCATGATGCATTGGGGTATCGTAGATATGCCAATCTTTGACCCACCATATGTTGGAGTGTTCTTAGAAGGTTTCTTAACAAACGGGGACTTCATGTCATGTTTTGCGAACTTAATTCAGTTAATTCTTGCGGTGTTACTATACTGGCCATTCTTCAAAATCATGGAACGTCAAGAATTACGTGAAGAAGCTGAAAGAAAGAAAAAAGCTGAAGAAGCTAAAAATATCTTCACTGAAGATGAAGAAGCGTTATTAGACGATTTGGACTTAGATTTCTAATACTTAAAACGACATCCAATCGGGTGTCGTTTTACCTTAAAAGACGAGGAGAATGATTATGTTACAGCGTATACAAAGAATCAAAGCAATCTTAAATGAGAAAAACATAGATGCTATTTTAATTAAAAGTAAAACAAATAAACGATATGTAGGTGCTTTAACAGGAAGTGGTGTTAAAGTATTGATCACAAAAGATAACCAATATCAAATCATGGATGGACGTTATATCAATGAAGCAAAAGAAACAACACAAGGGTTTGAATTAATTGTTCATGATCAAGGAAAAAGCTATATTGATGAAGTACAAAGAACCTTAGGAAAACAGAATCGATTAGGAATTGAATCGAGTCAAATCCTAGTAAAAGAATATCTTTCTTTAAAAGAAAGAAACTTTGATCTTGTACTATTAGAAAATGAACTAGAATATATTCGAAGAATTAAAGATGAAAAAGAAATCGCTCTTGTACGTAAAGCTTGTGAAATTACAGACGCTATTTTCCAAGAAACCATTTCTACAATTAAAGTAGGAATGAAAGAAACAGAAGTAAGTGCACTATTACAATACTTAGCAATTAAAAATGGGGCAAGTGGTATGGCATTTGATACCATAGTCGCAAGTGGTACAAGAGGAAGTATGCCACATGGACGCCCAACTGATAAAACATTCCAAAAACATGAATTTATCACGATTGATTTTGGCATTACGTATCAAGGATATCAATCCGATATGACACGTACAATTTGTATAGGGGAACCAAATCCAGAAATGAAAAAAATCTATGATATTGTTTTAGAAGCACAATGTGCTGGAGTAGACTTTATTAAAGCAGGGGTTAGAGGAAAAGACGTAGATGAACATGTAAGAAATATCATCACAAAACATGGATATGGAGAGTACTTTACGCATGGTTTAGGACATGGTATGGGTATGGGAGATGGAGAACTCCCTGTATTAAACCAAAGAAGTGAAACTATCCTTGAAGAAGGTATGATCATGTCTTGTGAACCAGGAATCTATATTCCAGGACTTGGTGGAGTACGCATTGAAGATGATGTTTTAATTGAACATGGAAAAGGTGTTGCGTTAAATAAAACAACAAAAGAACTTATCATTTTGGAGGATTAACATATGAAATATGATTTCGATAAAGTAATTAACCGAAAATTAGGAAAATGTCGTAAATGGGATGATACGATTTTAAAAGAAAAGTTTCACTTAAATGAAGATGCTATACCTATGGATCTTGCGGATTTGGACTTTGAATGTTCGCCTGCAATCAAACAAGCTATGATTGATCGCGCAGCACTAGGTGATTATGGATACACATATACGTATGATGCATATTATGATGCTGTAATCAATTGGAATAAACGTCGTTTTCATGTGGATGTTGAAAAAGAATGGATTAAATTAACATTTGGAACATGTGGAACACTTCACTATATCGTACAATGTTTCTGTAAAGCAGGAGATGCAGTCATGATCAATACACCTGCATATGATCCTTTTGCGGAAGCAGTAGAACGTGGTGGATGCAAACTTATTTGTAATTCTCTAAAATTAGAAAATATGCGTTATTATTTAGATTTTGAAGAAATGGAAAAACAGATCATTGAACATGATGTTAAATTATTTATTTTCTGTTCTCCACAAAATCCAAGTGGTCGTGTATGGACAAAAGAAGAATTGCATCAACTAAGTGAAATTTGTTTAAAACACAATGTATTGTTAGTCTGTGATGAAATTCATCGTGATGTAATTTTTGATAGAGAAAGCTTTACAACTCTATGGAATGCACATGACAAAATAGCAGATGCCTCTATTATGTGTGTATCTCCAAATAAAGGATTTAACCTAGGTGGATTAAAGTCTTCTTATATCATTATCAAAAATAAAGAAATAAGAGAAAAACTGTTAACGTATCTACAAAAAGTTTATGTCACAAGCCCTCATGTATTTGCAGTACCTGCAATTATTGCGGCATATAATGATTCTGAAGAATGGTTAGATCAATTGACAGATTACATCAAAGAAAACTTTGAAATTGTATATGCATGGTTTGAAAAATATATGCCAAAAGCAAAAGTTATGAAAAGTGATTCTAGTTTTTTAGCTTGGATTGATATGCGTGATGTATTTAAAGATGAACAAGAAATAGAAGATTTCTTTATTGAAGCTAATATATCAATGGTAATAGGAAGTTATTTTGTTAAAGATGGAGATGGCTGGGTAAGACTAAATATCGGAACGCAGAAATCAGTTCTTAAAGAAGCATTACATCGATTAGAAATTACATGGAAACAATGGAATAAGTAAAAGAAAACCAATGGTATTCCTTTCTCTTAAAGTGGATATCATTGGTTTTTGTGGTTAATTATTTACAAGTAGCTCCGCCTTCTTCTGCAGCTTTCACAGTATCAGATAATAAGTAATCCCCATCACTGCCGAAACCAAGTGCTTCTAATGTGCTGCTATCTCCTTCTTTTAGGTCAATGTCTACAGTAGCTGCTAGAGTATCATCGCTAAATTCTGTGCTAACATCTACACCAGTTCCTTCTTTGATGCCTAACTGCTGAAATACTGCGTCTTCTATTGTTGCCTTTTGTTCATCTGTTAACTCTGTTGCCTCTATGCCTAAAGATGTATAATCCATAGAAACTTTAATCGATGCAGTTTCAATCTTATCATCAGTTGCGTTAAATGTGATATCCATTGTGATTGGCTTCATATCTAAAGAACAGGTTTTAGTTTCTTTAGTTCCTCCTGAACCGCTGCTGCATCCTGCTAAAGCAACCATCGCAAAAACTGCACAAAGTAATTTTTTCATAATCATCCCTCCTATTACTCATAGTAATTATTTATACATTGATTATAACATAAATTTGTTGTAAAACGATAGAAATTGTAGCCTTTTCATAATTTATGATAAAATATTTATAGAAATTATGAACTGAAGGGAGTAGAAAAATGGTATTTGATTTTAAAAAAGAATTTAAAGAGTTATATTTACCAAAGAAAGAACCTGTAATTATAGAAATTCCAGATATGAATTATTTAGCCGTGAGAGGCAAAGGAAATCCAAATGATGAAAATGGTGAATATGCTCATTCTATTGCGTTGTTATATGCTGTTGCGTATACACTGAAAATGAGTTATAAAACAGATTATAAAATAGAGAATTTCTTTCAATATGTAGTACCTCCGCTAGAAGGTTTTTGGTGGCAGGAGAATATTAAAGGTGTAGATTATACTAAGAAAGATGCATTCCATTTTATTTCATTAATTCGATTGCCTGATTTTATAAAGAAAAATGATTTCGACTGGGCAATTAAAACAGCTACGATTAAGAAACAAATGGATTTTTCTAAAGTGGAATTTTTTACTTATCAAGAGGGTTTATGTGTTCAATGTATGCATATAGGTCCATATGATGATGAACCAGCAACAGTTGATAAAATGCATAGTTATATAAAAGAGAAAGGATATGAGCTAGATATTAGTGATGAGCGTTATCATCATGAAATATACATATCAGATCCTAGGAAAAGTGATAAAACAAAGCTTAAAACAGTGATACGTCATCCAATAAAAAATAAGATAAACAAATGAGCTGTAAGAAAATAGATCTTACGGCTATTTATGCATAATAAATTTTGTGAATAAATAACAAAATTTAACATAATCTTTGCCTTTTCTAAGAAGTATCTTCATGGTATAGTATTATGCGAGTGAGGTGTTGTATATGAAAATAGGGTTTGTTTCACTAGGCTGCAGTAAAAATTTAGTTGATAGTGAAAAGATGATGGGGATGATTCGAAGTGGAAATCATGAACTTGTTCACAATGCAGCTGAGGCAGAGGCGATTATAATAAATACATGCGGGTTTATTAATTCTGCGAAAGAAGAAGCTATTAATACTATTTTTCAGATGGCAGAATATAAAAAACAGAATTGTAAGAAATTAATTGTAGTAGGCTGTTTAGCACAGCGATATAAGAAACAGTTAGAAGAGGAAATCCCAGAAATTGATGCGGTAATCAGTATTAAAGAATATCCTCATTTACATGAAATCTTAAAGGATTTATTAGATGGACATGATTTAGTAAGCTATGATAAATGTGAGCGTAAGGTTTCAAGTAAGCCTTGGACAGCATATTTAAAAATAGCAGAGGGCTGTAGTAATCATTGTACTTATTGTGCAATTCCATTAATTCGTGGTGATAATGTTTCTTTCCCAATTGGAAGATTAAAAAAAGAAGCTCAGGAATTAGCAGATCGTGGAGTAAAAGAGCTAGTAGTTATTGCACAAGATACTACTAAATATGGAGTAGACCTTTATGGAAAACGTGCATTGCTGGATTTGTTAAAAGAGCTTCATACGATTGAAGGTTTCCATTGGATTCGTATTTTATATATGTATCCAGATGAAATTGATGATGAATTGATTGAAGGAATGGCAAAACTGCCTAAGGTTCTTCCATATTTTGATATTCCAATGCAGCATGCATCTAATAAAATGTTAAAGTTAATGAATCGAAGAGGTACGAAAGAAGAAGTTTTAGGCTTAGTAGATAAAATTCGTTCTACCTTTACGTATCCAACACTGCGTACCACTTTTATCGTAGGATTCCCTAATGAAGATGAGAGTGATTTTCAGGAATTAATGCAGTTTGTGGAAGATGTACATTGGGATCGCATGGGAGCATTCACTTATTCTCCTGAAGAAGATACACCAGCTTTTACTATGACTGGGGCAATTGAAGAAACTGTTAAAGAAGAGCGTCTTGCAAGACTGATGAAGCGACAGGAAGAAATCTCTTTAGAAAATCAGCGTAAAATGATTGGAGAAGTAATTGAAGTTCTTGTGGAAGATCAAGAAGGATTAACTGGAGTATATCGAGGCAGAGGAGTTAGTTCTGCACCTGATGAAGTAGATGGTATCGTAATGTTTACAAGCGATCGCTTTATTGAATTTGGAAGCTTTGTGAAAGTACGTATTACGGAAGCTTTACCTCATGATTTTAAGGGTGTTGAAGTGTGTTAAAAGGATTTGATCCAATTATTCCATCTGCTCCGGTTCTTATGATCTTGGGTTCAATGCCTAGTGTATCCTCATTAGAAAAGCAGGAGTATTATGGTTATGCACATAATCGTTTCTGGAAAATCCTTCATCATGTTTATGACATGCCGATTAATGACTATGATGAAAAGAAAAAAATCTTATATGAAAAACAGATTTTATTGTGGGATGTAATTGGTGAATGTGAACGAGAAGGAAGTTTAGATAGTGCTATACGTAATGAAAAAGTGAATGACATAGGTGCGTTAATTATACGTTATTCAACCATAAGAAAAGTTATATGTAATGGAAAAAAGGCTTATAACTTATACCAGCGTTACTTTTCAGATATCAATATATCTTGTATTTATTTGCCTAGTACCAGCAATGCAAATCGCAGCATAAAAGAAGAAAAGCTTTTTGAATTGTGGGAACAGGAGTTAACTAAGTCAACAGTATTATAGATATAGATTTGCATATTTTTTGTTCGTATGTGTTATAAATTACGTATAAATATTACTATTTTTTAAACGATGTGTTATTATTAATTTATAAAAGAAGAAAGGGTGAGATTTATGGCTAAAGAAAATTCCTTTTTCAAGATGGAGATGCTTATTTTATTGATTTTAAAACAAGGGGACTGTTACGGCTATGAACTTGCGACGAAACTTAAAAAACAAACCGATGGCGTTATCGATATGAAGATGGGAACATTATATCCTATACTTTATAAACTTGCGGATGCTCAGTATGTATCAAGTGTTGATATAAGAGAAGGACGCAGAATTAAAGTTATTTATAAAATTGAGCCGAAAGGGGAAGAGCTTTTAAATCAATTGAAAGAAAAGTATCTATCTTGGGTAGATGCAATTGAAAAAGTAATCGAGAATAATAATCAAGATTAAGGAATAAGAAAGTCAATGTATATAAGCATTGGCTTTTTATTATAAAAACTACTATGTCAAAGATAAAATAATAAGTTATAATTTAATTATACAAAAGAGGAGGTTTCTATGTATTTAGTAATTGATGTAGGCGGTACAGCAATTAAGTATTGTTATATGGATCAAGATGGCGGAATGTATGATAAAGCACAAATTTCAACAAATAGCATACATAGTCTTGAAGAATTTATACAGACAATTCAAACAATTTATCATTCTTCTACATATAGAATAGAGGGGATAGCACTTTCCTGTCCTGGAGTTATTGATGCAGATAAAGGAATCATAAAGGTAGTTGTGACTATTCCATATCTTCATGGAGTATGTCTTGTTAAGGAAATATCTGAAGCATGTGACAATGTGAAAGTTACCATAGAGAATGATGGTAAATGTGCTGGGCTAGCAGAAGTATGGAAAGGAAATGCGAAGGATTTTAATGATTCCATTGTGATAGTATTTGGGACAGGTATAGGGAGTGCAGTTATAAAAGATAAACGTATTCATTCTGGGCATAATTTATTTGCGGGAGAAATAAGTACGATTATTGTTGATTATGATGTTAAAAATAAAAAAGTTATAGAGTGGTCTGATATTGCATCTACAAAAGCATTGTGCCAAATGGGAGCGAAGGTGCTAGGATTAGATAAAATGGACGGTAAAGTATTTTTTGAATATGCTAAAAAAGGTAATGAAAGAATTCTTCAGGTTTTAGATGAGGCTGCATTTCAAATCGCAATACAGTTATATAATATGCAATATCTTTATGATCCAGGCATTATCTGCATTGGGGGAGGTATTTCCAAACAGCCTTTATTTATTAATAAAATCAAAGAAGCAGTTCATAAAATCAATATAGAGACAAATCCGCTGATTGTGCCAAATGTAGAGGTATGTAAGTTTTATAATGATGCAAATCTGATAGGAGCACTTTATAATTTTATGATAAGGTAAAGTCTAGTTAAGCTAGGCTTTTTCTTTACTATAATAAAAAACCTCTAAACATGATGTTTAAAGGTTTATAAACAAAAAAATGGTGACTCCTCAGGGAATCGAACCCTGGACCCACTGATTAAGAGTCAGTTGCTCTGCCAGCTGAGCTAAGGAGTCATTGTTAACTTGCTCAATTATGATACCAAAAGTATGACAAAAATGCAATAGAAAATTGATAAAAAATGAAAACGGATTCTTATATATAGTAGGAAATGTGATGAAGAAAAGAAGAATTATGTGATTATGATGGTATCTTGATAGTATGCTAGAAAGAAAAAATTTTTTGTTATATAATGAATAAAAAGGAAGTTGATATCTATGTTATTTAGGAAGAAGAAAAATCTGCAGCAGGAAATCGACTACCATGCGCTGGTATTGAAATATCTGCAGGATTTTTGTGAAATAGGGCAAATTATAGGTGATGCATTTGTATTAGAAAAAGAAGATATTTACATTTATGCAGATGTAGTTTCAGCAGATAATAATGTGGCACAGATTTTATTTCAATTACATCATGAATGGCTGACTGACGCGATAGTGGAGTCTGTTGCGGCTAGCGGGTCATCTGTACAGGAGGCGATAGCTCTAGCCTGTGAAGATTTTTGTCATAATATGTTACAGCTATATTTATGTGCATTATCTGAAAAAGGCATAGAAACTGTTTGTGGTTTTACACAATTCCGGCATTATTTTCATGTATATAAAAATGAGATTCATGGCATAGGGAAAAGGGAAGGCCTTATAGAGAAGGATTACTGGAATCTATTAAAAAATCAGCTAATTCTTCGTCTGGGAAATAAAAAGGCATATTGGGTTAAAATATTCGCATCTAAAAACCGCTCAAATGTTATATGTGAAGTACGAGTGAATGGGGTAGAGGATGTTGAATTAAGCGAAGCTCTTCTTCCATATGCACAAAATTGGGATTGTATAGGGTCTTATCATACAGAAAAACAGAATATATTGTTTATTCAGAGCGAGGAAAGTTATGAACCTTCCGATTTTACAAGAGAAGAGATATGCCAATATACTAAAAAAGCAATTAAATGGTATGAAAAAAATGGAGATAAAGACCGGCGTAAAATTAGAGAACAGTTAATAAAATTGTGCAAAGATGATTCTTTAGCTTATGAAATTTATTCTTTTGTACCTGAAATTTATTGTAAATATGCGTATCCTAATGTAGAATATGGAAATCATTTATATATCATTCAAAAAGATCAAAAAACAAAAGATGCTTATCAGAGTCAGCTTCAGTCTTTTGCATATATTGAAGAAACAGTTATGGAGCATTTAAAAAATAATCAGGTTAATCGCAGTGTGATTGAAGGTGTTATTCATCATAGTGCGAATGCAAGAGCAATCAAACAGGCAATGGCACAAGGGGATCAGGCAGATGAGTTAATGATTCCTGGTATTGGTTATTATGTAAGAAATGATTATATTATGAGATAATGCTTGACGACATACAAAATATATGGTATGCTTAACAAGCAGAAAAGTTAGTGGAAAGTTAGAAGCACCCCTTCTCACCTGATGTCTGAAGGACATAGGTCAATGCTACATCATATCGAAAAAACGAAATTGTTGATGAGATATCTGAGCGGGTGCATATGAGTACCCGCTTTTCTTATGGCAACAATGGAGGTGTCTATTATAAACAAGAAAGTTATTCCTAACAACGTAAACGACGATCTAGTGAATGAAAAAATCCGTTTTAAGGAAGTTATGGTCATAGACTCTAATGGTGAAAAATTAGGGATCAAGATGCGTCGTGAAGCTTTGGAAATTGCATACGATCAGGATTTAGATTTATTGTGTGTGGCTCCAAAAGCACAACCGCCGGTATGTAAAGTGTTGGACTACGGCAGGTATCGTTTTGAGCAACAGAAAAAAGCGAAAGAAGCCAAAAAGAAACAGCACGTTACAGAAGTCAAACCAATTCGTCTGTCTCCGGTTATCGACAAGCATGATTTTGATACAAAAATGCGTCATGCTCGCAAATGGATAGAAGATGGAATGAAGGTTAAGGTGGACATGCGTTTTAGAGGAAGATTGATTACTAGACTAGAAGTCGGTAAAAAAATTATGAATAGCTTCACAGAAGAAATCTCTGATATCGCAGTTATCGAAAAGAAACCTGTTTTAGAAGGTAATACGATGTCATGCGTATTGGCACCAAAGAAGAAATAGTTATAAATATTAGGAGGTACTACTTATGCCAAAGATGAAATCACACAGAGGATTAGCTAAACGTGTTAAAAAAACTGGTTCTGGAAAATTGAAAAGAAGCCATGCTTATACTTCTCACCGTTTCCATGGTAAAACACAGAAACAGAAACGTCATTTAAGAAAATCAAGCACTGTACACAATACAGATTTCAAACGTATCAAACAGATGTTAGTGAAGTAATATAGGAGGAATACACAATGGCAAGAGTAAAAGGTGGATATACAACACGTCAAAGAAGAAAGAAAATAATTAAATTAGCGAAAGGGTACTATGGAGCAAAACATATCCTTTATAAAACTGCTCATGAGCAGGTAATGCACTCTTTCAAATATGCATATAGAGATCGTAGAAATATCAAACGTGATATGCGTAAATTGTGGATTGCTCGTATCAATGCTGCAGCTAGAATGAACGATATTTCTTATTCTAGATTAATGCATGGATTAAAATTAGCAAACGTTACAATTAACCGTAAAATGCTAAGTGAAATTGCAATTCATGATCCAAAAGGATTTACAAAAATTGTTGATACTGCAAAAGCAGCATTAGAAAAAGCTTAATTGAGGGAGCTTTATGGATGACACACGTCATACTTTGAATGAACTTCTAGTAGATTTGTTTAATTATATTCTGTTGATTGAAGAGAAAAATCTTCGAGATCAGGGTGTAAAGCTGTCTATGACCGAGGTACATATTTTAGAAGCAATACAGAAAAGTGAATCGAAAATGATGTCAGCTGTTGCGAAAAGCTTAATGGTTACGCAAGGGACATTGACGGTTTCTACTTCGAAGCTTGTGAAAAAAGGGTATGTAGAACGTGTTAAAGATGAGCGTGATAAGCGAATCGTGCGTCTAAAGCTTACTGATAAAGCCAATCAGGTTCTTGAAATTCATGAGAATTTCCATGAGGAAATGATTGATAAATTATTAAACGAATTAGATCTTCATAAAGAAGTAGAATTAATTCAATCTTTACGTAATTTAATGAATTTCTTTAAAGAACGATATTAACCCGTGATTACGGGTTTTTTTGTATATGTTTGTGATTAACTGTTATAATAATATACATAAGGGTGATGATATGAAAAGAGCATTAGTTTTAGGTGGCGGCGGAAGTAAAGGGGCTTATGAAATCGGAGTCTGGAAAGCATTGGATGAATTGGATATCCATTTTGATATAGTTGCTGGAACAAGTATCGGCGCAATGATTGGCGCTATGTATGTTCAACAGCAATATGATCGCTGTGTTGAGTTTTGGTCAGATTTATCCGTTGATGATATTATATTAAATGGTGTCAACATAGATATGGACATTGAGTTAATGATGTCACAAAAAGGTAAATATAAATCATTTCTAAAGAGCTATATTCAAAACAAGGGGGCAGATATAACTCCATTTATTAATAAGTTAAAGAAATATTTTGATGCAGAGCGTTTTTTTCAGTCTGATATAGATTATGCCTGTATGTGTGTTAATTTTACAAGAAAAAAACCTCAGCCAATGTTGAAAAAAGACATGAATGCAAAAAATGCATTGGATTACATGATTGCTTCTGCATCTTGTTTTCCAGCATTTCCAATGAAAGAAATTAATGATGAGAAATTTATTGATGGCGGATATTATGATAATGTTCCTATTAAACTAGCAAAAAGCATGGGAGCAGATGAAATAGTTGCGGTAGATTTAAAAGCGATTGGAAATAAAAAGGTTCACCATCCATTAAAGAATCTGATTTATATTGAGCCACAGGTTTCTTTAGGCAGCTTTTTATTGTTTGACCCTACACGTATTCAAAGGAATATGACACTTGGTTATCAGGATACAATGAAGAAATTTTATCGTTATATTGGAAGTATTTATACATTTCCATTAAAAGATCTTTCATCTATTCTAGCGTTTGAAGAAAAAATTCAGAAACAATTAGAAGATATTGATAGTTTAATGGATCGTAAATTCATGAATCGTCTTACAAAGACAGTATTTCATCATCAGGTTATTGAACAATTCGCAAAATTTCAGGAATATGATTTTTCGTTTTTAAGAATGTTAGAACTTACAGCACAGATTTTTGAACTAGAAGATGCGGTGATCTGGAGCTTTAAAGAATTTGTGAAACAGGTAATGCTTCATGCAAACACATATACCAGTAGTTTAGAATTGGTATTAAATGATCATTTTGATTTGAAACAAATTGCCCAATCTGTAAAAGATCAAAGAAATAAGGAAGCTGTTTGTTCAATGTACTATTATATGAAAAAAGCTGATGCATCTAATCGTAAGGAATTAGAAGCAATGGCACTATTAATGAATGAATCTTTTATGATGGCTTATCTATTATTTGCGCTTCAAAAGATAGTATTATGATATAAGGTGCTATGACTTATAGGAACTGCAAATGTTCCCTATTAGTCATAGCCTATTTTTTAAAATCGTTATATAATGGAAGTATAGGTAAAACTAGTTTTATCATTAATAAATAATGATTGAAATATCTATATGCAAATTTAAAAGGAAAGGGATTTATTTAATATAAACTAGGTATAGACCAATGGACACATTAATTTAATAATAACTATAATGATTTAATTGATGATTTTAAAAGTATGGAGGCAGTGAAGATAATAAAACATAATAAAAGAAGGGATGGTATCATATGAAAAAAAAGAAAATAATTTTAATTGCGATTGCTGTAATCTGTAGTTTTGGGATTTGTTATTCATTATATTATTTTCATATTAAAAACAATATAGTTTTTCATACTTATTATGGAGAAGTAGCCGTATTATGGGGGACTGACTTAAATGAGAAAAAAGATGAACTTTATCATATTAATAAAGGTAATTCAGATAATTATATCTGTAACCTTATTTATGATGATAATAAGATTAATCAGGTTCAGGATTTAATAGTAGAAGTAAGTCATCATGGTATTACTGCAAAGAAAACATTTAAGTTAGTGATTGTTGATGAAGATAAACCGATAATTAAATATAATGATGAGAACAAAGTAGTAAATAAAGACTTTGATATTGAAGAATATCTGGAAGTATATGACCAAAGGCTATTTGATGATGAAATATTTTACTTAAAGAGTCAAGATGATATTACACCAAAATATTATAATGAGGGTGGATACTATTATTATACTGAGGGAATTTACTCGAATACTTATCAATTAGAGGAAGGATTAAATAAAATTCATGTTATTGCATGGGATGGTCATGGAAATGAAAGTGAAAAAATAATTGAACTTCAAGTGGAATAAAGAAAGAAAAGAGCTGTGAAATATCTTTTGATAAAGATATCACAGCTCTTATATTATAAAACACACACTCTATTCCATAAGGAATGGTGTGTGTTTAGTAATATTTAGAATAATTCTTCTTGATGTGTAGCAAATGTGTATTCTTCAATTGTATATTTAATGCGATCTTTTACTAATTCTTCAGGATCGTTCTTTAATACACCTTCGCGTACTTTTGTATATTGAATAGGCATAAATTGAGATAATGCAGCTAAATTAATTCCTTCTTTTCTTAGGTTTTCCATCATTTTCTCTTTTGCGGCAGTTACTCTTGGATTTGGCATGTAGTAACGGCTACGATCAGAGAAACTGAATTTACGTTTAAACCATAGTTCTGCTTCTGTACCATGATAATGTTTCTGCCAGTTTTTAGGATCTTCTAACATTACTTCTTCTAATACATCGATGAAATGTGATGTTTCTACATCAGTACCATGGAACATCATTTCTTCAATATAAGCTAAGGCAAATAATCCTTCACGCATTGCATATGTTAATCCTGGACCAACTTTTAAGATGCCTACGCCATCTTCGATTAATTCACGTAGTTTATATTTTGTCTGATAATCAGTAGAATGTCCTTCGAAAACTAAGTTTGAATAATCTTTGATAGAAGCCATTAAATCCTTAGCTTTTTCACGATCATATTCTGTACATCCAGCATCTTTTTCTTCTACACCAGGCTGTACAACAACACCGATAACGTTATCCCATGCATTGTCTAAGCCTTCACTTTTAAATGCTGTTTCAAATGCTTGAACAGTTGCCTTGAAGTCTTCTACTTTTGTAACCTGCATTCCAGCATTTTCTTCCTGTGCTCCTCCAGGGATAGGCACTTCACTACCAACGATGTAAACAGGTTGAGTAGCATTTGGATTTGTTTTTAATAATTCCTGATAAGTCTCTTCGCAGACACGAGCAAGTCTAGCTCCACGACGAGAAATGATTTCATCAGATAAACGTGTGTTTGGATCGTCATCCGCAACTTTCATACTAGTGTCAATATGAATTTTAGTAAAACCAGCCGCAACATAACAGCGAACCAGTTCTTCAGCTTCTGCCATAGCTTCTTTTTCAGGTAGATGTGCAAAGGTTAATGGTCCTAAATGGTCTCCACCTAAAAAGACACGGTCCATAGGACAACCTACACGATTTGCGATATCTTCTACAAATTTCATGAAGTCTTTTGGTGTCATTCCGGTGTAACCGCCATGGTGATCAACCTGATTAGCTGTAGCTTCAATTAATACACATGAATGATCATCTCTAGCTTTTTCCAATGCAGCTTCAATAACATATGCATTTGCACTACAGCATGAATAAATACCAACAGGTTTGCCTTCTTTCTGTTTTACAACAATTTGTTTTAATGGATTATTTTGTGGCATATAAAAACCTCCTTATTACTACACAAATTATAGCACGAATTAAAAGAAAGTAAACGTGTGGGGAAAGCCTTGTTAGTTTGTATAAATTTTTTGTCTAAAAATGCAAATTAAAAAATAGCATGAATTATGAATAATATGAGGTTTTATAAAAAAGGAGATAAAAGTGTATGTATGATAGTGATAAAAAGATCTAACATATTTGTTAGACCTTAGTTAGAAAAATTTTTATGAGTAGTTGATGAATGTGATTTTCTTTCTTGATGATGTTTTCCTTTATGTGTTGTATCCTCATCAAGTGTAGACAATATTTCATACAATTCTTTCATATTTTTTTGCTGGAGTTCTTGTTCATCATAAGGAACATCATATTGTAAGATTTCTTTAATGACACTATATTTTCCTAAAGAAGTTTTATGATGCCTTGATTGTTCGAATGTATCTTTATTTTGGCAAGAACAGTGATATTTGGAAGGATTTAAATATTTTTGAAGATAACTATTAATTTGTTCCTGTAATTTGTTTTCTCTCTGGTTCTGCTCGCTGTATATACCGACTTCTAAAAAACCTTCTTTCATGTAATCTTGAAAAGTTGTATCTTTTATCATCAGATCCATTCCTTCCATTAATGTTTTTCCTTTTAATGAAGAAATGAAGGTTAATTTTTTGACATCATTATTATAAGAAATAATATCAACAATTACATCATTTTCATTAATTGCCCATTCCATACTTGGATTGATATCGAAACTGATAAAGCTGATGATTTGTGAAGGTTTAGGAGCCTTATTCATTTGATAAACAACTGGGAAAAAGAATAGTAGAAACAAGCAGGCAGTCATTATTAAAATAGGTGTTTTATAACTTTTCTTTTTTTGTTTTTGCATAACATACTGTAATGTTTTTTGTTTGGTTTCTTCACAAGCGTGAATATTATCAAATTCATCTAAATTCATCAGGATCACCTCCAAGTAAATCCCTTAATTCTTTTTTTGCACGTCTTAACCATGTATGGATCGTATTTTCTTTTTTGTGAAGAATATCAGCAATTTCTTTTATTTTATATCCTTCATAATAGTAAAGATAGATGACATTTCGATAATTGGCATTTAACTTGTAAAGTGCATCTAACAAATAGAAAGTATTTTCTTGCGTTATGCCATACGTTTCTATAATATCGCTAAAAGCTACATGTTTATAAAACCAGTCTCGATATGTGCTCTTGCATGCATTCACTGTAACTCTGATAATCCATGCTTTTTCATGTTCAGAATCATGAAAAGTGCCAGCTTGGGCATATTTTAAAAATACAGTTTGAAAAATATCATCAATATCAGATTTTTGTTTTTTATGCAGACAGCAGATTTTTTGTACAAGATCACCATATTGGTTGATTGCGGCTATCATTTCTTCTTCGCTCTTCATAAGTTCTCCTTATCTCTGTCTGTATTATACTATTTCTATTTTGTTTTCGACAATATTTTATCTTGGACAATTTGGATTGTTTCTTTGAGATCCATCTTTATGTCTTAAACAACCTCTGTTTTCGTTTGTGGATACGTATGGATTTGAACAATCATGCTTTCTTTGTTGTGTTCCATCGCAATTGGAATTGTTTTGGCTTATTGTTTCTGATGTATTGAAGCAGGAACCATCTCTTTTTCGTAAGCCATTTCCATATGCGGATGTATTTTGAGTTGTTTCGACTAAATCTTCTGATGGTTGTATGGAATCTTCTTGTGCGCTAATATTCCATATCTGAAACCCTCCCAACAAGATACCTGCAGCTAAAGCACTATGCAAAATAATTTGATTTGTTTTTTTCATATAAATCATCTCCTTCACTTATAACACGCTGTAAGCTACAAAAACCTTTCAAAAAACTAAGAAAAAATTATTTTATTAATTTTCTCATATCAGGGTAAAAGGGACAACGCACTTCTAAAATGGTATTGGTAAGCGGATGAGGAATATGAACCGTACTAGCATGTAATGCAAGGCGTGAAATTAAAGGGCTTTTTTCACCATATAATGGATCACTTAGAATTGCGTGTTGTCTAGATGCTAAGTGAACTCGTATCTGATGAGTGCGGCCTGTATATAATTGACAATGAACCCAAGAATAATTAGAGTACTGTTTTTTCAATTTTACATCTGTTTTGGCATATTTTCCTTGTTTTGAAATTCGCATCTTACGCGCATCATGTCGATCTCTGGCGATTCCCTCGGTAATAGTCATGGATTTTACAGTCCATTTTCCTTGCACAAGTGCATCATATTCACGATAGATTTCTTTATTTTTTAATAATGTATCTAACATAGGTAAAAAGAAAGGTATTTTACAGAAAATCACTGCACCGCTGGTTTCGTAATCTAAACGATGAATAGCGCGTACACAAGTATTATTTCCATGCAAGATATAATGTGCTTTTACAAGATTATATAATGTATGTTTTGTCTCATTGCCGTCACTATGCACTAACATTCCGGAAGGTTTTGATACAATACAGAAGAGTTCATCTTCATATAAAATAGATATATCTTCAAGCCAAGGCTCTATCTGATCTTCTTCATCTATAAGCTGTATGTATATAATATCCTTATTTGTTAGGGAATGATTTTGAGATATATAGTTATCATTGATTCTGATTCTTTTTCTTTGGTAATATTCATATCGTTTCTTTTTAGAAATAGAAAAATTATTAAATATGGTATTTGTATCAGGAAATTCACAATTTGAGATTGTTAATAAATTATTGCGGTAATTGAGTTTCATAAAGCAGTTCCTTTCTTTTAGATTTAAATTTAATTTATTTCTGAGCAAATTCATAGTATTCACTATATAACTGTGATATACTTTACATGTACCAGGGAGCTGGTAGTTATAGCTATGCCATAGTAGCAGAAAACTACTATGAGAATAACATATATAGAGGAGGAAATAAACATGAAATTATTAAAATGCTCAGTATGCGGCAACATCGTGGAAATGGTAGAGGATAAAGGAATCCCTGTAATGTGCTGCGGTAAACCAATGAATGTATTAGAAGCTAATACAACAGATGGTGCTTTGGAAAAACACGTACCAGTTGCGGAAGTTGTAGATGGAAGTGTTCACGTTAAAGTTGGTTCTGTTGAACATCCTATGCTTGCAGAACACTACATCACTATGATCGTAGTTGAAGCAGGAAATGCTGTATATCGTGTAAACTTAAAACCAGAAGAAAAACCAGAAGCTGTAGTTGCATTAAATGGTTATAAAGGAAAAGTAACTGTTTACGAATACTGCAATCTTCATGGATTATGGAAAACTGAAATCGAGGCTTAGTTTTGTCATGATGGAAGCACTGAACGTGCTTCTTTTTTTTATGCGATAATATGGGATTCATGATATACTTTACATGTAGAAACTAAAGGAGGAATGGCTGTGTTTGTAGAGGAACGACAAGCTTTAATAATAGAAGAATTGCATCAAAAAGGAAAAGTGAAAGTAAAAGAGCTTAGCGAGCGGTTTCATGTCAGTGAAGATCTGATACGAAAAGATTTAAGTGCTTTAGAAAGTAAGGGACTATTAAAAAAGGCTTATGGCGGTGCAGTTCTAGTTCGAGAAAATATTCATCGAAAAGTCGCGTCCGAACGTAAAGATATGCATATGGAAAAGAAAAAAGCAATTGCAAAAGAAATTGTATCTATGATACAAGATGGTGATGTCATCTTTTTGGATATTTCAACAATTAGCATACAGGTCGCAAAATATCTGATAGAGAGTGATAAACATCCTACTATTGTCACGAATATGCTTGAGGTTGTCACAATTCTTGCAAATTCAAATATTTCCTTAATCTTTATTGGAGGAGAACTGGATTATGGTAAAGATGGCTTTGTAGGTGCTCTAGCAATCGAACAAATCAAAAAGTTCCGTTTTGATCTATCTTTTATTGGTGTGGTAGGAGTTGATATACATGAAAATAGCGTATATACCTATATGGCAAATGATGGAGAAACTAAGAAAGCAATTTTAAATAGCAGTAAACATGCCTATATGATCTGTGAATCGGATAAATTTATGGAGATCGGTAATTTCTGTTATGCTGGAATTGATGAATTTACAGGAGTTATTACAGATAATAATATTGATGAAGAGTCAAAAGATTTACTAAAACAGATGCAGCTAAGTGTGATAATTTCACAAAAGTAATAAAAAATAATAAAAAGTAATAATGAATAATTGACACCAAGAAAAATAGAGATATAATTAAGGTGTCAAGGAGGAGTTTGTATGGAGCTGAAAAAAACAAAACGAATTGATATACTAAAAGATAAAATGTTATCTCAGCCTCGTTATGTTAGTATTGAACAAGCGATGATCATCACAAAAACATACAAAGAACATGAACAGGATCCTACTATTTTAAAACGTGCGTATTCTTTATATAACGCAATGTGTGAATTAGAAATAGGAATTGAACCACAGGAATTAATTGTTGGAAATCGTACCAAAGGAGTTCGCTATGGAGTTGTTTTTCCAGAAAGCGGTATTTCTTGGGTAGATGATGAATTTGAAACATTACCTACACGTCCTCAGGATAAATTTCAAGTACATCCTGAAGATATCCAAACTTTTGAAGAAGTGATTAAACCATATTGGAAAGGGAAATCGTTAGAAGATGTATTACGTAGCAGATATGGAAAAGAAATCAATGATATAGCGAAAGTTGTGAAAATCAACCAGAAGGATCATGCTCAAGGACATATTTGTCCAGATGTGAGAAAATGGCTACAGAAAGGTCCTACAGGAATTAAAGAAGATGCGAAAAAACATCTAGAGAACTGTTCTTTAGAACAAAAACCTTTTTATGAAAGTATTGTTATTGTAATGGAAGGCGTATCTAAATTCTATATGCGATATCATGATTTATTGCTTAAGGAAGCTAGTCAATATCCTGAATATCAAAAAGATATGGAAGAGGTAGCACGTATATGTAAAAAGCTATCTATGCAGCCAGCAGAAATGTTTCATGAAGCGATACAGTCATTATGGATGTTATTTGTAATCTTACATATGGAAAGCAACGCTTCAAGTTTCTCTCCAGGAAGATTAGATGAAATTCTATATCCTTATTATGAAAAAGATATAAAGGAACATCGAATAGATCAAAATAAAGCATTAGAAATCATTGAATGTCTATGGTTAAAGTTTAATCAGATTGTATACTTAAGAAATCAGCATAGTGCTAAATATTTTGCCGGTTTCCCAATCGGATTTAATATTGCGATTGGTGGGCAAGATGAATTTGGAAATGATTTCTATAATGACTTGAGCTTCTTATTCTTAAAAGCTCAAAAAGATATTGGGTTACCACAGCCTAATTTATCACTTCGTTTGCATAAGCATACAAATAATGAGCTTCTAAAAGAAGCTGTTCGTGTTGTTTCATTAGGTAGTGGAATGCCGCAGTTCTTTAATGATGAAGCAATTATAGAAGAATTAGAAAAGCTTGGAATTTCTCATAAAGATGCTATGGATTATGCTATTGTAGGATGTGTAGAACTAACTACACAGGGAAATAATCTAGGCTGGAGTGATGCGGCAATGTTTAATCTCAACAAAGTATTGGAATTGACACTTCATCACGGTAAATGTCTAATTACCAAAAAACAATTGGGACCGGATTTAGGTGGCTTAGATACATATCGTTCTTATGAAGATCTGGAACATGCGTTTGATCAGATGATTGATTATTTTATCGCAAAAATGATACCAGCTTGTGAACAAGTAGAAAAAGCACATATTGATATTCTTCCATCACCATTCTTATCCAGTGTAATTAATGATTGTATGGAAAAGGGAATGGATGTTACACAAGGTGGAGCACATTATAATTTAAGTGGTATCCAGATGATTCAGGTCGCAAATCTTGCGGATTCCTTAGCAGCTATAAAACAAATGGTATTTGATGAAAAACAGGTTAATGCGAAACAATTAATGAATGCATTAGAAAATAATTTTGAAAATGATGAAATTTTACGCCAGCGTTTATTACATAAAGTAGGAAAATATGGAAACGATGAAGATTGGATTGATGAAATAGGGGCGAAATGGGCATCACGCTTCCGTGATAAATTAAGAGGATTTACAAATTATCGTGGTGGTTTATATCACACTGGAATGTATACAGTAAGTGCTCATGTTCCTATGGGAGAAAATGTAGGTGCTAGTGCAGATGGCCGTCTATCACAGACACCGCTTGCGGATGGTGGTATGTCAGCTGTGTACGGAAGAGATTTAAAAGGTCCTACAGCGGTCTTTAAATCAGTATCGAAGATACCATGTGACTGTACGACGAATGGCGGTTTATTGAATATGAAATTCTTACCTGAATTTTTTAGCACTGAACAGGGAATTGATAAATTTGCAAATTTCTTAAGAACTTTTGTAGATTTAAAAATACCGCATGTACAGTTTAACGTAGTACGTAAAGAAGATTTACTTCAGGCACAAAAAACACCGGAACAATATCATTCATTAACTGTTCGTGTGGCAGGATATACAGCTTATTTCGTGGAACTGGCAACCGAATTACAAAATGAAATTATTGCCAGAACAAGTTATGACAACATATAGCGGAAATGTATTTGACATCAAACGTTTTGCGATGCATGATGGGGCAGGAATTCGTACTACTATATTTTTAAAGGGATGTCCTCTTCGCTGTGTATGGTGTCAAAATCCTGAGGGCTTATCTATTCATCCACAGATATTATATATGGAATCTAAATGTATTCACTGCCATACCTGTGCTGCATTATCGAAAGATAATGGCATACAATTAAAGAATGATAAACTATGTATACAAAGAAATGCGAAAGAAGATTGGCAGACAATCACAAGAGAATGTCCAACTGGTGCTATATGCTATGATTCTAAAGTCTATACGCTTGAAGAAGTCATGAAAGAGATAAGAAAAGATGAAGCTTTTTTCCGATATGGCGGAGGAGTAACGATATCCGGAGGAGAACCGCTTCTACAAAGTGATTTTGCGTATGAAATACTTAAGGCTTGTAAAAAAGAAGGTATTCATACAACTATTGAAACATCTTTATATGCATCACTAGAAACGATACAAAAACTTCTCCCTTATCTAGACCATATTTATGCAGATGTAAAATTATTTGATAATGATCAGCATAAGGCTTATACGGGAGTAGATAATACACGAATCAAAGAGAATGTGCGCTATCTTTTAAAACATAAAAAAGGACAGGTTATTATTCGGACACCCCTGATTCCGAATATTACCGCAACAAAAGAAAATATTAGCCAAATCGCACGTTTTCTATCAGATATAGATTCAGAAGTACAATATGAATTATTAAACTACAATCCCCTTGCACAAGCAAAATACGATTATCTAGATATGAAATATTGTTTTGAAGATAATCCTAAATTATATACAAAAGAAGAAATGGAAGATTTTTATAAGCTTGTGAAAGAGAATGGAGTCATAAATTTAATTAAGGAATAGAGGAGGAAAATGATTATGAAAATATTAATTGACAACGCTGATTTAAATGAAATTAAAAGAATTTATGAGTACTATCCAGTACAAGGAGTTACTTGTAATCCAACGATTTTAAAAAAGACAGGAAGAAATCCTTTTGAAGTATTAAAGGAAATTCGTGAGTTTATTGGAGCTGATGCAGATCTGCATGTACAGGTTATTAGTGCAAAAGCTGAAGACATGGTAGAAGAAGCACATAAAATTCAGGAAGTATTAGGCAAAAATACATATATTAAAATTCCTGTTGTGAAAGAAGGATTAAAAGCAATGAAAATCCTAAAACAGGAAGGTGCGCATATTACAGGTACTGCTATCTATAATCAGATGCAGGGATATTTAGCAGGCTTAGCTGGAGCTGATTATGTTGCGCCATATGTAAATCGTATTGATAATTTAGGCTATAATGGTGTACAGGTTGCGAAAGATATTCATGATATGTTAAATCAGGAAGGATTATCTACACAATTGCTTGCGGCTAGCTTTAAAAACTCTCAGCAGGTGCTAGAATTAGCAAAATATGGACTTGGAGCTAGTACAATTGCCCCAGATGTAATCGAAGGATTGATTAAAGTAGATGCTGCAGTTCTAGCTGTTGATGCTTTCACAAAAGATTTTGAAGATCTTTGTGGAGCAGGTAAAACAATGCTTGATGTAGAATAATAACTCATATACACAAAACACCTATCTCTTTCACAATTAAAGAGTAGGTGTTTTGTTATATCAATGGTTTGTTGTGAATCTTTTAAATGAGAAAAAAAGAAACTGATCAATTTACGGCAGTTTCTTATTAGAATTGTTGTAGTAATGAATCAATGCCTGTGTTCCATTGTTTTCTTCACCTTGTTCAGCTAGTTCTTCATACATTTTACATACAGATGAAAGCATTTCTAAATGAATATCTTTCTGTGCCATTTCTTCTTGTACGATATGCATATCTTTAATAAAATGTTTAATAAAGAAACCAGGAGCAAAATCATTAGCAAGCAAACGAGGAGCTGTATTATTGATTTGCCAGCTTCCTGCTGCACCATGAGCTATCGCATTTAACATAGAATGAACATCTAAGTTTTCTTTCTGTGCATATAAAATAGCTTCACTCATAGCAGCTACTGCACCAGCGACTGCAATCTGATTACAAGCTTTTGTGTGCTGACCATTACCAGTTTCTCCCATGTAACAAAGGTTTGTTCCCATAAGAGATAACAATGGTTTTACTTTCTCATATACGTCTTGATCTCCACCAATCATAATGGATAAAGTTGCTGATTTAGCTCCACTATCACCACCTGAAACAGGGGCATCTAGCATGGCAAATCCTAATTCTTTTGCCTGTCTATATAATTTTTTTGCTAGTGTTGGGGAAGAAGTGGTCATATCAATCATAATTGTATTTTTCTTTGCATTCGCAAAAATTCCTTCTTCACTACAATATACTTCTTCAACATCTTTTGGATATCCAACCATTGTGAAAATGACATCAGCATTACGTACACAATCTGCAATCGTTTCATATGCGTAGATACCTTCTATCTCTAAGGCTTTTGCTTTTTCATATGTTCGATTGTATATATGTAAAGTATTTCCTCCATTATGTAAATGCTGAAGCATATGGCTTCCCATAACACCGCATCCAATCCATGCAATCTGCATTCTATCACCGTCCTTGTAGTTAATTATACTAAGAAGATTAGAAAAAATACAGACAAAGATAAAAGAAACCAGCAGATAACATACCTTGTATAATTCGATATAAAAGAAATTTTAGGTAAGATAGTTTTACATGTTCAACCATGCTCATTATCTGCATATGCACACATAATCCGGCAAAACCTAGCAGGAAACAAGAAAATATAAGCTTTACTTCAATGGATAATTCAGCTTGATGTATAACAGTAATTCCATTGGAAAATTCTAATAAACTCTGAAAATAAAGTGATGAGATTGGAAGAAGTGTTAAAAGAAGTGTGGTTATTCCGGAAAAAAGCATTAGATAACCACCAATCATATAAAGAGAGATGCCTGTTTCAATGATTGAAGAACGTAAGCTTTTCATAAAAGAGGAAGAAGAATATGGAACTGTTTGACAGGAAATACGCTTGTGACGAGTGAATAAAAGCAAACATAAACCACTTACGATTTGTATAAAAAACAACAAGATACCTATTTGAAAAGAATTATAGAAAACAATACCGCAGGTAATGATTACAAAACCAGGAGTTGGAAAACAACAGCAATACAATAATCGCTTTCCATCCTCTGCTGCAAGTATTCCTTGCTGGATAGCTTTATCAATAAAAATCGAACCATTGGGGAATCCTAAAAATATTGTACATAATACTATATTCCATGCAGTTTTGTCGATTTGAAACATAGAGGGAAAAAAGAATGCTGGAAGATTATCAAAATAATGCTGTTTATATAATACTTTGACACAGATCATGGGTAGAAATAAAGATGGTACTAATTTTTCAAACCATGTAATAAGTGCAGTTTTTGAACTATCAAATAGAATATCACCATAAAAGAAAGTTAAAATTAATATAATAGTTCCTATAATTGTTATACTTTTTTTCATGCAATCACCAATATACTATATGTATAGTTATAAAGTTTCATGAAAATCATTCCCAATTATTAGGAGAATGTGTTAAAATATTAATTTGATAAGAATCAGGTGAGAAAGATATGATTAAATTTTTAGCGAAAAAAACGATTAAAAATTATGAAGAATATGATTTACCAGAAGTAAGAAAAGCTTATGGGAATCTAACGAGCACAGTAGGTATTATAAATAATGTAATATTATTTGCGTTTAAGTTTCTAGCAGGAACTTTAACAAATAGTGTATCTATTACAGCTGATGCAGTAAACAATTTATCTGATGCGGGAAGTTCCATTATTTCATTAGTGAGCTTTAAACTGTCAAGTAAACCGGCGGATGAGAAGCATCCCTTTGGTCATGCTCGATATGAATGTATAGCTTCTATGCTTGTTGCACTAGCCATTCTTTTTCTTGGTATTGAATTGATTCAAACAAGTATAGGAAAAATACTGCATCCGCAAGATATTGAATTCAGCTGGATAAGTATAGTGATACTGGTTTTATCAATTAGTGTAAAGCTGTGGATGTATCACTATAATAAAGTTTATGGTGATCTATTGAAGTCTAGTATCATGGAAGCTACTGCAGCCGATTCCTTAAGTGATTGTATGGCAACAGGCGCTGTTTTACTTTCTACAATATTATCTCCTATGCTGCATTTTAATCTTGATGGCTACATGGGAGTTATTGTGGCAGTATTTATTTTGATTGCAGGAGGAGGAATTGTAAAATCAGCCTTAGATGAATTGTTGGGACAGGCTCCAGATGAAGAATTAGTGAAACAGATTCAAAATAAAATATTAAGTTATGATGGTGTATTAGGAATGCATGATTTAGTTATTCATGATTATGGGGCACATCGTACTTTTGCTTCGGTTCATGTGGAAGTTGATTATAAAACAGATGTATTAAAATCTCATGATATGATTGATAATATAGAGCGTGATTTTAAAGAAACCATGGATTTGGAAATGGTTATTCATATGGATCCTATTAAAATAGATGATCCTTTGACAAATGAGTTAAAAGCACTTATAGGTGATATCTTAAAAGATATGAATGAGTTATTGACAATGCATGATTTTAGAATTGTGCCAGGAGAGACCCATACAAATGTGATTTTTGATGTTGTTGTGCCATTTCAGGTGAAGGAAACAAATCAGGAGTTATTAGATGAACTGATTCATCGTGTACGCGAAAAGAAAGGGAAAACATATTACTTGGTTGTTACATTTGATCGAGCTTATACAAGCAATATATAAAGAAAGGCAGTGCAAACTGTCTTTTTGTTTGCATAACTATAGAAAGTATACTAAAATAGAGATAATATAAGGTTTTATTAGAGGGGAAAAGATAATATGTATAAAATAGGAGAAACTGCTCGATTATTAGGGTTGAGTACAGAAGCATTGCGGTATTATGAACGCAAAGGATTAGTAGTACCATATAAAGATGAGAGTTCGAATTATCGCTATTTTGATACTGTTCAGATGAATCAATTACTGCATATTCAAAAATATAAGAAATTAGGGTTTTCATTAAGTGAACTGGCTACCTTATCTTCCAATAATGATAGTCAGTCTTTTTATGATATTTTATTAAATAAAGAACAGGAATTGATTCAAGAGAATCTTGCGATGAGTTTGCGACTGCATAGTATGCACATGGCTATGGAAGGCAGTAAAATGGCAATGAAAGCTCAGAATTGTATACAATGGGGTATTCGCCCCGCAATGTATCGCTTATCTTATATGCAGAATGGACAACTGGAGGAAGAAAAGGAATTGCTTAATGAATTGAAAATATGGTCAAAATGCAGTGAACTGCAATTTCTGAGTGCTCGTATTTTATTATCGGATTTAAACAAAAATATATCTAACTCTGATCAGGGATTATGTATGTATCAGGATATTGCGGAATTCATGGGGATTCAGGCAAACGATTCTATAAAGTTTTATGAGGAATGCCCTGTATTGATTCATTCTTTTGAAGAAAATGGTCAAAATAGCATACTTTTGGAAATTGCATTAATTAAAGCATATATGAAAGAACATAATTTATATGTAGCAGGAGATATCATAAGTGAAATTTTACATAGTTCTATAGGGGATGAAAGCTATATGATAAGGCATTTGTTATGGATTCCCTATGAAATAGCAAAATAAGTAAACCGCTTTCATTATTTGCTTGACTCTAAAATCGCTTTAGGGTTTATGATAGAGGTGCCTAGGTAGTAGAGAAAGAAAGATGAAGTATTCAATTTATGTAGTGGGGAATGATACGCAAGAATTACAAAAAATAGTTAATGCGATATCTTTAAATGCAGAATACATATTGGAAGGTAAAACAGATGATGGAGAAGAATGCATTCAACGGATAAAAGGAAAACATATTGATGTTTTAGTATTGGATATGTTGCTTCAAAAAAAAGATGGTTTGTATGTGTTAGAAGAAATTAGACAGAAAAATCTGGATGTGGACTATATTATTTGTGTAACGGGTTATATAAGTGATATGTTCTTATCGGAGATGAATTACTATGGCGCTGATTATATAATTAAAAAACCATTTGAAGTCACAGATTTAATGCGAAGAATTCACTTTTGTTTACATTATCAGCCAGAATGTGCTTTCCATAATGAATTGTATCAGGATAATCGCTGTCAGAATCAGCAGGTAGAGAAAATAATTACAGAGCTTTTGCATGAATTAGGTGTACCGGCTAATTTAAAAGGATATAAATACTTACGCCATGCGATTAAGGAAACTTATAGGGATGTAGATTTATTAAATAGGGTGACAAAAACATTATATCCTAATATTGCGATAGAGTTTCAGACTACACCATCAAGAGTAGAAAGAGGAATTCGACATGCAATTGAAGTTGCCTGGAATAGAGGTAATGTAAGTGTTATACATAAAATATTTGGTTATACGATATCAATGGAGAAAAGTAAACCAACGAATTCAGAGTTTATTGCGATGTTATCAGATCGTATTCACTTTGTATGAGTAATGAAGAAAGTTGTTGACTAGTCAATGACGTATATAATGGTAAAGTTCTTAAGTGAAAAATTGCATAAATTAACTCACTAATTAAACAAACTTTCATGAAATATATGTTACTTAATTCAAAAGTGATGAATTAAGACGATTATTTTTTTATAATAGATGTTGGGAAAATATAATAAATAATGAAAAAACAAAACGCCCACATTACTATGCAATTTATGACTCACGAACAGAATTATATTGCATGGTACCATGCAGTTCTAGAGTAGAAAAATTCGAACGGTTAATACAAAGAAAAAAGAGAAACATAAGCCAACTGATTCGATAAAGATTGTAAAAATCTTTGGAAAGAAAACAGCAATATTGTTTCAGGATATGTTTCCTATTATAGAACCTTACATTTCTGGACCATATATTAAAGGAGGACAGCAAGTAAGAATTGCTGCCCCCAAAATGTAAAGGAATTAGAAAAGACAGCTAATAAAATAATTAGATTATTACATAATGGTGTCAAATTTACTCCTGCTCAGCCGGACATCAAAAAAATTGAAAAATTATGACTGAGGAAAAAGTATTACATGAAGATTAAACTAAACAATAGGAATCATTAGGCAACGATTATCATTATTGTTGTCATTTTTTATCTTATTTAGGAAAACTATTTATTATCTGTCAAATTTCAAGATAATATCTTTATTTAAATATGTGATAATTTATATCTTAGAAAAGGAAGATAAGAAATTAGCACATATGATGGTGATTTCGATACTGTAATGAAAAAAATAGTATATTTAAATCTTTTGAATACAAAAATGAGAAAAAGGATACTAAAAAAAGACAGATGATTTATTTCATCTGCCAGTGCTGTTGTTTAACAATCTTTATTTACGATAGATAAAGCTTAAGTGACGACCGCATTGATGATCTCTTCGATAACTGAAAAAAGCATCGTTCTTTAAAAAGGTATCATTTGGATTAATCGTAATAGAGTCTTTAGGAACTCCTAAATCTAATAACATTTGTACATTTAATCCTTTATTGTCAGCCAATGCTTTACCATCTGATAAAGGAGTAAGGTAATAAGATGTATCAAAAGACATGGATTTGATTTGTTTGATCACATCTTCTCTGATCTCAAAACTGCGATATCCAATTGCAGGACCAATATAAGCCTTAACATTTTTAGGATCAACTTGTTCGCGTGTGATTAGATGCTCTAATGTCTTTCTAGTGATTTCTTTTACTGTGCCTTGCCAGCCGCTATGAATAGCCGCAATAATTTCTGTATAGGGATCATATAGAAGAACTGGTACACAGTCCGCATGAAAAACACCAATCCCAATATTCTTTTCTTTTGTATATAAAGCATCACAATCTTCAATACTATCTGTAAAGCAGATAGCTCCTTTACCCATATCCTGCTTAGTTACTTTATGAATATGATCAGAATGTGTTTGTTTTGCGAATACCCATTGATGAATATCAATTCCTATTTCTTCTGATAACTGTTTTCTATTATCAATGACATCATTTGTGATCATACATGCATGAAGGGCCATATTGCCATTTTCTTTTGCGTTAGGGTTACGTAATGTCGTACCCGCAATTACATCTTTAAATTTCCATTGTATATATTGCATATTATCTCTACTTTCCTTTTTTAAGTTATTTTTATACTGTTGTTAAGTATATAGCAAGAACACGCCTTTGGCAAATTATATGTTTTATTTTTAAAAAATATGTGATATTAAGGAGAAAATATAAAAAATTTCTGATTTTAGCACTAAAGTGTTGACAGTGCTAAAAGTTTGGAATATACTATTAGCAGACATAGAGGTTGAGTGCTAGAAAGGAGTGGACGAAATGCTAACAAAGCGCCAGACGGCAATCTTTAAAACAATTGTAGATGAGTTCACCCGAACTGCTGAACCTGTCGGCTCAAAGAAACTGATGGATATGCTGGATTTTAATTGTTCGAGTGCAACGATACGAAATGAAATGGCACACTTGGAAGAAATTGGACTTTTGGAAAAGACACATACTTCCAGTGGTAGAATACCAAGCAGTAAAGGTTATCGTTACTATGTTGAAAACCTTATGGAAAAGGAATTGGACGAAGGAGTTAAACACTCGCTACAGACAGTATTTCAACAGCGTCATTATTCAATGGAAGAAATTGTAAAAAAGAGTTGTGAAATCTTATCTCAGATGACATCACTTACATCTGTTGTATTAGGACCAGAAAGTCGTTATCAGACGTTACAGCACATACAGCTGTTTCCATTAACAGATACGAGTGCGGTGGCTGTGTTTATTACAGATCATGGTCATACGGAAAATAAAACTTTCCATTTTGATACAGCAGTTAGTGTGGATGATCTAAAAACCTGCTGTAATCTATTAAATGATAAATTAACAGGTACACCGATTAACGAAGTGGTCGATAAGATGAAGCAGATTGAACCATTGCTTGCGAGTCATATTGCTCGACATGAGGTACTATTTGAAGCCTTTGTCAATGCATTTATGAGATTTGCTAGTGATCATGTATATTGCAGTGGACAACGTAATATGCTTTATCAGCCAGAATTTGCAGATATTGAAAAGCTAAAGGAACTTATGAAAATGCTGGAAGACAGTAGCTTGTTTCGACAGCTGGCCAATCATGAAGGTGATGTCGCAATTGAAATCGGCGGAGATAATGGCTTGCTTCAATTAGATGATGTTGCAGTCGTATCAAGCAAATTCAAAATCAATGATGTTGAAGAAGGGGAACTGATGATTGTGGGACCTACCCGAATGCAATACAGCAAGGTCGTTGCCCTTATGGAATATATGAGCAAAGTAATCGAAGATATGTATCGAAAAGAAAGGTGATAAGGAGGTCATCATGCAGGACGAAAAAGAAATCATTAAAGAAGAAACGAACGAAACTTCAATGGAAGAAGCAGTAGAAGAAACAAAACCGGAAAACAGTGAAGATACTGTTTGCGAAGAGCCAAAAGAAGAAAAAGAGAAAAAAGCTTTATTTGGCAAAAAGAAAAAGATTGAAGAATTGGAAGAAGAAATTGTTAAACTAAAAGAAGAAGTTGCTGCGAATAAGAATGCATATTTTAAAGCTTATGCAGATACAGAAAACTTGAAAAAACGTCTTCAAGCAGAAAGTGAAAATGTGCGTAAATATCGTATTCAAAGCTTTGCAATGGAAATCTTACCAGTACTTGACAATCTAGAACGTGCCTTAGATGTTAAGGTAGATGATCAAAACGTTAAAAACTATGCGAAAGGTTTTGAAATGATTTATCAGCAATTAGTTTCTATCCTTGAAAAAGAAGGAGTAAAAGAAATTGATGCATTAGATAAGCCTTTTGATCCAAATTATCACCAGGCCTTGATGCAGGAGCCAAAAGAAGGTGTTGAAAGCGGAATGGTCATCGAAGTATTACAAAAAGGATATATGTTAAAAGATCGTGTGTTGCGTGCAACATTAGTAAAAGTTAGTGAATAAATAAGGAGGAAATGATTATGAGTAAAATTATTGGTATTGACTTAGGTACAACTAACAGCTGTGTCGCTGTAATGGATGGAGGAGACGTAAAAGTTATCACAAACCCAGAAGGAAATCGTACAACACCTTCAGTTGTAGCTTATAAAAATGGAGAACGTATTGTAGGAGATGCTGCAAAACGTCAGGTTGTTACAAATAAAAATACAGTTATTTCCATTAAACGTTTAATGGGTACAAATGAAAAAGTAGAATTAGAAGGAAAACAGTATACTCCACAGGAAGTAAGTGCTATGATCCTTCAGTACTTAAAATCTTATGCAGAAGATTATCTAGGTGAAAAAGTAGATAAAGCTGTTATTACAGTACCTGCTTACTTTAACGATTCACAGCGTCAGGCTACAAAAGATGCAGGAAAAATTGCTGGTTTGGAAGTAGAACGTATTATTAACGAACCAACGGCAGCTGCACTTGCTTATGGTATTGATAAAACTGAAAAAGAACAGAAAGTATTAGTTTATGACTTAGGTGGAGGTACATTTGATGTTTCTATCCTAGAACTTGCAGACGGTACATTTGAAGTATTATCTACAAATGGTGATACTCACTTAGGTGGGGATGACTTTGACAACGTAATTGTTAATTGGATGATTGACACATTCAAGAAAGAAAACGGCGTTGACTTAAGCAAAGATACAATGGCTATGCAACGTTTAAAAGAAGCTGCTGAAAAAGCTAAGAAAGATTTAAGTGGTGTAGTTCAGACTCAGATTTCTCTACCATTTATTTCTGCTGGAGCTGATGGACCTCTTCACTTTGAAGCTACATTAACTCGTGCTAAATTTGATGAAATGACTAAACATTTAGTTGATCGTACAATGGAACCAGTAAGAAATGCGTTACGTGATGCAGGATTAACTAAAAACGATATCCATCAGGTATTATTAGTAGGTGGTTCTACTCGTATTCCAGCTGTTCAGGAAGCAGTTAAAAATGTACTTGGTAAAGAACCTAACCGTTCTGTAAACCCTGATGAAGTTGTTGCTATGGGTGCTGCAATTCAGGGTGGTGTTATCGCTGGTGATGTTAAAGACGTATTATTGTTAGACGTTACACCATTAAGCCTTGGTATTGAAACTATGGGTGGTGTCATGACAGTATTAATTCCACGTAACACAACAATTCCTACAAGCAAATCTCAGATTTTCTCAACTGCTGCAGACAACCAGCCAGCTGTAGATATTCGTGTATTACAGGGTGAACGTCCAATGGCAAATGACAATAAAGAATTAGGTATGTTCAAACTAGATGGTATTGCACCTGCACGTCGTGGTGTACCTCAGATTGAAGTAACATTCGATATTGACGTTAACGGTATCGTTCATGTTTCCGCAAAAGATAAAGGAACTGGTAAAGAACAGTCTATCACAATCCAGAACTCTAGCGGATTAAGTGATGAAGAAATCGATCGTATGGTTCGTGAAGCAGAAGAACACAAAGCTGAAGATGAAAAACGTAAAGAAGAAATCGATTTACGTAACCGTGCAGAAGGATTCATCGCTCAGATTGATTCTATGTTAGCTGATAACGGTGATAAGATTGATGCAAAACAGAAAGAAGAAACACAGAAACTTCGTGATGATTTACAGAAATCTCTTGATGAAAATGATATGACAGCTGTAAAAGAAAAATTAGAAGCATTAGAAAAAGCAGCACAGGCAGCAAGTGCTCAGATGTATCAGCAACAGCAAGCTGATCCAAATACTGGTGCAAATCAGGCAAACGACGATAACGTTGTAGATGCTGAATTTGAAGAGAAAAAATAAATTAAAAACGACTACAAATCCTAGTGCTTGCGCTAGGTTTTGTATGTTGTATGAAAACGATAAACAAAACTCATGTGGCACTTGCAATGCCGGAGTCTTTGTAAAAAATACCTAAAATCTATCGTTTTTACGAAAAAATATGATAAAATAGAACCCGGCGAAAAAGTAGATAGAAATTTTTATGCAGTTTTCAATCTAGAAAGTTAGGAAGGTGATCACATGAGTAAAAGAGATTACTATGAAGTACTGGGACTTAGTAAAGGTGCCAGCGATGATGAAATAAAAAGAGCCTATCGAAAGATGGCTAAAAAATATCACCCCGATGTTAATAAAGAACCTGGGGCTGAAGAAAAATTTAAAGAAGTAAATGAAGCTTATGAGGTATTAAGCAATCCACAAAAGAAAGCTACTTATGATCAATTTGGTCATGCGGGTATGGATGGTGCTAACTTTGGAGGCGGAAGCGGAGGCTTTGGCGGTTTCGAAGACTTTGGCGATATTTTTGGTTCTTTCTTTGGCGGAGGATTTGGAGGCGGAAGCCGTCGATCTAATAACGGTCCTCGTAAAGGAAACGATCGTTTCATGCAGATGCGCATTGATTTCATGGATGCTATCTTTGGAAAAACTGAAACAATCACTATTGAGGTTGATGAACAATGCGATGAATGTTTAGGAAGCGGAGCTAGAAGTAAATCGGACATCAAGACCTGTCCACACTGTGGAGGTACTGGTACGGTAACTACACAGCAGAGAACTCCTTTTGGTGTTTTCCAGAGTCAGTCTGTTTGTCCAGAATGTAATGGTACAGGAAAAACAATTGCAAATAAATGTCCAAAATGTCATGGTAAAGGATATGAACATAAACGTGTGAAATTGGATATCAAAATCCCTGCAGGTATCCAATCTGGTCAGCAGGTACGTGTTCCTAATAAAGGGGAACGTGGTATCAATGGAGGGCCAAACGGAGATTTATATATTGAAATCCTAGTAAGCCGTCATAAACAATTTGTTCGTGATGGAAATGATATTCGTATCACTGTACCTATCAGTGCAGTAGATGCAACATTGGGCTGCAAAGTAGATGTACCTACGGTTTATGGTGATGTTGAACTTAGCATTCCAGCGGGTACCCAATATGGTCAGCAATTCCGCCTAAAAGGAAAAGGTGTTAAAAACACTCGTGGAGATCAGGGAGATCAATACGTAGAAATTAAAGTGGAAATTCCTACAAAACTATCTCGCGAAGAAAAAGAATTATATGAAAAACTTCGAAATAAAAAATCTCATGAGTCTCCATTTGAAAAATTCAAAAAGGCATTTAAATAGGCATTCATTTTGAAATGCCTTTTTTTCTTGACACTTCTGAAAGAAAGTGTAAAATTTAAGTAAATAAATGAAAAGGAGTGAATGTATGTTAATAAAAAATGGAATGTTACATACTATGTCTAGCGATGGTGATCGTATTGCGGATATACGTATTCAAGATGGAAAGATTGTTTTGATTGGTGAAAATCTACAGGAAAATCAAGGAGAACTCGTCATTGATGCTTCAGGGAAACAAGTTTTTCCAGGTATGATTGAAGCTCATTGCCATTTAGGTATGGAAGAAAGTGCGATACGTGGAGAGGGAAATGATGTAAATGAAATGAGTGACCCTATAACTCCTCATGTGCGTGCTATCGATGGCTGTAATCCATTAGATGAAACAGTGAAAAATGCTCGAGAAGCAGGAATTACTACTGTTGCGGCTGGGCCAGGAAGTGCAAATGTTATTGGTGGAACATTTATGGCATATAAAACATATGGAAATTGTATTGATGAGATGGTTATTCAGAATCCTGTTGCGATGAAGTGTGCATTTGGAGAAAATCCAAAACGTGTATATCAGGATAGTCGTATTAAAACACGTATGAATATTGCAGCATTATTAAGAGAAACCCTATATAAAACAAAAGAATATCTAGCTAAAAAAGAAGCCGCAAAAGATGATATTACAAAAATGCCGGCTTATGATATGAAACTAGAGGCAATGATACCGGTTATAAAAAAAGAATTACCTTTAAAATGTCATGCTCATCGTGCTGATGATATTCTGACTGTAATTCGTATAGCGAAAGAATTTGATGTTCGCGTAACGTTAGATCATTGTACCGATGGAGAAATAATCAAAAAACAGATCAAAGAAAGCGGATATCCAGCTATAATCGGTCCTGCTTTAACACATAAATCTAAATTTGAACTAGCTAGTAAGTCATTCACAACACCTGGTGTATTATGTAAAGAGGGGATTTTAATTGCGATAACAACCGATTCTCCTGTTGTGCCTCAGGAATATCTGCCGCTATGTGCAGCTCTAGCAATGAAAGATGGCTTACCAGAGGAAGAAGCATTAAAGGCAATTACAATTAATCCGGCTAAAATATTAGGTTTAGATAAACGTATAGGAAGTATTGAAGTAGGAAAAGATGGCGATCTAATTATCTGTGATAGTTCCTTGTTGGATACACAAAATATCATTCGTTATACGCTAATCAATGGAGAAATTGTTTATCATAAAGCATAAAATATTTATTGTTATCTAAAGTATAAAAAGACAATGTAAATCAGTATCAGCTGAAAACATTGTCTATTTTTTTTGTTAGGGTTTATTGACTACTACTTTCTGACAGCATTTGATAAAATCCAGTAGACCGGAATGCAAGTGCTTATTTACATGATAAATTATATAATACTTGCGCTCTAAAGAAATATCTTTTAACATCAGACGTGTTACGAATTTATTGTTTAATTCATCTTTTACCATCTGATAAGGAAGGATAGATATGCCAAATCCATGCTGGACACCTTTTACCAAAGCCCTTGTACTGGCACTTTCCCAAATTGGATGAATTTGTAAATTATGAACTTTCATAATAGAGTCCACAATATCACGTGTACCACTTCCTTTTTCTCGCAATAGAAATTCTTCTTCAGCAATATCTTCTAATGTAATATAGGGTTTTTCTGCCAGTTTATGATCATTGGCACAGATAATAGCGAGTTCATCCTGGAAAAAGGGTATTGTCTTTAATTGGGTGTGTGTTGGAATACCTTCCATTAGTGCGATATCAATTTTATTTTCAATTACCGCTGTTTCAAGAATCTGTGAATTTTCAATTAAAACCTGTGTTTTTCTTTTAGGATATAGTTGTTTATAGTGAAGAAGACATTCGCACAATAAAGAATTAGCAATGGTTATACTAGAACCAATCAAGAGCTGTCCCATATCGTCCCAATGCTGAATACCTTCTTCCATTTCATCAAACAGAGAAATGATATGGCTTGCATAAGTTAAAAAGCGTTCCCCTTCAGTGGTTAAAAATAGTTTTCGAGATATACGATCAAATAACTGCAGGTTGTAATAGTTTTCTAGTTCTTTGATTGCTAGGGATACGGATGGTTGGGCAATATGCAGTTTTTCAGCTGCTTTTGTGATACTTTTCCATTTGCAGACAGCCACAAAGATACGTAAATGACGAAGTGTCATAGGAAATCTCCTTTCATAAGAAAATATTATAAAATATATATAATAATACTATTTTCTTTATAAATTCACAAGGGGTATAATGGAGGAGGTGATTAGATGGAAAAGAATATGAAAACGTACTGGAAACTTTTTTCTTCGGTATTTATGTTAAGCGCATGTACTTTTGGCGGAGGGTATGTCATCGTACCGCTGATGCGTAAGAAATTTGTAGAAGATCTAAAGTGGATCGATGAAGGGGAAATGATGGATTTAGTAGCAATTGCTCAATCATCTCCAGGAGCTATTGCGGTTAATGCTTCCATTAGTATTGGATATCGCTGTGCTGGAGTATTGGGGGCTCTTGTTGCAGTTATTGGGACAGTCTTGCCACCTTTGATTTTATTGACAATCATATCATACTGTTATGAGGTTTTCATTAAAATCAAATGGATACAGATTATGTTATTTGGTATGCAGGCTGGAGTAGTTGCGACCATATGTGATGTTGTCTGGACAATGGGAAAAGAAGTATGGAGTCAGTCACAAAAGGTTTATGTAGTTATCATGTTAGCGGCCTTCGTGTTTAATGTTATGTTAGATGTCAATCTATTAATTATTATCATTGTGTGTGGGGCATTAGGTTATTTTATTGAACGTGCAATCAAGAAGGAAGGTGGCTTGTCATGATTTTTATTGAATTACTATTAAGCTTTTTACAGATTGGCTTATTGAGTATTGGAGGAGGATATGCAGCCCTTCCTATCATTCAGGAACAGGTCGTAAACTTACATGGCTGGTTAGATATGAGAGAGTTTGCGGATATCCTGACAATATCACAAATGACTCCCGGGCCGATTGCAATCAATGCCGCAAGCTTTGTGGGAACTAAAATTGCTGGACTGCCAGGAGCTATTGTGGCCACTGCTGGTGTTGTTATTCCTAGTTTTATCATTGTATTGACATTATCTTTTTTATACTATAAATATCGTCAATTAGATGCGATTCAAGCAATTTTAAAAGGACTTCGCCCTGCAGTTGTTGCGCTGATTGCTTCTGCTGGTGTATCTCTAGCAGTTGATGCGTTATGGCAAGGCAATGACATTTCTTTTTCTACATTAAATTTAGAAAGCTTATGTTTATTTTTATTAGGTTTCTTTCTATTGAGAAAATATAAGAAAAATCCAATTACTGTAATGCTTTTATGCGGATGTATTGCAGTAGGTTTAGCATTTATGACAGGATCCTTATCTTTTTAAATTATTTTTAGATTGTTACATGTAACATGTCACAATATCCTTTATGATATAGCCATCAGAAAGGAAGTGTGCATATGTCATATGGATTACAAATTCATAAACAGGCAATTTTAATTGAGTATTATTTGAATCAGGCAGTGAATAAACTGAAAGGACAGCATCATAGTGAATTAGCAGATATTACTATGGTATATGATCAGCCTATACGCTTAATGGCTGAAATTCTAAGTGATATTCAAAAAGATGTCAAAAGTGAAACAGAGTTACGTTCTATACAGGATATTAAAAAGAAATATTGTGTATATCAGAGCTACATATTAACGCAATTAGATGAAGCGGTTTGTGATGAATTAGTAAATGATTTAAAAGAGTTAAGTGAATAAAATACTAAAAAGACAATAATCTCAATTCATTTCTATTTTGAGAATATTGCCTTTTTTACTTATTTTCTATTTTTGGATATAAATAGCTTTTGCGTGTTGAAGTTTTTTTCCTAATAATAAAAGTTTTTTAGCATTTCTTTGAAGACGGGTATGTTCTGGAAAGCTGATATAGGTTTCTGAAATATCATCATTTTCAGGAAATACTCTTTCTATCATTCTGTCATTTGTGTCTATAATTTCATATGGTGTCCATAAAGATTGAAATTGATATAAGTTATCATTTGGATTACATAATTCTTTGATTCGAGGAGATACCATCCAGGATTCAATGTGATAAAACTTATGATTGGGATAATAAGACTTAGCAGCTTCAAAAGATTTTTTAACTGCTTCCGGAGTTAAATCAGCATTGGTACATACATGAACATTTAATAACGTTGTATTTGCGTCGATACATAAATTAGGTACTTTAATTGGATAGGGATATGATTTTTCTTCAAATTCTAAAGATGCTAGGCGTTTTACTGTTCCATCTATCAGATGGTCAATGAAGCGCCATTCATATGGCATTATACCCCAAATATTCCAGTATTTTTTACATGATAATGTATCTTCTTTTAAACGCTGTAAGCCGTCGATTAAGATAGTTCTTTCACTCTCGCATAACTTCTGTGCTTTTTGATAAGCTATCTCAATGTATAGCTTTAAAAAGATAGGGAAGGATGTTTCAAAACCTAGTGATTCAATTGTGTTAAAGAATAATACTCGGTTTGTGTCAAATAAAGGCATCCACTCATCTCGAATAGTTATTTTTTCTAAAGAAGAAATACAACCCTGTGGAAGGTTTAGTGTGTTAATAAATTCTAATTTTGTCATATGATCCTTTCACCCGTACCAAATAGAAAAAGCTGTATCCAAACAGCTCATCTTATATCACAGGTACGGGTTTTATCAGTAAGTGATTTTTAGGTGATTAAGCGACTGTTTGAAAGATTTTAATAAATTTTTCATCGTAACCACCTCTGCTTTCTTTTCTTAATTATATACGATAAATCAGCATTTGAAAATAAATAGATTGTATAAATCATTTTTTTAGCTCATCTTCAATAAAGGCAGATAATTGTTCTTTGGTATTTCGGGTAGGATTTTCTAATATATAGAGATATAGTTTATTTAACATTTCTCCAATGGCAGATCCTTCTAAATGGAACATCTGTCGCAAATCATTGCCGTTAAAGACAAGATCCTGCATAGAAATAAATTCTTTATTCTCATACATTCTTAGCAATTCTTCTTTACACGCAAGAATATCATCAATATTTCTTGAAGCTGCCTGTCTAAACGCAAGTATGATGGATATACAGGAAAGTATTTCTTCCATATCATTATGAAAGAAAGAGGCAAAAAGGCGTAAAACAGCCGTATCCTTTGAGATTGAGAAAGATAAGTATCGTATTCTCATCAATGTCTTTCTGATAGTTTTCTTATCATACTTTAATTCTTTTAAATACACTTCTGCCTTTGATTCAGGAAAAGTATGAAGCAGAATAGCTAATTTGCTTTCTAGTGGATAGGAGTTAGTATGATTTACTATCTGATTAATTTTATTTATATCTGTTGGTTGAATGTCTGATAAGTAATTTGTCCAAATATGCTGCATCACATTCATTTGGATTAAAAATAGTAAAGTATCAGGATAATCCTGAAGTAGGATACGGTTAAATTCACTCTGTATTCTTTCTTTTGAAATATAAGAAAGAAGGTGAGCATTATTTTTTATAGCTTTATATAGAGAAGAATCTAGACTAAAGTGCAGAGTACAGTGAAAACGAATAGCACGTAAGATACGAAGTGCATCTTCCTGTAAACGCTCATCTGCATTACCTACACAGCGAATATATCTGTTTTTGATATCTTCTCGTCCATGAAAAGGATCTTGAAAGCCATGGATAGGATGCCAGGCAATTGCATTCATAGTAAAATCTCTTCGTTTTAAATCCTCAGTCAGACTCTTTGTGAAAGAGACACTTTCAGGGGCTCGATGAGCTATATAGGATTGTTCTGTACGATATGTTGTGATCTCAACAGAAAAATTATTTTTCATGATCGTGACTGTACCATGTTTTAATCCAGTAGGTATGACTTTATAGGAATGCTGCTGAAATAGGTGCATTGTTACTTCTGGTTCGGCACTTGTGGTAATATCAATATCATGAATTTCTTTTTCAAGAATCATGTCACGAACACAGCCTCCCACTAGCCATGCACTTTCATGGATGGTAGAAAATAATTCTAATATTTCTAAAACAATTGGGTCATGTATTTTTTTCATAGCTTTCTCCTTTAGGCTATTATATAATGGAACTACGCAGAATTGGAGGAAAAATGAAAAAAATAGTTGAAATTGTACATGATATTATATCTATGCATATCTCAAATGATAGTGTAGTGGCTGATTTTACGATGGGACAGGGGTATGATACTGAGTTTCTAGCAAATCATGCTAAGTATGTTTATGCCTTTGATATTCAAGCATCTGCATATGAACTAACAAAAGTACGTTTAGAGAAAGCAGAACTTTTGAATAAAGTAAATTTGATACTGGATTCACATGAGAATTGCGATCATTATATAAAAGAAAAAATAGATGCGGGTGTCTTTAATTTTGGTTTTCTACCACATGGAGATGAACGGATTACAACAAATGTTGAATCTTCTTTGAAAGCGGTACAGAAAGCATTGAGCTTATTGAAAAGACATGGTATCCTAGTGTTAGTAATGTATCCAGGACATGTTGTGGGTAAAATAGAAAGTGATGCATTATATAACTGGAGTCAGACACTAAGCAGTAAATTTTTTAGTGTATGTTGTATTCAAATGCATAACAAGGTTAAAAGTCCATACATTATTATAATTCAAAAGGAAAAGGTGATGAATGATGATTAGAGCAGTTGTATTTGATATGGATGGGGTGTTGGTAAACAGTGAACCAAAGTATTTGGAACAATTACTTGGATTTTTTCATTGTTATGGGGCAGATGCTGATGATGCTTTTTTTCATGCATTAGTAGGTAGCTCTTATGAATATACGTATCATAAATGTATAGAAAAAATGCAGGTAGACTGGTCAATTGAAGAGTTTACAGAAAAACTAGATAAGTATGTAGAAGAACATCCATTTCGTTACGATGAGGTATTAAATCCGGGGGTAAAGGAAATTCTTTGCTGGCTGAAAAAAGAAGGTTATAAAACTGCAATTGCTTCAAGTTCTTGGTTATATCAGATAGAAGAAATGGTCAATGTTTGTGGCTTGCAGGATTATTTTGATGTGTTATTAAGTGGTGAGATGTTTGAAGAAAGTAAACCCAATCCAGAAATCTATTTAACAGCCGCAAAGAAGTTAGGTGTTGATCCATCAGAATGTGTTGCGGTGGAAGATAGTACGTATGGTATTGCGGCAGGAAATGCAGCAGGCATGCGTGTTATCGCTTATGCGGATGAGCAATTTGGTATTGACCAAAGTAAAGCTTATGCAAAAATCCATTCTATGGACGAGGTGAAAAAATACGTAAAATAAAAGAGGAGGATGCATATGCGAGCTGCTGTATGTATTTATGACTGGTTTTGTAATTTTGAAATTAGCGCTATACTAGAAACTATGCATTTTGCGAATATAAAAGTTGATTTTATGTCAAAAACAACTGAACCGGTACGTTGTGAAGAAGGTATGCTGGCTATTCCTGAGAAAACATGGAAAGGCGCGAAAGTAGAGGATTACGATATTTTGATTTTAACAGGTATCGGTGCAGAAGATGATAGTGCTGATTGGATTATAACAGATGAAGATTTATTAAACTTAATTAGAGATTTTGATGCTCAAAAGAAATGGATTGCGGCTATTTCTGTTGCGCCGATGATTTTGATGAGTGCAGGCATTATGAAAGATAGACCATTTGTCTCATCAGTTACTAAAGAAAATTTTATGGAAAATGGCGGTTGTACAACCATTAGTTTTACAGCTGAACAATTGAAGAATATGATTGATGTAAATGAAATTGATCAGCATGAAGGATTAGATGTTGTGATTTCTGATCATATTATTACCGCAAATGCTTGGCATTATCGAGAATGGGCTTGTGAAATTTCTAAAGTTTTAGGAATTGATTTTCCTTATGGAACATTTGGTTTAGCAAAAAGATAAGTGAGGATAGAGATGAAACTTTTATTTAAACAACGATTTTTTTCATGGTTCGACAGTTATGATATATATAATGAGGCAGGAGAAACAATTTATACAGTAAAGGGACAATTATCATGGGGACATTGTCTAAAAATATATGATGCCCATGGATATGAAGTAGGGACTGTGAAAGAAAGAGTATTGACGTTTCTTCCTAAATTCGAATTATATTTTGGAGATACTTATATGGGGTGTATCAGTAAAGAACTAAGTTTCTTTAAACCTAAATATAATATTGAATACAATGGATGGCATGTAGAAGGAAACATATGGGAATGGGATTATAGAATTTTAGATTCTTCTGGATATGAAATTGCGACAATATCAAAACAATTATTTAATTGGACGGACACATACGTAATTGATGTTAAAAATCCTAAAGACTACCTTTGCGCTTTAATGTTAGTTCTTGCCATTGATGCGGAAAAATGTTCAAACAATAATGCATAAAAGAGAAATTCATATTAGCTTATACAATGTAAGTTAATATGTTTTTTTGTATCTAATTACTATGATTGATTCATTATTAAACAAAAAAGTTAAATTTTATTAAAAAAACCGTAATTATATTGTAAGGGATGTTAAAGGTATTCGATGCTATACTTTATATAGAGGATTAAAGAGATGGCATGGAGGCAATTATAGTGAAAAAAATTATGAAAATATGTTTGTTGATGTTTTTGATGCTGTTTTTCACTGGCTGTGATGATTCATATAAATATAATGATAGAATAGCAGAAATTATAAATACAGATTTTTCAGAAATTCTATTATTTGAAAGTGCACAAGGGTTTGGAAACGATGAATTTAACATTTATTTAATATCATTAGATGAACCGCAATCCTTGGAATCTTTTCAGCCAATTGATGATAATTTCTTTGAATTACTAGATCATAGTTTTCTATCAATGCTAGATACGGAAGTAGAGGCTAACGACTACCCAGATTTTGATAAAGAAGCTTTTCTAGAAGATTTTTCTGAATTAGAAAATGATAAAAATACAGAATATCTTTATCTTGAAGAAAGAGAAGATGGAATGAAAGATGAACTACTTGTTTATAATGAAGAAATGAATATAGGATATTATTTTGTAATTGTTTTCTAAAACTAATGAAAAAGAGGATATGATAATGGAAATCAACTGTAGTATTATTGAAGATTTATTACCAAAGTATATTGATGGATCATGTAGTGATGAAAGTAAAAAGCTAATTGAAATACTTGTCAGCATTGCCAATATCTATATGTTAATATGAAACGTAATGAAACAGATGCTGTAGAGAAAAAATTTGATGTTTTGAAAAAAATAAAAAGAAACCGTCATTTTTTAGTATGTTTCTTCTTTGTCTTCGTTTTGATTTTACTGCTTCTGTTCTTTCAAATACAAGGAATATTAGCAAGAGCTCTTATGTATCATCATTTACATAAAATTGAAAATGCAAATGATTATACGGTATCAACTATAACTTATCATGAAGATAGTGATTTAAGTTCAGAGTTTTATGGGATGAGTTTGACTGGAGAAGGAGAAGACGATAATTTTAAGATAGTATGGGAACCATTTCATAAGGTCGAAGATAATTATGAAGATATATCAAACGGCGAGAATATGACGTTTCGTTTAACTACTTCATTTCAAAAAGAATTGGAAATTCTAACTAAAAAAATGTTGCCAAATGGACATAGAGTGGCAATTGGAGGATTACTAACTACACAAACCAAAGAATATTTAATTAACCATTATGAAAATAATATAGATTATGATAAGTCCTTATTTAAAGAAGTTCCTTTAACATTTGGGTTGCATGTAGATGATACTACATCTATAGATACCGCAATTGAAGAAGCAAAACTAATACAGGAATATTTTGATAAATTAGGTTTCAATTAGAAATATATAATATAACTTTTGAATCACGTAATGGAAATTGGGAGTCTTTTGAGAATTTAAAGAGAGAAGATTTAACTACAGCTTTATCAGCTCGAATAACAAAGATGAAAAATGGTGAAACGGATGAATCTATTTTGTATTCAACTAATTAATATATCTTTTATATTCAATTGCTAGGATTAGCTGTTGTGTTTTATTAGCTTAATGTTTAGTAATTTTTATATCTATAATTTATTGCTATATAATGCATTCGAGTAATAAAGTTATTGTGGGTGAAATTATGTTATTACGCACTATTTTCAATAGAAGATAGGAATTTAATTCCTTTTGAAATTGATCCCTTTGAAATTATTTGTGTTATAGAATAATTGAAGAAGATATTGTGTTTTGGAATCATGAAAATAAACAGATAAATGCAGTTACTAGAATTAATGAAATATAATTAAAGATAGGAACCATTTAATAGATTGTAATTCCTATCTTTTTTATAACATAGTTTAAAATTGACAAAAAAGCGTAAATGTATGTATGAAAAAATCACTCTTCATAGAGTGATGGCTGTTATATTGTATTTAGTATACTGGATTATTGAAGTCTTCGCATTCTTCTTGCCAAAAAAACATATTGTCTTTTATAGTACTAGTGAGTTCTTCATACTGTTCCTTGGTAATATATTTTTTGCTCAACATAAAGGCATAAAATTTCTTAAAGCTTGCGGCGGTGCTTTTTATGGTGTTTGGTGTTGACCACATGCATTTTCTGATGAAGAAATAACCGAAGAAATCATTTAAAGCATAGCTAGTGCAACCAAAGTTGTAATCATTTGCATCTTCTCGTAAGGAAAAGGTATTTAAATAGAACTCGACATTATTACAATGTCTGCAGATTGTTTTTTTTTTGATAATCCCTGTAAAGTCAGGTATTCTTTGAATTGTTGAATGTAGTGGTTGTTGTTTTCTGTGGTAATTTTACATTTAAGTTCATAATTTTCATAATTTGTCATAGGATACCTCGCATTTTTCATATTTATTATAACAAAAAAACCAAAAGAAAATAAAATAAAATTTTTTAGCACTCAGACCTTGACAGTGCTAAATGTTGTGTTATAATATCATTAGCAATCAAAGAGTGAGAGTGCTAAAAAGGAGCGTGATCGTATGAACTTTGATAAAATTAGTGAAAAACTACAAGAAGTCATTATGCATGCAGTAGAAATCTGTAAGAACTATCGTCATGCTAATGTTGACACCATTCACATGTTGAAGGCAATTTATGAGAATGATGTGCTGGATGGTTTGTTTAAACGTTTGAATTTAGATAAAACAAGAGCTTTATCAATAATTGATGAGGAAATGAAACGTGTTGCGACTACATCAAATGCGAATCCTCAGTTTTCTAATGAAGTAGCTAATGCTTTTTCAAAAGCTGAACAATGGAGCGCAAGTGTACAGGAAACCTATTTAAGTGTAGCAAGTGTATGGATTGCGTTGATGTTTAATCGTTCTTATATCTCTAAAAAATTGGTAAAGGAATTCAATTTGAAGGAAGATGTCTGTAAAGATGAGGAATTGAAGCGTCGAGGGGGTAAAACGATGGATTCACCTAATGCGGAAACAAATTTAGAAGCGTTAAGTAAATATGGTCGTGATTTAGTAGAGGATGTAAAAAATGGGAAAATCGATCCTATTATCGGACGTGATGATGAGATTCGTCGAGTAATTCAGATTCTTTCTCGTAAAACGAAAAACAATCCAGTGCTGATTGGTGAGCCTGGTGTTGGTAAGACAGCCGTTGTGGAAGGAATTGCATGGCGTATTATGAAGGGCGATGTTCCACAATCTTTAAAAGATAAGAAATTAATTGAATTAGATATGGGTTCTTTGATTGCTGGGGCTAAATATCGCGGTGAGTTTGAAGAACGTCTGAAATCAATTCTTGAAGAAGTAAAACAGGCGGAAGGTAATATTATTCTTTTCATTGATGAAATTCATAACTTAGTTGGTGCTGGTAAAACAGAAGGAAGCATGGATGCTGGAAACATGTTGAAACCAATGTTAGCACGTGGTGAACTTCGTTGTATCGGAGCTACAACATTTAATGAATATCGTCAGTATATTGAAAGGGATGCTGCTTTGGAACGTCGTTTTCAACGTGTAACGGTACAAGAGCCGACGGTAGAAGATACAATTTCTATTTTACGTGGATTGAAAGATCGTTTTGAATCTTATCATGGTGTAAAAATTTTAGATGAGGCAATTATAGCTGCCGCAACAATGTCAAACCGTTATATTACGGATCGATTCCTTCCTGATAAAGCGATTGACTTAATTGATGAAGCATGTGCAACTTTACGTGTAGAAATGGAATCCATGCCACAGGAATTAGATGAACTGCAAAGAAAAATCATGCAATTGCAGATTGAGGAAACAGCTTTAAAGAAAGAAGAAGATAAAAAGTCTAAAGAACGTCTTGCGGATATACGAGATGAATTAGCTGAATTGCAGTCACAAAAAGCTACTATGTATACTAAATGGGAAGATGAAAAGGCAGAATTGCAGGAAAGTAAAGATGCGAAAGTTAAATTGGAAAAAGCTCGTCTTGATTTGGAACAGGCTCAAAATGAAGCCCGTTATGAAGATGCGGCAAAACTGCAATATGGTACGATTCCTCATTTAGAAAAACTGATTCGTGAACAAGCACAGAAACAAAAAGAAGATGCGATGATTCAGGAAACAGTAAATGAAGAAATGATTGCGAAAATTGTTTCAAAATGGACTGGTGTTGAAGTCACACGATTAGTAGAAAGTGAACGTCAGAAACTTCTTCATTTAAAAGAAGCATTATCAAAACGTGTTATTGGGCAAGACAATGCGCTAGAATTAGTAACGGATGCAATTTTACGTAGCAAGGCACAGATTCAAGATGAAAACCGTCCAATCGGAAGCTTCTTATTCTTAGGTCCTACTGGTGTTGGTAAAACAGAAGTTGCTAAGGCATTGGCAGAACAGTTATTTGATAGTGAATCTCATATCGTACGTATTGATATGAGTGAATATATGGAGAAACATAGTGTGTCTCGTTTAATCGGTGCTCCTCCGGGATATGTAGGTTATGACGAAGGCGGACAGTTAAGCGAGGCCGTTCGTAGAAATCCATATTCTATAGTCTTATTTGATGAAGTTGAAAAAGCACATCCAGATGTATTCAATGTGTTGCTACAGATTTTAGATGATGGTCGTATTACAGATTCTAAGGGTGTTACGGTCGACTTTAAGAATACGTTGCTGATTATGACAAGTAACTTAGGAAGTCAGTATGCATTTGATAAAGAACATCGTGATGAGAATTATATGAATGAGGTTAAGAAATATTTCAAACCGGAATTCATTAATCGTATTGATGAAATTGTAGTTTTCAATGCCTTAAATGAAGATATGCTTGGTAAGATTGCCCATAAATTCATGAATGAGTTAGCAGAACGTCTTGCACATAAAGATATTACCTTAGAGGTTAATGATAAGGTATATCAGGCAATTGCGACACAGGGAGTTGATCCAGTTTATGGAGCACGTCCTATGAAACGATATATCCAACGTAATATTGAAACTTTGATTGCGCGTAAGATGATTGAGGGCAATGCTGGAAAAGATGACCACATTTATCTGAATGTTGAAAACGGTGAATATGTGGTAAACATAAAGCATAGCGAAGATTAAACTTGGGAAGCGTGTCAATATGGCATGCTTCTCTTTCTTTTTATGAAAAAATATGCTATTGTAACTCAGGTGATATATAATGATGATAATGATTGCACCAGCAAAGAAAATACGGCCAGTTATTGATTATATGGATGCTAGGCAAATGCCTATATTTATTAATAAAACAGAACAGTTGTTGGCTGAATTAAAGAAAAAATCAAAGGAAGAATGTAAGAAGATGCTTTCTTGTAGTAATAGTATTGCAGAGTGGACATATGATTCTTATCAGCAAATGGATTTATATCATAATGTCGTTCCTGCTTTATTGGCCTTTGATGGTATTCAATATAAATATATGGCACCTGATGTATTTACAGATGAATGTTTTGCATATGTTCAAAAGCATTTACGTATCCTTTCTGCTTTTTATGGCATATTAACTCCTTTTGATGGAATTGTACCCTATCGATTAGAACTAGATAGTCCTTTTCATACATCGGTTTGTCATAGTTTATATGATTTTTGGAAAGATACCATTTATCAGAATATCACATTAGAAGATAAACAGATCTTGGATTTATCCAGTAAACAGTATGGAAAAGCTGTAAAGCGATTTCTACAGAAGGATGTGCATTGTGTAACCTGTTATTTTCTAGAAGAGGAGCAGGGAAAATGTAGAGAAAAAGGAGTCTATGTGAAAATGGCAAGAGGGGAAATGGTACGCTGGCTGGCAGAGAATAATATTCAAACCTTTGAAGAAGTGAAGCAATTTTCTCGTTTAGGTTATCAATTTGATGAAAAATTATCTGATGATGTTTCTTATTGCTTTGTGCGTCATCACACAGTAAAATAAAGTATGTGTTATTATGTTATCCTTGAATCTTTACTTGAAATTCGAAAACAATAAGCGTAAACTAGACACATAAGGCTTTTTAATAAAGGCAGGGAAGTATATGTTTGGATACATTGTAGTCAATAAACCAGAGTTAAAGATAAAAGATTATGATCTATATCAATCTTTCTATTGCGGCTTATGTAGAACATTACATGAACGATTTGGAAGAAGAGGGCAGGTTACGCTGAATTATGATTTAACTTTTCTAGCAATATTATTAAGCGGTTTATATGAACCAAAAGAAGAAATAGTTACAGAACGATGTATTGTGCATCCTTTTCAAAAACATCAAAAGCAGATAAATGAGTACATTCAGTATGCAGCGGATATGACTATTGTATTAACATACTTAAAATGCGAAGATGATTGGAAAGATGAACGTCGCATGCAGGCACGTTCCATGATGTATACATTAAAAAAACCAATGCATGAATTGGAAAAACAATATTCTGAAAAAATCCAGCGTATAAAAGAAGCGTTACAGAAAACAGAGATCTTAGAAAAGAATCAATGTCAGGATTTAGATCAGCTGGCGAATCTAACTGGAATTATGATGGCAGAAATACTAACATATCGCAAGGATGAGTGGTATGATGTGTTATATGAAATGGGAGATTATTTAGGTAGATTCATCTATATCATGGATGCTTATGATGATATAGAAAAAGATATAAAAGAAAATCAGTTTAATCCCTTTTCAAGCAGAAAAGATGATGAACATTTTGATGAACGTGTCAAAGTAATATTAGAGATGATGATAGCACGCAGTGCTGATGCATTCGAAACCTTGCCAATACTTAAATATGCTGATATATTAAGAAATATTATTTATTCTGGTGTTTGGGCCAAATATGAAATGATTAGAAAGAAAAGAACGGGTGAAGAAGATGGACGATCCATTTAAGATATTAGGAATATCAAGAGATGCAAGTGAAGATGAGATTAAACAAGCTTATCGTAAATTAGCTAAGAAATATCATCCAGATGTTAATAAGGATCCTGGAGCTGAAGAAAAGTTTAAACAGATTCAGAATGCTTATCAGCAGGCTCTTGATTATAAAAAACATGGAAATGCTTCATGGCAGAATTCTCAGGGCTACCAGGGATATCAAGGATATCAGGGTTACTCACAAAGTTCCTTCAGCAATGATTATCAGGCAGCGGTGAATTATATCAATGCCGGTCATTTTAGAGAAGCTCTTCATGTATTAGAAAATATTTCACAAAGAGATGCTTCCTGGTATTATTTATATGCAATCTGTAATTATAGTTTAGGAAATCAGATTGCGGCTATGGAGGCAGCTGAAAAAGCATGTGAGATGGATCCTAGCAATCCACAGTATCGTCAGCTTTACGCAACAATGCAGAATGGCAGAATGCGTTATCAGAGAATGCAAAGTCCATATGGGGGAAATATGCAGAATCTATGCTGTCAGATCATGATTTGTAATATGTGTTTAGGTGGAGGCTGTTTTCCATATTTTATTTGTTGTTAACAGGAGAAAATCCTGTTTTTTTATATTCTGACAAAACGAATAGCATTGACAAAGTAAGGATTTAGAGTATTATATTTATGGAACTTATATAAGGTTAACATTTAGAAAGCTGGGAGATTATGACAACATTAAATCATATACAGCCAGGGAATGGCGGAGTTATAAAAAGTGTAGGCGGAAAGGGAGCCCTACGCAGACGTTTATTAGATATGGGGCTAACGCCACGTACAAAAGTTTTTGTGAATAAAGTTGCACCTATGGGTGATCCGATGGAGTTAAGTTTACGCGGGTATGTCTTAACTTTACGTTTAGAAGATGCTGCAAATATCGAAGTTGAATTGGAGAATGAGTAATGGAAGAAGTATTAATCGCATTAGCAGGAAATCAGAACTGCGGGAAAACAACCTTATTTAATCGCTTGACTGGCAGTAATCAGCATGTTGGGAATTTTCCTGGTGTTACCGTTGAAAAGAAAATGGGGAAGATCAAATCATTTAAAGAAGCATCTTTAGTTGATTTACCTGGTATTTATTCATTATCACCATATACAAGTGAAGAAGTAGTCACAAGAGATTTTATTTTAAAAGATCATCCTGATCTTATTATCAATATCGTTGATGCGACGAATATAGAACGTAATTTATACTTGTCTTTACAATTAATGGAATTACAGATTCCGATGGTAATTGCGTTAAATATGATGGATGAAGTAATTGCAAGCGGGAATAGTATTGATGTTGAGAAATTAAGTAAAGCTCTTCGTATCCCAGTTGTGCCAATTTCCGCAAGTAAAAATGAGGGAATTGAAGATCTGATTCATGTAGTGAAAAAACAGGTTAAAAATCAGGAACAGGCAGTGAATCTGGATTTCTGCCAAGGAGAAGTACATCGTGCAATACATTCCATAGCGCATATTATTGAAGATCATGCGAAAGAAGCAGGTGTACCAACCCGTTTTGCTTCTACTAAACTTGTAGAAGGAGATGAGCCAATGCGAAAAGAGCTACAGCTGCACAATGATGATATTGATATTATTGAAAAAATCGTAAAAAGCATGGAAGATGCCTTACAGACGGATCGTGAAGCGGCATTAGCAGATATGCGTTATTCTTTTATAGAAGAAGTGGTAGCAGATTGTGTAGTTAAAAAGAATGTATCAACAGCACAGGCTCGCAGTGAGAAAATCGATCGTATCTTGACTCATAAATATTTTGGTATTCCTATCTTTATTTTAATTATGCTATGTATCTTCTATTTGACATTTGGACCAATAGGTGGAAATATGCAGGCATTATTAGAAGAAGGAATTGCTTATGCGACAGATGGTTTATCGAACTTACTGACATCTTTAGGGGTTAGTGAATGGCTCCATGCCTTGTTGATTGATGGAGTTTGTAATGGAGTAGGCAGTGTCTTATCTTTCCTACCAGTCATTGTGACATTGTTTTTCTTCTTGTCATTACTGGAAGATAGCGGATATATGGCACGTGTAGCTTTTGTTATGGATAAACTGTTAAGAAAAATAGGGTTATCCGGTAGAAGTTTTGTACCTATGTTAATAGGTTTTGGATGTAGTGTGCCTGCAATCATGTCAGCTCGTACGTTAAGCAGTGAACGTGATCGTAAGATGACAATTATTGTTACGCCATTTATGTCCTGTAGTGCTAAACTTCCAATATATGGAATGATTACAGCAGCATTCTTTCCTGAACATACAGCTCTTGTATTAATCAGTGTTTATATCATTGGTATACTTGTAGCAATTATTTCTGCACTGTTATTGAAAAATACAATATTTAAGGGTGATAGTATTCCATTCGTTATGGAATTGCCGGCATATCGTATACCAAGTGCGAAAAGTGTAGTTTTACATATGTGGGAAAAGGCAAAAGACTTCATGCGTAAAGCCTTTACTATTATCTTTGTGGCTAGTATTGTTATCTGGTTCTTACAGAGCTATGATCTTTCCTTTACTGCAGTAAGTGATTCACAGGATTCCATATTAGCTAGCATTGGAACCTTCATTTCACATATCTTTGCGCCATTAGGTTTCCATGATTGGCGAGCAAGTACAGCTTTAGTAACAGGAATTACCGCAAAAGAAAGTGTTGTTTCAACGCTAAGTGTGCTGACACAGACTTCTAGTGATGCAGGATTAAGTGCAGCTTTACAGTCTATCTTTACACCTGTTTCTGCCTTTGCTTATTTATGTTTTACTGTATTATATATGCCATGTGTGGCAGCTTTTGCGGCTACAAGAAGAGAATTGGGCTCCATGAAACAGGCATTACTTGCGGCAGCTTATCAGACTGTAACTGCTTATATAGTTGCGTTTTCTGTATTTCAGATTGGATCACTATTCTTTTAACATATTTTAGTATATTGCATAGATTGATGTATATAAGGAAGTGAGTTTATGAACTTTGCGGATATTCTAGTGATTGCGATCGTATTGCTTATATTAGCTATAATCGTGTATCTTACTAGACCTAAAAATAAAGATTCACAGTGTGGCAGTTGTCAAAGTGATTGTTCCAGCTGTTCTGCTTTCTCTAACTTTTATGAAGATTATAAAAAAGATCATCATAATGATTCGACATCTGAATAATAAAATAGGCATGGAAAATTTCTATGCCTTTTGTTATGATATACAAAAGGAGTTGTAGTTATGCGTATAGTTGAATTATGGAATACAGACTTAAAACAATCGTATGCTTTATTTAATACCTTTCCTAAAGAGGAAAATGGTTTTGTGAATAATGCCTATGGATATACATTTGAAAAATTTATAGATTACGTTTGTGCTAAAGCAGAAAACTCTAAAAGCAGAAACCTACAGAAAGGCTTTGTGCCGGATACAGTATATATCTTAATAAATGATGATGAAAAGTATGTAGGAATATTTAATTTTCGCCATTACCTGAATGAATTTTTAAGAGATGGTCCAGGACATATCGGTTATGGTATTTCACCTGAATATAGAGGTAAAGGTTATGCATCTAAAGGATTGAGTCTGGTTTTAGATGTCGCAAGAAAAAAAATTCCGGAAGATGAAATTTATCTTGAATGCTTTAAGACCAATAAAGCTTCTTTACAGGTTCAGCTTCATAATGGGGCATATATTCATCATGAAACAGATGATCATTATTTAACAAGGATAAAAAAGTAAGAGAGAGGTGTAGTTATGATCATAGCTTATAGAGGTAAAAAGCCAGTTATTGCGGAAGATAGTTATCTTTCTAAAAACGCAACGATTATTGGTGATGTAACTTTAGAAAAAGGCAGTAGTGTTTTCTTTCATACGGTAGTACGTGGAGATAAAGATGCAATCTTTATCGGTGAAAATAGTAACATACAAGATAATTGTACATTACATACAGACCCTGGACATGAACTAAAAATAGGAAAATGTGTAACCGTAGGCCATAATGCTATATTACATGGCTGTATCATTGAAGATGAAGTATTGATTGGTATGGGTGCAATTATTTTAAATGAAGCAGTAATAGGAAAGCATAGTATTATCGGAGCTGGCGCAGTAGTAACACAGGGACAGATTATTCCAGAAAATAGTCTTGTGGTAGGATGTCCTGCCAAAATCATTAAACAGGTAAATGCAGCTCAAGTAGAAGAAATAAAAGAAAATGCACTGCATTATGCAGAACTTGGAAGAGAATATAAAGAAATGGAAGTCTAGAATGATGTATAAAGGTTTCACTTTTTCCCATACTAAGGATGAAAAAGGAGTGGAACTATGTTTGAACATAAGAAAAAATTATTACGAGCAGTAAAAGTAGAAAAACCAAATCCGCAATATGCAGTTTTAATGCAGGAACAGCTTGGAGGCTGCAATGGAGAAGTAAAAGCCGCAATGCAGTATTTATCACAGAGCTTTCGCGCAAAGGATCCAGTATTTAAAGATTTACTATTGGATATCGGCAGTGAAGAATTGAGTCATATGGAAATGGTGGCAGAAACAATCAATTTATTAAATGGTCATGAAGTAGATCATACACAAGTATCAGCAGGTGAAATTGAAACTATGACGACATTTGGATTAAATCCTGCCTTGATCAATTCCAGCGGACATCCTTGGACTGCTGATTATGTTACCGTAACAGGAGATTTAGTTGCGGATTTACTAGCAGATATTGCCAGTGAACAGCGTGCAAAAGTGGTTTATGAATATTTATATCGTCAGATTGATGATAAATATGTAAAAGAAACAATCATGTTTTTATTGGAACGTGAAGAAGCACATAATGCATTATTATGTGAAGCGTTGAATAAACTGACTGATGAAGGAAGTAATAAAAACTTTGGATTAAGCGAAGATAGCCGTTTATATTTTGACTTATCGAAACCCGGACGCTATTTTGATGATCCAGATCCAAAACCAGTGAAAATGGCAAATGCTAAAGATTCAAAGAAATCAAAATCTAAGAAATAAGTATGTAACGAAATAACTTCTAATAAAAGTCATTTCGTTTTTTTATTTTGTGTTACTCTATTACTTTATGTTAATATAAATTTAGATATGATAGTACTAGGGAGAGAGTTTATAGTTCAACACAAGGAAAAACCTGGGATGAGAGAGTATATGAAATGTCTGCCTGGGATACTTACTTCTTTCAGTCTGGTATGGAAGATAAACAGCCATATTTCTTTCACATGAATAAGATTGATGAGCATATGGGTTTTTATACAAGTAATGATGAGGGATGTATTTATCGAAGTCATGGAGGAAAAACAATAGAAAAGATCAAGGTTGATGAAAATATATCCTATTTTCTAGGGCCATTATACCAAGAAGATGCTTTGTATATGAGCGGTATAGATAAGAATCATGCAGAACATATATATCGTAGTGAAGATGATGGGAAGACATGGAAAAAACTATAATAAGACAAGGATTAGATAGAATTTCGAAATTTATAGATTGTTTTAGTGTCTTTTTTCAGTAAAAAAAGATATACTATGATATATAATCGTCATAATTGATGATGGAAGGAGAAAATAACATGAAAGAAACAATCAAATTAATTGGTAATACACCTTTATATCATGTAGAGAATACAAATGTTTACGTGAAACTTGAAAAATATAATATTGGGGGCAGTGTAAAAGACCGTGCTGTATTAGGAATGCTTGAAAAAGCGATGGAAAGAAAAGAAATTACATCAGATACTGTATTGGTAGAAGCAACAAGCGGAAATACAGGAGTTGCTTTGGCAATGCTTGGGGCGGTGTATCATATACCGGTAATCATTATTATGCCTGAAACAATGAGTATGGAACGTCGTCAGCTGATTAAAGCTTATGGGGCAACTCTGGTTTTAACACCAGGAAGTAAAGGCATGAAGGGTGCTATGGAAGAAATGGAACGTTTATTGAATGAACATTCCAATTATCGCTGTTTATCACAGTTTGATAATCCAGACAATCCTAATATGCATTATGAAACTACAGGAAAAGAAATTCTGGAACAGTTACCTGATGTTGATATTTTTGTGGCAGGTATTGGTACAGGAGGAACATTCACAGGTGTATCTAAACGCTTGAAAGAACATAATCCTGATATTTTATGCATCGCTGGTGAACCAGAAAAGAGTGCTATCTTAAGTGGACGTGAGGCTGGACCTCATAAGATTCAAGGAATTGGAGCTAATTTTGTTCCTGCAAACTTCAATAGAGAACTTGCGGATGATATATTGCTGATTTCTGATCAGGAAGCTATTTTTGAAACAGTTCGTTTTGCGAAAGAAACAGGTATTTTAGTTGGAATTAGTTCAGGTGCAAACATTGCGCTTGCAAAACGTTTATCTTTGCGTTATCCAGGAAAGAAAATCGTGACAATTGCGCCAGATGGTGGAGAAAAATACCTTTCAGTGTTGGATTTTGATTAATATGTTTAGAGTTTTAAAAGATATCAACTATAATTTAACTCGTTCCTTACAAAATGATCCATCTGCGCATTCGAAATTAGAGATATTCTTGCTGTATCCACACATTAAAGCATTAGCTTTTCATCGTGTATCGCATTTTCTATACAAACATAAACTCTTTTTCCTTGCACGATTAAATTCAAACATTGCGCGTCATTGGACTGGAATTGAAATTCATCCGGGTGCAACGATTGGAAGAGGTTTGATTATTGATCATGGAATGGGAGTTGTTATCGGAGAAACTGCGGTAATTGGTGATGACTGTTTACTGTATCATGGAGTAACTTTGGGAGGTACAGGAAAACAGCACGCAAAACGTCATCCTACCTTAGGAAATCGTGTAATGATTGGTGCTGGGGCTAAATGTTTAGGTAATATTACAATTGAAGATGATGCCAAAGTAGGTGCCAATGCAGTTGTGATTACGGATGTGCCTAAAGGAGCGACTTATATAGGATTAGCCGCAAAAGATAAACGTAAAAAACATTGTATATACTTTTAACGAAAAGATAATGAAAAAGATATGATTGTATAACTATTATACGTTTCATATCTTTTTTTGTTGAAAATGATTGATGAGATTTTTATCCTTTCACACAATGTTTATTATATTCAAGATAGTGATTTTCTAATACTATGAAATTACAGCATCGTTCTTTAATGCTGTTTGGTAAGGTATCGTTTTGATAAGCATTATATAGAAATTGAGCTTTTTTAATAACTGTTTCTTTGTTCTTCTTAAGATTCAGCCACTTAACTGATTTCTAATAAGCATAATATATTGTTGGTTGAGAGATTATTTACATTATTTAAAGAAGTTGAAACAAATTTATAAACTTCTGGATTGTCAGGAACTGGAAACATATTATTAAAATTGATGGCACCATATTTGCCTCCATCTATTTTATGAAAGTCTATTGTATTATGCATTTTAGTATGTTTTTCTTTAGGTGAGGAAAGTGGGATAACATATTTAATATCATTGTTAGATATTAATATTCCAATAAATGGTTTATGAAAACTACTATTCTTATGTTCTTGAGGTATTTTTGAATAGACTTTTGCCCTTAAAAAGGAAGTATATTCTTTAGATATTTCAACTAATTTAATTCGATTATTGTTTAATGACCACATGTAAAAAAGCCAGCCATTTCGGCTGGCACATTATTCATTCCCACTTAATGGTAGGGTACACCGCTTTTTAGATATCTCTATCTTCATGCTTATCATATATTAAAGGTACATGAAAGTCAACGAAATTTAGAAACATTTTTCATTGACAGATTATATTATATCATATTACGATATATCTGTAATTGATATATCGATAATAGATATATAGAGATGGGAGAATTGCCTAAAAACACACTTCAGAAAACAGAACAATTAACAAACGCAATGCAAAAGAAAGAGAGGAAAAAAACGATATGATTGAGGTGAAAAATCTTACAAAGAAGTATGGAAAATTTAAAGCAGTAGATGATATTTCATTAACGGTAAATGATGGAGAAATAACAGTTTTATTAGGTCCTAATGGGGCGGGGAAATCAACTACGATAAAGAGTATTACTAATTTACTACAATACGAAGGCGATATTACAATTCATGGATATCCGAATACATCAATAGATGCTAAGAAAAGTTTTGGTTATATACCAGAGGCACCTGTATTATATGATTTAATGAGTATTGATGAACATATTGAATTTATTGGGAAAGCTTATCGCTGTAAGGATTATAAGGCTTTAGCAGAAGAATACCTGCATTTGTTTCATTTGGAAGATAAACGAAAAAAAGCAGTTCGTGAATTATCAAAAGGAATGAAGCAGAAAGTAAGTATGTTATTAGCACTTATTATTTCACCAAAAGAATTAATGGTTGATGAACCGATGGTTGGACTAGATCCTGCAAGTATTGAAGAGACCTTACAGCTATTTGTACGCTTAAAACAGGAAGGTGTCGCAATTTTGATTTCTACTCATATTATTGATGTGATTGATGAGATATGGGATCAAGCGTATATCATGGATCGTGGACGTATCGTTGCAAGTGTAAGAAAAGATGAATTAAAAGAGAAAAGCTTGAAAGATATATTCTTTGAAACAGTAGAAGGTGATGAATATGAGCGTGTTGCTTAAACTGTTATTAACTCGTTTTATTGCATCGATTCGTCATCAGTTTTCTCGCTTAAGCAGTGCTTTGTTTACTATATTTATTATTCTATTTTATGGCGGTCTTATAATACTTTGTCTGTGGAGTGGAGACATCACACTATCAATGATGAATCTTACAGATGTTAATATGTCGATCATGATTGGGATAGGTATGACTGCTATGATGGTAGCCATTATGTTATTACAGAAAAAGAAAGCAATGTTTATGGAACCAGATGCTTTTTATCTATTTAGCGGACCTTTTACTCGTAGACAGATGATGTTATACTTAATTATTCAAAATTTATCTGGGGCAGCTGTTTGTGGTGCATTATCTATATTGATGATTGTTTTTCTAGGCGGCTCTATTCAGTTTACCTTTATGTTTATGCTGTTAGCATTTCTGTGTTTCTTTTTGGTCTACGTTTTCTTTTTGACGATTTATTATTATCTATATCTATTGACAATACAAGATAAGAAATATCGCCATATCCCAATGATCGTTTCAGCTATTTATGTTATTTTTGTACTTATTATCTATGGTATTGCTTATATGGAGAGTGGAGGCTCTTTACAGTTAAGCGGCATGTATTTTCTGAACTCTGAATTGTTTTATTGGGTGCCATTTTTTGGATGGGTTAAATGGATTCTAGTTTCTTATGTTGCAGGTAATTGGCTTTATGTAGGAATAGGATTTACCTTATTACTATTAAGCTGTGTGATTGTCACAATCTGCTTATGTCAGTATAAAGGAGATTTTGTAGAAAAAGCAATGGAAGATGCTATTGAATTTACTAAACTTTATAAAGAAGTACGCGCAGGGAAAAAGAGTCAGATGGGTGAGAAAAAGATTCATGATGTGAAACATACATTCTATTCAGGCGCAATGGCTATTTATTCTAAAAATGTTTTATTAATGCGTAAATCAAATGATTATATACGCTGGACAGACATATTTACATTAGGATTATATTTAATTATTACATTGCTTTTAGATTTAGGTTTTGGTTTCTTTATCTATATGATGATGTTTTGGCTGTTTTCGGTTGTCCAAAATGCAGATTTTATGAAAGATATGAATAATTATCAGATTTATCTGATACCAGATCATCCATTAAAGAAAATGATTAGTGTTATTCTTCCTACATTTTTGAAAATGATCGTGCCTATGGTACTGGCATTGGCATTATCTGCTGTATTATACCAAAGTGATATGATGACAGCTCTGCAATATGGAATAATGTTATTAGGATATGCACTTTTATTTATATCTGCTACTGTGTTATCTTTACGTATCTTGAAAAGCAGAAACAATGCGATGATGGAAAATATGCTGAGAATGATGATTGTAGTCGTTGCGGCTATTCCAAGCATTGCGTTAATCATCTATTTTATTAGCAAAGACACATTTACTTTTGCGACTTTACAACAAATGACACTGTTATCTTTAGTAATGAATATTGTTATATCTATCGTGATTATTCTTATATGTGCACCAATGATGAATGGAAGAGAAATTAAAAGTGAATAAAATGGAATAGTGAAAAATAAGTGAAAAGAAAGGAAATTTCTTTTCCTTTTCTTTCATTTATGTTATAGTTAGTACTGGACGATAAGAGGTAATAATATGTGGAAATTTCAATGTAAAAAACATTTATTAATTGTATTAGGAAGTTTTGTTGTAGGGGCAATCTTATTTGGTGTAATGAGTTATCAAAGAGATCTGCTTGTTTCTATGATGAGAGAAATGCTTCCAACAGAAGCTGCTGCAGAAATGATGAAGCAGGAATATATATATTACTTAATAGGAGGAATTACATTGGCAGGTATGGCTAATGGAATCCTGTTAATGATGTATGTATTGCAGAAATATCAGGTACCATTCCTGGTTGTATTCTTTATTTTCTTTTTGGGTGGATTTACTATTATTGAAATGATTGGTTTTGTGTTGCTGATACCGGCTATTTTTGTCTGTCTATATGGAATGCTGACAATTCCGAATCGTGGTAAACGTAAGAATTTAGAGGGGAATAAAACATATACAGTTCAGGAGATTGAACGAGTATATCGTTTACATCATGAATATTTGCCTGAATATGAAGAATTAGGTAAAAAAGCATGGAAATTTAATTTTAAGATGAATCTGCTTTATGCAGTGGGGTTAGTGGCAATTATCTTAGTTATTTTATATGTGAATAACTTTATGGTCGTGTTTGTGGCAATTATGCTTTATTCTATGTTGTTCTTTCAGCTTGCAAAGCTTAGAACACAATCTTTGGAACCAATTATTGCATTGTTATATAGTGAATGTAATCCACAGGCTTGTGCATCCGCTATTTTTGCATATGCAAAAATAGCAAGAAGAAAGAAGAACTTTCCAATGCCTCAGCATTTGGCTCAATGTATGATTTATTTAAATGATCCACATTTAGCAATAGATGTATTAGCTACAAGCTCTCAGGGAAGAGGAAGCTATATCTTTGCATATCATTCTTTAATGGCTTATGCATATTATCAGCTGGGTGATCGCAGTATGGTAAAATATCACTATGATGAATGTGAAAAAGCTGGAGGTAATGCGAAGAATGGGCCTATTCAGATTATTAAAAAACAATGTCTTGAAGGGATACAGAATAAACTTGATCTGATGGATCAGAATTTTTCCAGCTGTCAGAAGTATTATGAACAGGCATTGCCAACAACTGGTTTTGAATTTCAAAAAGTTGATTTTAAATATTATTTAGGTTTGATTGCTTTTGTAGAACGTGATTTAGATGAAGCGGAAAGTCAGTTCAACTATGTAATTCAGCATGGCGGTTCAATCTATTATGTAGATAAAGCCAAAACATTCGTAGATACAATTACAAAAGCTCAGGCTGCAGAAAAAGAAATGTAAATAGAAATAAGTGAAGCGGACATTGATGTCTGCTTTTTTACTTTTATAGATAGGAATTATTGAACTTAGAAAAGCATACTTTATTTTAAAGTGCTTTAGTATTGACATAGAAATATTTTAGACTATAATAGTTAAGTAACTTAAATATTAAGTTACTTAACTATTGCGAGGTGATACAATGAATGAGATGGATATCGTGCGGAAAATTACACAATTGTTTTATGCATTTCGAAAAGATAATTTCTTAAATAACGAACGTAAAAGTAAATTTAAGTTAAAGCATCGAGATATTATGATTTTAGATGCTATTATGCGAATCAATCATGGAGATTTAATTAAAATGAGTGATTTGAGTGATTACTTTGCGGTTACTCCAGCGGCTATTTCTCAAATTATTAAACAATTTGAAAAAGAAGGCTGGATAGAACGAATTCATTTAGAAAGCGATCGAAGAAGTGTATATATCAGAGTAAGTGATGAAGCACAGCAGATGCTTAAAAATTGCGAGGATTTTATGACTAAGCATCTTGTCGATTTTATTGAATATCTTGGTGAAGAAGATGCTAATGCACTTGTAAGAATTATTGAAAAGGCATTTACTTACGCCAATAATCGCAAACAGCAAAACAAGGAGGAACTCTAGAATGTTGAAGTTACGAAAATATCTAAAGCCATTCATTGGTTCTATATTTGTTATCGTAGTCTTTTTATTTTCACAGGCGATGTGTGAATTAGCAATGCCGGATTACATGTCTAGTATTGTGGATGTCGGTATCGTATCTGGTGGTATTGAAGATGGTGTACCAGATGTTATTCGACAGAGTGAAGTCAATAAACTTTTTTTGTTTATGGACGAAAAGCAGATAGAGACTTTTAATCAGGGTTATACATTGATTGAAAGCAGTGATGCAAATGAAGAACAGTTAGAAAATTATCCTATTCTTAAAGAAGAAAACGTTTATGAACGTAAAAGTATGGATGATGAACAAAGAGATGAAATAAAAGTTGCGTTGCGTCAGGCAGAAATGACAGTTATGAGTTTGGAAAACGCAGAAGAGATGAGAAATTCTGATATTGATGAAGAAGATTTAACAGCTCAGCAAAAAGAAATGTTGGAAATGTTAAATAAAATACCTGAAGGTGTAGATATTTTTACTGTCTTACAACAGCTTCCTCAAGATCAGTTACTTGATTTAAAAGCAGAAATGACAAAATCATTAGAAACATTGGGCGGAGAAACTGCTGATACTGCGAATGCAACATATATTCGTGAAGAATATCAGAAGATTGGTTTAGATGCAGATGCCATTCAATATGATTATTTAATTTCACATGGACTTATGATGTTGGCAGTTGCATTAGGTTCGGCTGGTTCAGCTGTAGTTGTAGGTTTCTTTGCAAGTCGATTAGCAGCTAAATTATCAAGAAATCTTCGTAAAGATGTATTTACAAAAGTAGAAAATTTCTCAAATGCAGAATTTAATAAATTCTCTACCAATACATTGATTACAAGAACTACAAACGATATACAACAGATTCAGATGATGTTGGTAATGTTTATGCGAGTTGTCATTTATGCACCTATTATTGGAGTTGGAGCATTGATCAAAGTTGTAAATGCGAATGTATCTATGACATGGATCATTGCATTAATTATCGTATTAATTTTAAGTGTTATGATGGTTGCCTTTGCATTTGTAATGCCTAAATTTAAGAAGTTGCAAAAATTATTGGATAAATTAAATTCAGTAGTTCGTGAAATTTTAGATGGTATGCCGGTTATTCGTGCTTTTAATAATCAGAAGGAAGAAGATAGAAAATTTGAAAAAGCAAATCGTGATATCTTAAAAACAAATTTATTTACAACTCGTGCAATGGCATCTTTAATTCCTATTGTTATGCTTATCATGAACTGTGCTTCTGTATTGATTGTTTGGGTTGGAGCACATCAGATTGATAGCGGTTCATTAATGGTAGGTGATATGATTGCCTTTACTCAGTACTCTATGCAGATCATTATGGCCTTCATGATGATAACAATGATTTCTATTATGCTACCTCGAGCAAGTGCTGCTGCAGGTCGAGTAGTAGAAGTGTTAAATACTGAGCCAAGTATTAAAGATCCTGAAAATCCTAAAACTTTTGATCCAGCTTATAAAGGCTATGTAGAGTTTAAAAACGTAAGTTTCCGTTATCCAGGAGCACAGGAAGATGTACTACATGACATTAGTTTTGTGGCAAAACCTGGTGAAACAACAGCATTTATCGGTAGTACAGGAAGCGGAAAATCAACCATTATTAACTTAGTGCCTCGTTTCTTTGATGTGAGCGAAGGAACTATTTTAATTGATGGAATGAATATTAAAGACGTTTCTCAACATGACTTGCGTGAGAAAATCGGGTATGTACCTCAAAAGGGTTCTTTATTCACAGGAACAATCAAATCTAATTTGTTGTATGCGAAAGAAGATACAACACAGGAAGAAATTGAAACAGCTGCTAGTGTAGCACAGGCAATGGACTTCATTAATGAAAAACCTGAAGGATTTGAAACTCCAATTGCACAGGGAGGAACGAATGTATCAGGAGGACAGCGTCAGCGTCTATCAATCGCTAGAGCACTGGTAAAAAATCCGGAAATCTATATTTTTGATGATACTTTCTCAGCATTGGATTTTAAAACGGATGCTAAATTAAGAAAAGCATTAAATGAACTATGTCAGAAAAATAAGAGTACTGTACTATTAGTAGCACAGAGAATTTCTAGTATTATGCATGCGGATCGCATTGTTGTTTTAGATAAAGGAAGAGTTGCTGGTATGGGTACTCATGAAGAACTTTTGAAGACATGTGATGTTTATAAAGAAATTGCATATAGTCAATTGTCAAAGGAGGAACTGGATCATGAGTAAGGAAAATCGTTCTTCACAAGGCATGAAGCGTGGACCAATGGGCGGACATCGTGGCCCAGGACGTCCTGTAGAAAAAGCTAAGAACTTTAAAGGTACCATGATTTCATTGATTGGATACATGCGTCCTTATTATATAAATATGATTATTTCAATGTTGTTTGCAGTTTTATCTGTTGTATTTATGGTTGTTGGACCAAAAATACTGGGAAATGCAACAACAGAATTAGTAAATGGTTTATATGCTAAAATTGGTGGTACAGGGTCAATTAATTTTGAGAAAATTGGAGAAATACTAATTTTTCTAGTTTCTATTTATATAGTTTCTACTTTGTGTAATTTCATTCAGAACTGGATGATGGCTGGTGTAGCACAGAAAGTAAGCTACCGTTTAAGAAAAGCTATGTCTGAAAAAATAAATAAACTTCCATTCTCTTATTTTGATAAGCAATCTCATGGTGAAGTATTATCACGTTTTTCAAATGACGTAGATACAGTACAGCAGACACTAAGTCAATCCTTAGCTCAAATGATTTCATCTTTTGTACAGATTATTGGTTATCTGATCATGATGTTGACAATTAGCTGGGAAATGACATTATTAGCACTGATTGTTATACCATTATCTTTAATTCTAGTTACGACTGTTATTAAACATTCTCAAAAATTCTTTGCGAAACAGCAGCAGTCTTTAGGAAATGTTAACGGTCATATTGAAGAAATGTATAGTGGGCATATTGTAATGAAAGCTTATAATGGAGAAGAGAAAAGTATTGCGACATTTGAAGAGTACAACAATGATTTGTATGAGTCTGCATGGAAATCTCAATTCTTAAGTGGATTAATGCAACCAATATCTATGTTTGTAGGAAATCTTGGTTATGTGGGTGTATGTATTTTAGGTGGTTATCTTGCGATGAACGGAAGAATAACAATTGGAAATATTCAATCCTTTATAACTTATGTTAGAAGCTTCAATAATCCGATTTCTCAAGTTGCCCAGATGATGAATGTATTACAATCTACAGCAGCTGCAGCTGAGCGTGTATTTGAATTTTTAGCTGAAGAGGAAGATGTTGAAGAAACGAAAACACCAGTAGAAATTTATGACGAGAATGGCAATACTGACATTAAAGGTCAGGTAACTTTTGAAAATGTACATTTTGGGTATAATCCAGATAAAATCATTATTCATGATTTCTCTATGTATATCAAACCTGGTAAGAAAATAGCCATTGTTGGACCAACTGGTGCAGGAAAAACAACGATTGTTAAGTTGTTGATGAGATTCTATGAATTAAATAGTGGAAGCATTTATATTGATGGAATCAAAACAACCGATATGCGTAGAAGTGATTTACGTTCTTTATTTGGTATGGTATTACAGGATGCGTGGTTATTCAATGGTACTGTTATGGAAAACCTGCGTTATGGTAGAATGGATGCAACGGATGAAGAGGTTGTTGCGGCGGCAGATGCAGCCTATGTTGATCATTTCATTCGTACCTTAGATCATGGTTACGATACAATGATCAATGAAGAAAGCAGCAATATTTCTCAAGGGCAGAAACAGCTATTAACGATTGCCAGAGCATTCTTAGCTGATCCAAAAATTCTGATTCTTGATGAAGCAACATCTTCTGTAGATACACGTACCGAAGTATTGATCCAAAAAGGTATGGAAAAATTAATGGAAAATCGTACAAGCTTCGTTATTGCTCATCGTTTATCTACTATTCGTGATGCGGATTTAATCCTAGTTATGAAAGATGGAGATATTGTGGAAGCTGGAAATCATGAAGACTTAATGGCAGCCGATGGTTTCTATACAAAACTTTACAATTCACAATTTGAAGAAGTCTAGCAAATGCTAGGCTTTTTTGTTTTGCCAAGTAAACTATGCAAAATTCTATTGACAAGTACACTTGGCATTGTTATATTATAAGTGACAAGTATACTTGGTAAAAGAGATTCAAGCATGAAGAAGGAAGATATATTAATAAAGAGCAAATTTGAATGGAGATGAACTAGAGAAAAACATAAATTTAGATTATTTCATTATGAGATTATGTTTACTTTTAACATATATTGCTTTCTAAGTGCCTCTGGATGCTAATTATGTTATTACACTATTTTATATTAGGTATTTATGGTATATTCATTAAATGATTCAGTAAATGGGATGGGAGTGTTACATATGGATAAAGAAGAAATATTAAAAAGAAGCAGGAAAGAAAATGAAAATGGTGATGAATTTGAAAAAATAACGCAAGATCGTATTATGATAATAGGAGATAAAAGTATAGCGCTTGTTTTGCTTATTGCAGGTTCATTAGCATTGCTTGATATCATTAAAGGATCCATTTATATTGGAAAAATAGAAATACCATTTGTAAATTTCTGTTTATTCGCAGTATTTTTAGGCAATGGAATACAATCTTATTTGAAATTTAAATGTTTTAGAAAACGTAAAAATCTATTATGGGCATTATATTATTTGATACTCTTATGCTTGATAATATATTTGATTTTAAGGTAAATGTAATTTGTTAAGTTATTTGATAAAAAATATGTAGTGGTATTGATAGCTGATTTATTCATCATTTTGTGTATATAATACGATGGGAGTGTTACATATGGAAAAAGAAGAAATATTAAAACAAAGCAGAAATGAAAATAAAAAAGGTGACGAGCTGGAGAAAAATAAAGAAGAAAAGGTTGAGTTTAATAGATATTTTACTATAGGAACAGCATTCGTCATTATTTATCTTTTGACAATTACTGGTGCAATAAGAGGAACAATTTTTGTATTTCAGAAAGCAATTGATATAAAGGATTTATATGGATTATTAATTATATTAAGTTGTACTGTAGCTACGTGGAGTAAATTCTATTATTCCCGTAAGAAAAGATACTTGTTATACTTGCTTTTCTTTGGATTAGGGTTAGTGATTGGGATATATCGCATTTTTATAGAATAAAATGATATATGGAGAATCATATGAATAAAGATAAGATTTTATTAAAGAGTAGAAATGAGAATTCTTATGGCGATGAATTAGATAAATCTAATAAAGAAAAAAGTACGAACTTAGGATATATGGCTGTTGAAATATGTTTCTTTGTTTTGTGGATGCTTGCGGAAGCAGGTGTAATTCAAGGGAGCATAACGATTTTTCGATATGAAGTGTTATTTAAAGATTTATGTTCAAGTGTGATAGCTTTGGGATTTCTAGTTGAATTTAGTTATAAATATTATTATCTGCGTAAGAAAAGATACATACTATATATGCTTTTCTGGTTGATAGCACTTTTATTTGATATTTATATTATGTTAATATAGTAGAATATTGAGGAAATGATATGAGAGATGAATTGATATTAAAGAATCATTTAAAAGAGGTACGAACAGAGAAGGGGTTATCACAATCTGCTTTAGCAGATATGATTGGTGTGTCTAGAAATACCATTAGTTCTATTGAAACAGGGCAGTTTAATCCTACTGCCAAATTGGCTTTAATTTTATGTATTGCTTTAGACAAAAAATTTGAAGAGTTATTTTATTTTGATGAAGATTAAAAAAAGCATCTCTCATGCGAGTGGATGCTTTTATACTTTTTGTAGTTCGTTTTTAGCTTTTACAAGCTGATTATATGCTTGTTCTATTTCAGGAAGTTCACATTGTTTAGTGAAGCATTCATATGCATGATAGAAAGCTTGTTCATATTGTTTCCAGCTTGTTGGAGTATAGTGTTCGATGACTAGGTTTTGACTATCTACTAATATAGTACGAATGGCTTCACGATATTGAAAGTATTTATGTTCCTGTTCAATTTCGTTTAATAAGTCATGGAAGATCCAGTCTTTATTATGAATGGTGAGCATAGCTTTTCGTTTCATTTCTACATTATATTTTTTCAATGCTTCATTTAGCTGTAGGATTTCTTCATCTGTTGCTTCTTCAAAAAACATTAAATCAATAGAGTGATGTACTTCCTGAGTGTTTTCTATTTTATGATATCCATCTAAGTTTAATAAAGTGCCTACTTTCTGAGTGATATCTTTATCAGATAAAATATGATAGTCAGCGTTTATTTCATTTAAAGCTTGTTTAACCGCATCAGTTTTTTGACTTTGATCGCCAAAATAAATAAGTATTTTTTTCATTGTTTCCTCCTAATATTCATCAAATTGTTTTTTAGTAAATGAATCAATTCGCATATAGAATACCATATCTAGGAGAATACATACAATTAAGATGCCTATGCCTAAATATAGAATATAATCATATGGCACTTTATAGATAAGATATCCAATTCCAATACCGATTCCTACGCCTAGAAACATAGACACAGGTCCAGCAAAATTTTGTTTTACTGCACTAGCTTCCTGTTCCCATACAAGTTTTGGATGGAGTATATCGATGATTATACCAATAAAATTTCCTAAAATAATTGTGATAATGGAAGTTAAGAATATGATGAGATACCAATTTAATGGAATTATAGGTAATAAAAAATATAGACAAAGCATTGTTAGGAGCATACTCAAGATAGAAAGTAAAATTCCACTTAGTACTTTTGCATGTAGCTGTTCTTTTATAGACATAGGAATAAACTTCATAAAGGCAATGTTACTTCCTTCACGAGATATACTGGTGGAAGAAATTAGATTAATGTTACTGAAGAAGAAACCGCAGGCTAATCCAATGGGAATAGAGTATACTATATGCTGCTGGAAAAAACTTGAAACGTCTGGCAACATGCTAATCAATTCCTTCATATCTGATGTGTAATAAGTAAATAATAGCAGGAATGGCATAAGTACGACCATCATAAGACAGTTTAAGGCATATACAGGAGTTCTTACTAAGAGTTTAAGTTCTTTGATCGTATAGGATATTACTTTATTCTGTTTATGATTAAGTTTTTGCAGATCCTGCTCAGAAAGCTTTTTACGAGAACTTTTTGTCTCGCTAAATCCAATGGCTCCTTTAAAATATAAATATTTTCCCAGACATAGAAGAATGATAAAAGAACCAAACGTAATAGCTAGATATATTAGAATAGCTATTATGTTTTTATCTATTAAACTATCACATGCAAATGGAATTGCTGGAAATAGTTTAGAGAATAGAGAAATGAAGGAATTATTGCCCTCACTTAGCATTTCTATAATATTCTGCATATCTGGTTGAATAGTATTGATTGCAAAGCTGAATCCAAAAGCTAAAATGACAGAAAGGATTCCAGCAATTAAATTGAAACGATCTCTGTTTTTAAAGAAAGGTACAAACTGCATCAGTAGCATTATAAGAATACTAGATAATACCAGTGGATAGATAGGTAACGTAAGAAAGATAAGTGAGGCAAATATAATGAATGGAATAGAATATCCGAAAATATTGCCGTATGCTATAAATAAAGGGAAACAGATAAAACTAGCAAAGGCATATTCGTAAAATAAACATACGCTGAATTTAGAAGCTAGAATTGTCTCAGGTCGTAAAGGAAGAACAAGTAAAGTGTCTAAATCTTTACTGAAATAAAAGATAGCAGGTAATAGAAAAATAGAGAATATAAAGGTAATCAGACAGGAAATTTGGAAACCAATAGCAAGTACCATGCCTTCCTGCTGAATCATAGACAATTGTTCCATTAATAGATGAAATAACTGATAAGCTAGAAAAGCTAGTGGAAGCATACAAATCAGTAAGATTCCATAAAGAAGAATGGAGAAAGATTTTTTCTGTTTTCCATCTGCCAACATGCCGAAAGAATTTTTAAATAAGACAAATGTCAATGCTTTGAAGTTACGCATGAGAGATAACCTCCATGAATAAAGATTCTAGCGTATCACATTGAGGATAAAGTGCTTGTAATTGTTCTAGAGTTCCAAAGAATACAATATGTCCTTTATGAATAATTGCGACTTTATCGCATAAACGTTCGGCAACTTCTAACACATGAGTTGAAAAGAATACAGTCTTTCCTTTTTGAGCATGTTCTTTCATCATTTCTTTTAAGGAATAGGAGGATTGAGGGTCTAATCCTGTCATTGGCTCATCTAGAATCCATACATTAGGGTCGGACAGTAATGCTCCCATAATTACAATTTTTTGACGCATACCATGAGAATAGGAAATGATGCGATCATTTAAGGCGTCTTTCATTTCAAATATTTTAGAAAAGTATTCAATGCGTTCTTTTCTAAGATTAGAATCTACATCATAGATATCTCCCATGAAATGTAAGTATTCTATACCTTTTAATCTTAAAAAGATATCGGGATTATCTGGTACAAGTCCAAATTCTCTTTTAGCTTCTAAAGGTTCTTTTACAATGTTTTTACCATTAATAAGGATTTCTCCTTCATCGGGCTGTAAGCTGCCGGTAATCATTTTTATAGTAGTTGTTTTACCTGCACCATTTGGTCCAATAAAGCCAATAATTTCACCAGTAGGTATTTCTAAAGAAATATCATCGACAGCTTTGTGAGTGCCTCCATAGATTTTGGTTACATGTTTGATTTCGATCATTTTGAATCTCCTTTCGATGTTTTACGATATAAAAGATAAGAATATAAATAAGGAATTAATGCCATTAAAAGAACAATAAAGAAAAGTATCATGGCGTGTATTTTAGTAGGTAGAAAAGCTATTGGGAAGAAGATGAATCCGATAAAAAACCATAGCTTTCCTGAAAATCGATGTGTTTTCTGCCAGTTGTTTTCATCATGTAATGCCCAAGGAGTTTTAATTCCAATGAAATAATTCTGCTTAATCTGTGGCATTTTATTTCCTAATACAATGAATAATATACCTAATCCTATTGTGATAAGTGCTGGTACAGATAAAAGTGTAGGCTGATAAACCACAAGCAATGTCATGAGTTCCATTGCATATATAAATAAGCTGATTGTCAATGTTAGAGTAGAATATGCTGAACTAAAACGAACATAATTGCTTTTTCTTGGGTCGATTTTTCGAAAAAATGAAAATCCGAAGATGACTAGAATCTGCATAAGGATAGGGAAGAATATATAATATTTCTGTCCCAATTGATCAGCTGTACCATTTATATCCCAGTGAATCGGAATCTGATCAGGTAAAAAAGGATAGGCTATTATTGCGGTCAATAAACTGATAACCATAACAATCACAAGAGGTTTTTTGTTTTTCATTTATCTCCATCTCCTTTCAATGAACTTACCCAGCCAATGATTTCATCAATGACACTAGTATTGAGCTCATAATAAATATACTTTCCTTTCTTTTCATCTAGAATTAGACCAGCTTTTTTTAATATTGATAAATGGTGAGAGATTGTGGCATTTGTACTGGAAAAATGAGAAACGATATCCCCAGCAGTCATCTTGCCATCTTTCAGTAAATGAACTATTTCTCTTCTTGTGGGATCAGATAAAGCCTTGAAGGTTTCTTGGAATCCCATAACATCACCCCTTTCATTTAGATAATCATCTAAATGAAGTATAGGATAAAAAGATTTTCTTGTCAATAATCTTAATATAATATATATAAATAAGTATTTGTTTGCGGTGTTGGCACATTCTAAATATACATGGAAATTATTATATATACTTGTGAAATAGAAAGGAGCCATCATTATGAGAACAATTTATTATCATGGAGAGGTTGTGACCATGGAGAGAGAAAACGACTATCAGGAGGCATTTAGTGTAGTAGATGGAATTATTGAAGCTGTTGGAACTGATGAAGAAATACTAGGTAGAAGACAAGAAGGAGATAAACTTATTGATTTAAAAGGAAAATCAGTTTTTCCGGGCTTTATTGATGGACATTCTCATTTTGTTGGAGTAGCGAATGCTTTAACACAATGTAATTTGAGTGATGCTAATTCTTTTGAAGATATTATCTCAAAGATGAAAGATTTTATAAAAGTGAATAATATCGCAGCAGGAGAATGGGTATGCGGCAGTTCCTATGATCATAATTTTCTGATAGAAAACGCCCATCCTACAAAAGAAGTGTTAGACCGTATTTCTATTGTTCATCCTATTGTCATAGTTCATGCTTCTTCACATATGGGCAGTGTGAATTCTTTGGTGCTGAGAAAGATGCATATAGATGAGAATACACCAGATCCTCAGGGTGGAAAATATTATCGTATAGGAGATAGTATGGAGCCCAATGGTCATATGGAAGAAAAAGCTTTTATCTCTATGCAGAATGCAATTCCTTTGCCAAGTAGAGAAGCATTAATGAAGCTGATTATAAAAGCACAGGATATTTATGCAGGTTATGGTATTACAACAATTCAAGATGGAATGGTGGATTCTTCATTATTTCAGTTATTGCAGTATGCGGCCTCTAATCAGTTTTTACATTTAGATATAGTAGGATATATAGATTTAAATAATTGCCGAGATTTACTGATAGAAAATAAGCATCTTACGAATCAATATTGGAATCACTTTAAAATTGGCGGTTATAAAATTTTCTTAGACGGTTCTCCGCAAGGGAAAACAGCATGGCTGTCAGCTCCGTATGTGGGAGAAGAATATTGTGGTTATCCATCTTTAAGTGATGAAAAATTATATAAGCTAATAGAAGAATCGTTGATTGATGAAGTACAGCTTTTGGCACATTGTAATGGAGATGCAGCAGCTGAACAATATATATATCAATTTGAAAAGGCAATTAAACAATATGTAGAGAAGGATAATAGACGTCCCATAATGATACATGCACAGCTTGTTCGTAAAGATCAGTTAAAGCGTATGTCAGCTTTGCATATGATACCATCGTTTTTTATAGCACATACTTATTATTGGGGTGATATTCATATTACAAACTTAGGGTTTGAACGTGCAGCTAGGATTTCACCAGCTCATACAGCTGAAGATTTACATATTCCATATACCTTTCATCAGGATAGCCCTGTTATACAGCCTGATATGATGAGAACAATATGGTGTGCAGTTAATCGTAAAACACGAAATGGAGTATTCATTGGAAAAGAAGAAAGAATTACTGTCTGGCAGGCTATGAAAGCTATTACCATAAATGGTGCATATCAATATTTTGAGGAAAATGAAAAAGGAACTATATCCGCAGGGAAAATTGCGGATGTTGTTATTTTGGATAAAAATCCATTATGTACTGAACATGATGATATTAAAGACATTTTAGTTTTAGAAACAATCAAAGATGGGAAAACAGTTTATAAAAAACATAGCTAGGAATAAGAATGGACTTAATATGAGTCTATTTTTTAATGTAATAAAAAACTTTAACAAAACTTTAACAACTTCATGTTATAATGCGAACAGATAATTTAGTCGAGGAGGGTTATTATGATTCATATTCTGGTTGTTGAAGATGATAAACAACAAAATCAGATTATTTGTTCCTACTTAAGTAAACATAATTATGAAGTTACCGGCTGTTTCTCTGCTCAAGAAGCATATGATGAAATGGCTGATGTTCCTTTTGATTTAATACTATCTGATATTATGATGCCTGGTATTGATGGCTTTGAATTTGCAGAATCTATTCGTAATATAGACAAGAATGTCCCAATTCTTTTTGTGACTGCAAGAGATGATCTGAATGCAAAATCACGTGGTTTTGACTTAGGGATTGACGATTACATAACGAAGCCATTTCAGCTGGAAGAACTTTTATTAAGAATAAAAGCAATTCTAAGAAGAGCAAAGATATCAGAAGATAAAGAAATCTGTATTGGCGATTTTCGTATGAATAGTGATGAGAGAACAGTTTATGTTAAGGGGGAAGAAGTTCCTTTGACATTTAGAGAATTTAATATTTTATTTAAACTTTTATCTTATCCTAAGAAGACGTTTACACGTACCCAGCTCATGAATGAATTTTGGGATAGTGATACAAAATCAAGTAATCGTACAGTAGATGTATATATGACGAAGCTTAGAGATAAATTTTCTGATTGTAATGATTTTGAAATTGTGACGGTTCATGGATTAGGGTATAAGGCGGTAATCAAATGAAACAGCAGCGTAAGATTAAGCGATCTTTATTTTCATTTAAAGCCTATATCTTGTATTTCATACTTGTTGCTTTTGTGGTTACATGCTGTATGATCTTATTTCTTAGTGATTTAGATAAAGAACATATAGATTTTACCAAAAATGCTTTTTCAACATTTCTTAATGTACTATTATTGAGCTTGATTATTACCTTGCTACATGGATTATATTATAAGATAACGGTAGAAAAACCCGTACGCAGTATTTTAAACGCAACACAAAAAATTGTAAAGGGGGATTTTTCGGTAAGAATTGACTCTGATCAGTTTGTGAAAAATTCTAATGAATTAGATATTATAATCAATAATTTCAATGAAATGGCGAAAGAGTTATCAGGTATTGAAACCTTGCGATTAGATTTCATATCCAATGTTTCTCATGAATTAAAGACTCCCCTTGCGATTATAAGAAATTATTCTGAATTGATGATGGAAGATGAGATTTCTAATGATCAAATGAAAGATTATGCTAGAAATATCAATAATGCATCAAGAAATTTATCTGATTTAATCACAAATATTCTTAAACTAAATCGATTAGAGAATCAAAGTATATATCTAGATGTAAAACAATTTAATATGAGCGAACAGCTTACACAGGCGATATTGGGTTTTGAAAATATCTGGGAAGAAAAAGAAATTGAAATTGATGTGGATATTGAGGATGATATTCTAATTGAATCCGATGAAGAATTATGGATGATTGTCTGGAATAATTTACTCTCTAATGCCTTTAAATTTACGGATCCGCACGGGAAAGTCAGTGTTCATGCTAAACAAGATGATCGCCATATTAGGGTAACCATTCAAGATAATGGCTGTGGTATGAGTAAAGAAGTTGGAAAACATATTTTTGATAAATTTTATCAAGGGGATACTTCTCATGCGACACAGGGGAATGGATTAGGATTAGCGCTTGTGAAAAGAATTATAGACATTGTACAAGCGTCTATATCTGTAGAAAGTACTCTAGGAGAAGGAACTGCATTTAGTGTAGTGTTAGAGAAAGAGAATAAGTAATTGATTAGAAGCGAGGTTTACTATGAGTGAAAAGGAAACGTTTGTCTATTGTTATTCCGCAAAGCAGCAGGAAGAAATAAAAACAATCAGAGATAAATATCTTCCTAAAGAAAATGACAAATTAACACAAATGAAAAAGCTTGATCAAAGTGTCACAAGAAAAGCAGCAATTATTTCGATTATTATAGGTTTCATCTTTACTTTAATTTTTGGAGTCGGATTATGTTGTGTGCTAGAATGGGATAATTTTATAGTAGGAATACCTGTAGGTGTTATTGGTTTGATAGGAATGGCCTTAGCATATCCAGTTTATCAAAAACTAATAAGAAAACTACGTTCAAAGGTGTCGGATGAAATAATTAAACTCAGTGATGAGTTATTAAAATAACATATAAAAAGATTAACGTATAGATATGTTGGCAATAACTATACGTTTTTTTTATTTCACACAACAAACAGTATATAACACTTGACAACAGTTTACTACTGTTATATACTGTTTATGTAAATAGAGGAGTGGTTTGATAAATGAAGATAATTATAAATACATCCTTGATGGTTCCTATATATGAACAGATTGTTGATCAGATCAAAACACTGATACGAAATGGAGAATTAAAGGAAAATGATATACTTCCATCTGTTCGTACTTTATCGAAAGATTTAAAAATCAGTGCTTTAACAGTAAAAAAAGCATATGACAGTTTAGAAAGCGAAGGATTTACTGTTACAGTTCACGGAAAGGGAACTTATGTTGCGGCAACCAATACAGAGCTTTTGTTGGAAGAACAAAAAAAGGAATTAGAAAATGATTTAGAACAAGCCATTCAAAAAGGCAGACGATGTGGTATTAGCGATGAAGATATCCGAAGTTTATTTGAATTGATATTGGAGGGATAAAATATGTTAAAGATTGAGCATGTAAAGAAAAGCTATAAGAATTTCTTATTAGATTGTTCTTTGGAAGTAAAACCAGGCAGTGTTACAGGATTAATTGGTCAGAATGGAGCCGGGAAAAGTACAACCTTTAAAGCAATCTTAGGACTTATATCCATAGATGGAGGAAATATCACTATTCTAGGTAAAAATATTTCTGAATTTAGTTCCGAAGATAAAGAAAATCTAGGAGTTGTTCTTTCAGATTCTGGTTTTAGCGGTTATTTGACGATCAGAGATATTCTTCCAATCTTGCAAAGCTTCTATAAAAAATTTGATTTACCATATTTTATGAAGCAAGTACAAAGTTTTCAATTACCGCTTGATAAGAAAATAAAAGAATTTTCTACAGGAATGAAGGCCAAACTTAAAGTATTAGTCGCAATCTCTCATGATGCAAAATTATTAATACTAGATGAACCTACTGCAGGACTTGATGTTATTGCTAGAGATGAATTATTAGAAATGCTAAGAGAATTTATGGAAATAGATGATAATCGTTCAATCTTGATCAGTTCTCATATCTCCAGTGATTTAGAAAGTCTATGTGATGATATTTACATGATTCACGAGGGAAAAATCATAATGCATGAAGATACGGATGTTCTACTAAGTGATTATGCAATATTAAAGGTAGATGAACAACAATATCAGAATATTGATAAACAATATATTAAACGTATAAAAAAAGAAAGCTATGGCTATGTCTGTTTAACAGATCAGAAACAATACTATCTTGAAAACTATCCTAAAATTGTGATTGAAAAGGGTAGTATAGATGAAATAATTACTATGATGATAAGGGGGTCTGAATTATGAAAGGTATGTTGATCAAAGACTTAAAGCTGATGAAAGGGCAAAAGAATTTCTTTATCTTGATTTTTATAGTCGCGCTAGGAATGACAATATTTGGAGATGACACATCATTTGCTTTAGGTTTTCTAACTTTCGTAGTGTCATTGTTTACCATAAGTACAATTAGTTATGATGAATTCGATAATGGAAATGCATTCCTATTTACTTTGCCGATTACTAGAACAAAATATGCAATAGAAAAATATGTGTTAGGATTATTGTTAGGGGCTGGCGGAGGGCTGCTAGCTTTAGCAATAGTGATTTTATCGAATGTATTTAAAGAAACAATGCCTGTTTTAGATATCGTTAGGATAGCCTCTATTATTTTTCCTGTAATGCTAGTAATATTAGCAATTATGATTCCATTTCAATTGAAATTTGGCAGTGAAAAAGGCAGATTAGCAATTATTGGTGCTGTTGGTTTAACACTATTATTAGGTATAGGAGTTGTAAAGGCTGCAGAGCTATTGAGTATAGATTTAGTTATGATGTTTAATAACGTAGCTGAGATGAACTTTGGTATGTTGCTAGGCGTTGTTTTAGTAATTGCATTAATTATTTGGGCAATTTCTATGACGATTAGTATTTCAATTATGAAGAAAAAAGAGTTCTAGAACTATTATATCAGTAAAAGATATGTTAAATGAATTAAGTAAAAAATCGCATATAACTTTCATGTTTGTGCGATTTTTTTCGTTAATATTCTCCTGTAATCTCTAAAACATTTCCATCAGGATCAGTTATATTAAAATAATAGTATGGAGTAAAGATGTTAACATAGAGTATTTCTGTTACTTCACCAATGGATAGGTCTTTTATTCTCTCATACTCTTTACGTAAATCATCAACTTCAAAATTGAATATGACAATGTTATTCTTTTTTATTTGATCTTCTTTATAAAATTCATCTATATAGGCTTGATTAAAGTGAGTTAATTTGTTTTCTTCAATCAATCTCTCATCATATTTTCTGTTGTATAAAGATATACCACATGCAAAAACTATCCATCGATCTTCATTACGGTATATTGGCTCTTGTTGAAGCAAAGCCTGATAAAATGCGCATGATTTATTAATATCTTCTGTACAGATATAAGTTGTTCCTAATTTCATAATACACACCTCGATTTATTTATATAAAATATCTAGTATAATGTTTGCTAAAGAAGAAGGGTTTTCAATCATAATCATATGACAAAAATCTTCCACAAATATTATATTTAATCTGTTTATGTCTTTTTTAGATAGATTTAAATCTTTTATTCTATTAGGGTAGTAAGAAATACCTCGGTCACCATAAATGGCATAAACTTTTTGTGAAATATTCGATAATAGATGAGTAAAGTCAAAATCATCCTGAATGCTCTTTAATAGCTCTTTTCGATAAAAAATTCTTTCTTCATCAAACATCTTCATTATTTGTTCCCCATAGATTTCAATGTGTGCCTGTGTCATAAGGTTTCTGTAAAATGTATTTGCAGGTTTTAGGTTTGTGTCTAAAAATATAATTTTTTTAAAGTTCATCTGATATTTAGAAACTAATTGTAATGCGATGATACCACCTAGGCTATGACCGATAACAGCATCGTATCTATAGCAGGAATATGTTTTGTATACCCATTTAGTTATATCATCAACACTAGTTGCCTTAGATGTAACAGCATGCGGATATTCAACATAATCAACGTCATATTCGGTAAAATATGGGTGTATGTGTTTCCAAATGTCGTTTCTACAATTTACACCGTAAAGAAATAATAATCTCATAAAAATCCCCTTTCGCAGATGAATCTGTATATTAGTATTTTATCATAGTATATAATTGAAATTCTATTTAAAAAATATAATTGTAATACAAAGTTGCGTAATAGTTGATAGCCATAATCATCACTTTATTATACAATATAGGCATAAGGAGGGATGGCAATGGAGGAAATTGAATTCTTTGTTCAGTTTATGGCATTATTTAAAGGTCTCTTTTTAATTGTTTTGATGATGCTATTGTTGTATGCTATTTTGTTAGGTATTAAAACGTTGAAGAAACATAATGATTCTAAAGAGATACAAAATAATAAAAATGAGATTGGTAAATCATTAAGTGAGATATTAAAAGAATATCGACAACGCTGTCATATGACACAAGAATTTGTGGCAGAAAGTTTAGGTGTTAGCCGTCAGGCAGTATCCAAATGGGAGAATGGAGCTTCTGAACCTAGTACATCAAATCTAATTGCTTTAGCAGAATTATATGGTGTAACAGCTGAAGATTTATTAAAAAATATAAGTGTAAAATAAAGGGAGAATATGTCAGGAAGATAATAGTTTTTTATAGTAATAAAAACAGTAGAATAAAGATTAAATACAGAAATATAAAAGATATCATTATGTTTCTGTATTTTAGTATGAAAGTGCTAGTTTTTTTAGATAGTACATACACTATGCTAGAGGTGGTCGTATGTTTTCGAAGAGATGTAGACTTTTGACTTCGCTTATTTTTATTTTAGTTATTATTGGAATCGTTATGGTTGGAAGTTCTTCTAGAGTGTGGGCTGTCGCTAAGTTTCAAAATGCTTCTTATTTCATGACAAGACAAGCGATATTTGCTTTGCTTGGAGTTGTGGTGATGTATGTGGCTAGCCGCATATCTTTAATAAAATTAAGAAAATATAATAAGGTATTATTTATCTTATGTGTAATAGCGCTTGTGTTAGTATTGATTCCTGGTATTGGTGTACAACGAAATGGGAGCCGCAGCTGGTTTGGAGTAGGTTCATTTTTGATACAGCCATCAGAATTTTTTAAGATTGCGATTATCATTAGTGTGGCAGATTTTTTGGCAAAGCGATATCGCATTAAGAGCTTTAAGAAAGATTTGTTGTATCCAGCTTTCTTAGTAATGTTAGGGTTTGGATTGATATTATTACAGCCTGATTTTGGAAGTGGATTAGTGATGGTGTGCTCAATTGTTGTGATGGTATTGGCTGCTGATTCTCCAATATCTTATTTTGTTAGGGTGGGTATGCTAGGTATTGCTGGATTAGGTGGTCTAATTATCTCAGCGCCATATCGTTTAGCTCGAATTACTTCTTTTATTGATCCCTGGCAGGATCCTTTAGGGGCAGGGTTTCAGATTATTCAATCATTGTTCGCGATATCACCTGGAGGCATTCTTGGTGTAGGGTTTGATAATAGTATGCAGAAGCATTTTTATTTGCCTGAGCCACAGACTGATTTTATCTTTGCAATTTTTGCGGAAGAATTTGGTTTTATAGGCTGTGTGATATTGATTGGCTTATTTTTGCTTGTGATTCATCAAGGGGTAAAAATTGCGATACGATGCAGCGATTCGTATTTATGTTATGCCGCAATCGGATTGATTTCCCTATTTGCGATTCAGGTCATGATTAATCTGGGAGTAGTGGTCGGTTTATTTCCAGTGACGGGAATCACACTTCCATTTATCTCTTATGGAGGAAGTTCTTTAGTGGTTATGATGGGAAGCATGGGCCTGTTAATAAGTATTGCGAATGAGAACTGAAAATTCAGAAAAACACTGCCCAGAACAAAAGGTTTATGTTATAATAAAAAAACAAGGAGTGATTACATGAGAATACTGATTGCTACTGGAGGTACCGGAGGTCATATCTATCCTGCTTTGGCATTAGCGGATGCGGCAAAAAAACGTTACCGCGATATAGAAATATTATTTGTAGGAAATGATGATCGAATGGAGGCCAGTGAAGTACCTTCCCATGGATACGCCTTTAAAGGATTACATGCAAGCGGTCTTACAGGAAATGTATTTAATAAATGTAAAGCATTATTACTGATGATGAACTGTTATCGTAAAGCATGTAAGATTATAGATGAATTTCAACCAGATATTGTGATTGGTTTTGGCGGATATGTCAGTGCACCAGTCATGCTGGCTGCTCATCATAAACATATTACAACAATGATTCATGAACAAAATTCCATTGTTGGTTTTTCCAATAAAATGGTTGCGAAATATATGGATGCAATTGTTATCTGTTATGAAAAATGTTTTGAAGAGTTTGGAAAAGAACGAACTCGTTTATTAGGTAATCCACGTGCGACAAACGCAGTTCAAGCAAAATTTGATAAGGATTATTTTTTGTCATTGGGTTTAACGATGGATAAGCCTTTGATTTTAGTTGTTATGGGTTCTTTGGGCTCTACTTCGGTAAATGCCATTATGAAAGATGCACTTTCCAAAGTAAGTGATAACTATCAGATATTATTTGTTACAGGTAAGAATAACTATGAAGAAATACGTACACAAATACATGCACCGCATGTAAAAGTGGTAGATTATGTAAAACAGTTGGACATTATGGCAAAAGTAGATTTAATTATTTGCCGTGCAGGGGCTACAACAGCAGCAGAAATTACTGCTTTAGGTACTCCTAGTATCTTGATTCCAAGTCCATATGTTGCCCATAATCATCAATTCTATAATGCTAGTGTGCTTGTAGAGAAGAAAGCAGCTATGATGATCGAAGAAAAAGATTTATGTGCTGAGATATTAAATGAAAAGATTGAACAAATCATGTCAAATGAAATACTTCGCGCTTCCATGAAACGTGCAGCATTAGATTTAGGAAAACCAAATGCGAGTGATGATATATTGAATTGGTGCGATGAAATGAAAAGGTGAAGAAACAAATGAATATAGAAAATAAATTACGTTGTTATGGAGATGTGGAATGTAATGTTTCACTTGCAAAACGCACGACATTTCGAATCGGAGGGACATGCAGATATTTTATCTATCCCAAAAATGAACTATGTCTCTTGCGGATTTTAGATATACTAGAGGAAGCAAAGATTCCTCACAAGATTTTTGGAAAGGGCAGTAATATCCTTTGTAGTGATGAAGAATACGTTGGAGCAATCTTGTGCCTTGATCGTTATTTTACAGATTTTTATTTTGAAGATGATGGTTCCTGCCTTGTACAGGCGGGGACAAGTATTATATTGTTAGCCCATGAAGCAATGAAAAATTCGTTTAGCGGATTAGAGTTTGCAAGCGGGATACCTGGCACTGTAGGTGGAGCTGTATTTATGAATGCAGGTGCTTATAAGAACGATATGTCCGATATTATACAGGAAGTATATGTTTTAAAAGGACATAGTATTGAAGTTATGCAGGTGAATGAATTAGATTATGCATATCGCCACTCTATTTTTCAGTCACATCAGGACTGGATTATTCTAGGTGCTAGACTTCAGCTTACAAAAGGAAGTCAGAAAGAGATTCGTGATCTGATGGATTCCAGAAGAAAACGCAGAATGGAATCACAGCCATTAGATAAACCTTGTGCTGGCAGTATGTTTCGAAATCCAGAAGACTATCAGGCATGGAAATTGATTGAAGATATTGAAATGCGAGGCTATCGAATTGGTGGTGCTATGGTTTCTGAAAAACATGCTAATTTTATTGTGAATGAGCATGATGCAAAAGCAAGTGAAGTAGCTGAATTGGTCGAACTTATTCAGAAGAAAGTAAAAGAGCGCTTCGATATTGATTTGATTACGGAAGTTGAGAAATTTAATTGGAAGAATTAAACGATTTACTTTATGATGATGTTGAAGCGAAGTATCTTTCTTTACAGAATAAGAAAAAAAAGCGAAAGAAGAAAAGAAGAAGAAAGCGTCTGACTACTCTATTTACAGTTATTATTTTACTTGTTTTATATTTTATGAGTGATTTTTCTAAAGTGAAATATTTAGAAGTTAAAGGAAATCGATTCTATTCGGAAGAAAAGATTTTATCAATAGCAGATCTTTCTTATGAAAGCCGCTATGCAGTTCTTCCTAAAATTTATTTAAAATGGAAACTGAAAAAAGATCAGCTGATTGAAAGTGTGGAAATACATAAGACCTGGGATGGAGCTATTACGATCGATGTTAAAGAAAAGACAATTATTGGATACTATATCGAAGATGGGAAAAACTATGCATTGATTGATGATGGCACGAGTAAGGAAATTACGAGCAGTGATTTGTCAATTATTGTAGACTATCCTTTGATTGATGGGTTTTCAAAAGAAGAAAGAATAAATCTTGCGAAAAGCTTTTCACAGGAAGAAGAAGTTGATGAGACGATTATTCATATGATTTCGGAAATGGTACCGTATGAAACATCTTATGATGAACATATGGTAAAAATAGTAATGCAGGATGGCAATACCATTTATACATCATATGAATCTATGCCGTTGCTGAATGATTATCTTGCGACATTAAAAAGCTTAAAGAAAAAGAATGTTTGTTTATGGCCAGATGTTGCCACTCACTCAATTCATAACGAAAGCTGTAGTAAAAAGGAATAAGTTTCATAAAGAAATCGAGGAACTTATTGGAATTATATAAGGTTTTTGATATAATAAGTAAGATGTAAGGAGGAATATTATGTCAATCTCTAAAAGTACACAGTATGGAAATATCGAGATTTCGATTGATGCCATTGCATCTTTAGCAGGCGGTGTTGTAACTGAATGTTATGGTGTTGTTGGTATGGCCTCTCAGAAATTTCTGAAAGATGGAATTGCAGAATTATTAAAAAAAGAAAATTACGCTAAAGGTGTCGTTGTTCGTCAAAAAGAAAATCATTTAGAATTAGATTTATACATTGTTGTTTCTCACGGTGTGAAGATCAGCGAAATAGTTTACGAAGTGCAGCAGCGCGTTAAATATATGCTAGAAAAATCCCTGGAATTAGAATTTAGTAAAGTAAATGTCTATGTACAAGACGTTAAGGTTATGAAGTAGGTAGATGTCTATGGAAACAATAAATGGTAGTTTATTTAAAGACATGTTGGCAAGCGGTGCCAATAATCTGTCTAATAAATTTAGTGAAATTGATGCGTTAAACGTATTCCCAGTTCCAGATGGAGATACTGGTACGAATATGTCTTTAACATTTAATGCAGGGGTAAAAGATGCTTTAGCATGCAGCAGTGATGATGTCTGCGAGATAGCAAAAGTATTGTCAAAAGGACTTTTGATGGGAGCTCGTGGAAATTCTGGAGTTATTACTTCACAGATTTTCAGAGGTCTATATCAAGGCGTTGATGGAATGAAAGAAATCAACGGATTCCAATTGGCAAATGCTCTAGTTCAGGGATCTCGAGTAGCTTATAAGGCTGTTATGCGTCCAGTTGAAGGAACAATCTTAACTGTTGTTCGTGAAGCTGCTGACTATACATATGCTTATGCAACTTCAACACAGGATGTTACCGTAACGCAGGTTATGGAAAAAATGGTGCAGGAAGCAAAAGAATCATTAGAACGTACACCAGAGTTATTGCCTGTTTTAAAAGAAGTAGGCGTTGTAGATAGCGGTGGAGCTGGATTAGTTACTATTTTTGAAGGTTTTTTATCTGCATTAAATGGTAATGTCATTCAAAAAGAAGAAGTAAGTGAAACAAGTGAAGGGGTACAATCTTCATTAGAAAGCGAAGAATTTGGTTACTGTACTGAATTTATTATTCGTTTGTCTGAGCGTGGAATGAAAAACTTTAAAGAAGAGTCACTACGTGATTCTTTGGCAAGTATCGGTAATTCTATTGTTTGTGTACAAGATGACGATATTGTTAAAGTGCATGTTCACACATTAACACCAGGTGATGCTTTAAATATGGGGCAGCGTTATGGTGAGTTTGTGAAGTTAAAAGTTGAAAATATGCAGGAACAGCATGAAAATATCATGTTGAATGCTACAGTTGAAAAAGCACCTGCTGAAGAAATGCCAAAAAGCAAATATGCAATTATTACAGTTGCGGCTGGTGATGGGTTAAAAGAAATGTTTACAGAACTTCGTGCTGATTATGTAATCAGCGGAGGACAGACTATGAATCCATCTACTGAAGACTTTGTGCAGGCAATTGAAAAAGTAAATGCTGAACATATCTTCATTCTACCAAATAACTCAAATATTGTACTTGCGGCTCAGCAGGCAGCTAGTGTATGTGAAGATCAGCATATTGAAGTTATTCCTACTAAAACCATTCCTCAAGGATTAAGCGCATGTATTATGTTTAATCCTGAAGTTGATTTTGATATGAATTTATCTGAAATGACTGATGCGATTGCACTTGTAAAAACTGGACAGGTAACTTATGCAATCAAAGATACAATGTTCGAAGGTATGGAGATCCGTGAAGGAGATTTCATGGGAATTCTAGAAAAGGACATTGTTGTGACAAATACAGATAAGTTTGAAACAACTCGTCAGTTAATTCAATCTATGATTGACGATGATAGTGAAATCGTCACATTGATTTATGGTGAAGATATTAAGGAAGATGAAGCACAGGAAATTGCAACATACATTGAAGATAATTATGATGTAGAAGTTGAAGTTCATAATGGTGAACAGCCTGTATATAGCTTTATTTTAGGAGTAGAATAAGACCTGAGAAATCAGGTTTTTTTCTTTTTTCTGATTATTTCTTTTATGAAGAATTATATTTTATTAAAAGAATAGGCAAGATTAATGACATATAAGCTTACTTTATGTATAATATGTAAAAGAAAGTGAGGGAAAAATATTATGACATGGATGTGCGATATTTGCGGATATGTATATGATGGAGAAGATTTCACAAAAGAGCCAGATGATTATGTATGTCCGTTATGTGATCATGGAAAAGAACATTTTCATCAGCGTGATATGGAATCTGAAATAGAATCTGCGACAAATCAGTTTTTCGCAATTAATAAATAGATAAAGAAGCTGCTATGATTGATTAAGCAATCATTAAGCAGCTTCTTTTATCATTGTTCTATGAGTTTATAGCCTAATTCTTCTACACAAGTGAATATTTCTTGTTGATTGATAGTTTTATTACTGTAAATATCTACTGTATTTTTCTTTAAGCTAACATCTGATTTTACATTATCTAATTGATCAAGTCCTTGTTTGATTTTTGCGGCACAGTTTTCACAATGCATTCCTTCCGCTTTGTATTATTTATGATATGCATAGTCTTTAGGATTCACTTTTTCTTTTAAAACAGAAGTATTGCTTCCACCGCAACAGCCATTTTGAATTCTTTTTCTTGATTGTCTAAATGCAAATACAGTATACAATATCAGAACTGTTACGATTATAAAGGTAGCCATATGATCACCTCGATTCTGCTTAAAGTTTATCACGGCTAACTTTGTTCGTCAAGAAAATTAAAAAAGTTGGGTAAATTACTTGACAAAAATTAATGAAAGGGCTTTCTAGAAACAAATTGTATTGACTTGTGAGTTAGCCTGTGCTAATATTTGTGTGTAAAGGTTAGCGTATTCTAACAAAAGGAGGTTGACTTTATGATTTTAACATCAGCACCAATAGGAAAAGATTTTCAAATAGCTAAAATTAGTGGCAGAGATGAAGTTCGCAGTCATCTAGCATCTTTGGGATTTGTAGAAGGAGCCAATGTTAGTGTGGTGAATGAATTAAATGGTAATGTAATCATCCATGTGAAAAATACGCGTATTGCATTAGATAGGTCATTATCTAACCGCATTCATGTTAAGTAGGAGGGAATTAGTATGACTTTAAATGAAGTAAAGCCAGGGAAAACAGTGACGATTCGCAAATTGCTTTTAACTGGATCGATGAAGAAAAAGATGATGGATATGGGTCTTACCAAAAATACCGAAGTATATGTTCGTAAAGTAGCTCCATTAGGGGATCCTATTGAACTGACTGTACGAGGATATGAGCTTAGTATTCGTAAAGCGGATGCATCTTTGATTGAAGTAGATGCTTAATTTTTTTTAGAAATTGAGTTAGTTTCAACTAACATAGGAGGGATCGTATGAAAAGAATTGCATTAGTAGGTAATCCAAACTGTGGAAAAACAACAATGTTTAATGCTTTAACTGGCAGTAATCAATATGTAGGTAACTGGCCAGGTGTAACTGTAGAGAAAAAGGAAGGTAAATTAAAAGGTCATAAAGATGTAATTTTAACTGACCTACCTGGGATTTATTCTTTGTCACCATATTCTTTAGATGAAGTTGTCGCTAGAAATTATTTAATCAATGAACAGCCAGATGTTATTATCAACATTATTGATGCGACAAACTTAGAAAGAAATTTATATTTGACTACACAGCTTCAGGAAACAGGTATTCCAGTAATTGGTGCTTTAAATATGATGGATATCATTGAACAGGAAAAAACGGAAATCAACACAAAGAAGCTGTCTAATGTTTTAGGTATTCCGATTGTGGAGGTATCAGCTTTAAAGAATCGCGGATTAGATGCTTTAATCGAAGGGGCTGTAAAATTATTAGGAACGAAATGTCATTATCCAAGCTGTTATAGTGATTTATTGAAAACATCATTAGATCAGATTTTATCATTTCCTAATGTAATGAATAAAGAAAATAGAAGTCTGTGGTACGCGGTAAAATATCTCGAAAATGATGAAAAAATGATGGAAACTGCGGATTTAAATGCACAGGAAAAAAATGATTTAAATACGATACGTACAAAATTAGAAGATGAATATGACGATGATGCAGAAAGTATTATTACGAATGCTCGTTATGAATTTATTGCAGAAGTATTAAAAGAAACATATAAGAAAAAAACACAAGGTATGACGATCAGTGATAAGATTGACCGTGTTGTGACAAATCGCTGGGCGGCACTTCCAATCTTTGCATTGGTTATGTATATTGTTTACTATGTATCAGTTACAACTGTTGGTACATATGTAACAGACTGGACAAATGATGTATTGTTTGGTGAAATTATTCCACCTACTGTTGAGAGTTTCTTAGTTTCAATTGGTACAGCAGACTGGCTAGTTTCCTTGATTGTAGATGGAATTGTTGCAGGAATCGGTGCAGTATTAGGATTTGTACCACAAATGCTTGTTTTATTCTTGTTCCTAGCAATATTGGAAGATTGTGGATACATGGCAAGAATTGCCTTCATCATGGATCGTATCTTTAGAAAATTTGGTCTTTCTGGGAAATCTTTTATTCCAATGCTGATTGGTACAGGATGTGGGGTTCCGGGTGTAATGGCAAGCAGAACAATTGAAAATGAAAAAGATCGTCGTATGACAATCATGACAACAACTTTTATTCCTTGTAGTGCGAAATTACCTATTATTGCGTTAATTGCTGGGGCTTTATTTAACGAAGCTAGCTGGGTAGCTCCTAGTGCTTATTTTGTAGGTATTGCGGCTATTATAATCTCTGGAATCATGTTAAAGAAAACACGTATGTTTGCAGGAGATCCTTCTCCATTTGTTATGGAATTACCTGCGTATCATATGCCAAAGGTAATGAATGTATTACGTAGTATGTGGGAACGTGGTTCTAGCTTCATTAAAAAAGCTGGAAGCATCATCTTATTATCAACTATCTTTATCTGGTTTACATCTAGATTTGGTATGGTAAATGGAAGCTTCACAATGTTAGAAGAAACAGAATTGAATCAAAGTTTCTTAGCTAATATTGGTTCTGTAATAGCACCAATTTTTGCGCCATTAGGTTGGGGAAACTGGCAGGCAAGTGTAGCAGCTATCACAGGTTTAGTCGCAAAAGAAAATGTAGTCGCAACCTTTGGTATTCTATTCGGATTTGCAGAAGTTGCAGAAGATGGTGTAGAAATCTGGGGTACTTTAGCACAAAGTTTTACAGTTGCGGCAGCATATTCATTCCTAGTATTTAACTTATTATGTGCTCCATGTTTTGCAGCTATTGGTGCTATTAAACGTGAAATGAATAACACAAAATGGACAATCTTTGCAATCGCATATCAATGTATTTTCGCTTATTTAATTAGCTTTATGATTTATCAGTTCGCAAATACAATTATAACTGGTTCATTTGGTATTGGTGTTATACTAGCGTTTGTTGTATTCGTAGGCTTTATCTATTTCTTATTCCGTCCAGAAAGAAAAGAAGATGCTTCTTTCAAAGAAGCACATGCTAAAGCATAAGTAAATCTATAGAAAAGAGGTGTTGTATATATGGCTACAATCATTATATCCGTATTACTTCTAGTATTAATTGTCTTTTGTATACGAAATATCCATCATCAGGATTCCTGTAGTAAAGGCTGCGGAAGCTGTTCAAAGGGTTGTATGCAGGGTTCATCTCTTTATGAGGCTTATAAAAAAGGAGAACATCAGAATATATAAATAGAAGTGGTCCCAAAAGTTAGTTCAACTTAGGGATCACTTTTAATTTAAAGTAGTATAAAGAATTTGAATTGCAAGGATGTGATATATTCTTTGCATATTGTTTTTACTCCTTGATTCTATATTGGTTTTAGTTTTCTGAGATGGTATAATATCGTTGTTATTAGAGGAGAAATGTTATGGATGTAAAGATGTTTGATGATGAATTAGAAAGTGTTTGGAATGATTTTGAGTTACTTCATTATCGTTTAAGCAATGAGCTGGAAGAACGATTAAATGTTTTGATCAAACAGCCAAAGGAACAGCTTGATGATGAATCATATCTTAAAATAATGTTTATGAAAGGGGTGCGTTATGAGGAGCTGGAAAATAAAAATGCTGCTCGATATTGTGCTATGCGAATGTTAGCTATTCAGGAATGTATTAAAAATCCTCGAAAAAAACGTCCTCATTTATTAGATATCAAAGGTTACACCTGTAACGAAGATATGTTAAGGTTTATTGATCGTTATACAGAATTTTTAGAAGATACTTATAAAAACATTAATCGTCGATTAGCAATGATTATTGGTATTTTGTTTCTTGTAGTTTTTATTATCTTGTTTTTCGTATTAGATATACCATTCTTTGGTGCGGCTATAGAAAGTCTGATGATTGGAATATTAACATATTTGGTTCAGAAAAGAAGAATGCAGATAATGTTTCAAAAAAATCAGCTAAAGGCAATTGAGAAATATGTAGAAGAAATAGTATTAGGATTTGATCGCGTATATCGCTATATGTAGAAAACACATGTATTCATGTGTTTTTTTATAATTTATTACGTTCGTTGACAATTGCATCCCAAGTAGCTTTACCTATGACTCCATCTATATTTAAATCATATAAATATTGGAATTGCTGAACCATAGTTGTTGTTCTTGGCCCGTAAATTCCATCAACAGGGATAGGGCGAAGACAAGGATTTTTAGCTGCTATTTCATTTAAATATTCCTGCATTTTATAAACAGATATGCCTTGTGCTCCAGAGCTTAAGAAGAAAGAACGGCTAGCAACTGGAATATTTGTGACAATATTCAGTTCTCTTAGTTTGTTTACAATGGTATCCCATGTCATTACATCAATTTGTCCAGTAACTGGAAGTCCAGCATAGCTTTGCCATTCTCTTACTGCCTGTTCTGTTCTTGTGCCAAATACTCCATCTTGAAGGTTTCTAGTACTAATAAAGTTACGATCCTGCATTAGGTTTAAATACCCCTGCATCTTATTTACACCTATTCCGATATTACCTGATTTTAGTGGTTCGTTATGAATCATTTTCACATCTCCTTTCCTTACAGTATATTGAGTAATGAAAATGATGCATATATACTAGCCTAGCTTTTTGATTGTTTTGTCTATTTCTTTAGGATGTTTGGTTATGAGGGGATTAAATAATTATTACATTTTTAGCGAAAAATGTCTTGTTTCTTGTTTTTTACAATACATGTAAAATATTTCGGAAAATATTTTTTGATTTTTTTCATAAAAAGTGTTGCAAAATTGATTTTGTCGTGTATAATACTAATATAAATTAACAACAAGGAACAGAAGTAGTACACTTGGAAACTTGCATAGAGAGCCTGCGCTGTGGTGAAAGCAGGAGAGGGAAAAGAGTGGAACGTGTCTGGGAGTTGGATTGTCGAAATAAACGTATGAGGCAATTCCGTAGATCCTAACGTTATAGGAGAGAGTCGTCCGTTTTAAGCGGGCGGAAGTAAGGTGGTACCGCGAGCAATCGTCCTTTCATTATGGAAGGACGTTTTTTTCGTTATAAATGAGAGAGAGGAAGGTAGTTTATGAGTATTAATTTCAATATTGAAATCATACAGGAATTCTGGAAGCTATTATTAAGTGGGGTTCCTGTTATCCTAGGGTTATCCCTTGCATCAGCATTTTTGGGGACAATAATTGCAATTGTTACGGTATTTTTACGTAGAGTAAATAAAGTACTTAATTTTATTGTTGCGGCATATATCGATTTATTCCGAGGAACTCCAGTTTATGTTCAGTTATTCTTTATTTATTTTGGTATTCCAGGATTGCTTGGCTTTAATTTAGATATGTGGCCAGCTGCTATTATTGTATTCTCCTTAAACTCAGGAGCGTATATGTCAGAAATCATGCGTGCTGGTATTGATGGAATTGATGTAGGACAAATAGAAGCTGCGAAAGCTTTAGGGGTATCACAAAAGGATATTACCAAAGATATTATTCTCCCTTTAGCAATTCGAAATGTATTACCTGCAATTATCAATGAGTTTATCACATTGACAAAAGAAACATCAGTTGTTTCAGTTGTTGGTCTACATGACATGATGTATTGGTTCTATGTTGTTAAAAATCAGACATTCTCTGATTTTGAACCATTATTAATTGTATTTATCGTTTACTACCTGATGAATAAAGTATTATCGTTTATTGGTAAGAAAATAGAAAGGAAGCTGCAGTATGATTAAAGTTGAACATTTATATAAAAATTATGGTGAGAATGTAAAAGTTCTCTTTGATGTAAATTTCACATTTGAAGATGGTAAAACATATGCCATTATTGGAAGCAGTGGCGGAGGTAAGTCTACATTTATTCGCTGTCTGAATATGATGGAAGAACCGACAAGCGGTGATATTTATTTTAATGGAATTCATGTAAATGATCCAAAAACAGACTTAGCTAAAGTAAGAGAAAAAGTTGGAATGGTATTTCAGAACTTTAACTTATTTGCTCATATGAAAGCCATTGACAATGTAACTTATGCACTTAGAAAAGTAAAGAAAATGAATGCAGATGAGGCTAGAGAAAAAGGAATCGCCTTGTTAGAAAAGGTTGGATTAGGACATCGTATTGATTCTTATCCGCATCAATTATCTGGAGGAGAAAAACAGCGATGTGCAATCGCAAGAGCATTGGCAATGGAACCAGAAGTACTGTTGTTTGATGAACCAACCAGTGCATTGGATCCGGAAATGACAGGGGAAGTTTTAAAAGTATTACAGAGTTTAAATCACACAGGAATTACAATGATTATTGTAACTCACGAAATGAATTTTGCAAAAAAAGTAGCAGATTATGTTCTGTACATGGATAAAGGAAACATTGAGGAATGTAGTAAAGCATTAGAATTCTTTGAAGAACCTAAATCTGCTAGAGCTAAAGAGTTTTTATCAAATATGATATAAGAAAGAGAGGAAGAGAATTATGAAAAAACTTTTATGTGGAATGTTAGCGATGTTAATGATGGTATCTGTAAGTGGCTGTGGATCTAAAGAAGATAGCGGCGAAGGTGCTGCTACAGAAGAAAAGAAAACTTTGACTGTTCTTACAAATTCAGGGTATAAACCATATGAAATGGTAGACAGTGAGGGGAATTTATACGGTTTTGATATCGACGTAATGAATACTGCTGCTGAAATTCTTGGATATGAAGTAGAATGGAAAGATGTTGACTTTGATGGTATCGTACAGTCTGTAAAACAAGGGAAAGCAGATGTAGCGATTGCTGGTATCACTTATACAGAAGAACGTGCAAAACAGGTTGATTTCTCAGATGTATATTATGCAGGTGATGATGCACAGAACTATGTACTAACTACAGAAGATTCTGATATGGAAACAACAGAGGATATTAAGGGTAAAACGATTGGAACACAAATGGGTACAATTCAGGAATCAATTCTTAACTCATTACAAGAAGATTATGATTTAAAATTAGATAAGAGAAAAGCATATTCTGATTTAGTTCTAGAGCTTAAAAAAGGTGTAGTAGATTGTATGGTAGTTGAAAAAGCTGTTGCGGAAGAATTAGCTGCAGATAATGATGGTTTAAAATTTTACAAACTTGAAGCTGGTGCTGAATTATCTGGTAATGCTATGATTTTCCAAAAGGAAAATAGCTTAAAAGATGAATTTAATAAAGCCATCCAGCAGATGAAAGATGATGGCACAATGGATAAATTAGTTGAAAAATATTTTGGATAGTTAAACTTGACTCGAACGTTTAAGCGTTTGGGTCTTTTTTTATTGTCAGTCGTAAATAGCATGAGATTTACATAGGATACTATGAGGTGAAGAGATGGTTGGATGGCTTCTATGTGGAATGTGCTTTTTATCCGCGATATTACCAAGTACTGTAAGTGGGGATGTAAGAGAAGGAGAGTTTTATGTATGTGATGAAACAGGAAATCCTATTGAGGGAGCTGTATTTGTATTATATAAGGAAGAGAAAATGTTAGTGGAATTATTGAGTAATCAGAAAGGGGAGATGATAGTTGAAGATTTATCAGAAGGGGATTATTCATTGTATCAAAAAAGCAGTAGCTATGGATATTTGAGACTAGAAGAAGCTTTTACTTTTTCGATAAATGAGCAGACAAAAAAGAATAGCTGGGAAATTTTGAATCCTCGTATGCTAGGAAGTGTTACGTTAACGATAAAGATTGATGATCCGCTTATACAGGAAGCACAGATTGTCAATGAAGATCAAAATGTTGTGAAAAGCGTAAGTTTAAATGATGAGGCAGTAATAGTTGATCAGTTACCAGTAGGTACGTATTATGTAAAGTTTGAAGGAGAAGAAGATTTTGATTTGAATGAAAATGTGTTGTTTTTTGATATTACTCCATATAATTATGATACTGATTATAAACTAACATTACATCAGACAGTGAATACTCATAAGGAAGATTATACTTTTGCAGTTAGCTTTATAGCTATAGTTCTTATTGGAGGTATTTTGCTTATATTAGTTGTCTGGAAAAAGGATTTATTAAAGGATTTACGTGAAGACTAGAATAAATGAAAACTTTTCATTGAGAAAATATAGGAAACATCTTATAATGGTATGAGAATTTGAGGTGAAGAGATGGTTTCTATATATATTGATGCTGAATTTGATGCGGTTAAAGAAAACAATAAATTTCATCAGATGATGATTTCATTTGGAGCTATTCTTGAAAGAAATGGCGAAATAAAAACATTTTATTCGGAGGTAAGACCAAAAGGGTTTAAAGGATTAACGAATGTAGTAAGAAGAATCACTAAGCTTAAAAATGAAAATATTAGAAAGGCTCCATCTTTTCCTGAAGCGATGCAGAAGTTTTTAGATTGGATAGATTTAGAGGAAAATGAAGTTTGTAAGTTGTATAGTCTAGGACCAGATGATCAGAGAACTATATTACAGGAATGTGAACGTTATGGCTTTTCAGATGATTTGTTTAAAGATATGATTGATTTACAGAAATTAATATCAAAAGAAGTAACCTATCAAGGGAATATTATTTCTCCTTACTTATCATTAAATGATTTAAAGCTAGCATATGGTATTCAAGGGAAAGTAAAACATAATGCTTTAAGTGATGCATATGATCTGATGTATATTCATCAGGCATATCAAACGCGAAAGCCTGATCAGGATGGAGTTCGTGAAATCGTAGAAAGAAAGGAAAGGAAGAAAGCAGATAATAATCGTCGTGCACAGGAGCGTCTGCGACAGGCAATGAGAGAGCGTTTTTCAGATAATGCGGAAATTATGTTTCCTGTTGTTTTATTTCCTGAAATTAAAGAACAATTGGAATTATGGGAAGAACGTGATGGAAATTTTAAAATTGGAATACGTAATGATTATTTAATGATTGATCAGAAACTATATAAGCAGGATGAAATAAAGATTGGAATGATCATTCATCTTGATCAGATACTACCTTGTGTAGAGTTTGTTTTTGTGTATGATAATAAGAAGTTTACTAAATGTTATGAACTGCAATATCGTAATGCTAGTATTGTTGAGGCAATAATCAAACGGATGCAGGTTTATATTCAATAAGTTCTGTAAAAAAATCTTGCAATACGCTTGAGATATGATAAAATAATAACGATAAAAAGGTCCTTTAAAATAATCCAGAGAGGTTATGAAGGCGTTATATAACCATAAGTGTATTTTTTAAGGTCCTTTTGTATACAAAAAAGGGCCTTTTTTCTAGGTCTAATAGGAGGAAAGCATATGAATAAAAATAGTTTACTTACAATTGATGCTTTAACAAAGGAAGAAATTTTTCATATTCTTAATGACGCTCTTGCTTTTTCCAGTTCTCATTCAGATTGGCAATTTCCACGTAATTTGTTGGTTGCTAATCTTTTTTTTGAGCCAAGCACTCGTACCCATTACTCATTTGCCAGTGCTGAACATCAGCTTGGTATGCGTGTAGAAAATTTTACTGCACAGGGAAGCAGTGTTGAAAAAGGTGAGTCTTTGTATGATACTGTAAAGACATTTGAAAGTATTGGATATGATGCAGTTGTTATTCGTCATAGTCAGGATGAATATTTTAAGGAATTAGAAAATATAAACATTCCAATTTTAAATGCAGGAGATGGATGTGGTAATCATCCTACACAGTGTTTATTGGATTTATTGACAATTTATCAGGAGTTTAAAACTTTTGAAGGTATTAAGGTTGCAGTTATTGGAGATATCCGTCATTCCAGAGTTGCCAATAGTATTAAACAGGCGATGTTAATGCTAGGAGGAGAAATTGCATTCAGTGGCCCAGAAGAATGGGTTGAACAAGATAGCTTCTATAAACCGGTTGATGAAGCGGTAAAATGGGCTGATGTAGTGATGATGCTTCGTATTCAGCATGAACGTCATAAAGAGACAATGACGATGAGTAAAGAAGAATATCTGGCTCGTTATGGTCTTACGAAAGAGCGTGCAGCTATGATGCAGGATCATGCAATCATTATGCACCCAGCTCCAGTGAATCGTGGAGTAGAAATGGATAGTGATTTGGTTGAGGCTGAAAATAGTCGTATCTTTAAACAGATGAGCAATGGCGTTTTAGTTAGAAAAGCTGTATTAAAACGCGCATTTGCATGTGAATTTGAATAAAAACGCATAATTATGCAGAAAAGAGGAAGTCATGAAACTAATCCAGCAGACAAGAGTCGTTACACACGGAAATGAAACCAGAACAGTTGATGTTTTATTTGATGAAAAACAGATTGTGAAGATTGCGGAACATATCGATCCAGCGCAGGCAAGTGAGCTTATCGATGGAAAAGGATTTGTATTATTGCCAGGTCTTATTGATGTACATGTACATTTAAGAGAACCGGGATATACTCATAAAGAAACAATCAAAACAGGAACTGCAGCAGCAGCACATGGTGGTTTTACAACCATTATGGCTATGCCAAATGTTATTCCCTATCCGGATAATACAGAAACTATGAAGGAATATATGAAAAAGATTGATGAAGATGCCCTTGTACACGTCATTCCTTATGCATGTATTACAAAAAGTGAGGCTAGTAAAGAATTAAGTGATATGAGAGGTCTTCATGGTATGGGAATCTATGCTTTCAGTGATGATGGTGTTGGAGTAGCTACTTCTGACATGATGAAGAAAGCGATGGAAACATGTAAAGAGTTAAATAGCATCATCGTAGCACATACGGAAGATATGGAATATCGCAAAAAAGAAGCTTGTATGCATGAAGGAATTCGAAATAAAGAATTAGGACTTGTTGGAATTCCAAGTGCCTGTGAATATGCACAGATCAAACGTGACTTAGAGTTAGTAAGAGAAACGGGCTGTGATTATCATATCTGTCATATGAGTGCTAAGGAAAGTGTGGAATTACTGCGACAGGCTAAGGCAGAAGGTCTTCCTGTAACAGGTGAAGTAACTGCTCATCATTTATTGCTTACAGAAATGGATGTAGACAATGCCAATCATAAAATGAACCCTCCTCTACGAAGCGAAGAAGATCGTCAGGCTCTGATTCAGGGGCTATTAGATGGAACTATTGATTTGATTGCGAATGATCATGCGCCTCATAGTGAAGAAGAAAAAAGTAAAGGAATGGTAAAATCTCCATTTGGAATTGTGGCTTTAGAAACAGCATTCCCATTACTGTATACTCATTTTGTGAAAGAAAAGAAAATATTTACTTTGGAACAGCTTGTATACTTTATGAGTGAAGCAAGCGCAAAAAGATTCCGTTTTGATAAAAAAGGAAAAATTGAAGAAGGCTATGCATCTGACTTTATCTTAGTAGATGTAGATAGTGTTTCAAAAATTGATAAAAATAAATTCTATTCCATGGGAAAAAATACACCATTTGATGGTATCAGCTGTACAGGATTTATTCAGAAAACCTTTGTGAATGGGATTTGTGTATATGATCAAAAGGAGGAATCATTAAGATGAAAAAACGACTATTAATTCTTGAAGATGGCAGTGTGTATGAAGGAATTGCCTTTGGCGGTGATCATTATCGAATGGGAGAACTGATTTTCCAGACGGGGATGAGTGGTTATCAGGAAATCATTTCCGATGTGGCTTATTATGGACAAATCGTAATGATGACTTACCCTGCAATTGGAAACTGCGGTATTAATCGTGATGATTTTGAAAGTATCAATCTTCAGATGTTTGGCTATGTAGTAAAAGAGTACTGTGAAACACCAAGCAATTTCCGTAGTGACATGACATTAGATGAATTCATGAAGTTAAAAGGTATCCCAGGTATTGCGGACATTGATACAAGAGAGATTACAAGAAAGATCCGTGATCATGGAACATTAAAAGCTACTATGGCAGATACAGATGCAAATGTAGAAGAAATTGTAGAGATGCTGAAGAATACAGAAGTGGCAAATGATGGTGTGAAAGCAGTATCAACAGTGAAGCCATTCCCAATTCCAGCACGTGGACCAAAAGTCGTTTTAGTTGATACAGGTACAAAATTTGCGATTATTCGTGAATTTAATACTAGAGGCTGTGATCTTGTAGTTGTCCCTTATAATATGAGTGCTGAAGAAATACTGGCATTACATCCAGATGGAGTAGTGTTCAGCGGCGGACCATGTTCTCCTTACGATATACCAGAAACAATTGAAACATGTAAACAGCTGATTGGAAAAACTGCGATGATGGGAATAGGATTAGGTCATGAAGTTATTGCGGCAGCATGTGGCGCAAACGTTGTGAAAATGAAAGTCGGACATCATGGTAACTCTTCTCCGGTTCGTAATCTAAAGAAAAATAAAATTGAATTTACTGCACAGAATCATGGTTATGAAGTAGATCCAAATAGTCTTGAAAACACAGGTTTATATGTAACGTACACAGCATTAAATGATCAGACAATTGAAGGATTAGCACATGATAGCTATCCAATTTATACTTACTCATTTGAACCAGAGGCGGCTCCAGGAGCAGATGATTGTACATATGTATTTGATGACTTTTATAAAGTCATGATGGAAAGGAGTGCAAAATAATGCCAAGAAGAAGTGATATTAAAAAGATTATGGTAATTGGTTCTGGACCAATTGTTATTGGACAGGCCGCTGAGTTTGATTATGCAGGCTGCCAAGCGTGTCAGTCTCTTCGTGAAGAAGGCTATGAAGTTATCCTGATGAACTCAAATCCTGCAACCATCATGACAGATACAGTTATCGCAGACCGCGTATATATTGAGCCTCTTACATTAGAGTTCGCAAGTCGTGTTATTTATAAAGAAAGACCAGATGCAATTTTAGGAAGCTTAGGCGGACAGACTGGATTAAATCTTGTGGTTGAATTAGCAGAAAGCGGTATTTTAGATGAATATAATGTAGAAGTGTTAGGTACTGCATTGGATGCGATTGAAAAAGCAGAAGATCGTGATAAATTCCGTGAATTGATGTATGAAATCGGAGAACCAGTTCCTGAAAGTGTAATCGTACATACCGTTGAAGAAGCCATCTCTTTTGCGAATGAAAATGGGTATCCAGTTGTTGTGCGCCCAGCATTTACATTAGGTGGAACAGGGGGAGGATTTGCCCATAGTGAAGAAGAACTTCGCATTATCTGTGATAATGGATTAAAAATTTCTCCTGTACATCAGTGCTTAATTGAACAAAGTATTGCTGGTTATAAAGAAATTGAATATGAGGTAATGCGTGATAATGCAGATAATGCTATTGTTGTCTGCAACATGGAAAACGTGGATCCTGTAGGTATTCATACAGGGGATTCTATTGTAGTAGCTCCTACACAGACGCTAACAGATCGTGAATGTGGCATTATGCGTGCTTCTGCCTTAAAAATTATTCGCGCATTAAAAATCTGTGGTGGCTGTAATGTGCAGCTAGCACTTGACCCAAATAGCTTTAAGTATTATGTTATCGAAGTAAATCCACGTGTATCTCGTTCTAGTGCTCTAGCAAGTAAAGCAACAGGTTATCCAATTGCTAAACTTGCCGCAAAAGTGGCAGTAGGTTTAACACTAGATGAAATTATCAATCCAGTTACACAGACAAGCTATGCCTGCGTAGAGCCATGCATTGATTATGTTGTGGCAAAATTCCCACGCTTTGCCTTTGATAAATTCCCAAAAGCAGATCGTACGTTAGGAACACAGATGAAGGCAACTGGAGAAGTTATGTCCATTGGACGTACTTTTGATGAAGCTATTCTAAAAGCAATTCGTTCTTTAGAAATGAAGACGGATCATCTTGAACAAAAAGATATTAATGCGATGGATGAAAATGCTCTATGGGATAAACTTGCTAAATGCGATGATGAAAGAATTTATGTTATCACAGCGTTATTACGTAAAGGTGCAAACATTGAAAAGATTTATCAGGTTACAAAAATGGATCGCTATTTCTTAAATCGTTTTAAAAACATTGTAGAAAAAGAAGCAGTGATCAAATCTAATCCTATGAACGTAGAAGTATTATTAGATGCGAAGAAAATGGGATTTGCGGATTCTTATATTGCTAGAAACTGGAATATTAGTGAATTAGAAGTATATGAATTAAGAAGAGAAAATCATATCATTCCGGTATATAAAAACGTAGATACTTGTGCAGGAGAATATGTATCTCATACACCATACCTATATTCTACTTATGAACATGAAAATGAATCCGTACGTAGTGATCGTAATAAAATTATTGTGTTAGGTTCTGGACCAATCCGTATTGGACAGGGTGTAGAATTTGACTATGCAACAGTTCACTGTGTGAAAACAATTCGTGATCGCGGATATGAAGCTATTGTTATAAATAATAACCCAGAAACTGTTTCAACAGATTACTCTATCTCTGATAAATTATATTTTGAACCACTAACTATTGAAGATGTAATGCATATCATTGATTTGGAACAGCCATTAGGTGTTGTAGTACAGTTCGGTGGGCAGACAGCTATCAACCTAGCTGATAAGCTAGTAGAACGTGGTGTGAAAATTTTAGGTACAAGTCTAGAGAATATTGATCGTGCTGAAGATCGTCATGAATTTGAAGAAATGCTTCATAAATTAGATATTCCTCAGCCAAAAGGAGAAACTGCAGTTGAGGTAGAAGAAGCAGTGAAGATTGCAAACCGTATCGGTTATCCAGTATTAGTTCGTCCATCTTATGTATTAGGAGGACGTGCAATGGAAATCGTACATAATGATGATGATTTAAGAGTTTACATGGCAACTGCTGTAAAAGAAATCAGTCATGATGCGCCAATTCTTGTAGATAAATATGTTATTGGTAAAGAAATGGAAGTAGATGCGATCTGTGATGGTGAACATGTATTTATTCCAGGTATTATGGAACATATTGAACGTGCAGGTGTTCACTCAGGGGATTCTATTAGTGTTTATCCAGCTCCTACTGCTTCACAGAAGGTAAAAGATACAATTATTGATTATGCAATTCGTATTGGAAAAGGATTCCACTTTATTGGTTTATTCAATATCCAGTTTATCGTGGATAAGGATGAAAAAGTGTATGTATTGGAAGTAAATCCAAGAAGTTCTCGTACCGTTCCATTCTTAAGTAAAGTAACTAATATTCCAATGTCTTATGTCGCAACTCGTTGTGTATTAGGCGATACACTTGAAGAACAAGGGTATAAAGAAGGTGTACATCCTGAAGGAGATCGTGTCTTTGTGAAGGCACCAGTATTCTCTTTTGCAAAATTACGTAGTGTAGATACAACACTAGGTCCAGAAATGAAATCAACTGGGGAAGCATTAGGTGGCGATGTCACTTTAGAAAAAGCATTGTATAAAGCATTACTAGCAAGTGGTGTAAAAATTCCGCTACATGGAAATGTATTGATTACAGTAGCAGATGATGATAAAGAAGAAGGATTGAAGATTGCGAAACGCTTCTCTAATATTGGATATGGTATTTATGCGACAAAAGGTACAGCACAGTATTTAAGTGAAAATGGAATTTATGTAAGAACTGTTGATAAACTAAATGAAGAAACAGATAATAATGTTATCGATGTGATTCGTAAAGGAAAAGTAAACTATGTTGTAAATACAATGAGTACATCAAGCGAAGTAAATCGTGATGGATTCTTGATTCGTAGAGAATCTGCCGAAAACAACATCAGCTGTTTCACATCTTTAGATACAGCAAATGCAATCTTGCGTGTGTTAGAATCACAGACATTTACAACAATATCCATGAATGAACTGGAGGGATAAGATGCAGGAAGAAAGAGGATTAATTTTAAGTAATCAGAAAATTGCAAAGGATACATATCGTATGGAAATTCAGGCAAACATCGCCAAAGATATGAAACCAGGGCAATTTGTAAATGTACAGGTAGAAGGCTATATGCTTCGTCGCCCCATCAGTATCTGTTCTGTTGAAGGTAAAAACAGTTTTGTGATTATCTATAAGGTAGTAGGAGATGGCACTAAAAAGCTATCTACAATGAGAAGACAGGAAATTATTGATGTATTTGGACCATTAGGAAGCAGTTATCCGATTCATGAAGAGGAAAATGAAGTTCTATTGATTGGAGGAGGGGTAGGCGTACCTCCTCTGTATGAACTTGCTAAACAGTATCGTAAACTTGGCACGAAAGTATATGTAGTTTTAGGATTTAATGATTCAGACAGTATTTTCTATGAAAATGAATTTGAACGTTTAGGCTGTGAAGTAGTGATTGCGACAATGGATGGAAGCTATGGAGTAAAAGGTACTGTCATAGATGCAATCGATGCTCGTAATATTACCTGTGATTTCACTTGCAGCTGTGGTCCTAGACCGATGTTAAAGGCTGTAGAAGCACGATATACAAGAGGTTATATGTCATTTGAAAGTCGTATGGCGTGTGGTATCGGTGCTTGTATGGCGTGTGTTGCTAAAGATAAAAAAGAAGAAAACATGTATCATCGTATTTGTAAAGAAGGGCCTGTTTTCCCAATCGGAAAGGTGGAATATTAATGGATTTAAATGTAAAATTACCTGGCTTGAATTTAAAAAATCCAATTATTCCTGCCAGCGGATGTTTTGGATTCGGTCGTGAATTTGCGGAACTATATGATTTGAGTCTTTTAGGCGGGATCGCTATTAAAAGTGCTACTCCACATGCACGCTTTGGTAATCCTACACCACGTGTTGCGGAAACACCAAGTGGAATGTTAAATGCAATTGGACTTCAAAATCCTGGTGTAGATGTAATCATGGAAAAGGAATTGCCTTGGCTATCACAGTTTGATACGGAAATCATTGCGAATATTGCAGGAGCTAGTGAAGAAGAATATGTAGAAGTAATTGAAAAATTAAATCATAGTGATGTGGTTAAAGCATATGAATTAAACATTAGCTGTCCAAATGTGAAACATGGCGGTATCGGTTTAGGTACAACACCAGAATTAGCAGCTAAGGTTACTCGTATGGCAAAAGAAGCTGCGACAAAACCTGTTTATGTTAAATTATCTCCTAATGTTACAAATATCGTAGAAATCGCAAAAGCTGTAGAAGCTGCTGGAGCAGATGGGCTTGTATTGATTAATACGATGATGGGTATGCGTTTAGATTTACATACAGGAAAACCAATTTTAGCAAATGTAACTGGAGGATTAAGCGGACCTGCGATTAAGCCTGTCGCAATACGTATGGTCTATCAGGTTGCTCAGGCAGTTAATATTCCTATTATTGGTGTTGGAGGAATTACTTGTGCAGAAGATGTACTTGAATTCTTATATGCTGGGGCAAGTGCTGTAGAAGTTGGTATGCAGAACTTTATTGATCCGTTCTGTTGTGTTAAAATAATAGAGGATTTACCAAAAGTCTTAGAAAAATATGGAAATAAAAGCTTAGCTGATGCTGTTGGAAGGAGTTTTCGTTAATGAGTAGAACAATCGTTGCTTTGGATTTTTCCAAAAAAGAAGATGTAATGAATTTCCTTGATCAATTTAAGGAACCAATTTATGTAAAAGTAGGTATGGAATTAACATATGCCTTCGGATTTGAAATGATTCGTGAAATTAAAGCTCGCGGTCATAAAATCTTCTTGGATTTAAAACTGCATGATATTCCAAATACCGTAAAAAACGGTATGAAAAATCTTGCTAAATTAGATGTTGATATCGTTAATCTTCATGCAGCTGGAGGAAGTGCTATGATGAAAGCTGCTATGGAAGGCTTAGAAGAAGGGGCAGTGAATGGAAAACGTCCATTATGTATTGCGGTAACACAATTAACTAGTACTTCTCAGGATACTATGAATGAAGAATTATTGATTCCTGGAGATGTAAAAGATGTTGTTATTTCTTATGCTAAACTAGCAAAAGAAAGTGGTCTAGATGGTGTTGTATGTTCAGTTCATGAAGCAAGAGCAATTCATGAAGCATGTGGAAATGAATTCTTAACAGTTACTCCTGGAATTCGTTTGGTTAGTGATTCTAAAGATGATCAGAAACGTGTCGCAACTCCTAGCTTTGCAAAAGAAGAAGGATGCGATTATATCGTAGTAGGAAGAAGTATCACAAAAAGTGAAAATCCATTAAAAACATATCAGGAAATTGAAAGTATCATGGAGGGTTAATCATATGAGTATTGAAAAAACAGTGGCTTCAAATTTATTAGATATTAAAGCAGTTTCACTTCGTCCAAATGAACCATTTACTTGGGCAAGCGGAATCAAATCACCAATCTATTGTGATAATCGTTTAGTATTATCTTATCCAGAAAAACGTAATGTTGTTGTGGAAGGATTTGTAGAATTAATTAAAAATGAATATGCCGATGCAGAAGTAATCGTTGGTACTGCAACTGCAGGTATTCCTTGGGGTGCTATGGTTGCAGATCATATGAGCAAACCTTTTGGCTATGTTCGTAGTTCTAATAAAAGCCATGGCAAAGGAAATAAAATCGAAGGTAAAATTGAAAAAGGTGCTAAAGTTGTTGTTATAGAAGATTTAATTTCTACTGGCGGATCAGTTAAAGATGTGGTAGAATCTTTACGTGAAGCTGGGGCTGAAGTATTAGGAGTAGCTGCAATCTTTACATATCTACTTCCAGCATCTACTGAATTGTTCAATAATATTGACTGTTCATTCAAAACATTAAGTAATTATGATGTTTTAATTGATGTTGCCCTTGAATTGGATTATATTAAAGAAGCAGACTTAGAAAAGCTAAAAGCTTGGAAAAAAGACCCAAGAGATGAATCTTGGATGGAAAAATAAAGAAACAAATAGGGGCGTAGAATAAAGTTATTCTATGCCCTTTTGGTGGGAAATAGGAATGTAAGTACTTACAGGAGGAGCTTATGGAAAAAAGATTACTGATATTGGAAGATGGTACTGTATATGAAGGATATGGTTTTGGTTCTAATTGTTATCAGGTAGGAGAACTTGTATTCAATACCGGTATGAGCGGATATCAAGAAGTACTGTCTGATTTGTCTTATTGCGGACAGATTGTTATGATGACATATCCTATGATTGGAAACTATGGTATCAATCGTGATGATTTTGAAAGTTTAGATCCAGCGGTATTTGGCTTTGTTGTGAAGGAATACTGTGAGCAGCCAAGTAATTTCCGTTCTGATCTGACATTGGACGAATTCTTGAAATTAAAAAATATTCCAGGAATCTCTCATGTTGACACAAGAAGTATAACAAAAAAACTAAGAAGCAGTGGAACGATGCGCGCTATCATGGCTGATGCAGATGCTGATGTAGATAGTGTTGTGAAGATGCTGAAGGAGACTGATTTTCTACATGATCAGGTCGCACGTGTTTCTACACAGAAACCATTCCCGATTCCAAATCGAGGAAAGAAAGTTGTATTGATGGATTTTGGCGCAAAGCATGGAATTATCCGTGAATTATCAAGAAGAAACTGTGATTTGATCGTAGTTCCTTACAATACCAGTGCTGAAGCAATTCTTGCTTTGCATCCAGATGGTATTATGTTAAGCAATGGTCCTGGGGATCCTAAGGATATGACGGGTGCTATTGAAGTAATTAAAGAGCTAATCGGTAAATTACCAATCTTTGGTATTTGTTTAGGACATCAGCTAATCTCACTTGCTTGTGGTGCAAATACAGTGAAATTAAAATTTGGTCATCGAGGATGCAATCATCCAGTCGTAAACTTATTAACAGGTAAAGTTGAAATTACATCACAGAACCATGGTTATGCAGTAGAGTTTGAAAGCTTAGCGAATACGGATTTAGAAATGACACATCAAGCTTTAAATGATAAGAGCGTGGAAGGTGTACGCCATACAAAGTATCCAGTGTTTAGTGTACAGTATCATCCAGAAGCTGCACCTGGACCAGAAGATGCGAATTATTTATTTGATCAATTTATGGAACTCATGGAAAAGGAGAATGGTTAAATGACAAAGCGTAATGATATTAAGAAAATACTAGTAATCGGTTCAGGCCCTATTGTCATTGGACAGGCGGCTGAATTTGACTATGCGGGAAGTCAGGCATGTCAGTCTTTGCGTGAAGAAGGCTATGAAGTCGTATTAATCAATTCCAATCCTGCAACCATTATGACCGATACAGCAATTGCAGATCGTGTTTATATCGAACCACTTACTTTAGAGTTTGCTAGTCGTATTATTTATAAAGAACGTCCAGATGCTATTTTAGGAAGCTTAGGGGGACAGACTGGTTTAAATTTAGTTGTTGAATTGGCAAATTCAGGAATCTTAGAAGAATACAATGTTGAAATTCTAGGAACAGATCTTACTGCTATCAATAAAGCAGAAGATCGTGAATTATTCCGTGAATTAATGTATGAAATCAATGAACCAGTTCCTGAAAGTGATATTGTTCATAGTGTAGAAGAAGCTATTCGCTTTGCGAATGAAATCGGATATCCATTAGTCGTTCGTCCTGCTTATACACTAGGCGGAACCGGTGGCGGTTTTGCGGATAATGAAGAAGAATTACGCATTATTACAGAAAATGGCTTGAAGCTATCTCCTGTACATCAATGTTTAATTGAACGCAGTATTGCAGGCTATAAAGAAATTGAATATGAAGTAATGCGAGACTTCAATGATAATGCAATCGTTGTATGTAACATGGAAAACATTGATCCAGTAGGTATTCATACTGGGGATTCTATGGTTGTAGCTCCTGTTCAGACATTATCTGATCGTGAGCATCAGATGCTGCGTAATGCAAGCTTAAAGATCATTCGTGCCTTAAAAATCTGTGGTGGTTGTAATGTACAGTTAGCGCTTGATCCAAATAGCTTTAAATATTATGTTATCGAAGTAAATCCACGTGTATCTCGTTCTAGTGCTCTAGCAAGTAAAGCAACAGGTTATCCAATTGCTAAGCTGGCGGCTAAAATTGCAGTTGGAATGACTCTTGATGAAATCATTAATCCAATCACAAATACAAGCTATGCATGTTTTGAGCCAGCATTAGATTACATCGTGACAAAACTTGCTCGTTTCCCATTTGATAAATTTGTGAATGCAGATCGTCGTTTAGGAACACAGATGAAGGCAACTGGAGAGGTTATGTCTATCGCAAGAAACTTTGAAGAAAGCTTCTTAAAAGCCATTCGTTCTTTAGAGATGAAATGTGATCACATTGAAAATAAAGAAATTGCAGAGCTTACTACGGAAGAGTTGTGGGAAGGAATCGCAATTAAAGATGATTTACGTGTATTTAAAATTGCAGAATTATTACGTCGTCATGAATCTATTGAAAGAATACATGAAATCACAAAAATTGATTACTTCTTCCTTCATAAATTTGTTAATATCATTCATTTAGAAGAAGAAATGATGAATCATGTAAAAGATTTAAATGTTCTTCGTTTAATTAAAGAAAACGGATTTGCGGATTCTTATATAGCACGTAAATGGGGAATGGAAGAAAGAGAGCTTTATGATTATCGTAAAGCAAATGGTATCATTCCAGTCTATAAAATGGTAGATACTTGTGCTGCAGAGTTTGAAAGTGCAACTCCTTACTTCTATTCTACATACGAACAGGAAAATGAATCTTTTCCAAGTAATAATAAGAAAATTATCGTTTTGGGTTCTGGACCAATTCGTATTGGACAGGGTGTAGAATTTGACTATGCGACAGTTCATTGTGTTATGACAATTCGTGAATGTGGTTATGAAGCCATCGTTATCAATAATAATCCAGAAACTGTATCTACGGATTTCTCTATTTCTGATAAATTGTATTTTGAACCACTAACCATTGAAGATGTAATGCATATCATCGATTTGGAACAGCCATTAGGTGTTGTTGTACAGTTTGGTGGTCAGACAGCAATCAATCTGGCAGATAAATTAGTAGCTCGCGGAGTGAAAATTTTAGGAACAAGCCTAGAAAATATTGATCGTGCAGAAGACCGTCATGAATTTGAGGCAATGCTTCATAAATTAAATATTCCTCAGCCAAAAGGTGAAACTGCAGTTGAGGTTGAAGAAGCAGTGAAGATTGCGAATCGTATCGGCTATCCAGTACTTGTTCGTCCATCTTATGTATTAGGAGGACGTGCAATGGAAATTGTACACAATGATGATGATTTAAGAGTGTATATGGCAACTGCTGTAAAAGAAATCAGTCATGATGCACCAATTCTTGTGGATAAGTATATTGTTGGTAAAGAATTGGAAATCGATGCCATTTGTGATGGAGAACATGTTTATATTCCAGGTATCATGGAACATATTGAACGTGCGGGAATTCACTCAGGGGATTCTATCAGTGTTTATCCGCCACAGACAATTTCAGACAAGGTAAAAGATACGATTGTGGATTATGCGATTCGCATTGGAAAAGGATTCCACTTTATTGGACTATATAATATTCAGTTCATTGTCGATAAAGAAGATGAAGTATATGTACTAGAAGTTAATCCACGTAGTTCAAGAACAGTTCCTTTCTTAAGTAAGATTACAGGTGTTGCGATGAGTAATATTGCGACTCGCTGTGTACTTGGTGAAACACTTTCGAAGCAGGGCTATGAAGAAGGTATTCGTCCATTTGAAGAACGAGTATTTGTGAAAGCACCTGTATTCTCATTTGCTAAATTACGTAGCGTAGATACCGTGCTTGGTCCAGAAATGAAGTCAACTGGCGAAGCATTAGGTGGCGATATCACTTTAGAAAAAGCATTATATAAAGCATTACTGGCAAGTGGTATCAAAATTCCAAACCATGGAAACATTTTAATGACAATTGCGGACGATGATAAAGAAGAAGCACTAACGATCGCAAAACGTTTCTCTGCGATTGGTTATGGAATTTATGCGACAAGCGGAACTGCAAAATATTTAAAAGATCATGGCTTGTTTGTGAAAACTGTCAATAAGATTTCTCAGGAAGGAAATCAGAATGTATTAGATATCATTCGTAAGGGACAGGTAAACTATGTAATTAATACAATGCCAAGTGAAGATAAAGAAGTTACAAATGATGGATTCCTAATTCGTCGTGTTTCTGCGGAAAACAATATCAGCTGTTTTACATCATTTGATACAGCCAATGCAATCCTAAAAGTATTAGAGTCTTTAAACTTCACAACAATTTCTATGAATGAGTTAGAGAAATAGAAAAAAGGACTCCTCATATAATTGGGGAATCCTTTCTTTATACTGGCTTTTGCCTTGTGAAAGTGCTATCATAGAATTAATAAAGAGAAAGGAGATTTTAAATGGACTCAAAAAGATTTCAAGATAAGGTCATGGTAGTGACTGGTGGTACATCCGGAATTGGAAAAGCAGTATGTTTACGAGCAGGAGCAGAAGGCGCAATCGTAGTGATTGCAGGTCGTAATGAAGAAAGAGGAAAGGCTATAGAAAAAGAAATCATTGATCAGGGAGGAAAAGCCTTATTTATCCAATGTGATGTAACAAAAAAAGAAGATATCATACATTTATATGCGAAAACGATGGAGGTTTATGGACATCTTGATATTGCCATCAACAATGCTGGAATTGTAGGAGATTCTAAAAAAATTGAAGATTTGACGGATGATGATTGGTTTAGTGTTGTAAATGCGAACTTAAACTCTATGTTCTATTGTATTCGAGAAGAAGTTAAATACATGTTACAGAATGAACATGGCGGAAGTATTGTCAATACAGCATCTGTTGCAGGTATACGTGCAACACCATCAGGACCAGCTTATGTCGCAAGTAAACATGGTGTAGTAGGGTTAACCAAGTCAACCGCAATGGATTATGCAAAACAAAATATTACTTGTAATGCAGTTTGTCCTGCGGGTACGGATACACCATTAACGGAAGCCGCAAAACAAAAATTATATGCGAAAATTGCGGAATTGAAAGCACAGGGTAAAGATCCACAGGAATTCATGAAAAACTCTATGTTAGCTGGAAAGACACAGACTTTACAGGAACGTAATGCGACTAGTGAGGAACAAGCCGCAACAATTCTTTACTTTGCTAGTGATGAAGCCAGACATATTACAGGAAGCATCATCGCAAGTGATGGAGGATTTACCGTATATTAAGTTAAATGAGATAAAGAAAAGGCAATGGTCAGCTTGAAAAGTTTCTGATATCCATTGCCTATTTTTGTTTGATTATGCTATACATAGTTTTCTTATGGTTTCTCAGATAAAAATAATTGACATAACATAAAGAATAAGGTAAGCTAATATGTGTTAGCTATTTCTAACTTGAGTTTTATTATGTCTTTAGGAATTGCCTATTGACGTTTGGTAAAAATAATGATACATTAATTTCAGTTATATGACTGACGGAAGTGGAATTGACCACAGGAAGTATAATGTATAAGAGCCGACCGTCTGGGCAAAAGAGTCCTAGACGTAATGTCGGCTCTTTTCTTATAAATATATCACAAGATATATTTACGTTTAAAACCTATTTAAGCAGGAGGGTGCAGGATTTATGATGAATGAACGTAAAGAATGGGAAGGATTCTCTGGTAGAATCTGGAAAGAAGAAGTCAATGTTCGTGACTTCATTCAGCACAACTATACTCCATATGATGGAGATGAGTCTTTTTTAGAAGATGCAACAGATGCGACAAATAAACTGTGGGGAGAACTTCAGAAATTACAGAAGGAAGAACGTGCTAAAGGCGGCGTTCTTGATATGGAAACAGAAGTAGTTTCTTCTTTAACAGCGTATGGTCCTGGTTACATTAATATAGAATTAAAGGATTTAGAAAAGGTTGTTGGTCTTCAGACGGATAAACCATTGAAACGTGCGTTTATGCCTTATGGCGGAATTAAAATGAGTGAAGAAGCATGTCGTACTTATGGATATGAACCTAGTGAAAAATTACATGAAATTTTCCATGAATATCACAAAACACATAATGATGCAGTATTTGATTGTTATACACCAGAAATGCGTTTAGCTAGACGTAACAAAATTGTAACAGGACTTCCTGACACTTATGGTCGTGGACGTATTGTTGGTGATTATCGCCGTGTTGCTTTATATGGTGTTGATTTCCTAATTCAGGAAAAAGAAAAAGATAAAGCAAACTGTGGCTGTGGTGTAATGAGCGATGACATTATTCGTCAGCGAGAAGAATTAGCAGAACAGATCAAGGCTCTAAAAGGTATGAAAGCCATGGCTGAAATCTATGGTTATGATATCAGCGGTCCAGCGAAAAATGCAAAAGAAGCTGTACAGTGGCTATACTTTGGATACTTAGCAGCAATTAAAACACAAAATGGTGCAGCGATGAGTGTAGGACGAGTTTCTACTTTCTTAGATATTTATATCGAACGTGATTTAGAAGCCGGTGTTCTTACAGAAAAAGAAGCACAAGAATTAATTGATCATATGACAATGAAATTCCGTATGGTTAAATTTGCACGTATTCCTTCTTACAATCAGTTATTCTCTGGTGACCCTGTTTGGGCAACATTGGATATTGCTGGTTTAGGTATGGATGGACGTCATATGGTTACAAAAACTGACTTCCGTTTCTTACATACATTAGAAAACATGGGACCGGCTCCTGAACCTAACTTAACAGTATTGTATTCTTCTCATTTACCAGAAAACTTTAAAAAGTATTCTGCACGTATTTCTATTGATACAAGCTCTGTACAGTATGAAAACGATGATGTTATGCGTCCTGTTTGGGGAGATGACTATGCAGTATGCTGTTGTGTAAGTGCTACTCAGACTGGTAAAGAAATGCAGTTCTTCGGTGCACGTGCTAACCTTGCAAAATGTTTATTATACGCTATCAATGGTGGTGTTGATGAAAAAACAAAAGTACAGGTAGGACCTGAATATCGCCCAATTACTTCTGAATATCTTGATTATGATGAAGTAATGCATAAATATGATATTATGATGGAATGGCTTGCGGATTTATATGTAAACATTCTAAATCTAATTCAATATATGCATGATAAATATTATTATGAAAGTGCATTGATGGCATTGATCGATACAGATGTAAGAAGAACATTTGCGACAGGTATTGCGGGCTTCTCACATGTAGTAGACTCTTTATCTGCAATTAAATATGCGAAAGTTAAAACAATTCGTGATGAAGATGGTTTAGTTATCGATTACGAAACAGAAGGTGATTTCCCTCGTTATGGTAATGATGATGACCGTGCTGATGATATCGCAGTATGGCTATTAAAGACATTTATGGAAAAAATCGAAAAACGCCATACGTATCGTAATTCTGAACCAACAACTTCTATCTTAACAATTACTTCTAATGTCGTTTATGGTAAAGCAACAGGTGCATTACCAGATGGACGTAAAGCAGGAGAACCATTATCACCAGGGGCAAACCCAGCTTATGGTGCTGAACAAAATGGACTTCTAGCTTCCTTGAACTCTGTTGCGAAACTTCCTTATGAATATGCATTAGATGGTATCAGTAATACACAAACAATTAATCCTGATGCATTAGGACATAATGAAAAAGAACGTGTAGAACATTTAGTGAATGTGTTAGATGGTTACTTTGATCAGGGTGCACATCATTTAAATGTAAACGTCTTTGGAATTGAAAAATTAAAAGATGCAATGGAACACCCAGAAAAAGAAGAATATGCGAACTTCACAATTCGTGTATCTGGATATGCTGTTAAATTTATTGACCTGACTCGTGAACAGCAGCTAGACGTTATCGCAAGAACATGCCACGCTAGTCTATAATCAGGAATAAAAAGAAAGGTCTGTTGTCAAACAGGCCTTTATTAATGGAGGAAAACATATGAGTGTAAAAGGAGCAATTCATTCATTAGAAACATTTGGTTCCGTAGATGGACCTGGAGTACGTTTTGTCATTTTCTTGAAAGGTTGTGCTATGCGTTGTAAGTATTGCCATAATCCAGATACTTGGCAATTAGGAACTCCAGATACAGATGCAGATACAATTTTAAAAAGAGCTTTACGTTATAAAAGCTATTGGGGTAAGGATGGCGGAATCACAGTTAGTGGAGGAGAACCACTGCTACAGATTGATTTCTTATTAGAATTATTTCAAAAAGCTAAAAAAGCAAATATACATACGGTAATTGACACAAGTGGAAATCCATTCACAAGAGATGGTGAATTTTTTGAGAAATTCAAAAAGCTAATGGATGTTACAGATTTAGTTTTATTGGATCTAAAAGTATATGATGAAAATAAACATCAGTCACTTTGTGGTCAGCCGAATAAGAATATTTTAGATTTAGCATCTTATTTATCCGAAATTAAAAAGCCTGTATGGATTCGTCATGTATTAGTACCTACTATTAATGATTCAACTGAGGATCTGACTTCTCTTGATAAATTTATTCAAACATTGAATAATGTAGAAAGAGTAGAAATATTGCCATACCATACATTAGGTGCATACAAATGGAAAGAACTTGGTTATACATATTCATTAGAAGGTATTTTGCCTCCAACAAAGGAAGAGATAGAACGAGCTAATAAATTGCTGAGAACAGATTCTTATAAATAGTCTTAATTTAATGCACTCGATGAGATGAAACATGATATAATGACATTAGATATAATGAGTATTTCAAAGAAAGAAGCGAGTGTGAAAAAATGAAGAATTTTGAACAGCAATTACAAGGAAAACACCCTCGGATCGGATATGCAGAGGGAAACAATCCAGATGTGCTTCAGGCTTGTGTGCGCCATGTGAATGAAGGCTATATCATACCTGTTTTAATTGGTAATAAGCAGGAAATTTTATCTATAGCTGATAAAATTAAGATTGATATTACTGGAGTAGAAATCGTGGATATGGATACTTTTCCAAATCGAAAACAGATGGTAGAGCGTATGCTGATGATACGAAGAGGGAATTGGAGTCGTGAAGAATGCGAAGAAAAGCTAAACGATATTAATTACTTCTCTACTATGTACCTGGAATTAGGTTACATTGATGGACTTGTAGGAGGAGTTCTTGCGACTACTGCAGAAACAATGCGTCCTGCTCTACAATTAATTCGTACAGCAGCGAATAATCGATTTGTATCTAGTTGTGTATTCATGGAAAAAGATGATATACAATTGATTCTAGGAGATTGTAGTTTAAATGTAGATCCTAGTGTAGAGGAATTAGTAGAAATCACACTACAATGTGCAACTACAGCAAAAGAATTTGGTTTAGATCCGATAGTCGGTTTATTATCTTATTCATCCTTTGGTTCAGGAAAAGGGCAAAGTGTAGAAAAAGTTAGAAATGCAATTGAACATTTAAAACGAATGCCTTTAGATTTTCCTGTTGATGGTGAAATTCAAGCAGATACTGCTTTATCTAGTGAAGTTGCGAAAATTAAAGCTCCTAATTCGGCTATTGCCGGTCATATGAATTCACTGATCTTCCCAAATATTGATGCTGGAAATATTTCCTATAAAATCATGGTGGAATTATGCGGCTATAGAATGTTTGGACCAATCCTTCAAGGATTAAGAAAACCAGTTAATATTTTAACAAGACGAGCAAGCATTGATACAATGTATTCCATGGGAATCTTAACAGGTGTACAAGCTGTAAATAATGAGTGAAATAATATTAGAGGAAAGACAAGGGACAGCCTATTAGGTTATCCCTTGTTTGCTTAATGAATGTTTATACTTGTAATTATTAGATTTATATAAAACTTATTAGAAATAAAATAAATATTTACAAGAAATTTTATATAATATATCCTAGAGAAGGAATATTTATGATATATAATATGGAGGTTTAGGGATATGTATTTAGAAAGTGTTATTTTGTTTATTTTTACAGTTCCTATTTGGGTAATTATAAGATTTGTTTTATACATAAAAAATAGGAAATACAACAGTTTTTCATTAAAGAGAGAGATGTTACTAAATATATTTTTCTTATATATACTTTGTTTGTTCTCTGTCACTTTTTTTCCAATGTATATTCATTTTGATGAATATGACAATTGGATTTCTGTGAATTTTATTCCGATAGTAAATACTGTAAAAGAAATTATTGCTGTAGGAGATTCTGGTATGGCTGATTTTATGATACAGTTCTGGATTAAGAATATTGTTGGTAACCTTATTCTTTTATTACCATTAGGCTTTTTTTTGCCAATATTATGGAATAAATTTCAGGATGGACGTAAAACAGTCTTGTTTGCTTTTTGTTTCTCTTTAAGTATTGAATTATTACAACTGTTATTAATGTATATTGGGGTTTATGGTAGAGCTTTTGATATAGATGATATTATTTTAAATACTCTTGGTGCGTGTATAGGTTATCTTATTTATAAAAAATTTATTGGGAAAAGAGTATTTGTTAGGTAAAATAGTTAAAATGATGAAAGAGACCAAACATTATATGAAGTGGTCTCTTTTGTTTTAATATTTTTTCTATACGACATATCTTTTGTATCAATCTAATCAATATGTATTATATAAGTGTATTGATTTCATGATCTATTGCTGCTTTTAGTTGACCAATATGAAAGCCATCAATTGTACGATGGTTTACTTCAATCGACATATGTACATATAGTCGATTTTTATCTTCATAATATTTTCCCCAAGTTATTCTTGGGATAGTGTCTTTAGCATCAAAATTATGTTCGTTTGTAAGTGAGGTAAAGTCAAACCATGGAGTACATGAAAAATAGATAAGTTCATCAGTTTCTTTGCTTTTATCAATGAATTCTTTTTGTATAATACTTTGTTTTTTAGCATTTTTACAAAATGAAATATAATCGTCTTCCCAAGAAACTGTTATTATTTGAAAAGTGTCTGCACCCTTTGGTAAATAGGTAAAGCTAGGATTTACTTTATCTAATACAACAAGATTTTCTTCTCTAATACGAATTTTAAATTCTTGTATAGAATTGATGGCTTTTGTACATATCCATATCATTAGAAAATAAAAGGAAAGTTCTTTATCTTTTGATATTTTTTTTACATTTGTTACGTCAATAGGAATTGTAACTGAATAGAAAGGATAATCTATTTTAGAAAAGTTATCATAAATTTCTTTTCGACTCCAGTTTTTTTTTATCAATAATATGCATTTTTCTTCCTCCATTCATTTTAATTTATGGCTATATTATAACTTATTGGACTAAATCTAACAAGGTAGGCGTGTAAAGGGATTACTTGGCAAAGGATAGAAATGCTTTCATATGAGGTGTAAGCCATTTGTTTTTATGATATACGATTTGACGATATACGGATAAAGAATAGTCTTTTGGGTATAGAAGAGAAAGTTTTCCTTGTTCAACATAAGATTTTACACAGAAGTAGGGAAGAAATGATATTTGTATTTCATTCTGTAATTCATGGATGATAAATTCTGTATTGCCAATTTCTAAATAAGGCTGTAGCTGCTGGTTTTTAGATAGGACATATTGTTCTAGATCATATCGATAGCTAGTAGCTTTTTCAGTAAGAATAAGTTCACTTTGCAGAATATTATCTAACGAAAGTTCTCTTTTATTTAGAAGAGGATGTTTAGGGTGACATACGAAAACAATTTCTTCTGGTTCATCTACAACACGTATCCAATCGGAATGATATAGTCTTTGGTCAATGAAATAAACAATATCCACTTCATTATGGTTCATCATATCTAATAAAATATCTGGGGATGAAGTATGCACTTGAATGGTAATCTGTGGATATGCTTTATGAAAAGTATGCAGTAAAGAAGGAAAGATAGAAGCACATAAGGATTCTGTCATACCTATGCGCAAGTGTCCTGTTGACTGATGATTTTCCTGTAAAGCAAGCTGAGCTTTCTCACTTTCTTCTAATATACGACAGGCATAAGAATAAAATGTTGTGCCTTGTGGTGTTAAGGTTATAGTCTTTCCAAAACGATCAAATAGACGAGTATGTAGCTCTTTTTCAAGCTGTTTTATTTGTATGGTAACTGCAGCTTGGGTATAGCCTAATGCTATAGCTGCTTTTGAAAAACTATTTAGCTGAGCTACTTTTTGAAAAGTTTTTAAAGTGCGTAATTCCATATTTCCTCCTATAAAAAATTTTTAATCATCTTATAAAATATATAAAATATTCATATCTTTAGCAAGATGATATAATAAATGTAAAGATAAGTCAATGTGATAAAGGGAGATTTAACAATGGAAAGACATGATGTACAATATGATGCATATATTGCATTATTAAACAAGGAACTGGTACCTGCTATGGGATGTACGGAGCCAATCGCGATTGCATATGCAGCAGCTGTGGCTACTTCTTATATGGAATATCCAATTGAGAAAGTAGATATTTATGCAAGTGGGAATATTATTAAGAATGTTAAAAGTGTAACAGTACCAAATACCGGAGGAAGAAAAGGAATTCAAAGTGCTGCAGCAATAGGAATTGTGGCAGGGGATGCTTCAAAGGGATTGGAAGTTATAGCACATGTTAATAATGAACAGATAAAAATGATGGAAGAATTTATAAAGAATACGGATATTCAAATTCATCATGAACAATCAAATTGTGCTCTGAAAGTAGGAATTCAGGTTAGTGGTCAGGGACATTCTGTATATGTATGTATTCAAAATGAACATTCAAATATTGTCTGCATAAAAAAAGATGAGGAATTGATTTTTGATCATCAATCAGATAAAGAAACTCAGGAATTATTAGATGCGATGGAGTTTTCTATGAAAAGCATTTATGAATTTGCGTTAATGGCAGAAATCGAAGATGTTAAAGAAGTCTTAGACCGACAGATGGGGTATAACTATAATATAGCTGAAGAAGGATTAAAAGGAAATTATGGGGCAAATATTGGTTCTGTATTATTGAGTACTTATGGAAACGATGTACAGACTCGTGCTAGAGCTTATGCAGCTGCAGGAAGTGATGCACGAATGAGTGGCTGTGAATTACCAGTAATTATATGCAGTGGTAGTGGCAATCAAGGCATTACTTGTTCTGTACCTGTGATAGTTTATGCTAAAGAGTTAGGTGTAAATGAAGAACAATTATATCGAGCATTATTAATTTCTAATTTAACTACGTTATATCAGAAAAAATATATTGGAAGATTATCCGCATTCTGTGGGGCTGTCAGTGCTGGGGTAGGAGCTGGTGCTGGAATTTCTTATCTATTAGGGGGAGATTATGATGCAATATGTCATACGGTTGTTAATGCTTTAGCCATAGCTTCTGGTATGATCTGTGATGGGGCAAAAGCATCATGTGCCGCAAAAATCGCTACTGCTGTTGATGCAGGAATCATGGGATGTATGATGTATCGAAATGGTAAACAATTTTATAAGGGAGAAGGTATTGTCTGTAAGAATATTGAAGAAACTATCATGGGGGTTGGACACCTTGCTCGTGATGGAATGAAGAAAACAGATGATGAAATCATTCGTTTGATGATCCAAAATTAACATGGTGAAATGCCATGTTTTTTATAATTAGGCATTATAGTTTAACCTTACCCACTTTTACCATATAATAGTGATGAAATAGGCGAAGTCTAAAGACCTCGCCCCTTCCCGAACCGTACGGGCACCTT